>OCTX012283972.1_pt1 | contig 18220 bp, 14 predicted proteins | sample 1539691 | NCBI WGS metagenome assembly OCTX01 (sample SAMN02144231, study PRJEB22623) | gut metagenome | biome: sheep rumen | host: Ovis aries | place: New Zealand | reverse complement strand
CCCGTGCGGGAAATAGACGTACGGCTGGAACTGACGCTGAAGGACGGACAGCTTTTGGCCTTCGCCACCAGTGAAGATGGCCGGAATGCCCAAGCCCAGCTTCCTGCACCCGCAGATACCGCCCGGGAACCGGAACGGATGCTGCAAACCATTAGGGAACAACTGGGAAAACGCAGCGGCCACTATGCCTTTGAAGTAACCTCCTGCCAAACGGACGGCCCTGTTCCCTTCTTTCCCACATCGGCCTTAAACGGCCTCCGGAGGGATTTGGCAGCAAGGCTGGACCTTCTTCCTGTCCAAGCTCTTCCCATCAAACGGGGCAAAAAGGATGAGAACAGTTCTTTCCGGCTGGAATATGCTTCCAACGGGGAGCTTATGCGCAGCAAGTACTGTATCCGGCACGAGCTGGGCCTTTGCCCCAAGCAGGGGAAGGTAAAAAAGGCAGAACCGCTCTTCCTCCGGAACGGGAAAGAGCGGCTGCGCCTGGATTTCCACTGCGCCGTCTGCGAAATGACGGTGAAAGCCTAGATCAGCTCCATCACCACACAGACATCTCCCAGGTGGACCGGTTTTCCGTTGTTTCGTTCCACAAAACTGCGGGACAGGGAGCCGCGCCAGATGATGTCGTCCCGGGTACGGAAAGGCAGATCCATCTCAAAGCCATAGCTCTGGGACTTGTATTTGACTACGGCAGAGCATTTCCAGCTGGTTTGTGTGCCGCCGTCGTCTTCCACGATCATCAAAGCACAGGAAGAAAGCTGTTTTGTCCACTCGGAAACCAGCACGGTGTTCAGCTGTATCGGCTCTCCCTTCTGTCCGCGCCGCACCACTACCATAAAATCCGTGATGGCAGGGTCATACAGGCGGAGCTCCCCTTCGGTAGAGGCCTGGAAGTCTTCCACCTTGCCAATCTTGATCCAAATCTCGCTGGCCCCGCAGAGCCAGGAATCGAAGTTCCGGCTGGCCTGGATAGAGCGAAGCACCAGCGTACGGAGGTCTTCATCGGCCTTGGTGATAACCAGATTGCCTCCGGCGTTTCCCCAGTCCGGGTCTTCCCTCCGCAGCATTTCCAAGGTTTTGTACTCTGCGTCGGAATTGCGGTTAATCACCCATACAGGCCTCTCCCGGGCCATTTCCTCTGTCACCAGCACCTTGGTTACGGTGCCATCGGACTCCAGGATATACCCTTCGTTCTGAACAGCGTCTCCCCCGGGATCGAAAGTGATGACGGGCTTGGCATCTCCGTTCCACTGCTCGGAAAAAGGCCAGTAAATCTGGATATCCGAGGCCGAGAGGGCCTCCAGCCAGGCATCCGGGTCCTCCAGGCCGGCGGAAGCTTTGGTGGCATAGGCGGCTTCCCGGAGGAGGTCCCGAAGGGGTCTGGAATAGGATTTCGTCTTGGTGGAATCCGATTCTCCCACGCCGCAGCCCGGATCGGAAAAGAGCTCCTGCATCCGGTACTCCTCATCGTATCCGTTGGTGGCCGATGACTGGGCGGCATCGTGGACCTCGTCCAGCTGCTCGCTTTCCAGCTCCACGTGAGACAGCACGCGGGCCACGTCTTCCAGCAGCACCGGCGTCTCCCGGGGCTGGTCCTCTTCCTCAACGGGGGTTAACAAGACCTCTTCGCAGCCGAAGAGGGAGACTGCACACAGGGCAGTCAAAACAGATCTGTATTTCATATCGCAACAGCCGGAAATAAAGCTCCGGTTCCCTGTTGCAAAGTACCGAATACTTATCCGTGTAAAAAACGTTTCACACGGATAATTTCAAAAACCGCATTTTAAGGGGCTACAAGGCCTGTCGCTTATAGAAAATATAGCGCGTCTTGTCAAAAAAATCCTGCACTTGTTGCACATCGTTGAACCCAGCGGCCGAGAAAACCGCCTGGGTTTCCGCTCCCAGCTCTTCGTTGATTTCCGCAAGGCCCATCCCGTCGGCCGAGAAAAAGCGCCCCGACCACGCAGCGATGGCGCGGTAAAAAAGCAGGGGATCTTCATCCGGGACAAAGAGGGCCCGGGACGGCTCGAAGTTCAGGACATTGGGGCGCATAAGGGCCTTTTCCTTCTCCATTATGTACGGAGGATTGGAAAGGACGAGGTCGAAGGGGCCGAAAGGAAATTCCTGCTCCGGATCCAGGACATCGGCCTTTACAAAAACGGGGGCCTGTGCGCCAGTTTTCTTGAGTTCGGCCGAAAAATCCTGTCCCTTGGCTACTTCCAAGGCCTCTTCCGAAAGATCCACCCCCACCACCTGTACGCCCGGGACTTCGAGGGCCACCGACCAGGCAATATTGCCGGACCCGGTGCAAAGATCCAGTACCCTCACCGGTTCTGCGTTTTTGCCGAAGGGGCTTCTCATCCGATGCAGGCGGTCTGCTATCCGGGTTGCCTCCCTCACCAGCCATTCCGTCTCCGGACGGGGAATGAGGACAGAAGGCGTCACGTGGAAACGGCGGCCGCAAAACTCGCAGCTGCCGATTACGTACTGGATGGGTTCTCCCGTTTTAAGACGCGCCAGAGCGGCCTCCAGGGCCGGTAGATCCTTCTCCTGAATGCTATAGCCGGGCTCTACGATATGGGTATAACTCTTCGTTCCCAACAGCTCCTGGCACAGCATCTGGACCAGATTCCGGGCCTCGGCTTCCGGGTACAGCGACCCAAGCGCCTGAGCGCCTTGCTTAAGAAAATCCGACAACAGCATATGCTACGAATTCTCTATGATGGTGGTGAGGAATTCCGTGATGGGAATGCCGGCCGTGCGGATCATCTTGGGGACCAGCGAGGCATTGGTCATTCCGGGGATGATGTTCACCTCCAGGAAATAGAGGCCTTCCCGGGCCGATAAGTAATCCATTCTCACCAGGCCCTTGCAACCCAGATACTCGTAGATGCGCTTACTGGTTTCCTGGACCTCGCGGGTGAGCTCTTCGGATACCGGAGCGGGGCAAATCTCCTGGCTGAGGCCGTTGTACTTGGCATCGTAATCGAACCAGCCGGTCTCGGAAACAATTTCTATGATAGGAAGGGCTTTCACCTCCTTGCCATCCCGGTACACGGCGCAGGTGAGCTCGTGTTCCGATTTGACGGCTTTTTCTACCAGGACTGTATTGCCCTCGGTAAAGGCAAAACGCACGGCGGCGGGCAGGTCTTCGGCCTTTTCCACCTTGGTGATTCCGAAACTGGAACCGCCGTTGGTGGGCTTGACGAACAGAGGCAGGCCCAGCCGCTCCACCGTTTTGGTGCAGAAGGCCTCGATATCGTCCCCTACACGGACAAAGGCATCCGGGCTCAGTTTGACGAAGTCCTGGGCACGGAGATAGCTCTTGCAGGAGAATTTGTCGAAAGCCACGGTGGTGACGAAAGCACTGCAGGTGGAATGCGGGATGCCCAGCATTTCGAAATAGCCCTGCAGCAGACCCGTCTCTCCAGGAGCACCGTGCTGCATAATGTACGCGAAGTCAAACTTGATCTTCTCTCCCAGCACCATCACAGAAAAATCCGATTTGTCCACTACGGGCTGGGCACCCTCGGGGAAAGCCTGGCGCATGCTGTTGGCCTTGCGCATCGCCACCAACTTCCACTCTCCGAAACGGGCGAAGATTTCGTACACATCGTATTTGAACTCGTCAATACGGGAGGCCGTGAACTCGCCACTGCGGCAAGACACTTCCCATTCCGATGAATCACTGCCGTAAATGACGGCGATCGATTGATATTTTGCCATTGTTTCCGATTATTCGAAATAATAGTTTTCCAGGTCTGTAATCTCCTCCGTGGGGTTTTCCTGATTGACAACGACCCCGTTGCAATAGTTCCCCTTCAGGTTCTCCGGGAACACGTCGGATTCCGAGATGCCCAGGGTTCCGTCCTTGAGCACTTTCTGCATCCACAAGCCCCAGATGGGGAGGGCCATGTTGGCGCCCTGGCCCAGGTTGGTGCTGGTAAAGTGCACATAGCGGTCTTCCGCTCCCACCCAGACGCCGGCCGTGATGGTGGGCGTATAGCCGATGAACCAGCCGTCGGAGTTGTCGTTGGTGGTGCCCGTCTTGCCGGCCATCTCTCCCTTGAGTCCGTAGCGGTAGCGCAGGCGCACACCGGTGCCGCCGCCTTCCGTCACGGCACGCATCATCTGGATCATCGCTCCGGTGGCGCGCTGCGAAAGGGCCTCTCTCTTGCGGTCGCTGAACTGGCCCAGCACGTTGCCGTCACTGTCTTCGATGCGGGTGACGAAGATGGGATAAGTATATGTTCCTCCGGAAGGGTAGGTGTTATAGGCCGTTACCATATCGTAGACGGAAAGGTCTGCCGATCCTACGCAAAGGGAAGCCACCGGATCGATGAAACCGCTGATACCCATCTTGCGCATCATCGACACCATGGAGGCGGCGCCCAGTTCTTTCATCAGATAGGCCGATACGGAATTGGAGCTGTGGGCGAGACCCCAGGTGAGGTCTACCATCGTACCGTCTGCGTGGGTGTCCTGGGGAGACCAGGTTTCCCCGTCGTTCACCACGATGACAACCGGCGAGTTGAGCACCGGGTCGCACGGGGTCATGCCGGATTCCATCGCCTGGGTGTACAGGAAGGGCTTGATGGTGGAGCCCACCTGGCGCTTGCCCTGGCGCACGTTGTCATACTTGAAATAGCGGTAATCCGGGCCTCCTACATACGCCCTCACATGCCCTGTCCCGGGTTCTATGGCCATAAAGGCGGCCCGGAAGAAGGACTTGTAATAACGGATGGAATCGTCCGGGGTCATCAACGTATCCACATATCCGGGCTTTTCCCAGGTGAAAACACGCATCTTCACCTTCTCCTTGAAGGAGGCTTCAATCTCCGATTCGGAATGACCGGAAGCCCTCATCATCCGGGTTCGGTCGCTCCAGCGGCGGGCCTGCTTGAGGGTGGTCTCGATGACGGACTTGTCCGTATCGGCCGTGAAGGGAGGATTCCGCCGATTCTTGAGTTCTTTCCAGAAAGCGGGCTGGAGGTCTTTCCCCAGATGCTCCACGATGGCCTCTTCGGCATATCGCTGCATCTTGAAATTGATGGTGGTATAGATGCGGAGGCCGTCACGGTCCAGGTCGTACGGGGTTCCGTCGCTCTTGGAATTCTTGTTCAGCCAGCCGTACAGGGGATCATCGGCCCAGAGGAGGGAGTCTGCCTGATAGTCTTCCTCGAACTGATAGGAGGAACGGCGGGGCTGGGTGGCGCTCATGGTTCGGCGCAGCATATCCCGGAAGTACGGGCCCACACCGGTGGTGCGGTCTCCCAGGCGGGTATGAAGCACGATGGGAAGGGCCTGAAGGGAATCGCACTGGGCCTTGGTGAGGTATTTCATGGAGCGCATACGGTCCAGCACCAGGTTGCGGCGCTTCAGGGCATTGTCCGGATTGATGGCGGGGTTGTAGCGGGTGGGCTTGTTCACCATTCCCACCAGCACGGCGCTTTCTTCAACCAGAAGGTCCGAGGGCTGCTTGCCGAAGAACTGGTACGCGGCGCTGGAAATGCCATAGGAATTGGAACCAAAGAAGATGGCGTTCAGGTACATGTCCACAATCTCTTCCTTGGTGTAGTTTCTCTCCAGTTTGATGGCCGTAATCCATTCCTTGAGCTTGATCCAGACCATCTTCACCTTGCCCACCCTTTCTCCGCGGGGATACAGGGTCTTGGCCAGCTGCTGGGTGATGGTGGAGCCGCCGCCCTGGGAGGAATCCCGGCCCAGGAGGGTTTTGAACACCACGCGGGCCAGGGACTGGATGTCCACGCCCGAATGCTGGTAAAAGCGCTTGTCTTCCGTGGCCACGGTGGCCTGTACCAGCGAGGGAGCCAGCTCGTCATAGCCTACGAAAGTTCTGTTCTCTATATGGTAGGTGGTAAGGATCTCTCCTTCCTCCGCAATGACCTGGGTGGCCAGCTTGGTGTCCGGGTTCTCCAGCTGCTCCAGGGAAGGGATGTCTGCAAAGGCCCAGACCAGGCACAGCAGCAGGAACAGAGCCACGAATGGAGTAACCAGAAGGATCCAGTACCACTTGACAATTTTTTTCTTCTTGTCCTCAGTCATCTTGTCATTTTTTCTTATGCGCACAAGACCTTAGGTCTTGGCAAAAATTCAATTTACAAAAGTAGTGAGAAAATTTGGAAATATCCCTTTTTTGTGCGTTACTTTGCACCATGAATACGAAAAATCTGGTGATTGTAGAGTCGCCTGGAAAGGTGAAAACCATCCAGCAGTACTTGGGGAAAGATTATCTGGTGAAGGCCTCCATCGGCCACATCCGGGATCTGGAAGAGCACAAACTAAGCGTAGATGTAAAGAACGGTTTTCAGCCGGAATACGTTATCCCGTCCAATAAGAAAAAGGTAGTGGCCGAACTGGGCAAACTGGCCGGCGAGGCACAGACCGTATGGCTGGCTTCTGATGAGGACCGCGAGGGAGAGGCCATTTCCTGGCACCTTCGCGAGACGCTGCAGCTGCCCGAGAGCAAAACCCGGCGCATCGTTTTCCACGAGATTACCAAAAATGCCATCCTGCAGGCCATCGAAAGCCCGCGGAACATCGATATGAACCTGGTGAACGCCCAGCAGGCCCGCCGCGTGCTGGACCGCCTGGTGGGCTTTGAACTCTCCCCCATCCTGTGGCGCAAGATTCAGCCCAAGCTCAGTGCCGGCCGCGTCCAGAGCGTGGCCCTGCGCCTGATTGTAGACCGCGAGAAGGAGATTATGGCCTTTGAGCCCACTCCTTATTACCGTGTGGAAGCCCTCTTCCGTCCGGAAGGGGCTGGTGCCACTGTCAAGGCTTCCCTGGATACCCGCTTTGCCACGGAGCAGGAGGCCCGCCGCTTCCTGGAGGACAGCATCGGCGCCACCTACCGCGTGGCTTCCGTGGAGAAGAAGGAGGGCGTGCGGGTGCCGTCGGCCCCCTTCACCACGTCCACCCTGCAGCAGGAGGCGGCCCGGAAGCTCCACTTCCCGGTTTCCACCACTATGCGGATAGCCCAGACGCTCTATGAGCGCGGTCTCATCACCTATATGCGTACAGACTCCACCAACCTGTCTTCCCTGGCCCTGGCCACGGCCAAGCAGTACATCGTGGAGAACTACGGAGAGGCATACCTCCACACCCGGCAGTATCACACCAAGTCCAAAGGGGCACAGGAGGCGCACGAAGCCATCCGCCCTACCTATATCAGCAATGCCGATATCGAAGGGACCCCCCAGGAGAAAAAACTCTACGAACTTATCTGGAAGCGCACCGTGGCTTCCCAGATGGCCGAAAGCCGCGTGATGAACACCACCCTGAAAGTGGCCTCCGACAAACGCGCGGAACTGTACGGAATCCAGTCCGTGGAGATTCTCTTCGACGGTTTCATGAAGGTTTACCTGGAAGGCCGGGACGATGAGGACAACGCTTCCGACCAGGAAGAAGTGATTCTCCCCGGCATCAAGCAGGGAGACCGGATGCTGGAAGAAGGCGTAACGGCCCTTTGCAAGTTCACCGCTCCGCCGGCCCGCTATTCCGAAGCCACCCTGGTGAAAAAGCTGGAAGAGCTGGGCATCGGCCGCCCTTCCACCTACGCCGCCACCGTGGACACCCTCACCCGGGGCCGCGGCTATGCCGTCAAGGGAGACAAGGAAGGCAAGAGCTTCAAAGTGACCAACTTAAGCCTCAAGGGAGGCGTCATCAAGGCCAGCCAGAAAACCGAGGTGGTGGGTGCCGAAAAAGGAAAGCTCCTGCCCCAGGAAATCGGCCTTATCGTAACGGATTACCTGGTGAACAATTTCACCGAAATCCTGGACTACGATTTCACCGCCAACGTGGAGACGGATTTCGACGAGGTGGCCGAGGGTAAGAAAGCATGGAACCAGACCATCGAAGAGTTCTACACCCCCTTCCACAAGCAGGTGGAGACCGTGATGCAGGACAAAAACTACAGCAAGGTTACCCGTGAGATCGGCATAGCCCCCGACGGAGACAAGGTAATTGCCGCCTTCGGCAAATTCGGCCCCTATGTGCAGAAGGGAGAGGGCGAGAAACGCCAGAGCGCATCCCTCGGGAAAGGACAGCTCATCGAAACCCTAACCCTGGAAGAAGCCCTGAAGCTGCTGGAACTCCCCCGCGTGGTGGGCCAGGTGGACGGTGTGGACGTTGTGGCCACCCGCGGCCGGTTCGGCCCTTACCTCAAGTACGGAGACAAGAATGTGAAACTGCCCCGCGGAAAAGATCCGCTGCACATCACCCTGGAAGAGTGCGAAGAACTGATCCGGGAGGCTTCCTCCGAAAAAGCGGCGCCCGCCTATATCGCAGAATATGGGGACATTAAGGTTATCAACGGCCGATACGGTCCGTATATTAAGCAGGGCGCATCCAATTACAAAATTCCTAAAGGGAAGGATGCCGCCTCACTCACCGAGGCTGATTGTCAGGAGATTATCGCGCAGTCGGAGCCTACAAAAAAATCCGGCGGCAGGCGTAATAAATAAAAAATTTTTCATACATTTGCATCGGTTAGTTTAAAATTGTAAGCAAATGGCCAGTTATCACATAGACCAGATAGATCAGAAAATTCTTTCTTACCTTGTCAAAAACGCCCGTATGCCCTTCCTGGAAATTGCCCGTGAATGCGGCGTTTCCGGTGCGGCCATCCACCAGCGCTACAAGCGCCTGGAAGCCAACGGAGTCATCACGGGGTCCCGCCTGCAGGTGAAGCCGCAGGCCCTGGGGTTGAATGTTTGTGCATTTGTAAGCATCTCTCTTTCAGAGTCTTCCAAATACCCGGAGGTGATTGCCAACCTGAAGAAGATCCCCGAGATTGTGGAGTGCCATTTTGTAACCGGCAAATATGCCATCCTGGCCAAGCTCTACTGCCTGGACAACGACCACTTGATGGAGGTTCTTCTGAACACCATCCAGAAAATCCCCTACATCCAGAGCACGGATTCCATGATCTCCCTGGACGAACCCATCGAGAGAATGGTGTGGGTGAAGGATTTCAAGAGCACCAGCTACACCGGCCGGGACTGAGAAATGGCCCGGGCGAGGACAAGGTCCTCAGGGGTTGTGATTTTGATATTGAGCCGCTCTCCTTCCACGAAGGTGAGCGGTATTTCGTATCTCTCCGCTACGGAGGCGTCGTCTGTGAAAAGGGTGTCAAAACCCTGTCCGTACGCCTGCTTGAGGAGCTCGCTGTAGAAAAGCTGGGGTGTCTGCGCACCGAAGATGCGGCTGCGGTCTATGGACTCTCCCGAGGCGGCAAGGGTGCCGTCCTTCTTCCTGTCCAGCACCTTCAGCGTGTCTGTGACGGGCATCACAGGGATGAGGGCCGGAACGTTTTGGGCGAGGGTGAACAGCTCCCGGATTTTGCCGATGGAAAGGAGCGGACGCACGCCGTCCTGGACTGCGACAAGGGCCCCGTCCGGCACGAAAGCCAGGGCATTTTTCACCGAATGGAAACGGGTGAAGCCGCCCTTGACCAGCCGCTGGGGACAGGTGAAGTCCTCTTTGATGCAGTACTGCCGCCAAGTGGAAATGTGAGCCTCCGGAAGCACGGTTATCACCTGCACATCCGGCACGGCCTCCAGGAATCTTTCGATGGTGAGACGGAGAATGGGTTTACCCTCCAGCTGGATAAATTGCTTAGGCACAGAGCCTCCCATCCGGGTGCCCATTCCTCCGGCCGTAACTATCAGAAACTTTTTTCTTTCCATCGCAAAATACTTTATGCGAATATAAGAAATTTTTCGTAATTTTGACGATTAATTGCACGAAACAGAAAAACACAATATGGGATTTCTCAATCAAGAATTGGCCATAGACCTGGGAACGGCTAATACCGTTATCTTCCGGAACGACCAGATAGCCCTGGACGAACCTTCCATCGTGGCCATCGACAACCAGACAGGGAAGTGCATCGCCCTGGGCCAGAAGGCCAAACTGATGCACGAAAAAACCAACCCCGGCATCAAGACCGTGCGTCCGCTGAGAGATGGTGTCATCGCAGACTTCAACGCTGCCGAGATGATGATCCGCGGCTTCATCAAGCAGGTGAACGCCAATCACCGCAGCCTGTTCGCTCCCAACCTGAAACTGGTGGTGGGCATCCCTTCCGGTTCCACGGAAGTGGAAATCCGCGCCGTCCGTGACTCTTCCGAGCACGCCGGAGGCCGCGATGTCTATCTCATCTACGAACCTATGGCTGCCGCTCTGGGTATCGGCCTGGACGTGGAAGCCCCGAAGGGCAATATGGTGGTGGATATCGGAGGCGGCACCACGGAAATCGCCGTCATCTCCCTGGGCGGTATCGTCCAGCAGGAATCCATCCGCGTTGCCGGTGACGTTTTCACCGCAGACATCCAGAACTACCTCCGTCAGCAGCACGTGATCAAGGTGGGTGAAACCACGGCCGAAAAGATCAAGATCGCCGTCGGTTCCGTTATCTCCCAGCTGGACGAAGAACCCGAACCGTTCCTGGTACGCGGTCCCAACCTGATGACGGGACACCCGGTAGAGGCCCTGATCCCCTATCAGGAGATTGCCCACTGCCTGGACAAGTCCATCGCCCGCCTGGAAGCCTCCATCCAGCAGGTTCTGGAGCAGACTCCCCCGGAGCTCTACTCCGACATCGTGGAAAACGGTATCTTCCTCAGCGGCGGCGGCGCCCTGCTCCGCGGCCTGGCGAAGCGCCTGTCCGAGAAGGTGAACATCCCCTTCTACGTGGCCGAGGATCCTCTTCGCGCCGTGGCCCGCGGAACCTGCATCGCCCTCAAGAACACGGACAACTACTCATTCCTCATCCGCTAAGCCATGAGGGGGCGGGGTATCCTGCACAAGATTGTTAGCCTGGTGATCTTCATTCTTTTGGAGATCGCCATGTTGCATTTAGTCTCCGCCAATGCAGACTTGCAACGCATCTGGATTGCCCGCGGAAGCCACGCCTTTATGGGAACCGTCTGGGGCGCATCGGAGAGCGTCCGGCACTATTTCACCCTGTCGGCCGAAAACAAAAAGCTGGCCCGTGAAAACGAAGAGCTGATACAGCAGCTGGCCAAGGCCCAGCAGCGCCTCCGTCAGGCCCGCATAGACACCACGGCCACAGACCGGCATCCCGGATACACCCTCACCCCGGCCGAGGTCGTAAAAATCAGCCGCAACAAGCAGCACAACTACATCATCCTGAACCGGGGATACGAAGACGGCATCCAGGAGAAATCCGGCATCATCACCCCTTACGGAGTCGTGGGTATCATTGACGCCGTCAGCGAGCACCATGCCTTCGCCCTTTCCCTCCAGAACCACGACATCTCCATCAGCGCCCGCCTGGGCCTGGAAGGAGGCAGTGGCATCCTGGTCTGGGACGGCATCCACTCCAACGGAGCCGTGCTCAAGGAGATTCCCCTCCAGTACCATTACCAGCCGGGAGACACCGTGTATACCAGCGGTCACTCCCTGCTCTTTCCCCCGGACATTCCGCTGGGCGTAGCCGGAGGTTCCCGCGTTATCAACGGGGCCACCAACGAGATTACAGTAACCCTGTTCCAGGATTTCAGTTCCGTGCGCTATGTCACTGTGGTGCACAACGATTCGTTTGACGAGATAGAAGGATTCAAGGAATGAAAAGAGGTTTCTGGATAGCGTACGTCCTTTTGCTCATGGCCCAGCTGCTATTGAGCAATTACTTCCACGTGACGCCCTACATCTTCCTCACCCTCCTCCCGGTGATGGTCCTTTGCATCCCCATCCGGATGGGAACGGTAAGCGCGATGCTCATCGCCTGCCTGTCGGGTCTGGTGATAGACTTCCTCTCGGAGGGGGTCCTGGGCCTCAACGCCCTTTCCATCATCCCCGTGGCCTATGCCCGCAACGGCATCATCGGCCTTATTTTCGGCCCGGAACTCTTTGCCCGTAAGGAAGACTTTTCCGTAGGACGCTGCGGGTTTGGAAAGGTGGCGGCAGCCCTCTTCCTGTCCCTTCTGATTTTCCTGGTCATTTACATCTGGGCTGACGGCGCAGGCACCCGTCCGTTGTGGTTCAACGGTCTTCGCCTGCTGGCCTCGCTGGGAGCCAGTTTCCTGCTGTCCCTGCTCACCCTGAACGTGTTGGCCCCGGATCCGCGCAAATAAATGAAAAGCGACGGACGTCATATCCGCCTGCTTATAGGCCTGGGAGCGGCGTCACTACTGCTTCTGGGCCGAATCTTCTCTCTCCAGATCCTGGACGAGGGCTACAAGGAGGACGCAGACCGCAACGCCACCATCTACGAAACCATCTACCCCACCCGTGGAGTCATCTACGACCGCAACGGAGTCATCCTGGTGGGCAACAAGGTGGCCTACGACATCCTGGTGAACCCGCGCGAAGTAGTGGCTTTCGACACCCTGGCCCTGGCCACGGTACTGGATGTGGATACGGAGTTTATCCGCAATCGCCTGGCCGAATACAAGCGCCGGCGCCGTGCCATCGGCTTTCAGGCCGTCACCATGATCAGAAACCTTCCCGCCGAAACCTATATGCGTTTTGACGAGGTGAAATACAAGTTCCCCGGCTTCCGCGGACAGGTTCGAAGCATCCGGGACTATCCGGTCAATGCCGGAGGAAACCTTCTGGGCTATGTTTCGGAGGTGAACCAGGCGTATCTGGACAGCCATCCGGGAGAATACCGGAGCGGAGACTATGCCGGCATGACCGGAATAGAGGCCGCCCGGGAAAAAGAGCTCCGCGGAGAGAAAGGCTATCACATCTACCTCCGCAACTCCCGCAACCAGATTGAGCAGTCTTTCAAGGACGGGGCCGAGGACAAGGAAGCCGTCCCGGGACATAACATAGTAACCACCATCGATGCGGCCCTGCAGCAGTACGGGCAGGAGCTGATGCAGAACAAGGTGGGGTCTCTGGTTGCCATTGAACCCGCCACCGGAGAAATCCTGGCGCTGGTTTCCTCCCCCGGTATAGATGTTTCCATGCTGGCCGATATCGGCAAACACTGGAACGAAATTTCCCAGGATCCCTACAAGCCCATGTATAACCGCGCCGTGCAGGCCTCCTATCCTCCGGGATCGGTGTTCAAGCTGGTGAACGGTCTTATCGGCCTGCAGGAAGGCGTCCTGCGCCCGGAGATGATGTATTCCTGCGCCCACGGTTTCACCTACGCCGCCGGTCATAAGTTGGGCTGTCACGGCCACAAGAGCCCTCTGAACATGGAGGAGAGCATCATGATGAGCTGCAACGCCTATTACTGCTACGTTCTCAAGAACATCCTGGACAACCGGAAATACGGCAACGTGGCAGAAGGCCTGGACGCCTGGCACGACTATGTGGAAAGCTTCGGTTTCGGCCGAAAACTGGGCAGTGACTTCCCGGCGGAGCTCTCCGGAAGCATCCCCACCTCCAAGACATACAACCGCTCTTACGGAAAGGGCAGCTGGAACTCCACCACCGTCATTTCCCTGTCCATCGGCCAGGGAGAGATTCTGGCCACCCCGATGCACCTGGCCAACCTCTGCGCCACCATCGCCAACCGCGGGCACTACTATATCCCGCACATCATCAAGGCCTCCGAGGGCGTGGAAATTGACAAACGCTTTACCCAGAAGCAGTACACCCTGGTAGATACCACCCACTTCCCCAAAGTGATCAAGGGAATGTGGCGCGCCGTGAATTCCGGCCCCGGGATGGGCGGAACGGCCTGGATTGCCCACGTAGACTCCCTGGATATCTGCGGAAAGACGGGCACGGCACAGAACCCCCGCGGGGCCGATAACTCCGTTTTCATCTGCTTTGCCCCTATGGACAACCCCAAGATTGCCGTGGCCTGCTATGTGGAGAACGGTGGCTTTGGAGCCTCCTATGCCGCTCCTATGGCCTCCCTGATGGTGGAAAAGTACCTCAAGGGAGAGGTGAAACGGGAGGCCCTGGAACAGCGGATGAAAGAAGCCAACCTGATGTCCCGCGTAAAACATGATTGAGCAGCACGCACATAAACGGCAGTCCATAGACTGGGCCATCATCGGTGTCTATCTGGCGCTGGTGCTCATCGGCTGGGTCAACATCTACGCCTCCGTACACTCGTCCGAAGGAACCTCCATCTTTGACTGGGCATCCAGGGCCGGAAAGCAGTTTGTCTGGATTCTCACTTCGATAGGGCTGGCCACCATCATCCTGTTTATTCTGCCGCCAAGACTGTGGGAGGGCATCAGTATTCCCTTCTACATCCTGGTGGTCTTCATGCTTGTGCTGGTTATCTTCGTCTCCAGCGACGTAAAAGGGTCGCACTCCTGGTTCGACCTGGGGCCCATCCGGTTTCAGCCGGCGGAAATTTCCAAGATCTCCACATCCCTGCTGCTATCCCTCGTGCTCAGCCAGCAGAACTTCCGCCTGAGCCGCTTCAAAGACTTCATGCTGGCAGCCTTTATCATCGTGCTCCCCATGCTGGTCATCGTGGCCGAAAGTGAGACGGGCAGCGCCCTGGTGTATACGGGCTTTATTTTCGTGTTGTACCGGGAGGGCTTCTCCGGCTGGTGGCTGGGGCTCATCGGCCTGGTGATTGCCCTGTTTATCGCCACCCTCACCGCGGGCCCTTACTGGTCTGTAGTGGGCCTCATTGCCGTCCTGGTTCCTTTTGTCGTCCTTACTGGAAACACCGCCCACCCCTGGAAGCGCCTGCTGCTGGGAGGGCTGTTTGTCCTCTTCTTCTGCTTCCTGCCTTCTATTCTGGAAGGGGCCTCGGAGATGGTGGAAAGCCATATGGACTACCTCAACCACCGCATCTGGGTACCCCAGGAAAGTGAATCCGGGGCGTATTTCTGGAGTTTCCTCCCCGGGGTGAAGCCCTTTTACGTGCTGCTGGCCCTGTCGGTGGGCACTACGCCCTTCCTGCTGTACCGCGCCTACCGGGACAAAGACCATGCGATGGCCATTTCGGTGGGAGCCTTCCTGCTGGGCGTCATCATTATTTTCTCGGCCGATTATCTCTTTGAAAACGTGCTGCAGCCGCACCAGAGAAGCCGAATAGAGGTGCTGCTGGGAATGAAAGAAGATCTGGCGGGCGTAGGATACAATGTGCATCAGTCCAAGATCGCCATCGGCTCCGGCGGCCTGCTGGGCAAGGGCTTTCTGCAGGGAACCCAGACTACTTTCGGCTTCGTGCCCGAGCAAACCACAGACTTTATCTTCTGCACCGTGGGTGAGGAATGGGGCTTTCTGGGCTGCCTGGTGGTCATTTCCCTGTACACCTTCCTCATTGCCCGGCTCATCCTGGACGCGGAGCGCTGCCGCGGTAACTTCACCCGCATCTACGGCTACTGTGTAGCCTCCTGCGTCTTTATGCACCTGTTCATCAACGTGGGAATGACCGTGGGCCTGATGCCCGTTATCGGCATTCCTCTGCCCCTTCTTTCCTACGGAGGATCCTCTCTCTGGGCCTTTACCATCCTGATTTTCATCTTCCTGGCACTTTACCGCAATGAAAAGAAGTATTTTTAGTCTGCTGGGGGTTCTGCTGCTGGCATCGGCCTGCCAAAAGATGAACCCGGATGAGGAACGTACCGTCCTCTATTATGCCAATACGTTCGCCTACAACGTAATGAGAACCTACTATCTCTGGAAGGACGATGTAAGCAGCCAGCTGAAAGGCTGGAGCACCAAGGAGGACCCTTTCAAGAAGGTGGAAGCCTGCCGCTACGAGATGGACCGATGGACCACGCTCTACGAAGATTACAGTTCCTTCGAGAGCATTTCCACCGGAAAAGGGGAATCTTTTGGTCTGGACTTTTCCATGTACTACTATGATGATACCCATACCCGGATTTGCGCCGTGGTCAACTATACGTATGAGAACTCCCCTGCCCGCATGGCCGGTCTCCAGCGGGGAGACGCCATCCTCTCCATTGACGGGGAAACCATGACACCGGACAACTATAAGACGGTGGGCACAAAGCTTATCCAGGATGGCTCCATTACGTTAGGAATGGATGACGGCAGAACCCTCTACCTCCAGTCCAAAGAAATGTATGAGAACCCCGTCCATACAAGCGCCACGCTGGATTATGGCGGCAAACGGTTTGGCTATCTCCACTTTACCAACTTCACCATGGATTCCTGCAAAGACCTGGAAACCGTATTCGCCGGTTTCAAGGCCGATGGCATCTCGGACCTGGTGTTGGATCTCCGCTACAACTCCGGCGGTTACGTCATTACCAGCGTCGCTCTGGCCTCCATGATTGCGCCCATTGAAGCCGTTAAAAACCGGTCCGTTTATAATAAAGAGGTGTATAACGACATCCTCACCCAGTCGGACGAAGATGTGGAACGCTTCGAAAAGGAGGTTACTTATACATCTTCTTCCGGGCAGAATGTGACCGTGCATCCGCTGGAGGTAAACCCCGGCGTCGGCCACCTGTGGGTTCTCGTTTCGGACCAAACGGCATCGGCCTCCGAGGCCCTTATCTGTGGGCTCAAACCCTATATGGACGTAACGCTGATAGGACAGCAGACCAGCGGCAAGTTCACCGGCGGCGTCTTGATCAAGGCCACCAGCTGGTTCGATTCCCTCAAAGACGCCAGCTTCGATACCGAACTGGGCAAAAAGGCCCTCCCCACTTGGGGCATCTATGTCATTATCTCCCGCTACTCGGACTGCGATGGTGTCACCCTGAGCATGCCGGACGGTATCTCTCCGGACTACAAGGTCTCTGACAATCCCGCAGATGCCACTCCCCTGGGAAACCCCCAGGAAAAGATGCTGGCCGCAGCTCTTTCCATTGCCACCGGCGGTCCCGTTCCCGCTTCCTTCAAATCCGTCTCTCCCCAGACTGCTCCGGAGCCCATCCGCAGGCCTGGATTTGGAGTATTAATACATTAATTATGAAAGTTTTAGTTACTGGAGCCAGTAGCGGAATCGGTTTTGATACCGCACGGGCCCTTGCCCAACTTGGGCACCAAGTATACGGCGCCGCAAGGCGCGTGGACAGAATGGAACCGTTGAAGGCCGATGGGGTCACCCCCGTTGCTCTGGACGTCACTTCCGAAGAGTCCCTGCAGGCCTGCGTGGCCGCTGTAGGGCCGATAGATGTGCTGGTGAACAATGCCGGCTACGGATACTTCGGCCCCATCGAAACGGTTCCCATGGAGGATGCCAGGAGGCAGCTGGAAGTGAATCTGTTCGGCCTGGCCCGGCTGTGCCAGCTGGTGCTTCCCGGTATGCGGGAGCGCGGGAATGGCCGAATCATCAACATCAGCTCCGTGGCGGGCAAGGCCGTCCTCAACTTTGGTGGCTGGTACAATGTGTCCAAGTTTGCCGTAGAGGCCTTCAGCGATGCCCTGCGCATAGAGATGAAGCCTTTTGGCGTGAAGGTAGTGCTTATTGAACCGGGATCTATCCTAACGGAGTGGGGCTACATAGCGGCCGACCACCTGGCCACCTGCACCGCCGGAACCGCCTACGAACAGGCCGGCGCCAATGAGGCTATGGCTATGCACAAGATCTATTCCATGAAGGTTCTGTCGGCCCCTTCCGTAGTTACCCGCGCCATTGTGAAGGCTGCCACCGCCAGGCGTCCCCGCACCCGCTACCGCCCGGGCCTGGGCGCCTCCAACATCGTTTTCTGGCACGCCGTCCTCCCCACCCGCTGGTGGGACGCTCTGGTGCGTATGCTGGCCAGCCCCCACGTGGCCCGCTTCGCCGAGAAGCTGTAGGCCGGCAGGTCCGGAGGCGTTGCGTCGCGGGTCCGCAAAAAACTCGCGGACCGGGGACGGTATTTCGCCCATAAGGCACTTTTGCGTCCCCGGTCGGCCCCAAAAGTACGGACCGGGGACATATCGGCCCCCCACCTGCGACGATATTTCCATTTTATTTATTATCTTTGCAGTCCCACATTTTGCCTTGGTGGTGGAATGGTAGACACGAGGGACTTAAAATCCCTTGGCCCGAAACGGCCGTGCGGGTTCGATTCCCGCCCGAGGCACAACAAGACTTTGTAAGTTGTTGATTTTCAAACACTTTACAAAGTCTTGTTTCTTGTATCCCCCAAATTTGGTCACTTTTGGTCACTTTTTTCTTTCAGACCAAAGAACCAAAGAGACCGATAAACAGGAATTTAACAGACTCTTTTGCAGGCATTCAGTTCGATAAATTTCGATTTATCAGTGGATATTGGAGACGATCAGCCAGAGGCTGACGGCAATCATCACGCCTGCTACGATCTTCTGATAGCGTTTCCGGTTG
>OCTX012258852.1_pt1 | contig 18229 bp, 30 predicted proteins | sample 1539691 | NCBI WGS metagenome assembly OCTX01 (sample SAMN02144231, study PRJEB22623) | gut metagenome | biome: sheep rumen | host: Ovis aries | place: New Zealand | reverse complement strand
CAAATCCGGCCGCAAATGAACAGGAATGATGTGGTCAGGCTCGTATGATTCAGGCGTTGACGAAGGATCGACGAAGTAATCTATCGGCTCGCCGCATATGTGGCACACTGCGCGCCGCTTCCGGTCCCTGTCCCATGCCATGCGCCGGATGTATGGCCAGCGTGTTGACCGTGCCATGCTGTCACCTCCTGCCCGGTGCTGTGTCTGTGTGTTAAGGCCTCGCACTCTGCCGCCCTGCCCCGGGTCTGTGTCGTGTCCGCCTGTCCGTCCTGCCCGGCTACCGGCGCACCCGGGGCGGGTTGTTTTCGAGGGACCGGGGGGGATGGGGTATATTTTTTTCAGGGCTTCCAGAAACGGACACCCCGGGGCATATATTTTTCTAAGCCCGGAGAAGGCGGGTGATCTATCGCTTGGGAGGAACGCTAGAAGTACTGCGGTTAATGGGTGTTTGCTGTCTCCTCCGGGCAAAGAAAAGACCGGACGTGTGAGCGCCCGGTCAACGGTATTTATTACGCGCCTTGTCCGCCATGCGCCAGAGCTGCATTGTTAAGGTGCAACTGTTTAGCCAATAGAAAAGGACGGCCGCTGCCAACGGTCGTCCCTCTTGAAAGGAGTATGAATACAATGAATCAACAGAAAAGATGTCGTTCTATGCTCATCTAGCCTACAGTTTATCATACGGTCATTGGACATAAAAGGACACGTTACGACTTGCTCAGGACGTGCTGATACTTGCGAGTGAACGCTACCAGTGCGCGCCCATGCAGGCGGGTTATGTGGCGTGTGGAGTAATGCATCGTATCCGCTATTTCCTGCCATGACTGCCCGTCGAGATATCGGAGCGTGAGGACTTCCGCCTGTTGCGGGTTGTCCATCTTGTCGATCATCTGGATGCGCTGGAGGACGGCCTTGTTGTATCGCCGGGCCTGCCGGGTGTATTCTTCCTCCATCTCCAGCATATCCGAGATTATTTCGCTCATCCGGTCGGCGGCGCTGGTCTGTACCTTGTCGAGGTCGTAGCGGATAGCCTTCATACCGTCAGCCATCTGGTAGAGTTCTTTTATTTTGTCCTCCAGTGAACGGAGCATGAACCGCATCAATTGCACTTGCCGCAGGTATTCCTTAGCTGTCATCAGTCTCCTCTTTTCCCTCGTTGAACACAAAGTCATTCACAAACTTCAGCCCGTACTTGTCGAACGTTTCCCGGGCATACGTACGTATATCCTTTTTCTCACTCTCCGTGATCCGGTTCAGTTCCTCGATCATCGCGACCGCGAGCCGTTCCGTCTTTGTCTGCGGACAGTTTGCATACCTGACCGGCTTCCATCCGAATTGTTCAATCAGGACGCGGCACGGGATCGCGAACATGTAGGCCACGGCGTTCATGAAGTTTTCATTCATGTCAGCAGATGCGAACTCACGCGCCCGGCTCTCCCACTCTTTTCGGACGTCCTCGTTTATCTCGTCTTTGCGGCGCTGAACGGCGAAGTCGCTGACTTGCCGGTCATGTTCGGAAAGCTGTGCAGCCGTGAAGGTGTAAGTCGCCTGTTGTTTCTTCGCTGCCCTGAGCGCGTCACCTTTTCGGCCCATGCTTCAGCCTCCTCCCTTCTAAATGTTCGAACTCCCGCCAGTATTCCCACTTAGCGCAGGAATCGGCGATGCGGGTTTCTTCGCGATAGTTTACAGATTCCGGGTTGCGGCAGGTCTTTGTCCTGTCCCGGAAAAATAAGCAGTTACAGCACACAGGGGTCATTTCAGCAGATCCTCCCACATTACGATTGATATCAGGCCGATACAGCAGGCTATCCAGATGCCGACGAGAATGAGGAATAGGACGCTCATCAGTCCGCACCTTCTTTTACTTCATACAAATCAGCATACTGTTTTATAACGCTTACTTCTCCGTACTTGTTGACAATCTCGCCAACTACGACATCTTTGATTGATTGAGTAAGTTCTCCACCTATTGTCTTTTTCTTAATTTCTTCGAATGGTAGCATGTTCTTTTCATACTCGTAGTCGAAATCAATTACAATCGTTGCGACATATCTTCCCTTAATTCTCATTCCGTTTCACCTTCTCTCATGTCCAAACCACAATCCGGGCAATAGTTGTAAATGTACATATCCCTTCTTCCGCATTCCGGGCATTCCCACCGGATCACTTTATCTTTGCCTCTATCAATCCACTTCCCCTTCTTTCGCTCTGGCTCGATGGTAGGAGCGTTCTCAATCTGCGTTATGGAATATGCCCAAAACTCGCCGTCATCATATTCAGCATCCGGTTCAAGTGCGTCAGCGTCGATTAAGCGCATCCTTCTTTCCCTCCGTTCTTTTCTTTCGACCAAGAAGAAAAACTGCTTCAAAAGCCAATGCCAACCCAAAGTAATCAATCAGCCTCATCCGCTTCACCGTCCTTCCTATTCAATGCGTCTGCAATCCGTGATAACTGATATGCAATGTTCCGCAAATCAGTGTGGTAGTCATATGTGTGCGGTATGCTCACTGCTATTACCAGACCAATTACGATAAAACTAGCAGACATAATCGCCGTTATCATTCCGCTTCACCTTCTTCCTCTATTTCTTCGAACCAATCGCATAGTCCTGTCTCATCTTCACAGCAAATACTCATGTCGTGGCAGTTCTGCATAGCTAGAAAACAATCATTACACGTGTACCCATTCTGCTCGGCTTCCCATGCCATCATTTTGCAACGCCCTCCTCAATCAACGCGTCTACTACGTCATCAACATCCACGCCGCACATGTCAGCGGTCATCGCAAGGAGTCGTTCTGTAGAAATATCGTCTTCGAATTCATCAATCATTTCAAACGTTGCTACAATTTCTGCGTTACTCATTCCGCTTCACCTCTTTCTGTTTTGTCAGCTTCCCGCAACCTTCGCCCCCGCAGGATTCGCCAAGACAGTCGCATCCATTGCACGGATCTTCCCTGTACGGTTCAGGAAGGGGCATCCATGCGATAGGTTTTTCTTCCTCATAACCAATAGCACTGTATATCCCATCACCAGTATTTATTGCCCAGTCACCGTCTTCGTAAAACCCAACTCCCATATTGCTTGCAAATTGCAACAGAACATCCATATTATTGTCTGGAAATCTGTCTTCCAGAGAAATCCAGTTCGGATGTGCGGTATCATTTACCGTGATAACCTCTCCCGGGTCTGTGCCGAAGTACCCACCAGTGTTTCGGATAATTACCGTATCTTTGCGGATTTCGTCTATGTATCCGTGAACAAAGCATCTATCACCTATTTTCATTCTATGTCCTCCCGATACGGCTCTGGCAACGACATCCAAGCTACGGCTTTTCTATATTTGCGCCCTTCTGGGGTAAGATACTCATCATCATATCCGTGAAATGTTTCATCGCCATATAAAACACCTATCAATACTGAACGATGACCTTTGAAGTCGTAGCAAACCATAACGTCCTTGCCTACCTCTGGCAACCCCTCCTCACACGGAATCCACCGCTGTTCTGGCTGTGTGGATGGCAAATTCTTGATCTGTTCCGCATACCATGACGGATAATGTGGCTCGGGTGGCTGACCCAGTATCTCATCAATCGCCTCCCGCCTGCTGATACAATCCATTTTGCTGATTTCGACAATATGGTCATTTTCGTGACGTTGCGGAAATGATGGCTGTGCGGCCGGCACTTCATCCACCGCTTCCAACATCGGAAACGCCTTTATCAACTGCTCCCATTCGAGAAGGGATGTATCAGCCAATGCGGCCTTTAGTACCTGTCTGCTGATGCAATCCCCGTCTGCCACCTTCAGCGCCTCCACCGCCATCTCCAGCGCTTCGGCGTGGGCGGGGTGCCAGGAATATGTGTCATCGTTGAGGATGTTCTGCAACTTTATCGCCGCTTCGTTATTGGTCATTAATACAGCCCCCTTTTCGTCAACATTTCTAAATATGTTTCGAGCCGAATCTGCCCCGGTATTTGTTCCTCATCGATCATTCGCCGCCGCTTATATTCGTTGTATTTTATGCGGTACTCGTAAGACTTCCCGAAAATAGCCCATGCAGCTTTTGTTACATTCGGCTCATATTTGCCAATCAACTCCAAATCATCTACAGCCTTATACGATATAGGGCATCCGCAACAGCCCGTCCTTGTTAATCCATACACTTCGTATGCATCTGAATACCTGACGCCGAATTGTGCTTTATACCATGCCTTGTCTTTATCGCTAACATAGTACAACGGCCTTAAGCGAAATTGCCCGCTTGCAGTCTCCGAGAAACACATCGTTTTGTTTAAGTCTCCGGAACGTGGCACCGACCTCATGCCGCCCTCATCTCTACGCTCTCCGGTTATAATCATTTCATAACCTTTTTGCGCCGAATGGGCCACGTGCTTTTTGCAATAATCACAGCATTTTGCTGATATCTTAAAATCCGGCGGATGTTCTCCGATGAAATCCCGCATGTATTTTGATGAATTAATGACGAGCTGAATATCAGGCCGCGGTTCTCCATCTTTTGAACAACAACATAAAAACGTCAAGACGCTTTTACATCCGGGATATCTTTTGACCAGTTCCGCAAATTTCGCCTTTTTATCTTCGACCTGATCGTATTCATCAGCGGCCGAAAGCGGAACGTCTTTTTTCTGCCACTCATCCAAGCCGCTACTCATTATCTTTGAGACAAAAGGGACGCCGTATTTTCTTGTCGCATTTACAATATTTACCTTCGGCCTGACTTCCTCGATTTCCACCCCGTATTTTTTCGCCGTCTCTTTTACATGGTCTTTTGTGGCCTGCATTTCAAGGCCGGTATTGAAAAAGACATATTTGACCTTCGGAAGAGACGGAACAATATCCCGGGCCTGTTCTATCAGATCAATTAGAATATCACTGTCTGCTCCGCCGGAATATGAGCATATCGCTTTCGGATGCTGTCTTAGCCGCGTCATGATGATCCCGAGTATCGCCTGAAATTTTTCAGGGGAATCAAAATCCGCATAATCCGGACGGTATGTATAAATCCGGCTTCTATACGGCTCACTCATTGTCTTCTTCCTCCCTATATTCCCCCGACCGTATCAGCCCCATAACTTCACGGGCGAAATCCTGCCAGCTTCGTATAATGGTATGGCTTACGCCTTCGGGGTCGTTGTAAGTGATTGTGATGTCTTCCGTCCGCATGTCCCAGCTTGTAAGGGCGTTCGGTTTGGTGCTCATGCTGTAGTGACCGTTCAGGCCGTACGGGCAGTATTCATGCCGGACATGCCGTGTCCACCGCTCAATGTCGGGGTCTTCGTTTGCCAGCCGGATCAGGTCGCCGCGGGACTGCATCCACTGCGGGGAGGCGTGTCGTGCGCACTCTCTGAGCGGGTCGATGCGGTCAGGATAAAACAGGTCATAAATGGATAGCTGTCCGGTCATTTCGCCCTCCCCAACTGCTTTATAATGGCCTGTTCGCGCTCGCTTAATGTCCATTTGGTAGCGGCGGCTCTCTCTGCGGCGGCTCTCTCTGCGGCGGCTCGTTCCGAAAGCAAATATCCTGCCCCGAAAAGCGCTTTGCCGGTCGCTTTTTGCGAGTCGATGCCCCGGACAAAATAGCAATCCCCCGGGAGTATCTTTAATTCTTCGCCGTGAACTGCCAGATATCCAAGCGCGGACGCCGTGATTACCTCGTACGGATATTGATATTTCGGCATCTGCTTCTTCATCGCCTTGAGATTCTCCGCGTTTGCCGCCTTTATCCTCTTTGCCAGTTCCGGACAGCTTCGAAGCCGGTAATTGTCCAGATTGGTTACAAAGGACGTCCCGACCTCCGCGCCGTTTTCGTAAGTGATTGCTGACGCAGTTACAACATGACAGCAAGCGTCCCCCATCGAAAGGTTTGTCAGGTACGGTGCAAACAGAAAATATTTAATCCCCGCGGCGTTGTAATCCCTGACTATTTGCGAGATTATCGAAAACGGCGGATTATCCACAACGGCGCACCCTTCCGGATATTCATTCTCCAGATAGTTCCCGCCGGGCCAAAACGGTCGGACGATGTTGTTCCGGTCTATGCCGTATTCCTCAACGCACCAATCAAGCACGGTTTGATATATGTTTTCCGGTGTATAGCAATCGTCCGTTGTCTTCTTGGGTTTGAACTTTTCAACGAAGACTTTATACTCCGGGTCAACGTCATTAAAAGTCATTTGCCCGCCTAGTTGCATCCATCCACCTCCAACCATCTCACGCACCAACCGAACCGCTTCCCAACCGCCGCGCAGGCTTTTGCCCACTCTTCCGCGAACGCATCGAAATTGACCGCCGGGATGGGCGCTATTTTCGCCTGCTCGTCCGTGCATGGGATTATCTCGTACCTCTGCCGATACATCAGGTTCTGCCCGACGCACCGCCAGAACGTGCTCTCTAACATTTTCATCTTCCTGATCACGACCTCCGCCGGGACGCGGTCGAGTAACTGCTGCCCCTTCGCGGTGTCGTAAACGCTGTATGTCGTCATTCGCTTGCCTCCAATTCTCTGTATAGCCCGACCGCCATGTCCATGATCCAGCCGTTGACCGGATCAGTGCTGTCGCCCTGGTATCGGATATACTGGTTGATGATCCCCGCGAACGCGTCCCATGCTTCCGGCTGCAGTGCGTCCGGAATCGGGCGGCGGTCGCGGTATTTCTTGAACACTGTATAGGCGTCTTTCAGAAAATCATGTATCTGTTCGTTCTTCATTTATGTACGCCTCCAGCACGTCCCTGGCCTGTTCCCATCCTTTGCAGACCGCTGTCTTATACCCGAACTTGTCGAGCGCATCCAGCCACTTTTTCTGCTTCGGATCGAGCCGGCCTTTTTCTGCTTTCATTTCTATAAATAATCCGTGATAGCCGTGGAGCGGGACCGGATAGAACAGGTCCGGCACTCCTGCCTTGACGCCCATTTGACGGTTCCTGATCATCCACCCTTGACCGCCTATCGATTCATTAGGTATATGAAACAGGAACTGCAGCCGTGGGTCTGTTCGGCACCACTGGATCAGCTGCTTCTGCTCTTGCGATTCAGTCATTTCCTCTCCGCGCCATTCTGATCGACTATAACGGGTCACTCCCGCGGGGGAATCCATCCCCGCAGGGGAGTAACACGTATAGTTGATGGTTGTTTAGTTACGGTTACTCCTATATAAAGGGTTTAGTAACCGGTAACCGGTGACCATTTGCTGATATTGCCTTTGGGTTCTCTCTTGTAGCGTTGACCGACGTAAATGATCTCGTTGTCTTTCCGCCTGTGTACGACCTTCACGCCGTCGACAGTCGCAATTTCATAATCAGAATTTTTCGAGAATTTCCGTTTTGCGTTTTCCTCTTTAATTCCGACCGCTTCCAGGCTGACAGCTGTGTCTTTCCCGGACAGCGCGATCAGGCCGTCAACGAGTTCAAACCAATCTGTTTTTCCTTTCTGATCATCACCAATACCGCGACCGCTGGCGCCCGAATCACTGAACGTTGCGATTCCGAGAAAATTTTTATCGTCGGTAACATGCGTTGGATAATCAAACCAGATCCGCTTTGGAGACATCGGCGCAAACTCTCTTAACGTTCCGGATATCTCCCATCCTGTCAACACGTCGCACGCGTCTGGATGCTCTGACTTGTATTTATCCGTCAGCCCGTTCACGTTCAGCTCCCGAAGATCTAGTATGGCGTCGGGATCTCTTGCAAATACTCCAGATCCGGAAGACCTGTCTGCCGCGTTTGCGTATTTCCCTGCTGCCCCTTTGGAATGGTGGTGACAGTAAATAACAGACGTTTCCATCTCCGTCGCCACTTGATCGAAGTACGAACAAAACTGGCTCATTTCAGTCGCGTTGTTTTCGTCTCCGGTAATGACCTTATAGATCGGGTCAATTATTACTGCGGCAAATCCCTTGTTTTTGAACCGGTGGACCATGATCGGTGCCAGTTTGTTCATTGGGACGGATCTGCCCCTCAAATTCCAGATGAAGACATTGTCGGCATTCTTTGGCTTTAGCCCGCGTTTCTTGTAGATCTCTGTAAAGCGTCTGTCGCAAGATGCTTCGTCAAGTTCAAGGTTTACATAGCAGACCTTTCCTTTCCGGCATTTCATCCCAAGCCATTCAGTGCCTTCAGCGATTGAGATCGCAAGATTTATTAATAGGAAAGATTTGCCTGCTTTGCTGGGACCGGCGACAAGCATCTTATGACCGACGCGCAGCACTCCGGGAATCAATTCTTCCTTGAGCGGCGGCAAATTATCCAGGACATCAGCAAGCGTCGTTTCGGGCGGAAGGTCATCAACCTGTGATTCTCTCCATTCGATCCATTCGGCGTATGAAGCAGCGCCGATGTTCCTGTCGACAATGTACTGCCAGTTGTTGCCGCGCTTAACGCCCGGAAGCCTGCTGAACCGGCTTTCGTTTTTATCCTGCTCGTCTGGTGCCAGGCCGTTCTTTTTGCAGAAATCGTACAGCTCCCGGACCCTAGCCTTGTATTGCTGAGCGTTTTCCGCATCCACTCTCGTGATTGCGTGGAGACTCTTCCCGCCGGAATTAACCAAGAACACGATCGGAAGGTTCATTTCCTTTAAAAGCGCATATTGTCTTTCAATGCTGTCCGTGTCCGATTCGATCAGGCAATATTTCCACCGCGTGACGTTTACATTGTTTTCGCCTTTGCCGTCCAACGGATTAAACCGAACGTATGCGCCTGCAAATTCATGAATTGTACCAATTGCCTTTTCTATACTGCCACCTCGCAGTTTTGCGATGATGTCGCCGGCGGTCCGGCGGTACTGCGTGTTGGATGGCTTCCAGTCTCCTCCGCTGTCCCGGTAAAACTCTGTGCAGTATCCGACAAAATCGTCATCCCTGAAAAGCGTCGTGAAGTATTCCAGCATGTCTCCTTTTGGATCGTAATTCGACGGAACCGCGGGAACCTTTTCCGCGTTCACAAAAGACGGGTCCACGATTATTTCGTCTAACAGCAAATTGTGGATGTCGTACGTGTTTGTATCGCGTTCCGGCTCATATCCGTATTGCGTGGCGATATGAAACAACGTGCCGCCAGTCACTTCATTTCGATTAAACGATCTCCATTTTCGTTCGCATTCGCCAGTTTTGTACTTTGAGCCGCCTCTGCTCCAGTCATCCCATACGGTCCAGTCTGCGCCTTCGTGCTTCAGGGCCATGCCTACTTTCAACCATTCGTTATATTCGCAGTCAGGCGGGATCGCGTTCAGCATGTTGTAATCAATCATTCAGCTTCCACCTCTTCCAGCCGACTGCAGCCAGTGCGTTCATTTTTTTGCTTGCCTGCTCGAACGTCCAGTCTATCGGATCATACCCGAAGCGCCTAAGTGCTCTGATTTGCTTGACTGTCGCCATCCCGTTTGACGCTCTCCCGATCAGGCGGTCCATAAGCTGGCAGGCGTATCCCTTTGATATTCCTTCGGCGTCAATTCCAAAGTTTTCGAGCGCCTTTATCTGCCTTTCTGTTGCGTCTGCTTCCTCCCACTTAAATGTCGGCTCATAATCGGCAAGCCCGACATCGTCAAGGATGGAAAACATCTCGAGCGGGTTTATCAGTTTTGATTTTTTATGTGTCTGTCTCCGAAGCTGTTCCGCCAGCGCGTTTCGCCTTGCTTCTTCCGCGTCGTTCACGGCTCCGAACAGATCTATTTCCTCATCTTTCGATTTCTTCACAACAGTCTCGATGTCATCTTCGTTATCTGAAACAAGGCTGGCCGGCTTGCAGAGATTGTGCTTTTGTGTCAGCCAGAGAAAATCAAGAATCAGCAAATTTTCTTTTCCGGGGTATAATCTTGTTCCGCGTCCGATCATCTGACAGTAAAGACTTCTTATCTTTGTCGGCCTGAGCACTACAACGCAGTCGCATGAAGGGCAGTCCCAGCCTTCTGTCAGCAGCATGGCATTGCACAGCACCGATCCCGGCCCGGATTTGTCGAACCATCCCAGTGTTTCTTTTCTGTCAGTGCTTCCACCGTTTACCTCTCTTGCGCCTGGGATCATACCGGCGAGCTCCTGCGCGATGCTGATCAGCGGGCAGAACACGACCGTTTTTCTGCCGGATGCATTCAGCCTGATTGCCTTCGCGATTTTTGGCAGATACGGCTCCAATGTTTCGGCGATGGATCCGACCTCAAAGTCGCCAACAGATATCTTCACATCTGACATGTCGATTTCCAGGGGGATTGTCTTCGCTACGATCGGCGACAGATATCCCTCCGCCACTGCCGTTTTTAGCTTGTACTCATAAGCGATTCCGTCAAAATACCGCGCCAGGCTTTTCTTATCTCCTCTATCCGGTGTGGCCGTAACGCCAAGCACTTTTGCATCTGGAAACTGACTCAGGACCGACTGATATGATGGAGATATGGCATGATGCGCTTCATCGACGATTACCGTATCGAACAGTCCGGTATAGTCTCTGCGGCACATGGTCTGAACGGAACCGACCGTAACGGCCTTGATCTCGTTTTCCGATGCTTTTATCTTTCCAGGCAAGTCCCTGTACATGGCGTAGTACTTGTCTCTCGCCTGTTCGATCAATTCGTCACGGTGCGCCAGGATCAATGTCCTGCCCGGTCTTTGATTAGCTACGGTGTTGAATACAACAGTTTTCCCGCACCCTGTCGGGAGGACCAGCAGCTCGCGCTGCCAGTCCCGCCATTTGTCGTTGATCGCCGCAACAGCTTCTTCCTGATACGGCCTTAATTTAAACGTCGAAGGGGTTGTCATCGTCGGCCTCCGTTATAAATCCGTCCGCCTTCTTCCACGCTTCATCGTTTGCCGTAACAGCGGGGACCTTTGACGGAGGGTAAAACTGCTGGACGCGATTAAATTCGTTTCCGCGGCTGCTTTCCGCGGTAATGATGCTGCACACGCCTGTCAGGCCATCCATCTTTTCAAGATCAATGCTTGCTTTGCCTTTTTCCGGAACCATTCCGATGCATTCCACGAACTGTCTTACCGCAAACAGCGCCTTCGAATAAATGTTCAGATTATTGCGGATCGTAACGTATTTAATTGAGCCGTCCTTTTCAAAGGGGATCTCCAGATTGCATTTGATCTGCTGGGTGTTCGGCGGCAGCTTTTCAGATGTCGCGTATCCTACTTCATGGGATTTCACTGTAAAATGATAGTCCCCGTCCGGAAGCACCTCAAAACTATTGTCGTCAAGTTCAAGATTGTTAATATTCAGCTCAGCCATTGTTTACGGCCTCCTTCCTTAATTTTGCACATTCAATACACAGCGTTTTCCCATATTTTGCCTTTGTCGCGGACGCGATCGCCGCCGCGGTCCGTCCGGATGCCGCCATGATCGGCCTGCCGCAGTCTTCACAGATAACGACTTTTTCAGCAGGTCTATCCTTCGAAACGCGGACAGCGTCAACCATTTCACCAAAGGCAGAGATCTTTTTCACCTTCAGCGTGATCCGTTTTCCGGTCCAATCCTCGATATAAGGCGTTCCCCAAAGCTTCGCTATGGCGTCGCAGTTCGTCTTGTTCAGGATCAGCGGCTTTTCGTTTTCGACGAAATGCGCGACCGTGCATTCTTCGTCTCCGTTCTGGCTTTTTACGATCTCGCGCCTTACTTCCTTTATCGTGAGCGTTTTTTCTTCGCCGGGCTGAAAAGCGTACGATCCGAGATAATTAGGATTCGTCAGCTTCTTCCAATGCGTTTTACTCATTTCCATACAACTCCTTATCTTCATATCCGGGCCATTCTCCTGATTCCTTGCATCTGTGATAGATCTCAATCAGTTCTCTGAACATGTCGGCGCCTTCCTCGACGAATCCGCGGTCACAGAAATAAACGCGCACTGCATAAGGCGGTTTTTTCTCCTGTGCGACGAAAGCAAACTGATACGTTTCCAGTTCTGTTTGAAATACGCCCTCTGTGTACATTGCCGCCTGCAATTTGTAGCCATATGCGCGGCACGATCTTTCAAACGCGCCGTCCTCGCAGCTGGTTGTCGTCTTGTAATCGACGATATACTTCTTCCCCTGATACTCTGTCAGACAGTCAGGGCGGCATTTGCACGGTTCACCGGTGGTGGGATCTTCCCATTCGATCGGAACTTCGTGCTTGCCGGTCTTCAGCAGTGCCGTTGCTGTCGGGTTCTTCAGGATCGCTGCGTTCATGTCCTGAATTACCGTGTAATCGCTTGCAGAAATGGAATTCTTGCCGGTTTCAGCCAATTCATTCACGAACTGATTCCAGACCGCTTTTCCGTCTTTCGTTCTGCGGTCGACTTCCGGGGCCAACACGTAATCTTTCCAGAAGTCTGTTTCTTCAAGGATGTACTTGTGTGCAGCAGTCCCAAACGCCAGGGCCGGCGTCGGTTCTTCTTCGTGCGTCACAGCGTACAGATAATGGAGCGGGCTTTTCCGAAGTTCCCACAGCTCCGATCTGCGCACGGCTGGTATTTTGTCGTAATCCACTTGTTTTACCTCCTTCAAATGTGTTATATTGGAGGTGCAAGGTAATTTGTTTTGCACTTCCCGGAAAGCCCGTCAGTTGCCGCTGGCGGACTTTTTTAATTTGTTCCTATGTCGTTTAATCGACTTTCCAACACGTGCATCTTGCCTGATGCTTTCAATCTGTGCCACTCTCTTATCCATTTCCTCACTGTAATGAGCTATTGTTTCATGCAAAGATTTGTTGAGTTCGTGACTTTCTGAAAGTCTCTCTGTAAAATCGTTGATGCTCCTCAATGCCGCTCTTGACAGGATATCGACCTTTGCATGACTTGTCGGCTCAAAAAATCTGCAGCCTTTACATGTGGTATGACAAGTAGCATTGCAATACCTGTCCGCAGTCCGGCTCTTATACTGACAGTAACCGCTCATTTCTTTCGCTGAAATCTTGCCCCCCCTAATGATTTGAGGGTATCCTTGTAAATGTCTTTCTTCATTTTGTGCTCCTTTCTTCCAACATTGGCATAACAACGTTTGCCCAGAGGATCCCAGCAAACCATGTATAAGCGCCGGTAATGATAAATGCGGCCTGAACGCAAGTATTGATATCTGCCAGCCGCGGGATCTGGCAGAGCGCCGCGAGCATGACGGCGAAGCTAATCACGAAAACCACCGCGCACTTGAACTTATTCAGCTTCATTGCCTGCCACCTCACTTTCCGGAATGCCTAACTTGTCCATAAACAGGACAGCGTCCTTGTAGTTTTTCTGGTCTTTGCGGTCTGCATAGTCTCCGTCAATCATCCGCTTTGACGTCTCCGCGATCCTGACCAACATGTTACCCAGCCGCCGGTACTCGTTCGGCGTCAACTCAAATAAAAAGGTGTTCTCTTCTCTCGTCATTTCCTGACCTCCTGCTGTAATCTTTTCGCTACGTCGGCGATGAAATAACGCCCATTAATATGATCTAATCCATCAAGATATTGCGCTTTTACGCGGCTAACGTTTTTAAGCCCCATAAAACTTGCAAATTGTCCTGGCGTAATTGTTCCCGCCCCTCTGACGTGTCGGCGAAGTTCTGCGTATAGCTCTTGTCTATTCATCAAACATTACCTTTTTACATCACTAAATGAAATTTGTTCATTGCTTCTAAAAGTTCCAGCCTTCTTTGTCTTTCCAGATTGAGAATGTCTTCACGTGATGTATAATTTTTCATTAAGATATCTACGATTCGCGCATCAAACCATTCGCACGATTTGGCGACCTTACTGGGGCGTTTTCGGAATGTTGAAAATTCTTTGTGCAGACATCTTTCCGCTTCAGACGCCTCTTCTCTGTTTTTGAATTTGATAGTATGAAGAATTTCTATATCCTCACCTGAAGCCGTTTGAAGGTTCTTCGCGCGCGAAATGGGATTGTTTGATATCCCGATTTTCACCTTGTCTTTTTCTTCGTTTAGAATGTAATAAACGAAGCAGGCGAGGTCTTCCGTATCATCTGGATTAGAAAATTCTATATCGTCGTAATCCTCAACGTCGACAAGAGCGCTGAGTATATAACAGCATTCATTATTTACTTTTTGTTTCAATGTTGACATCTTTTCGTCTATATCCTCGAAGTCGTTTATCATTTCCTTTATTTTCGAAATCTGCGGATATATTTCATCAAAGCTTTTGGAAGCAGCTTCAAGCGCTCGTTTTGTTTCGCCTAGAAGTTTTGCAAGTTCATAGACGTTTATATTATCAAACGCCGAAGGATTGGGCTTTGATATCGTTATGCTAATGTTTACCACCTCTATTCGCTCTTAAAAATTTCAATATTCGTCACTCTTTCGAGCAACTCCAGTTCCTGAACGGTCATCTTTCCGGGGTATTGCATCTTCCGATACCATGTCGGAACGCTTACTCCCATCAGATGCGCCATGTCTGCCGGCGTCTTCCCCCGGATCTCCATCCAATTTTTAATCCGCATCACGAAATACCTTTGTTTCGTCATAGTATCACCTTATGACCGTTTAACGTTTTCCGTAGCCGAAAAAAAATTAATGTCGTTGTAGGATACGCCATAAAGTTCCTCCATCTTTTTGATGGTCGGAACGTCCGGAAACGTCTCCCCGGCCTCGTACCTGATAATGGTTGTAACCGCGACGCCCAGCGCTTTCGCGGCGTCTTTCTGCGTGATGCCTGCATTGACGCGAGCAGCCTTTAACGTGATGGACATGTCATTATCACCTCCTCAAAACTATCGCCATCGCTACTATTATAACCGTTAAACTGTTTTTGTCAACCTTTAAACGGTTAAAATATTGTATTTTTGGAAATCCTGCGTTATCTTATAGACGAGAGGAGGGAGCGAATATGTTGGGCAATAAGAAAATAATGGGGGACAACATAATGTATTATCTGGACGAAAAAGAAATTGATCGAAAGCGGTTTGCGGAAATTATCGAGGTGCCGTATTCGACCCTTACGAACTGGATCAACGGCGTTACATATCCACGAATTGACAAAATTCAAAGGATGGCAGACTATTTCGGGATTGAAAAGGCCGATCTGGTCGAGCCGCGAAAAGAAAAAGCCGAAGCGCTGACAGATGAGGAAATGCAACTTTTAGCTATTTTCAAGGGCATGAACGAGGACGGGAAACAGCGCCTCCTCGAAAGGGCGTTTGAAATGAAATTCGTCCCGATGTACCAGAAGGAAGGATGACGACATGGCGACCGCAAAAAGACAGCCATCCGGGAAATGGTCGGTGCGCGTTTACTCTCACACCGAAAACAAAAAGCGCGTTTACAAATCGTTCACGGCATCAACAAAACGTGAAGCGGAATATCAGGCGGCGCAGTACCTTTCTAATCGTGACCGGATGGCAGAAGCAAGGAAATGGACGTTAGGCGAAGCGATTGATAAATACATAGAAACGAAAGAGCCGATTTTATCCCCTTGCACAATCAGGCCGTATAGGAACATACGGAAAACGTGTTTTCAAAACATCATGGATATCCCGATCGACAACCTCACGAGCGAAATATTGCAGGCGGCCATACAGGAAGAAATGACCCGGCCGCTAGCAACGCGAAAAGGGACTCCGGCTGCTAAAACAGTCAAAAACGCTTACGGTCTGATTTCGTCAACGCTGGCAAGGTATCTCCCGGATCGCGTTTATCGGGTAGATCTTCCGAAAACGCCGCGACGCATCCGGACGCTTCCGGAACCGGTCGATGTTTACAGGGCGGTCAAGGGATCGCGAATAGAATTGGCCTGTCTGCTTTCGATGTGGTTATCCTTCACGGAATCGGAAATAAGAGGTCTGACGAAATCAACGAGCATTGACGGCGACTATATAACAATTCGGGAGGTTGTCGTCCGCGTCGGTTCGGAAGACATCAGGAAGCCGCTTGCAAAAACGGACACCAGAATCAGGCGGCATAAGATCCCGGATTACATAAGGGCGCTTATAGATCAGGTTGACGGCGACGTAATCGTCCCGTTTACCCCTGCGATGCTGTATAACGATCTCCAGCGGCTTTTAACAGCTGCCGGCGTCGATCATATATCATTCCACGATCTACGGCATATTAACGCGTCTATGATGGCTGTATTGCATATTCCGGACAAATACGCGCAGGAGCGCGGCGGCTGGAAAACAGATCATATTATGAAAACTGTGTATACTGAAGTTTTTTCGACGGAGCGTCAGGCCGCCGATGATGCTGTAAACGCTTATTTTATGCGGGTTTTAAACGAGGTCAAAGAGGCATAAAAAATGTGCATTTTGCTGTGCATACCTTTATTATTTGCTAATAATTTGTATCATTTTATGATAAACTATTTTGCGATCGAAAACAAAAAAAGCGCCCGAAAGCCGCGATTTATAACGGTTTTTGGGCGTTTCCTTATGCTTTTCTCAAATCGTAATAAAATATCAAAAAGTGCAGATAGAGGGACTCGAACCCTCTAAAAAGCACGGTTTTACGCGGTTTTTCGGGGTTTTCTGTGCATTTTGCTGTGCATAGTCCGTTTTTCTCTTCGCCGAGTATAGCACAAATCCGGCCGGACATGCAATATAAAAACCGCCCATCATGGACGGTTCAGGAACTGTTCCCCCAACTCTTCACCAACTCTCACCCAACTAAAAAACCCCCGCCCGGGACGAATCCCGAACGGGGTAAACATAAGGGGAGGTTGGCAGCTATTTTATGGCGTTTAGCAGCGCCGTCCACGTCTTCGGGCCGACGGTGCCGAGGTTCTTTATGCCGAGCTTTTCGGCGGTCTGGAATGCCGCGAGGGCATATGTCGTATTGTCGCCGAATTTTCCGTCAACAGATAAAGGTTTCCCGTTTTCGCCGGTGTATTCCAGGGCGTTCAGCAGTACCTGGATCGCCGCAACCTGTGGATGGATCGCGCCGGGAAGCATCTTGTTCAGCGTGACGGTGCATGTCCCCGTGATCGGCGACGTGTCCGGAACAGGTTCGACTTTGTCGACGGCAAGCGCGTAGTCGGGCATGAAATAGCAGGTTCGGTCATCCAGACCGGAACGGCTGTATTTCTTCATGTGGACGCCCTGCCCGTTGTCGATGACGTTGGAGCCGCCCGACGTGTTGCCCTCGATGGTATACACATACTTACTGTCCACGTTGTACACGATGCCGGTGTGACCGTACCTGTTTTTGCTCGACCGCCAGAACAGGATGATACTGCCCCGTTTCGGCGTCTTAGACGTCTTTTTAGCCGCTAAAGACGGGCAATAGAGGAATGGATACACCGTGAGCAGTTTAGCGGCTAATTCGGCGCCGAACACCACCATAAAACACCATGTCACGAAACAGGCGCACCATGAATAACCCTGCCATGCCGGTTTGATGTCCCGCCAGTATTTCGTGAAATTACCGCTCCCGGCGTTGGCGGTCTTGCTGTCGAGTTGCGCGTTGCTTTTCTTCTCCAGATACCCGACTTCCGCCGTGGCCGTGGCGATGACCGAATCAATAGCGGCAGAAACAGATCTATATTTCACCTTGTACGCTCCTTTGTCATACTGTCTCAGGTTGTACGTATCAATAACCCGCATCAGGTCGGAAACGTACGTGCTTGACGTCGCGTAACCGTCTGCTTTGATGGTTTTCAGGTACTCTTCCGGGTCTGTGATGCCGCGCAGGTTTTTGTACCTGTCCATCTGGATGAAATCGAAATACCAGCGCACCACGTCCAACATGGATTCATAGACGCGGAAGTTGTCTTTGATCGTGGTGTGCGTGCCCGGCGTGTACTCTTCCGAGGTGGTCAGGTTAACCGATTTCCCTGTCCACCGGCTCCCGCATTTCAAGCCGAAATAGTTGTGATACGTTCGTGACAACTTCGACCGGTTCCAGCCGCTTTCCAAGATGGCCTGCGCGATGACCGGGGAGCATACCCTGATATCATATTCCGGTGCGGTATTGACGATCAGCGGCGCGATTTCGTCGAGGAATTTTTTCTGGTCATCCGTCATAAATCATCAACCTTCTTTTCTATGTCCTCGACTTTTTCGATGATCGTCGATAAATCGTCATTCTGCAATGATTCGTTCGCCTGTGCAAGCGCTTTCCGAATGAATCCGGGAATCGGTGCGCCTAACTTGTCGCAGTTTTCCACAATCGAAAGGAATTCCATAAAAAGGATATACGTAGCTATTCCGATGATTAAGTATTCCGGAAGCGTCATGGCGACAGTTACCGCAATGCCGATTACAATATACGTCAGTTCGCCGAATTTTTTCCCGAGGCCTTCCCGCATCTTTGAACTT
>OCTX012285521.1_pt1 | contig 18237 bp, 14 predicted proteins | sample 1539691 | NCBI WGS metagenome assembly OCTX01 (sample SAMN02144231, study PRJEB22623) | gut metagenome | biome: sheep rumen | host: Ovis aries | place: New Zealand | reverse complement strand
GCTGGGCAGACTGGAGTCGTGGGACGACTCGGATTTCAAGCAGTTCGTGCCCTGTGCCAGCGGCACGGGCGTGAAGCGCACGGTCATGAAGTCGTCGGGCAGGGCAAAGCTGGTGAAGAACGAGGGCGAAAAGGAATCGTCGTACTCGCTACTCGCAAACTACAAGGCTACTGATGATAATTTTGCCGAAAAGATGATTGAAGACGTCAGCGCCTGTCTGAAACCGCACTTGAAGAAAGCGCCCAAACTGCCGTCGGCAAAGTTCGTCTATGAAGAAGAGGGGCTGAAAATATGGCAAAGCAGGGAGAAGAAGCGCATCTGCGTGTATTGCGAGATCGACAAGGAGATGGAGAAGAATCTGATGTCGTCTGAGTGGGGGCGCTTGAGCTATGAAATATCCAAACAACTTAGAAAGGTAAAATAGGAGAAAAGGAGTGAAGGAGTAAAGGAGAAAAGGAGTGAAGGAGTAAAGGAGTAAAAAATAGAACATTATGAAACTGAAATTATTAGAGATGGTCTTGAAGGCGCTATTGGAGCTGATTCTTGACCTTGTGAAAAAGTCGGCAGAAGACGAGAAACTGCACGACGAAGAGAGAGAGAAGTTAATGGCGGACATCGCCCTTGCCGATGCAACGCGCAAGGCGTACCCCTCGTTGTCGGACGAAAAAATCATCAAGGAGCTATGTTAAGACCATTGAACAAGGTGCAGCTGGCATACTTCGTGCAGCTGCTGGAGCACCCCGAGGTGCTGGCAGGGCGATACTACGAGATGAACACCTACAAGCAGAGCGTGGGCGTCTTATGGGAAATGCTGATGAACAGCCTCGTGACCGACGTGAATAATCATCAGCTCCGAGAGATGATCGTGTTCGCCTATATCCGCTGGAAGCGTGAGAAAAACCGCGAGGACAATGATGTCGACCTGCTGCCCTTGTTTATCAAGGTGCTGCGTCAGGACATCGTGAAGCGCGGGCAGTTGGAGATGTCTTTACGAGAGGAGGTGTAGGCGATGGCATTCTTAATAGAAAGAGGTCGAGGACTACCTACAGAGGTGGTCACGCCGCAGGTCTTCAACGAAATCGTCGACGCGAAGAAACAGTATGAGGACGTGGCCTATATCCGGCAAAGCCTGAAGAACATGGCGTTTCATGAGCAGGCAGGCAATAAGGAGGAGGCCAAGAAGTGGAAGACGGAGGCTGGCAGGCGCAAGGCGATGCTGCCGGGATGGGTGTTCCAGGCGCGCTGCATGGTCGACCACGAATGGATCGACTCGAAGAAGGTGAACCACGGCACTGCCGCCTGGCGGCATCAGGACTGGGCGATGGTGAACGGCCTCGCCATGTGCGACTTCGACCACATCCCCGACCCTCGCAAGGCGTGGGCAGAGATCAACCCTGAAGCCTTGAAGCTGTTCAACGTGTTGTTCGCCTACGTCACGCCGAGCGGTCAAGGCCTGAAGGTGGTGTTTGAGGCTCACCCCGACGGCGACATTGCTGCCAACCAGCAGGCTTTTGCCAAGGCCGCCGGCCTTGAGGTGGATGAGGTGTGTTTTGATGCTTCACGCCTGTCGTTCGCCACGACGAGAGATGATATCTTGTATTTTAACAAAAAAATCTTTGAGTTAGAAAATGAAAAGTTCAAGGAACAGTTTACTGAAAAGTATTTTAAAGGTGTTACTCATCCCGATATGTTTGGCGGTGCACGTCGTGCTGGCGCTGCTCCTGCTGCTGGTGATAGCGCTGGGAAACATGGTGGAAAAGCCGCTGATGTGGCTGGCACCGCGGCTGTTCAGGAGGGTGACGGAGGCCATTCTGAGTTTGAGGATTACACGTACTGCGGCATAAGGATAGAGGACATCATCACGAAGCTCATCGGCGATGCGCCTGTGATGGAGGGCAAGCGCCACCAGACGATCTTCGACACGGCCAAACTGTTGCGCTACGTCTGCGAGCGGTCGGCATCGGTCGTGAAATACTTCCTGATGAAGCTCGACTGGGTGAAAGTCTACGATGACGAGCACCACGATGTGGACAAGGCCATAGAGGACGCCATGAACAAGCCTTACTCCTCGTTCATGCCAAAAAGCATAAAGGAGGCGTTGAAGGAATTGGGATATAGCGATGAAGAAAAGAAGGATATCACCGAAGACCTGAAACCGTTCAAGGAATATGGGGAGCGTCTGCAAGAGTTTTTCGACTACTACCCCTGTCTGCGGGATGTCTGTGCCGGCCTCGACGTGGGTGCCTACCCTGCTGCCGTCTATACGGCGGCTGCCTTCTTCGGCACGCTCATGACCCGCACGTGGTATCGCTTCTGGTTTCAGCCCTCCATTCTGCGCCGACTGAACTACGCCGTCTTCATCATCGGCGACCCTGGTTGCGGAAAGTCGTTTGCCGGCGACCTCTTTAACATGATCTGCGAGCCGATGATCGTAGCCGACAAGGTGGGTACTGATGCCATCAACGCCTACAAGAAAGAACGCCTTGGCCGCTCCACCTCCGACAAGGAGAAGAAGAAGGAGGCACTCGTGGCTCCTGAGAACATCATCCGCATCCACGGGCCGCGCACGGCCAACGGCGTGTTTATCGAGGACATGGTGAATGCTAAAGAAATAGTCGATGGCGAAATGATGCACCTCCACCTGCTGACGTTCTCGTCGGAGCTGGATGCCATTACCCAGGCCAACAAGGGCGGCCAGTGGATTGACAAGAGCACGTTTGAACTGCTGGCCTTCCACAACGAGACGGATAACCAACAGTATAAGAACGTGGAGGCGGTGAGTGGCCCGTTTGACGTGTTCTGGAACTTCGTCTACACAGGCACGCCCATCGCCCTGAGAAAGAAGGTCAACGAGCGCAACTTTGGTACAGGACTGTTTAGCCGACTGGGTTGTCTGCCGATGGCATCCGACTACTTTGTTTGCGCCGAAGAAGGCAAGGTGACGAAAGCTGAGGAAGCAAGGCGTGAGCGCATCAAAAAATGGGCGTATGAACTGGACAAGGTGAGGGGAGAGTTACCATTAGAGCCCATCGTGCACGAAACCCACGAGTTTGTGAACGAGATTATGACCCTCGCAGAGATCGAGGATAACAAGGCGGAGGCGTTCTTGGTGAAGCGTGTGCCGTACTATGGCGTTAATATCACCGCCCCGTTTATCCTGATGCGCCACTACAAGGAGTGGCAGGAGAAGCGCACGTTCAAGTGTGACAAGAAGGATGTGGCGTTCTGCCGCCTGATACTCGAGTTGCAGATGGAAGCGCAGCGCTTCTTCTTCGGCAGCTATGCAGAAAAGTATTTCCAGGATAGTATACGGGATTTGCAGACTAAGCAGTATGCCGTGAATCATCGAAAGAGTGATGATGTCTATGCCTTATTACCAGAGACGTTCAACGTAAAGGATGTCGCCGCAAAAGCGGGGATTTCCGAAGAAGGAGCAAGGGTCATGATCCATAGATGGGTGAAATCTAATATGGCAGTGAAAATCAGTCTAATAAAAAAGGTGGGGACATGGAAAAAGGTGTCGTAAAAGCGTTTCGCAAAGTTAAAGGTCTGCCGGGATGGCAGGCCTTTATTTTCACGTTTCACGTTTCATTTTTAGTTTTTGACCTTTTGAGCTTAGGCCGCTTTCCCCGTTTGACGGGGAAGCTCAAACATGCTGCAAAAGTAGGCAAAAAAGCGTATCGCGATGTGAATACTATCCGAAAACATACAATTTTGTTCAAAAACGAACGGAAATACGAGTTGTATTTCACGGAAAAATGCTATCTTTGCAACCGAAAAAGGGTTTATAGTTTCAGGTTTCAAGATTCAAGGTTATAACGATATGAAGGAAAATTATTTTGCTGACAAGGACCGCTATACGGGCAAGATGGTGTATGGGCGCTGCGGGCGCTCGGGTGTGATGCTGCCGAAGGTGAGCCTGGGCTTCTGGCATAACTTCGGAAGCGTGGACCCCTACGAGCGTAGTCGGGAGATTACTCACTACGCCTTCGACCACGGCATCACCCACTTCGACCTGGCCAACAACTACGGGCCGGTGTACGGATCGGCCGAGGAGACGATGGGGCGGCTGATGGACGACGACTTCAGGCCTTACCGCGACGAGCTCTTCATCGCCACGAAAGCGGGCTACGACATGTGGCCGGGGCCCTACGGCAACTGGGGCAGCCGCAAATATCTCATGGCCAGCATCGACCAGAGCCTGAAACGGATGAGGACGGACTATGTCGACCTGTTCTACAGTCACCGCTACGACCCGCTGACACCCCTGGAAGAGACGCTGCAGGCGATGGTGGACATCGTGAGGCAGGGGAAGGCACTCTATGCGGGCATCTCGAACTGGCCGCTGGAGCCGCTGCGCTTCGGCGCACGTTATCTGAAGGAGCACGACGTGCCGCTGCTGATCTATCAGGGAAAGCTGAATATGCTCGACCGGCAGCCGCTGACGACGGGCATTCTCGACTTCTGCGCGGAGGAGGGGATCGGATTCATCGCCTTCTCGCCGCTGGCCCAGGGACTGCTCACCGACCGCTATCTCCAGGGCGTGCCCGACGACAGCCGGATGAAGAAGGGGAAGTTTCTGAAGGAGGAGATGCTCACGCCTGAGCTGCTGGAGCAGTTGCGTGGTTACAACGAGGAGGCGGCACGGCGCGGCCAGACGCTGGCAGAGATGGCCCTGAGGTGGATACTCGACCAGAGGGGGGTGACCTCGGTACTGGTGGGTGCCAGCTCGACGGCACAGCTGGAGAAGAACCTGCGATGTGTGAGGGAATGAAGTTGGTTTATGGTTTATTGAAACAAAAAAGAATACAAGGATGAGAAAGACAGTTTTCTTGATGATGGTGCTGGTGGCGATGACTGCCGCTGCCAAGACAAAGAAGAAGCCCGTGGCGGAGAGCTGGCCCGACGGGAGTGTGATGGCAGCGTGGTTCAAGGATACGACGAAGGTCGACGTAGCCACCTTGGGCCGGCAATACGACGTTACAGACTACGGTGTGGTGCGCGACTCGACACGCGTGCAGACGGCGGCCATCCAGAAGGTAATCGACCGTGCTGCCAGCGAGGGCGGGGGCGTCGTGGTGATCCCGGAAGGCACTTTCCTCACTGGCGCGCTCTTTTTCAGACAAGGTACACACCTGCACGTGGAGGGTCGGCTGAAAGGCTCAGACCGCATCATCGACTTCCCCTGGCAGACCACCCGCATCGAGGGCGAGACGTGTACCTATTTCTGTGCACTGGTCAATGCCGACGGGCTCAACGGATTCACCATCAGCGGCCACGGCACCATCGACGGCAACGGGCTGGCCTACTGGCAGGAGTTCTGGATACGGCGCAAGTGGAACCCGCAGTGTACCAACAAGGACGCGCAGCGGCCACGGCTCACGTACATATCCAACTCGAGCAATGTCACCATACAGGATGTGCATCTGGTGAACTCGCCCTTCTGGACCAACCACATCTATAAGTGCGACCACGTGCGCTATCTGGACTGCTATATCTTCGCCCCTACGGAGAATATCTGGGAGCCCGACCCTAAGCGGGGAGCTCCGTCGAGCGACGCCATCGACATCGATGCGTGTACCGACGTGCTCATCAACGGCTGTTTCATGCATGTGAACGACGATGCCGTTGTGCTAAAGGGAGGCAAGGGCACCTGGGCCGACAAGGACGCGACCAACGGTCCCTGCGAGCGGATACTTATACAGAACTGTCGCTACGGACGGGTGCACGGCTGTCTCACCCTCGGCTCGGAGTCGATACACGACAGGAATGTCATCCTGCGCAACTGCTACACCGAGCGTGCCGACCGCGTGCTCTGGCTGAAGATGCGCCCCGACACGCCACAGCACTACGAGTACGTGACGGTGGAGCATATCACCGGGCACTGCAAGCGGTTTCTCTTTATCCACCCGTGGACACAGTTCTTCAAGCCCGAGAAGCGCGATGACATGCCTCTCTCGCGCTGCAATAATATCGTGATGCGTGACATACAGGTGGATGCCGAGACGCGTTTCGACGTGAAGACTTCAGACAAGTACGAGCTCGTCGACTTCTTCGTCGACGGCCAGCCGGTTGTATTTTGAATAAACTCTAAACAATAAACATGAAACATGAATCTTGAAACCAAAGCGGCGCCCCTGCTGATGAGAGCGCTGGTGGTTGTCCTGGCCTCGCTGGTCTCTGTCGCTTCCCTGGCGCAGCCTCGTGGCAAGGCCGCTCCCCGCACCCTGCAGTATGAGCCGGGTGCGGGTGGTGGCTTCGTTTGTGTGGATGGTCATAACCGTTACACCCGTGCGCTCTATGGCAGTCATACTGACTGGCGACTTGACACATCCGACCGTCCGATATTCGCGGTGGTGAAGAAGGGCTATCATCGTAATATCCGTTTTGTGGCAGAAGTCGACGGCCACGACTATCCGTTGGAAGAGGCCACGCCTTGTACTGCCAGTTACCACCAAGCCCTCCGTACCTATACCGTCAGCGATCGCCGGTGGGGTGGGGCACCGCTGAATATCAGGGTGGTAGCCCTGCCCGATGCGGAGGCTGCCATCTTCGAATTCTCTTCGTCTGGTCTGAAGGGCCGTGCCCGTATCAGAGCCTTAGTGTCGGAGATCGCCCAACCCAGACTGAGCCGCAACGGTGACATCGGCGCCGACAAGCCAGGCGTACTGGAACCAAAGGGCGAGGCGCTCCAGACTGTCGAGGTGCCGTTAGACGATGCCACCGTCTATATGAAGGTCGCGCTTCATGTCATGTCGCCGCTGTCTGTCGCCGAAGGGCGGCGGCAGTTTGCTGCTGCTGAGACCTGGTATAGTGCCTTGTCGGCCCGCATCCAGTTCGACACGCCCGACCCCTATATCAATACCCTTGGCAGTGCCCTTGTCATCGCAGCCGATGGCGACTGGGACGGGCAGACATGGCTGCACGGCTGTGTCGGCTGGCGTATGCCTCTTGCCGGCTGGCGGGCCGGCTATCTGGGTGATGTGCTCGGCTGGCCCGACAGGGCTGTCAGCCATTTCGACGCCTATGCCCGTAGTCAGGTGACCCAGGTGCCTCCCACGATACCCTATCCTTCGCAAGACCCGGCCATGAACATGGCCAGGGCCGAAAAGCGTTGGGGCACTCAGATGTACTCCAACGGCTATATCTGCCGCAATCCCGGACGCAACGACCAGATGCATCATTATGATATGAACCTGAACTTCGTCGATGAGTTGCTCTGGCATTTCCAGTACGATGCCGATACCGTCTACATGCGGAAGATGTGGCCAGTGCTTTCACGCCATCTGGCATGGGAGAAGCGCAATTTCGACCCCGACGGCGACCATCTCTATGATGCCTATTGCTGCATCTGGGCCAGCGACGCGCTCTACTATAGCGGCGGTGCCGTCACCCATAGCTCCGCCTATAACTATCGCGGCAACCGGTTGGCGGCGCGTATCGCGGAAATGATCGGCGAAGACCCTTCTCCCTATCGCCGGGAGGCCGATGCGATTCTGAAAGCCCTGAACGAGCGGCTGTGGATTCCCGGGAAGGGCGTATGGGCGGAGTATCAGGACGCGATGGGACTGCGCCGGCGCCACGACCATCCAGCCGTGTGGAGCATCTATACGCCGATAGACTGCGGCGCCTGTAGTCCGCAGCAGGCATACCTCGCTACACAGTATATCGACCGTCACATCCCGCATATCGAAGTGGAGCAAACGGGCTATCACACGATCTCTACCAGCGACTGGATGCCCTACTCGTGGAGCATCAACAACGTGGCTGCCGCCGAGGTGATGCATACGGCACTGGCCTATTTCGAGGCAGGAAGGGCAGAAGATGGCTACAGGCTGATGAAGGCCAACATCCTCGATCAGATGTACTACGGCCAGAGCCCCGCCAATTTCGGACAGATCAGCCACTACGACGCTGCCCGAGGGGAGTGCTATCGTGATTTCGGCGACTGTATCGGCATCAGCAGCCGTACGCTGATTCAGGGACTCTTCGGCATCATTCCCCAGTCGCTCTATGGCCAGTGCATCATCCGCCCCGGTTTCCCGTCGGCGTGGCAGCATGCCAGTGTCAAGACTCCCTATCTCGACTATCAGTATCAGCGCGAGGGCACCAAGGTGCGGGTCGTTGTGACGCAGCGTTTCCCGCGCCCGCTGCAGATCATCCTCCGGCAGAACACCGGCAGCGGCACTTTCCATGATGTAGAGGGTAGCAAAGAGGCCTGTCAGGTGATAGAATACGACCTCCGCGATCAAGATCTTCTTTCGAGGAGTGTGGAGGGAGGAGTGTGGAGTGAGGAGTGTGTTTCGAGGAGTGTGGAGTGTGGAGGGAGGAGTGAGAATACTCCTGCCGCAGAATCAGCCTCTGAACAAATCTCCCTCCACACTCCACACTCCACACTCCTCGAAACACCCTCCCGTCTTGGCCTTTCCGAGCCCATTCTTTCCGAGCCCTTCCGTACCGTCAGCCTCGACCGCTATTTCAACGCCGAGGTGGGTGACATCTTCAAGAACAAGTATCAGTCGCCGCGCCCGCAGACCACCACCCTGCAAATCCCGCTCCAGGGCATCGGCGAGTGGTGCCATCCTCATCAGACGGCCGAGATCAGCGACTCCGTCTTCCGTCGTCAGGTATCCGACGGCGTCTTCCGTGTGGCCGGCGTTCCTATGGCCACGCCGGCAGAGGGGCGTAATATCATCTATACCAGTCTGTGGGACGTCTATCCCGACTCGGTAGTCCTGCCGCTGAAGGGTAGGGCTGCGCGGGCCTATCTCCTGATGGCGGGCTCTACCAATCACATGCAGAGCCGTATCGACAATGCGCTCGTCGTCGCCGCCTATACCGACGGCAGCACCGACACGCTGGCCCTGCGCAATCCCGACAACTGGTGTCCTATCGAGCAAGACTATTATGTCGACGGTCGGGCCTTCCGTGCTGTCAGTCCCCGTCCTTATCGTGTCAGTTTCAGTACCGGCATCGTCAGCCGCCACCTTGGCAGCGCCATGCCGCTCGGCGGCGACTATGGCCGCGAGATACCCGGCGGTGCGGGGCAGATGCTCGTCATGCCGCTCAATGCCCGCAAGCGTCTGAGGTCGCTCACCTTGCGCACACTCTCAAACGATGTCGTCGTCGGGCTCATGGCCGTCACGCTCCAGTAAACCTCTTCTTTGCCGCTTCCTGCGCCTCGATCACGCGGTCGCACCAGCGGTCAAAGTCGGGGTCTTCCTGTTGTAGTTCAGGGTGGTCGAGAATATGTTCAAGCGTGCGGCGGATGCCTTCCTCGAATCTTACGCGAGCCTGGAATCCCGGCACAGCCCGCTTCAGTTTCGTGCAGTCGAAGACCACGCTCACCGCCTTGTCGCCCAGCAGTCCTCCCTCCAGGTCGTAAGTCTGGGGAGCCACGTCGGCCAGGAATCTGGAAGATACATAATAAGGGTTCAGGTCCACATGCAGCGCATCGGCAATCGCCTGGTAGATCTGATTCCAGGTGAGTGTCTCGTCGCTCATGATCTGGAAGGCCTCTCCGATGGCATGAGGATTGCCCAGCAGACCGATGAAACCGCGTGCAAAGTCCTCGTTCCACGTCATCGTCCACAGCGAGCTGCCGTCGCCTTGTATCAGTACGGGCTTGCCGGCCATCATGCGCTTTATCACCTGCCAGCTGCCCTTTGTGCCGTGGATGCCCAGGGGCACGCTGCGCTCGCAGTAGGTGTGGCTGGGGCGGACGATGGTTACGGGGAATCCCTCCTCGCGATAGTGCTTCATCAGCACCTCCTCGCAGGCAATCTTGTTGCGCGAATACTCCCAGTGGGGATTGGCCAGTGTCGTCCCCTCATTGATGATATAGCCACGTGCTGGCTTGTGGTAGGCCGAGGCAGAACTGATATACACGTATTGTCGTGTCCGGCCACGGAACAGCCGGAAGTCGCGCTCCACCTGCTCGGGCACGAAGCCGATGAACTCGCAGACGACATCAAACTGCATGTCGCCGAGTTTCTCGGCTACCACCGCCTCGTCCTCGATGTCTGCCACGATTTGGTTTACTCCCTTAGGCAGTTCTGCCTGACGGTTACCGCGGTTCAGCAACCATAGTTCATGCTCGCTCTGGGCCAGCTGTCGGGTAATGGCACTGCTGATCGTGCCCGTACCGCCAATCATCAAGATCTTCATCATTGCGCTTTTATTTAGTTTAATTATGTCATTGTTGCCGCAAAGATAGGCATTTTTCCTTGTCCACCGTGTGCCGCAGGCCTTTTTTTTTGATTATTTATGAATCATGCGGGGCTAAAACTTAAATTGCTCACAAGGTGTCTTGCTCACAAGGTGTCTGACACTTTGTGAGGCCCCGCCCTAAAAAATGCTAAATGCTTGCGTAATCCAAAAATAAGCATTATCTTTGTAGCGCAAATAAGGGAAGTGATGATCCTGAAACTAACAGCAACTAACATTACACAACAAGAACTAATGGATATGAAGCAAGATGGAATACTGAGAGTGGGAATCATCGGCACAGGCTGGATAGCCGAGAAGGCCGCCATCACGCTGCGCGGCCTCGCCACCTGTGAGGCCTATGCCGTGGGCTCGCGCAGTCAGCAGAAGGCGGAGGCGTTTGCACGACAGTGGGGGATAGGCAGGGCTTATGGCTCATACGCTGCCCTGATGGCCGATCCGGATGTAGACCTTGTATATGTCGGGACGCCTCACTCCCACCATTATGAGGTGACCCGCGAGGCCTTGCTGGCCGGCAAGCCCTGTCTGGTGGAGAAGGCTTTTATGGCAAACCGCCGTCAGGCGGAAGAGATCGTCAGCCTGGCCCGCGAGCGGCATGTCTTCCTGGCCGAGGCCATCTGGACGCGCTACCAGCCCGTGGTCGGGATGGTGCGCCACCTGCTCGACAGCGGGCGCATCGGCACGCCCCGGCTGCTCACGGCCACCCTCGGCTACTCGATGGGTGAGAAGCCGCGCATCATGCGGCCAGACCTCTGTGGCGGTGCCCTGCTCGACCTCGGGGTGTATGCCCTGAATTTTGTGCGCATGTTCTTCCCCGCAGATATCGTCAGCATCGACGGCCAGTGCGTGAAGTCTGCCACCGGCATGGATATTACCGAGGCCATCACCCTCGTGCTCTCAGACGGCATGCTGTGCAACCTTCAGTCGAGTGCAGCCTGCGTGGGCGATAATATCGGTGTCATTGCAGGCACCGACGGTAACCTGATTATAGACAATATCAACAACCCGCAGAAGATCACCGTCAACACTCACGACCGCCAGTTTGTGGAGGATATCCATGTGCCGAAACAGATCACGGGCTATGAGTATCAGTTTGAAGCCTGCCGCCAGGCGCTCATCGACGGTCTGACAGAGCCGCGCGAGATGCCCCATGAGGAGACGCTGTATATCATGTCGCTTATGGACAGCCTGCGTCAGAAGTGGGGCGTGCGCTATCCGATGGACGAGTGAAGAGGGGGGAGTGTGGAGGGAGGAGTGAGGAGTGAGAATACTCCTGCTGCAGAATCAGCCTCTGAACATATCTCACTCCACACTCCACACTCCTCACTCCTCGAATCGGCTAAATCATAAAACAACAAAAGAATAAGATATGAGACGGATGTTTTGCAACATGATCATGGCAGCATTAGCCTTGGCAACCGCACTGACAGCACAGGCTGGCAAGTACCAGAACTTCAAGGTTTCTACATATATTCGTGCCCAGGACGTGGTGCGGATGGCAGACGATAAATTCCTCAATGAGACATGGCAGACGATCAGTTCGCAGGTGGATCTGGACAAGATATACCTGGAGACCCACCGCGACGCCTTCACCGTCGATGAGAAGACGATGACGAAGGTCAAGAAATTCTTCCTTTCGAAAGGCCTCGAAGTGGGTGGCGGCATTACCTATACCCGTTCAGAACCTACCGATTTCGAGACCTACAGTTACGCCCGTCCTGTGGAGCGCCAGCGGGTCCGTGAGGTGGCCGAATATACTGCGCGGCTCTTCGACGACTTCATCCTCGACGACTTCTTCTTCATCGACTTGAAGAACGACGACGAGATCGCTGCAAAGGAGCGGAGTGGCAAGAGCTGGACTGACTACCGTCTGCGGCTGATGGCTGATGCGGGGCGCGAACTGGTGGTGGAACCCGCGAAACGGGTGAACCCGAAGGTGAAGGTGATCATCAAGTATCCCAACTGGTACGACCACTTCCACGGCCTTGGCTTCAACCTCGAAGAGGAGCCGCTCTACTTCGACGGCATCTGGACGGGTACCGAGACGCGCGATCCGGCCTCGGCCCAGCACCTTCAGAATTATCTCAGCTATAACGTCGTACGCTACTTTGATAATATCGCCCCAGGCAAGAACGGTGGCGGATGGGTTGATGCCGGCGGTATCCACATGAGCATGGACCGCTATGCGGAACAGTTGCATCTGACGATGCTCTCGAAGACGCCTGAGATCATCCTCTGGAACTATATGCAGCTCTACGACGTGAAAATCACGCCCCAGATGCGTGCCCCGTGGCAGGACCGTGGAGGAAACAGCTTCCGTTACGACGAGATGACTGCCCCCTACACAAAGGACAAGGGCGGCCCTGCCATCCAGCCTACGACGATGGCCCGCTTTGCCAGCGTCACCCTCCGACAGACAGACCGGTTGACGGGCCTTCTGGGAAATCCTGTCGGCCTTGTCTCGTATAAGCCCTATCACTCCTCGGGTGAAGACTTCCTGCAGAACTATCTTGGTATGATCGGCCTGCCAATGGATATGCATCCACGGTTCCCGGAGGACCGCCAGCAGATTCTGCTGACGGAGCAGGCTGCCCGTGACCCGCAGATCGTAAACAAGATAAAGCAGCAACTCAAGAAGGGTGGCGACGTGATGATCACTACCGGACTGCTGAAGGCCATCCGTGAGGATCTGGCAGACGTCTGCGAACTCTACTGCGGCGATCTGAAGGCCATCGTCAGCGACTTCGGCTTTGCAGGAAAGGCGCAACGAGAGTTTATTATTCCCCAAGTGAAGTATTTTACCAATGATGCCTGGGAGGTGGTCAGCGCAGGCCGTCCCCTCACCGGTGGCGTCTCTGGCTATCCCATCCTGCTGCGCGACACTTACTCGAAGGGCATGCTCTTCGTCCTGACCATCCCCGACGATTTTGGCAACCTCTACGACTATCCCGCCGGGGCGTTGAATGTGATCCGTCGCGCCATGAGCAAGGATGTGGGGGCCTATATCGAGGGACCGTCGAAAGTAGCTCTGTTTCCTTACGATAATAAGACAATGGTTGTAGAGAACTTCAACGATGAGGCTGTGTCTGTAAGGGTCGTTATAAATGGTAAGGTGTCAGTTCTCCGTAATCTGCTGACCGGTGAGCAGTTGAAGGCTGTTGAGCTCCCGAAGGCTGTCCCGACATGGGGGCGCAACCGCTTCTTTGGCTATCCTGACGGAGCGACTGTCTTCGATATAGAACTGGCTGCTCACAGTTATATTGGATTAGGATATTAATATGTTAATGAATATGAGAACAAATCGAAACAGATTGATACTGCTGATGGCAGCCCTGTTCTTCGCAGTAGCAGCACATCCGCAGTCTTATCCGACAAAACTGCTGGCACATGAGCAGGAGATAGAGAACATCATCAGGCAAATGACGCTCGAGGAGAAGATCGACATGCTGCACGGCAAGAATATGTTTTCGTCAGCAGGTGTTCCCCGACTCGGCATCGCCGACATGGAGTATGCCGACGGACCCTTTGGCATCCGAGAGGAGATGGAACCCCACTCATGGAACTCTGCACACCTGACCACCGACTCGGCCACCTTCTTCCCTACAGGTTCGGCACTCGCAGCCACGTGGAGCACCGAATGGGCCTACGCCTATGGTCAAGGCATGAGCCGTGAGGCCAGACTGCGTGGTAAGGACATGATTCTTGGCCCTGCCATCAATATCCAGCGCATACCTACAGGCGGTCGTACTTACGAATACCTCAGCGAAGACCCGCTGCTGAGCGGTATGCTTGCTGTGGCCTATACCAGGGGCTCTCAGGAAGATGGTACAGCCGTTTGCCTGAAGCACTATGCGCTGAACAACCAAGAGGATTACCGGGGGTTCGTGGATGTGCGTGTCTCAGACCGTGCCATGCATGAAATCTACCTGCGTCCGTTTGAAATGGCTGTACGTGAGGCAGATGCCTGGGGGGTGATGGCGGCTTATAATAAGGTGAACGGCCGTTGGTGCTCGGAGAATGAGATGCTGCTCACCACCATCCTGCGTCGGCAATGGGGATTCCCCGGTATGGTGATCAGCGACTGGGGTGGTGTACACTCTACCGTCGATGCCGTCACAGCTGGTATGAACGTGGAGATGCCTGGCAGCCGCTATATGGGTCAGGCTCTGCTCGACTCGGTGAAGGCAGGTAAGGTGAGCGAGGCCGTTATCAATCAGCGGGTGCGTGAGATTCTCCGTGTCCGTCTGACGGTGAAGCCCATCGACAAAGAGGTGGCGAATACGAAGCCCGTGGGTAATACCGAGGAGATGACGACGGCCATAGAGGTGGCACGACGTGCTATCGTGCTGTTGAAGAATGAGGGAGTAAAGGAGGGAAGGAGTAAGGAGAGAAGGAGTAAGGAGTCAGGCGCCTTGCTGCCCATCGATACGAAACGGGTACGCAGCATTGCTGTCATCGGAGAGAACGCGGTGACGAAGATGGCTCTTGGCGGTGTGGGGGCCGGGGTGAAGACCCGTTGCGAGATCACGCCCCTCGAAGGTTTGAAGGCAGCACTCGGCAATAGCGTCAAGATGACCTATGTGCCAGGCTACAAGAGTTTCGACCGGCAGAGCCGTGATAAGCGTATGAGTCCGCAGCAACCCGCAGACCGTAGGCTGATGGCTGAGGCGGTGAAGGCCGCCAGAAAAGCCGACCTCGTGATTTTCTTTGCTGGTGATAACAGAGAGGTGGAGACAGAAGGCTCTGATCGTAAGACCATGATGCTGCCCTCTGGTCAGGATGAACTGGCCGTCGCCCTTGCCAAGGCTAACCCCAGGCTGGTGACGGTCATCGTCTCTGGCGGTCCGGTGGATGTCACAACGGTCAGCGCCGTGTCTCCTGCAATCCTCGCTTCGTGGTTCAATGGATCGATGGGGGGGCAGGCCTTGGCTGAAGTGCTGGTTGGTGAGATCTCACCGTCGGGCAAGCTGCCCATGACGTGGCCCAAGCGTCTGGACGATGTGCCTGCCTATGCCACGGGTACTTATCCCCAGAAGATGGAGAATAATACGCAGGGCGATATCTTCGTTGATATCACTCGGAACCGTAGTAACGAACGCCGTCAGCAGCTCATCGCCGACTATGCGGAACAAGACCTTGTGGGTTACCGTTGGTATGAGTGTAAGAACGTCGCCACGGCTTATCCCTTTGGTCATGGATTGTCGTACGCTGAGTTTCAGTACAGCGACCTGAAGGTAGTACCCACTGCTGTCGGCTTTGAGGTAGCCTTCACACTCACCAACACCTCTGACTGCGATGCGGAGGAGGTGGCACAGGTCTACGTGTCACGTCCTGCCTCACACATTGAACGTCCGGAAAAGGAACTCAAAGGGTTCTGTCGCGTAGCCCTGAAGGCAGGGGAGCGGAAGACGGTGACCATTCCCGTCCGTCGTGCCGACCTCTGTCATTGGGACGAGGCCGCCCAGACCTGGATGCTGGAGCCTGGAGCGATGACGGTACTCGTAGGCGGTTCGTCAGACAAGATAAATATGACTTCGACAACTGTTGTTAATTAAGATGAAGAAAATGCTTGTTTCACTCATTGTGCTGCTGGCTGTCCCTGCTACCGGTTTGGCGCAGGACTTACAACTAAATGAACTCGAATACTTCGAGCGACAGGGGGTAAACGTGTTGGTGTTTAGCAACAGCTTTAATGGCGGTTTCAACGATGAGAAGAACTCGGGTATCGAGGTGATTCAAAGTGAACAGTGAAAATGATTAACATCTGACTCTTACGGTGGAACGGCTCTGGAACAGAAATTATATAAAGGTGATGACGGCCAATTTTGCGCTGTTCTTCGCTTTCTATGTGCTGACACCCTTGCTGCCGCTCTATCTGAGTGAACATTTCGGCGCAACAAAGGACGTGATAGGCCTTGTGTTATCGGGCTACACCATCGCGGCTTTGTTGTGCCGGCCTTTTAGCGGCTTTCTTGTCGACTCCTTCCCAAGGAAGACGGTGCTGATGGTGTGCTTTGGCGCTTTTGCCATCTTCTTTGCCGGTTATCTCGCTGCCTCCACCTTATTATTATTCACCATCGTACGTACCCTCCATGGCGGTCCCTTCGGTGCCTTGACAGTATCCAATTCGACCGTAGCTATTGATGTGCTACCTTCCAGCCGGCGTACCGAGGGTATCGGCTATTACGGCTTGAGCAATAACCTGGCCATGGCGATTGCACCTACCGTTGGTATCTTTATCTATAAGTTTACAGACAGTTTTATATTGTTGTTCTGGATAGCCTTGGCTGTGGCTTGTTTCGGGTGGCTGGTCGATGCAACGGTGAAACTGCCGTCGAAGGAGATTGTCCGCGACAGGTCTAAAATCTCACTGGATCGTTTCTTCCTTGTGCGGGGATGGCTCTTGGGATTGAACATGGTAGCCTTTGGCTTCAGTTTTGGTGTGTTGAGTAACTATCTGGCTATCTATGGTAAGGAGGTGATGGGCATCACGGGGGGCACAGGCACTTATTTCCTGCTTTGCTCCATCGGCCTGATGCTTTCCCGTTTGCAGGGAGGCCGGGCGTTGCGTCGAGGCCTGTTGACCCATAATGCCGGTGAGGGGATGGTCATCTCCCTCATTGGCTATACTATCTTCATCCTCTTGCCCACGCTTGTTTCGCTGTCTGCAGATTCCGGCGGCAGCAAATTCTTCACTCTTCACTCTTCACTCTTCATTTCCATCGGCTATTACGGCTCTGCCATCCTCATAGGTCTTGGTAATGGTCACATGTGGCCGGCCTTCCAGAACATGACCATCAGTGTTGCCCGTAACAACCAGCGTGGTACGGCCAATTCCACCATTCTCATCTCTTGGGATATCGGCATGGGCCTCGGTATCCTTGTCGGTGGTATTATCTCCGAATGGCTGGGCTATGGCGCTGCCTTCTGGACTGTTGTTCTGGTCAATGCAGCCGGTGTCGCCTGTTTCTTTCTTGCCACCAAGGCATTCTTCTTACAGCGTAACCTGGATCCCTCTGTCAGGTAATCGTGCTTTTCAGCGATTACCGTTGATGGTATAGTCGAGTGCTGCGCCGATGGCGGTGCAGTACTGCGAATACTTCGGAATATGGAAGCGGATGTTATAGAGTGTTTCCAAGGCAGGGAACACCTCTTTGCACTGAGGCAGCAGGGAGAGGTTGCCGATGAGCACGAAGTCACGGATGTCACTGCCGAGTGAGGCAAGCCAGGCGGCTGAGCCGATGCTCTGCAGTACCATGTGGATGAGTCCTGCGGCAATGTCTTCTTTCGATGCGTCACTCTGGGCTCTGGCGAAGTTCGATGCCGTCGTGTCCATGGTCAGCCCCGGTACGGGGATGGCACTGATGTCGCCGATAGTCAGGTCGATATTGCGGATATTGCCTTGCTTGGCAAGTTCTGCCACCTGTCTGATGTCGTTGGTGTTGAGCATGATACGGGCCAGTCCGGCCAATGTTCCGCCACCGACGCCGATACCACCGATGTGCTTCATCTCATTGCCGTCGCACTTCACAAACGATGTACCTGTTCCCATCGAGACGACGATGGTATGGTCGAGTTTCGACTCAAAGCGTGCACCGAGACCGTCAGCCACAAACTCTTCCGATTTTGCCGTCGGCAGCCCGTAGATAGCACCTTCGATATAGGCAGCACCCACACCGGTCAGCATCACCTGCTCCACATCTTTCAAGTCGATGTCGTTGTCGTGCAGATACTTACCGAAGGCACCATAGAGTGATGTGATGGGGTCGGCAGCCGTGATACGGATTGGGGCCGAGACCTTACCATTCTTAATACCAACAATCTTCGTGGTCGAGATGCCCACATCGATACCAATGACTATTCCCATGTTATTTAATGTTCAATGCTCAAATCTCAATGCTCAAATCTCAATGCTCAATAAAAAAGAAACCCGGCCGCCATAACGCGAAACCGGGCTAATGAAAGGAGGAAGTGGTACCTCCAGGAATCGAACCGGGGACACACGGATTT
>OCTX012248907.1_pt1 | contig 18238 bp, 19 predicted proteins | sample 1539691 | NCBI WGS metagenome assembly OCTX01 (sample SAMN02144231, study PRJEB22623) | gut metagenome | biome: sheep rumen | host: Ovis aries | place: New Zealand | reverse complement strand
TCCAAAAGTGTACGAAACCCTTTAAGGACGGGCATTCCGAGAAGCCCGCCATTTATGGATTTCACTAAGATTTAACTTATTTTATTATGCACATGGAGCGAATGCCAGCTTGATAAGGTTTCCAAAGTCCCTTCGGCCCTGGTTCCAAGCCTTGACATAGTCCACGAAAAAATCTCTAAAGTTACGAACTAAACCTATGTTTTTTATGTTAAAATACTGAAGAGGTTTGGAGCAAATATATACATCTGGGGTATATGTTTTCATCTTTTAATTATTCTCTTAATTGTTTCTTTAATAGTAACGCAAAATCTTAAGACATCAAAATCGTGAATATAAAAAGCGATTCTACTATTCCAGGGAACATCTCTTAACGTATTCTTATCAAGCATCTTTAGTCTTTTAATTAGTTCACTATTAAAATACTCCCTATTACTTTTATCTTTACAACAAAGCCACATATGGCCTAATACTTTCACGGCCTCAAGGGTGTTTATTAAAACCAAATACTGTGGGGCACGTTTTTCAAAGAATAAACGAGCCCCATCCAGATTTTTAAGACTTTGAATGCTATTCTGGTAACTAAAAGTATTAGTATAAGATGAGATATTCCTGCGTTCATAATTGTAAAGTGATTTATTAATGGCGAAATGACTAGTACATAAAAACCATAGGAATGACATAAACATTACATCTTCAGCGAAGTTTGCGCCATCAATAAAAGCAATGTCATTATTCTTTATGAGTGATGTTTTTATTAGTCTCCCCCACAGTCTACCATTTGTCTTTCCGACCAACAAATCATTTAGCATTTCGTGCGGTGACACTTTATACGTTTCAGGACAATAAGTTGGACCACTCTTTTCGTAAACAATATAATCACATGTAACTATATCGTAATCACCTTCATTTTGTTTATTTACAAAAGCTTCTACTGCGTCTTTTTCCAACCAATCGTCACTATCAACAAACATAAAGAAATAACCATTGCACTGTGATAACAATGTATTACGCGTAGACGCAATACCGCTATTCTTTATATGATTAATCAGTTTAAAACCATTTTTTCTTTCTGGATAACAATCAAGTGTTTTTAAAAGAACTTCAACGCTATGATCCTTGGTACAATCATTTACAAAAACATATTCGATATTCTTATATGTTTGTTCAAACAAACTTCTTGCACAACGTTCAATAAAGTGTTCCACCCCGTATATTGGAACAAGAATGGAAACTAAAGACTGATTATCTTTCATATGACAATTACTATTGCAACGACTTTATTAAGAAATCTATAGATTGTTTTTTTTCTTTATTTAAAATTCGATCAACACTATCCCAATCTATGGAAGAATTAAATTCTTTTTTTTCTAAATCATCAATTGAACTCAATAATCTATCCTCCAACTCTAAAACACTTAACAACGAAAGGAATCTAGAATTACCTCTTCCAACATTGCTAACAACCCAAAAATTCTTATGAAAAATAATCGAGAAAACCATGCCATGAAATGAATCTGTAACAACCATTTTTGAATCAGAAAAAGCCTTTAACCAATCTCCAACCGAAGGATAAATACATTCGGATATTCTCTTTTTAACATCATGTCTACGTCTTTTTGCCTCTGAATATTCTGGCAATATAGAAAAAGGTTCCAATCCATTATTAATGGCGAACCTGTTTATTGCTTCATCTGATGTACGTTCCGGATTGAGAATATAATAAAGCAAACAATCATTGGGATACTTACGATTTCTATTTATTAAGCCAGCATAAGCTTCTTTTGACAATAAAAGAGTTGGGTCTAATACTCTAACAGCCTCACATCCCAAAAAATGGTTACATATACGAATTGCCGATTCTTCTCTAACTGACACCGCATCAAATTCTTTAAGAAGCCTTGCACATTTTTTTTCTTGTTTTTTATTGTATTCAAATTTGTCTGTTCCAAAAGAAGCTGCATAGGCTATTCTTTTAATTCTCTCATTCTTCGCAAAATCAACATACATTGAATAGAGAAAAGGATTGTATTGAGGACGCCATGTTTGATCGCTTCCTACCACGATACCATCTAAAGAATACTCTCTTATAACACTGTAAAACATTTTTTTTTTTGTCAGAAGTGTGGTTCTAAATAAATAGTGATTTATAAAACTATGCACCCCACCATAAATAATATCTTTCTCATCACTGCTAAGTTCATAATTACATTCTCGTTTAGTAATGAGCATTTTTATTCTCTTAAATATACGTATCACAAAACACTGTTTATATGTCCAATCAATTGTAATAGGATTATGGCCAAGGTCGGCAAGAATCCTTTGAAGGGCATAATTTTGCAATAGACCACCATAATTATGGTGAAGTGGCTGTGTTAAGATTCCAATATTCATTATTTGTTTTCATTTACAAGCTATATACTCAATTACCTCTGAATAACCTCTCAATCCTGTTTTTAGGCAATATAATAAGCCCAAAGCCTTAAAAGTATCTCCTGTTAAACCAAGCAATTTGATTTATACCCATCAATTGGATGATTCTCTTAAAATACCGAATTGAAAAAGCATTCCTTATCTTCTGCCCTAATGATAACGCCGTTATTTCGTCAATCAGTTCTTGTACACTTTTATAACTGTCAATATTATCAAAAAAAACAGATCGACTTTTATGAGGTTGGACGGATTTTCTATATGAAGGATTTAACATACCAATATCTTCATAATTAAATTGTTTAATCTTAATTGAATTGTTATTAATAAGCGCTTTTCCTTTCTTTGTATGAACAATAATCAAGCTAGTTCCTTTATCATCATCAAGTTCCTTATCTAGTGTCCACACCCCCCAAAAATCTGCTAATGTTATATCAGAATTGCTTCTTCCGCACTTTGCTTGACACGCATAACATGAAGGACGCAAGATTAAGTCTTGCAAAAAAGCTTTCATGTACGAATTTTCAGAAAAAGTAGATGACAGAACCAATTCTGATGAATCGGTATTCATTAAGATTTTTAAAGAATATTTTTTCCACCCCTTTTCTTTGTTTCTAAATTCAATATGGCTTATTCTCCCCTTATTCTTGTCGGCTATCTCCCTTAAGTAACGACGCCATACTTTGGGACTAGGAACTCCATGGCATATAAAATCGCAAGTTATTAGATTATCATAAGATTTTCTTAAATAATGATTTAAACCTGCCACTTGACATGGCGTCCCAGAAAAGAGGACGAGCCTCCCGTTCTTTATATAATCTTCACATTTTTTAAAGCACTCACCAACTCTTGCCTGTACATATTTGCTACCTTTAAATTCTCTACATCCTTCCTCTGTATCAGATTCATCAAGTATTACATCCCATGAATCATCAAATCTTGCTCCAAAAACCACACCTCCCTGGCGTAAGACATTGTTTACAAGCATAGAGAAGATACCACCACTGCTACTTGTCAATCTAACATCCATGTCTTTATTTATAGCACCATATACTTCAAGTGGCTTTAATTCGTCGAATGGGTGAAGAACTGGGCATACTCTTTCGCATAATCCACAATCAATACATAGACTTGTATTAACATGAGGGTAAGAAAAGCCCTCAATGTCTGCAATAAAATCTATACAATGCTTTGGACATTTTTGAACACAAGCTTCACATCCACAACATTTTTCTTTAATATCTATTCTTAACATGTACCATTTTCTCTACAACATTATACACAAGCTTCTTTTCCTCTTTATTCATGCCAAATAAAAAGATAATTATCATCATAATAATCCCATACACAATGATATAGGACATCAGCTTAATCCAACTATCGATACAATCGCCTCCTTTTATAATATAAAAAAAGAATATAGAGAATAAAACAGGTACAGAGTTCATATGAAAAATACTTCCCCAAAATAATCTAATATTAATGTTCTGTTTTATTTTATAATAAATATTCATTATCAAGCCTTGGCCTAATAGTAGAGCACCAGCAATCGCTATTGCACACCCGAGCCCTCCCCAGGTTTTTGAAAACAAAATCTGGAACACCAAAGATAAAATAGCAATTGCAATATATGTTAATGATCTAAATCTCATTTGACTCCTTGCCTGCAAAATAGTTATTCCTAGATTTTGAATTAGTGGGACATACAATGAAAGAAAGAATAATAATGTAATTATATACGAACCTTCATATTCAACTCCAGCCCATAATCTTATAAAAGCCTTCCCGAAGACAAAGAAACCTAACAACACCACAACCATAACTATATTTTGTATTCTCCCCACCTTAATGAACAGGTTAGAAATCTCTTCATTTGTTGATTTCAATGTAATCATTCCAGTTACTTTTGGGAGAAAAACGCCACTAACTGCAGTTGATAATTGCATATACATATACATTAACTGTATAGATACAGCGAAAACAGCTATGGCGACTGTTCCGGCTGTTGCACCCAATACAAACTGACCTGTACTCCAATATATTTTATCCATTATCACATTTAAGAAAATCCAAAAGGAATAGACGGAGACTTCCTTTAAAAAAACAAAATTAAATCTCTTAAATTTTATTATAATATGGAGTTTGTTTTTACAATATATATAGTTAATTATTAATGTTGCAACATTAAACACCGTCTGCAGAATTACCATAGCAAGTGCTCTATATCCCCAATTAAGCAAAACCACCATTAACAATGTATTAAGTAAAATTCGGATTATATTTATTACTCTTGGAAATACAAAACGTTCGTATGCTGTTATTATACTGGTAAAGATGCTCATCGGAAATGTCACACCTAAATTAAAAAGCAAGATAAGTAACATTAAACGAGCGCGCTCTATCTCTACAGTTGTCATTGACTGGCCAAACAACAAGTCTACATTACTATAGAATCCTAAACCAATAATTACCGAGACAATACCTATAATTATATATAAAACAAGAAACATTCCAAACATTTGGTATTGTTCTTCTTTCTTCCCTTCTGTAATAAATTTAGATGTATATCGTATTATAGCATTGCCAAAACCTAAATCTAAAATTGTCAAATAAGAAATAACTGAAGCAACAAGAGAGTATAACCCATACTCACTTTGCCCCATCATTTTTAACATATATGGTGTATATAAAAGTCCAACTGTTGTGTTTAGGAATATTATAATATAGTTTAGAACTACACCAGCCCTGATCTGATTCATAAGATAATAGTCTGCTTTTTATAGGAACAAAACATATTTCGAAAGAATAAAGGTCTAATTATAATTATAATCAGGCTCTCCCCACCATGTATAGTATGGGCTTATCTCGCAAGCATTGCCAATAATAAATGTAAATACAAAATAAACCACGCAAAAGCATAGCGTTACAAATATAAATAATCTAATATTTCTCAAACTATTGCTATATATTAGTAATGGTACAAGTACTAATAAGAATACTCTATAAGGCAAGGCCACCCTGGTACTTTGGGACGAAAACATATTAAATATATTAAACAGGACTACGAATAACACAAACGCTACTGTCTCGGCATTAAAACCTTTACCTTCCTTTTGCAATAGTAAAAAAATGGCGTAACCTGTATATAGTGTACTGTAAGCATAGCCAGGTTCTTCATTGGTCAATGTTATATATAACTCGAAGTCTCCAAGATGTAAAGTGGTTAATATTGGCACTAATAATGAAACGAGAAACTGTGATCCAATAAAAAATAAAACATACGAAGATAAAATTAGGATATAATAGAAACTCTTATTAAGTTGGTGGCTATTATTATTATAATATTTAAAAATTGGTATCAAGAGGAGCATTATCAACGAAGAAATATGAAATGCTACTGCAAAAACGACAACGACAAGGGCAAATTTTGTATATTTACCATCACGTAATAAATTGATAAAAGCAAGTATTGAATACATTGCCATATACTGTCGCATGACATTAAATGCCAGGAAATACTCTCCTAATAAATAAAAAAGAAATAATGACCATGCATAGTTCGTCTTGTAATTCTTAAAGAAACAATAAGCGCCAAGCATAGGGATAATAAAAGTCAAACCTGAAAACAATAACCAATCATCTGATATTTTTTTAAATAGCAATATCAGAGATACATATCCTAACTCGAACCTGTGTCTAATAAACAAAACAGAAGCATACGAATTAATTAATCCAAAATCTTCTTCATAACCAGCATGATCCGTTCCAACATATAATCCTCTAAACACACCCATTAATGTCATAATTAATAATATGACAAAAAGTGGCCATTTCTTTTTTGGTAAGAAAACCAAGTACATTAGTATCGTAATTAGCAGGAAAAAATATTCAATTGAAAAATCAAACATTTTAGAAGTTTATTATTAGTGCTCACAAAATAATAGCGAAGATGTTAGTAAATAGCAAGAAATAATTTTTATTGAGCTTAAATTGAAAGTGACGATTTTAATTGAATATTTTTCCAATCTTAATGCTCGCGCATCTTCGAAGAACTTGCTTACTAGATAATGGACTTTAAAAAAAAGAATGAAAGCAAGAGCTTTGAGATAGAGACTGGAAGGTTTTTGCCTTTGACACTACCACTTCGGTTATTGCCCAATATGTTTGTTAATTGTTATTGTAATTTTCCCGGATTTCATAAAAATAGTAAGAAACTCTTATTGGAGTATTAAACAAACAATATATTCTAGTTTTCTTCATACATGGTATATTCGTTAAAGACCTTCTCATATTCAGGATTAATCGGGAAACACACGCTTTCAATTCTATCCAGGAAATGAACTACACAGGTTGAACACTGATGCCAAACTGTAACGTGGTTATTCCTTTTAATCAAATAATTTAAAATTAATTCCATCATAACATTTGTTTTCAAGACTATGACTTTGTCCATATCTGTCAATTTTAATTCCTTGATATGAGGATGTGGCTTAATAATACATATATCATAATTCTTTTGTTCCTCTTTCATTCTAATCAAAATAGTATTCTGAATATGCCATTCAGTAGCATAGATTAAAATTTTCTTATTAGTTACATCTATTACACTTGGAAGCGAATCAGACAATTGAAGAAATAGAGTTTCATTTGTATTAAGGCAATCAAGAAAGCTTCTTTGAAATGAAATCGCTTTATTTGAATGTAGTTTATTATTGTATAAAGAGGGTTTATATAGTATAATATTTTTGCAATATTTCGAATCACCACAATAAAGCCCCATTCTAAGAATTTTTCTCAACAATCTTGATATATTCGTTCTATTACCATTAGCAACCTCATATTCTCTTATATCAGAATAAGAACCTATTCCCTCCTCGTATGTGTAGACATTATTTACGCGCTTTACTAAACACAATAAATATACACGCCATGAAAGATCATTATCAACAAAAAGATTATTAGCACCTTTACTAAATACATATCTTAGACCATGTTTTAAATCTGTGCAGAATACTATATTGTCCCATGTCTTATCATATTGTCGTACATTATTAAAAAAAACATCTGCACCAATAAACGCATTTAATAAAACCAAAATCCTACTGTTTCTTTTTTTATTTACATCACAAATATTTTTTATATTGAAATATTGTAAAGGCTTAGAACACAAATATACATCAGGTTTCATACTATTTGTCTTGTCCATTATTGTTATACTTTACCCTATATAAAATACCATATACAAACAATTAGCTAATTGATGTACAAAAACAATATGTATTGTAAATTACTATTCTTACACACATAATATCAGACTATGTCTTATGTCCTTGAGGGTTTAAACTATTTTAAATAAACGCCCCAAATAAAAAATAAAGAAGTTAATAATGTCATCTCTTAAAATATAATTATGCTTCTTTAAAATGTTACGATATATTAATCTATATGTTTTTATCTCGTTTTTGCTTATAGTTGGTTTACAATAGTCAATTATATGAAAAGGTTTGAAAATATAATTTACATCTTTGTAAAAATCAAGACAACGAAAAGATAATTCCAACCTTGGTTCTAAAGATGCTAAAGTATATCTATATTTATTTGTAAGACTTCTCCCATTTGGTAATTGATAGTAATATATAATATTCTCTTCCGCAGCAATTGATAAACAATATTTACTACAATTTAAGCCAAACATTACGTCATTTCCCGTTGGTATGTTTTCAAATCTTACGTGTTTTTTTTCAATAACTTCGCATTTTACCATTCTACTCCATGGTGTCCATAATCCATACCTTAAAACTTTTTCGGAATATACTCTTTTATTATTAAAGTTCTTTATATACAGGCTCATTTTCATGGGGATATAATCCCCTCTTTCATTGTAACCCATTGATTATGATTATAAATGTTTTACCAAATCTTTCGCTTTCTGATACTCTTGGGGATTACCAATGTCGATCCAGGTACCATTAAGGGGAAAACGAATCACCTTCTTACCTTCCACTATAAGCTTTTCTATAAGATCTGTCGCATTAAAGAAAGCATCATTAGGTATCTCATCAAGTGCTTCTCTCCTAATAAGATATATACCCGCATTGGCATAATAATTATACGTCGGTTTTTCTACAAGCCCTGTAATGTCTCGACGGTTTTCTATTTTAAATATTCCATAAGGGACTTGTACAGAATAAGGTACTGCCGCAACACTCATATCTGCATTATGTTCCTTAAAATGCAAATAAAAGTCTTCATAATTTATATTAGTGAATAAATCAGAATTCATTACCAATATAGTCTCATTATAGAATCGAGGAACGAATTTGATGGAACCAATAGTACCTAAATATTTTGGTTCACGTACAGTATGAACTTGAACATTACCTCTCGGTTCCATAAAATGATCTTCAATTTGCTCTTTAAGATAATTGACCGTAACGCTTATGTTCTTTACGCCGTAATTAATAAGTCGATCAATGTTATGGTCAATAATGCATTTATCACCAACTGGTAAAAGAGGTTTGGGAGTCTTTTCTGTCAATGGACGTAATCTTTCTCCTTTGCCACCAGCCATCAAAACGGCATCAATCGGTAGCATAGATACATATTTGCTCAAATTGACAATCTCAACAATCCTACCCGCATTGTCAATAATGGGAATAAGCAAAGCCCCTAACTTTCTCTTTTCTTTGAAAGTCGCGATATCAATATGGCCCTCATGGAAGAAATAGTATTTGCGGTTCATTACCTCTTCAACAAATGCATTCAAGGAAGTCCCATGAATGAGTGCACGGCGTATGTCACCTTCGGTCAACACACCCTGCAATTGTTCTGCTTCGTTAACAACAAATAACGTTTGGGCATCGCCAGAGAGCTTCTCTATCTGCGTCAGAGCCTCGACAAGGGTTTTATTACCACGGATATAATAATATGAAGCCATTAGTTAACTTTTATAACTTTCACAAATGTTCTACCGCAACAGTTATTAGTTGCAATGCCTATTGAATTAACATCATCCAATCGAACCATGTTCTCGTTGAAGACATAATACCAAGACTTTCCATCCATTCCAAAATCAAATTCATCATGAATATAACGACCTGATTTAGTCTTAATTGCTAGATAAGGTTGAGGGCCGAAGACTTCACCCTTGATTGTCTTTACACTTAGGTTTTCACCTTCCAGACGAACTTCTAATTCAATATCTGAAACTTGATTGCCCAGTACAGCATTGAATGCATCGACAGCACGGGAATAGACAAATTTTACATCTGGATACTTTTGGGCAATAGGTTGTAATAGCGTTTGCACATAATTATGCTCGTTAATCATATTGCGGAAGTCGTGATTGAACATACCCATAAGCGTTGGTTTGCCTGTTTGAGCTCGCTGAAATGCTTTTTCAATCTCTACACTACTGATATTTCCATAACGAGAAACGATATTCAAGAATCGTCCTATTGTTCTGTGACAACCGCCGTGTACCTGATAATCATAGATGTCGGGGTGATAAACGCTCCAGTCCTTGGGGGCACGGCGCCAATCACCGGCCTGCCCATTACGTTGGTCTTTATGGATTTCTTTATCAAATCCATCAGACGCCATATTTGAACAATCAAAAGGAATCCACTGCTCCAAAAACCAGTTAGCATCCGGACGCTCAGTAACGCATCCTGCACGGAATGCGGCTGGGAAAAACTGACGGTCAATAATACGGCGGCTAAGTATTTGATAAAGTGTGTTGGAATGCTCATAGGACTTACCTGCACGGTTGGCTTCTTTATAATGAGACATCGGATGAAAATGGAACTGCACATCATCTTGATACCTACCATATTTATCCAAAATCTCCAAGTAACGATCATAAATATTATGATAACCCATATCACGATGGCGGGGGTTGTAGTCATAGCCAACATGATCCATGCAGAACCAATTGAAAATCCAACCATTACCCTCTGAATCTGGATGTGCAAAGCGAAACTCCTCAGAAAGCATCTTTTCATGCATAACCTCTATTTTATCCCACGAATCGTTGTAGGTCTGAAGTGCTGGATCCAAAAACTTGGCTACTTCATCTTCCTTACCACCAAGGTCAATCTCCTTGTTGCGGAGCTTGAGGATATTGTCGTAAGTGGGCTGAAGTTCTATGCCAAATGAAGCCTTAAGTCGCTCAAATGTGGCTGTTGTTGACTCATAAAGCGGTCCCTCTGTATCAACAGCATGTACAATATAAACTGTTTTTCCTTCCATATAATGAACTGTTATATTCTATTGTATTCTTTTCAGTAAAAAGTCTGCATATTCGAGATCCTCAATAAAATCAATATCCACAGAACGGATACGGGGCATAACGTAGGCGTATGATTTATCTGTGTAATATTTACGTTCACGAATCATTGACGTTCTAAACACATAAACCGCTCCGTTGGGATAATAAGAAACGCGATTATCCTGACGGTTCTTGATGTTCGTATCAAAAATATCCACAAAGCGTCCTTCTTCGTCCAAATACTTATGCCAAGTAACAGGGTGTGCCTCTTGGCAATAACTGATTACAGAATCTGCGCACTTTTGTTCGAACAAGTCAATTGCGCCATCAATATCCTCAGCAATACGCAAAGGTGAAGTGGGTTGCAAAACTACAAAGGCATCAATGGATTTACCACCCTCTTCCTCTAAACGACCTATTGTATAGATGTAATTATCTATAGCCATAGCAGTATCAGAGGCCAATTCAGCTGGACGCATAAAAGGCAAATCAGCACCATATTTAACTGCAACGCGTGCTATCTCTTCATCATCTGTTGAAATAATCACACGATCTATGTGCTTGGCCTTCAAAGCTGCCTCTATAGTGTAAGCTATCAGCGGCTTACCATTAAGAGGGCGTACATTTTTTCCTGGCAGTCCTTTAGAGCCACCTCTAGCTGGAATAATTGCTATCATTTTACCAAATCCTCCCAAAATAATGTCTTATCAGCAGCAATATCACGATTCACATGTCTACCAATGATTTCCTTATAACGGTCAGCAGAGATACCAGTGCCAGGACGTTTGAAAGCAATAGCATCATAAGTAATCTCTTGGCCTGCCTTCAGTGGTTTAATAGTTGCAATGGTTCTACGGAACTTCTTCTGTTTGGCAATCTCGTCATCTGAAATCACTTTGATACCATTACCCAATGAATCTACAATGCGCTTAGAAGCCTCACAAATAATCTTCATTTCCTCAGGATTGGCAGAAACCTTGTGATCCCATCCTGGCATGTTTTTGTCAAGAGTGAAGTGTTTCTCTATCACAGTAGCACCCATTGCAACTGCAGCAAGTGGGATTGCATAACCCAATGTATGGTCAGAGTAGCCAACAGGAAGGCCAAAGCACTGGCGAAGTGTATTCATAAAGTTTAGGTTCACATATTCATCCTTGGGCGGATAAAGGGATACACAATGTAACAATGTCACATTGTGACGATACTTCTCTGGTATCAACTTAACAATACTCTCTATTTCTGCCAGACTAGCCATGCCTAAAGCTATCTGCAAGGGGTAGTCCTTAGAGATTGCATACTCTATAAGATCAAGATTTGTAACATCGCAAGAGGCAATCTTCAAATTTGCGACCTTTTGATCAATACAGAAATCAATATCCTTCTTGACAAAAGCAGAGGTACCATAATCAATGCCCAATTCACGAGCATAATTGAAAAACTCAATATGTTCCTGCTCCTGAACAGCAAACTTCTCAACCTGTTCAAAGATGTTCTTCAAACCAAGTTCTTTGGTTTCCCAGTTAGAGACATTCTCCAATTTTACCACACCCTCATTAAGTTCTGTCAAATGATCATTCGTCCAAAGATCCTCTTTTCTGTAAAGTTGGAATTTAACAGCATTCGCACCAGCTTCTTTTGCTGCTTTTATCATTTGCTTACCAAGCTCTACGTCGCCATTGTGGTTTCCACCAATCTCTGCGACAATGTAGGGATACTTTCTCATTTTTTATATATTTATTGTTTATTACTTCTTGATTATCTGCCACCAAAGTGGTTGTTGATGAATTAACAACTCTCGTTTTACAATACATTCTATTACATCGTCTGATAGATTCTGAAGGGATTCGCTTTCTTGCATAAATGACTCAAATTGTTTGTAGCCTGCTTCTGTCAACAACCTGTAGTGGTCGTATTTTAATCTCGCCAAGCGTCTAAAACTAGCTACATCAAAATGGTTGATACCTATCATGTTGGAATTGTACTGACGGTAGTTTACCATTGAATCCGTAATATATTTAGCTTTCAGTCCTTTCAACAATAATGTTGTAAACAGTAGCCAGTCAACAATTGGGGTCTCTGGAATCTGGATGTCCTCAGTCAAAGCGTTTAAACATATAGCGGTATTCGACATTCCTAAAATATTCTTATCCTTAAGAAAATCTGCATCAATCCTACGATCTTCTGGTATTTCCTTAGAGAAATAGTCTTTGAGGTATGGTTGGCACTTCTCATCGGCAATATTCAGATTGCAAACAAGAATATCCGTATTGCTTTTTTCAAATTCCGCTAAAGTCCGTTCGTAACGGTTGGCTGTAAAGCTATCATCAGCATCGCAGAATAGGAAATACTTATAACTATTTTTACGAGCATATTTGATACCTTGCAGGCGGTTAGCCGTGAATCCACCTTCTGCCTCCAAGATGGTAATGTTCAACCCCTGCAGTTCTTCAATAATCCGTTCTTTTTTACATCCATCATTAACTACTATAAAGTCAAAGTCCTTGCGGGTTTGTGCCAAAGCACTCTCTCGCAAATCCTTAAGATAAGGCATAGCCTGAGGATAGACCACAGAAAAGAAAACGCCAAGATTTTTCATACTATGCTTTCACATTAATCTTTAAGATAGCAGGATTGCCTGAATAGATACCTTTTTTAGAAATGGTCTTTCTTACGAAAGAACCGGCTCCAATAATGATGTCATCTTCAACAGAAATACAATTGGCTAGTACAGATTGGCTTCCAATAAAGCAACGTTCACCCACCTTGCATTCTCCATTGACCATTGTTCCTGTAGAAATGTGACATTGGTCGCCAATAACAGCGTCGTGTTCAATATTGGTGGAGGTGTTCAAAATTACGTTTTTACCTACTTTGGCACCAGCATTCACAAATGCCTGGTGGAGCACCACCGTACCCTCTCCAATTTCAGCATACTTGGATACGTAAGCCGTTGAGGCTATAATAGTTGCCAGTTTACCGCCAGCATCTTTAATCTTGTTGTAAAGCTTGATGCGGATAGCTGGGTTCTTGATGAAACCCACAGTAATAACAAACTCTGCCTTATCAACAAAAGCTGGTATGTCATCATCCGTACCAATCACCTTGGTAGAGAGGATTTCCTTCCCTACCTCCTCAGGCATATCCAGCACACCAAGAATGCTGTAGCCAGCACTCTCAGCTGCTTCCAAAACGGACTTGCAGTGTCCGCCTCCACCAACAAGAATTAAAGGCTTTTTCATAATTAGAGATTCAGATCTGAAGGGCGTACGGAACTCGGAATGTTAACCACTCTATCTGCAAACCAGATGGTATTCTTCAATCCATCATTTTCACATTTTGCAAACATGGGCAAGCGGTTCATCAGCTCCCAAATAGGACGGGTCATTACGCCATTGTCATTGGTCTGAGTGAGGAAGTTTATCTGTTCTTCCTTGTTAGGTAGAATGACTACATTCAACCAATAGTTAGAGAATGTGTCGGGAGAATCAACGAAGAACTCTATATCTGGCACATTCTTAAAGAATGCCTCATATTCAGCAGCCACTTTGCGCTTGCTTGCTACATACTCATCAAGATGCTCTAACTGTGCACAACCAAGTGCCGCATTGATGTTTGGCATACGGTAATTGAAACCAATATGATCATGACGGAACTCCCAACGGTGAGGAATCTTAGCTTGGGTAGTGATGTGCTTGGCATATGCTCCCAATTCTTCGTCGTTGAAGAGCAACATACCGCCACCACCGGTAGTGATGGTTTTGTTGCCATTGAATGATAATGCACCTATCTTACCAAAGAGGCCTGTATGTATACCTTTATACTTTGATCCAATACTTTCAGCAGCATCCTCTACTAGTTCAATATGCCACTCTTTGCAGATGGCAGCAATCTCCTCGATGCGTACAGGATGGCCAAAGGTGTGCATAGGAACGCAAGCTTTGACTCTGCGACCAGTGTTTTTGTTGTAGCAAGCAAGTTCATCCTCTTCGTAGGCAAAGTCGTAGCTCTTATCAAGTTCTCCAATGCGGGTGTTCTTACGAACTTCTGCATTCTTTTGGAGCCACTCTTTCAATGCATCGGGTGACAGGCCCATTGTGGAACGGTCAACATCAAGAAATACAGGATAAGCACCAATATAGCTCAGTGCATTACAGGTGGCGATGAAAGTCAAGGCCTGCGTCAAAACCTCATCATCACGCTTTACCCCTACAAGCATTAAACTCATGTGGAGTGCATTAGTACCACTGACACATACGACGGCACGCTTAGCACCCGTGTATGCAGCCATATCATTTTCAAAACGATCAACGAACTTACCTACAGAACTAACGAATGTGGTGTCAATACACTCGTTTAAATACTTCTTTTCGTTGCCAATAAATACGGGGACAGCCAAAGGGGTAAACTCCTGGTTGCCATATACTGACTTAATAAAGTCTATTGTCTTTTTATAATCCATTATTTATATATTTTCAATCGGACTGGCCTCGTCCAAAAATATAGCCAAGTGCCAATGTCATTAATGGTGTTAACATTGCCCAAAACTCCAATATCTTTTTATGATTATCACAAGAATCTACACACAACATCCATATTGTATATAACAAGCCAACTATAAACAACAATAAAATAAATAAACCTGCTATATTATTGGAAGAATGTTCTATTGACCCCCATAATCTTCCTAATAATCCACGTTCCTCTTTCTCTGCTGCTTTTTCAATTCTACGTTTTTCAATATCAGCATCTATAAATTTATTTATAGAATCAGGAGATTGAGGATCAATTTTTGACTCTCCATTTTCTATGGTAGGAGAAAACAACTTATCATCCATTGCTTAAATTATCTCCTAAAAACCAAGTATAAACTACAACTCTATTAGAAGTAGATTTCATACCTAGAATTCTAACATGCAACAAAAGTTTTCTTCCTTGAAATTTTCCAATTTCAATAGCATTTGTAAACTCTGTGCCTAATGGATTATTAAAATTCTGAAGCGTTATAATCAATTCACCATTTGACAAATTAGATGACATTGATTGTCTTTTATCTTCTGTTATAGTAAATTGCAATCTTACTTTTATGTTGTCTGCAACCACAAAAAGAACGTCTTTACCATCTACACTTGTAACGCACCCAGAATCTAAAACATCATAATTGCCAACTTCAATTTGTTTCATTATTGATTACATTTATATTTAATTTCTCTCCTTTTTCTTTCATATTCTAAGTTATTCTTTCTTTTAGTAGCAAGCGTATTAGTTTTTTTGCGAAAGATATTCACATCTTCTGATCCAAATTTTTGCCAGTCTCCTCATGTTGAAAATTGGGTAAAAATTCTCTTAACGCTTCCACAACCTGAGCCTTGGTGAAATCATCCTTTGCGAAGATGCCTTCCAGCTTATCAAAGAAGTTGTTTACTTCTGCCATTTCGTGGCGGGTAGTTTGTTCTACCACACCAAGGGCTTGGAAGCGTAACATATCTATCTTCTCACCTGGAACATAGAACTCTTCGTAAGCCTTTTCTCCAGTCGTATCAGAAGTGAAATACCTTACCGGATATTTCACAAGTGAAGAGTGAAGAGTGAAGAGTGAAGAATCAATTGCTGCAGCCTCCTTTTTGGCTTCGGCATCTGATTCACATTCTTTCTTCTCTAAGCCATTGGCCGTTACAAACTTGTCACAGATACTACTAAACGTCAGCATCTGGTCTTCACCCAACTTCGGGAAGAAAACTTCCCCACCCTTGCCAAGGATACAAGCTAACATACATATCTGACCAGATTCTTCAGGAGATACAAAGTATCGCTTCACATCGCTCGGTGCAGCCAACGGCTGCTTCTTCTGCAAACGATGAATCCAACCATCAGGCAATGAGCCATTGCTGAATGCAACGTTTGCAAAACGAGCGGTAGTGACCTTGAAGTACTTATTGTAGGCCATCACCAAGTCTTCCATAATACGCTTAGATGCGCCCATGATATTTACTGGATTTGCAGCCTTGTCTGTGCTTACGCAGAAGAAATGCTTGGGAGGATAAACCGTTAAGAGGTCCATCAGTTTTTTGGCCTTGATATCATTATTTTCAATGAGTGCCTGCACGCTGTAGCGGTCTTTCTCACTACGAACATGCTTGTGCGCAGAGAAGTTGGCCACAATGTCAAAGCCTTTCTCTTCCCGGAAGATGCGTTCAAAAATGGGATCTGCAAAGTTCAATGTGTAGCAGCGGAACTCATCAGGCACAAACAAGCCGTTTGTTGAGCGTACATCGCGTACTAGCTCTGCCAGACCGTTCTCATTGAGGTCGACGACCACCACACTTTTGGGTTCGAAACGCAAGACTGCTTTGATAAAGCTGGAACCTATGCTGCCAGCACCACCGATTACGCAAACCTTCTTGTCCTTAATTTCTTTTGATAGCGTTTCTTTGTTTGCCTCAATATCTGCTGCAAACATACTCACAGGGCGTTTGGTAACGCTATCTGATATGAATTTATCTAGGTTGAACATATTATTTGCTGTTATCGGAAACTTATATATTTGTTGTTTGTCATTTAATCTTTAATATACCTGCCAAGATCTTTAAACAGGTCGTTGACGGAAATACTTTCAGAAACTCCTTTGCCAAAAACAAAGGTTAGTTTAGCATTCTTAACTTTTGCTGCATTATTACTAAGTTTGGTTTTAGCCTCGATAGTAATTACATCGTCAACCTTAGAAATCCTGGTTATATTGAGTTTCTCAACCGTTGCATAATTCAAATTTTCAATCTGTTCGCACTGGATCAATGATATATACTGATTTAAAACGCTGCTATCATACTTGCTTTGCAACTGCTGAAGCAACTTTGCAAGACGCTCGCCAATCACCTTTCCATCAATCTTTGAGGTAGAGAAGTCGGGCATTGAATAGTCAATACCGAGTTCCTGTCTTAACTCAACAGTGCGAGCATCCTCGCTCTGCTGTGTTGTCTGGGCTGATAAGCTTTGTGTAAAAAGCATCAGCATTGTCATTAAGAATAGCTTCTTCATTATATCAATTTGTTAGATCGAGTAAAAACATGGTTTTGTCTTTAATCGTTATAGTCATTGTTGTATAGTGAAAGGACTTTTCGCATAAAATCTTAAAGGGTCACATCGATGATAATGTGAACTGGGGTATTTTCTTTTGAAAAGAAATGGTTTAAGAAATTATTTTTTACCGATCTCCCCGCTCGAGCTATGCTCGCTTGGCTTGTCCAAGAACCCTCTTAGCTGTTTTGTTCATTTCTTCGGCGCGAAGAAAAGGAACCAAAGAAGCATCCACCTAACCAAGCCTTCCCTATATGGAAGGATGTAATTGATTCCGAGAGCTGGCTCTCTCCATCAAAGTTTTGGTATGGCTCTCGAGCCTTTGCCCCTCTGGGGTTCGCCATGGTTTTTATTTGGCCCTGCGGGCTACAATAATTATGATAATAATCTATTGCCATGCTAAAACACTCGGGGAGCGCCACGCGGCTAGGGGCAGACAGCCCCGACGAGCGGGGTGGGTGGGAGCGAACG
>OCTX012227740.1_pt1 | contig 18246 bp, 16 predicted proteins | sample 1539691 | NCBI WGS metagenome assembly OCTX01 (sample SAMN02144231, study PRJEB22623) | gut metagenome | biome: sheep rumen | host: Ovis aries | place: New Zealand | reverse complement strand
TGAATTAAATTATGGTATAGATACATTAATCTCACCATTAAAATATTTAAATATAAATTATCATAAAATAAGTATCATAATCACATTATCAATTAAATTTATTTTCTTAGTATTTGAAGAAGCAGATAATCTTTTTAAAGCTTATAAAAATAGAGGATTTAAATTTAATGGTAGTATAAAACAAAGAATGACTAAGATTAGTGATTTCTTATCTACATTAGTAGAATTACTAATGAAAAAAGCTGATGATATATCAAATATATTTAAAGTTAAAAGATATGATTTTAATAGTTTGCTTTATAAAAATAAAAAACAAATAAATATAAATGATATAATATCTATAGGTATAGTAATATTTACTATAATCTTGTTAGGAGTGATATAATGCGCTATTTAATGACTTTTTCATATGATGGAACTAATTATAATGGTTATCAAAAACAACCAAATAAAAATACTGTTCAAAATAAAATAGAAGAAGCCTTAGAAAAAATAACTAATGAAAAAATAACAATTCATAGTAGCGGTAGAACAGATAGTAAAGTACATGCATTAAATGCTAAAGCTCACTTTGATATAGAAAAGGAAATAAATATAGATAAATTAAAAAAAGGTATTAATAGTTTAATACCAGAAGATATTTATGTTAAAAAAATAGAACAAGTTGATGGTGAATTCCATGCAAGATTTAATGTTATAGAAAAAAGATACTTATATAAAATTAATATAGGAGATTATAATCCAATAGAAAGAAACTATGTATACCAATATAATAAAGAATTAGATATTAAAAAAATGATAGAAGCATCAAAATATTTAATAGGTACACATAACTTTAAAGCTTTTACAAAAACAGATGATACAAAAGATGACTATATTAGAATAATATATGATATAAAAATAAAAGAAGAAGATAACATAATCACACTAGAATTTATAGGAAATGGATTCTTACGATATATGGTTAGAAATATGGTAGGAACATTAATAGAAATTGGTGAAAATAAGTTAAAACCAATCGATATTATGAATATACTTGAAAGTGAAGATAGAAAAAAAGCTGGTAAAACAGCAAAAGCTTGTGGATTATATTTAAAAGATGTCAAATATTAATAATAATATTGACTTTTTGCTTATTTTTTAATATAATTTTAATTGGTACATTTTTAAATCCCATAAGAAGTGATTGTTGGGACCAATTACTTCGAAATCTAATATTAGAAAGGGAAAAATTTTATGAAAAATACATATATGCAAAAGAAAGAAGAAATCGTTCGTAACTGGTATGTAATTGATGCAGCAAATCTTCCATTAGGTAGAGTAGCTACAAAAGCAGCTATGATATTAATGGGAAAAAATAAACCTACATATACACCACATGTTGATTGTGGAGATAATGTAATTATTATTAATGCATCAAAAATAGTTCTTACAGGAAACAAAATAAATGATAAAATTTATTATGATCACAGTGGATACACTGGAGGATTAAGAGAAAGAACTGCAAAAGTTATGAAAGAAAATTATCCAGTAGAAATGATGGAAAGAGCAGTAAAAGGAATGCTACCAAAAGGAAGACTAGGACGTCAAATGTATAAAAAATTATTTGTTTATGAAGGAGAAACTCATCCACATGCAGCTCAAAAACCAGTTGCATTAGATAAATAAGGAGGAAATTATGGCAGAAAAGAAATTATACACTGGAACAGGAAGAAGAAAATCATCTGTTGCTCAAGTTAGAATGGTACCTGGTAAAGGAACTATAACTGTAAATGGTAGAGATGTAAGAGATTTCTTCCCATATGAAACTAATGTTATGGATTTAATGCAACCTCTAGTTTTAACTTCAACAGATAAAATGTTTGATATTGACGTTAAAGTAAATGGTGGTGGATTCACTGGTCAAACTGGTGCTATCCGTTTAGGAATTACAAGAGCTTTACTTGAATATGATAAACCAAATGAAGGAAACGAAGGATCATTCAGAGCTGTTTTAAAAAGAGCTGGATTTGTAACTCGTGACCCAAGAAGTAAAGAACGTAAAAAACCAGGATTAAAAGCTGCACGTCGTGCTCCACAATTCTCAAAAAGATAATTATATGTATTTCAAAAACTCGTTTTACGAGTTTTTTTCTTTTTAAAATAAATATTGAAAAAAACTTATACATAAGTTATACTTATATTAGAATAGGAGGATTTATGGAAGAAGAAAAGAAGAAAAGTAAGAAAGGTATAATAATAACTTTAAGCGTATTATTAGCTGTTGTATTAATAGGAGCAATAACATTACTTGTTATGTATTTAACAAAACCTAAATATAAAATACAAATAAATACAGAAGGACATAAGATAGTTAAAGACATAAAAATAAAAGATAACGTTATAGAAGAATTACCAGAAATAGAATTAAAAGAAGATGAAGAACTTGTTACGTGGGTTAATAAAAAGAAAGAAGCAATAAGACCTAAAATAAAATTAACTTCAGATGATGAAATAACACCAATAATAGAACCTAAAGAAAGAGAAAAAGTAACATTAAAATTTGTAACGGGAACAGATGAAAAAATACCAGATATCGTTTTAACAAAAGGAAGTACAGTTATATTACCAGTAAAACCAACACATGAAACATGGACTTTCCTTTATTGGGTTGATAAAGATGGTTATATTGTATTAAATGATAGAAAAATAAATGAAGATATGACAATATATGCATACTGGTTTAAATCAGATAAAAAAGAAGTAACAGTATCATTTGATACAGGAACAGATGAAAAAATTGATGACATAAAATTAACAGAAGGAAGTAGAATAATATTCCCAATACCAGCACAAACAAAAGAAAAATATTTGTTTAAAGGTTGGCTTGATGAGGAAGGAAATGTTCTTGATGGGGATTATATAGTAACTAAAGATATGAAATTAAAAGCTAATTGGCAACCAGAATATGTTTGTCCTAGTAATTGTGTTCCAAATGAGGATGGAAAAACATGTACAAGATCATTAACAGTAAATCCAACAACTAAGAAAGTATGTGATGGTACATTATGGCATGGATATTGTCTTGATTTTAGTAAAAAAGAAAGTGGAGCAATAAGACAATGTGCGGCAATGGGTAATGATGAATCTGATGAAGTTTGGTATACTACGGATACAGAAGATTGGTGTGTTAAAAAAATGGCTTGGACAGAAAAACATGTTTGTCCTAAAGGATATGAAATGGCTGAAAATAAATGCTCAAAAGAAGAAACAGTAGATTGTAAAGCAAATTAAAAGTCTGATAATCAGACTTTTTAATATTGCTTATTTGTGCTATAATAACTGTGGTGATTCGATGAAAGTTAGTAATGAGTGGAAAGATTATAAAATAATAGATGCTGGTAATAAAGAAAAATTAGAAGTATGGGAAAATATAAAACTTAGACGACCAGATCCTCAAGCTTTATGGCCTACAGATTTTAATAAAAATTGGAATCAAGTAGATGCTATCTATCATAGAAGTAGTAATGGTGGTGGATCTTGGGAATATAAAAATGAATTACCAGATTTCTGGACAGTTAATTATAAAGACTTAACTTTTAAAGTTAGTCCTACTAACTTTAAACATACAGGATTATTCCCAGAACAAGCTGCAAACTGGGATTATATGATTGATAAAATAAAAAAATCAAATAGAAAAATAAAAGTATTAAACTTATTCGCATATACAGGAGCTGCTACTATGGCATGTTCATATGCAGGTGCTGATGTTGTTCATGTAGATTCAGCTCGTGGTATGGTTGAATGGGCTAAAGAAAATATGAAATTATCTCATTTAGAAAATAATTTTATAAGATTTATAGTAGATGATTGTTTAAAATTTGTTTTAAGAGAACAAAGAAGAGGTAATAAATATGATGCAATTATAATGGATCCTCCTTCATTCGGAAGAGGTCCTAGTGGAGAAGTATGGAAATTTGAAGATAAGATAATTGAACTTATAGAAGCTTGTATGAATATCTTAAGTGATGATCCATTATTTTTCCAAGTAAATTCATATACAACAGGTTTTTCAAAAACAGTATTAGAAAATGTATTAAAACAAACAATGTTAAAAAAATATCCTAATGGTAAAGTAGAATGTGATGAAATAGGCTTACCTATAGAAAACAGTGAATTAGTACTACCATGTGGAATATATGGAAGATGGGAAAACATATAATTATTTAGGTGATTAAATGCTTAAATATAATTTATATGTTTTTTTATTTTTTATATTATGTGTTTTAAGTATAAACTTAGTTAATGCTAGTAAAAATAATAAGAAATTAAGAAATAAAATAATATATTTAGACGCAGGACATGGTGGTAGAGATTCAGGTGCTTATTATTCCAATATTTATGAAAAAGATATTAATTTACAAATATCAAAAAAATTGGAAAAAGCACTAAAAAAAGAGGGCGCTACTATATATCAAACAAGATATGGTGATTATGACCTTTCACTTCCTAATTCTATTAATAAAAAAAGACATGACCTATCAAGAAGAAGTATATTAATAAATGAATCTAATGCTGATTTATTTATATCAATTCATTTAAATGCAGAACCTACTGGTTCATATAAAGGACCACAAGTATTTTATAATAGTAAATTAGAAGAAAATAAAAAACTCGCAAGTCTTTATCAAGAAATATTAAATAAAGATTTAAATGGAAATAGAAAATATAAAAAAGATAATACTTTATACTTACAAAGAAGATTAAATGTTCCTGGCATATTAATAGAAGCAGGTTTTATAAGTAATCAAGATGAAAGATATTTATTAAAACAAAAGTGGTATCAAAAGAAAATAGTTGATTCAATTGTAAATGCCACTTTACACTATTTTTCAAAAAAGTATTAAATTATAATGCTTTGTGATATAATTAAAGTGGTGATAGTATGAATAAGATATTCAAGAACCTAGATGAACAAATAGAAATATTAAAATCAAAAAACTTAGTTATAGAAGATGAAGAAAAAGCAAAAGAAATACTATTAAAAGAAAATTACTTCTTTTTAATGGGTTATAGACATATGTTTATGTCACCTGATAAAACAGGCAAATTTATCGAAGGAACTAAGTTTGATGAATTATATTCTACTTTCTTATTTGATAGACATATAAGAAATATAGTGTTTAAAAACTTATTAATAGTAGAAAATAATATGAAATCAGTAATAAGTTATCAATTATCTAAGAAATATGGATTTAAAGAAAAAGATTACTTAGATTATGATAATTTCACACAAGATAGTTTAAAAGTTAGACAAGTTCATGATGTAATCGCAAAAATGAAAAAACAAATTAGAACAAATGGGAAACAACATACCGCAACACTACACTATTTAAGTAATTATGGTTATATACCAATGTGGATCTTAGTAAAAGTATTATCATTTGGTATAATTGCTGAATTATATAATATCTTAAAAGTAGAAGATCAAAAAAGTATAGCTGATATATATAAAATAGATTCTGAAAATCTATCTGAGTATTTATATTTACTAGCTAACTTTAGAAATCTATGCGCTCATGAAGATATATTATATGACCATAGAACACAAAAAGAAATATTAGATAATATTTATCATAAGAAATTAAATGTATCTAAAACAGAAGATCATTATGATTATGGTAAAAATGATTTATTCGCAATAACAATAATTTTAAAAGAAATGCTTAGTAAAGAAGAATTTAATGAATACATAACTGAATTAGATAGAGAAATACAAGAATTAGATAAAAAAGTAGATTCAGTACCATTAAATTCAATATTAAATAAAATGGGATTTCCAAATAACTGGAAAGATATTACAACAATGTAAAAAACCACATAAGTGGTTTTTATTTGTTTCTAAAACTTTCATATTTGTTTTTAATCTTTTGTTTACCTTTTTCATATAAATCAGATAATCTTTCTTTATCATCTTCATATAATTCTTTTATAGTATCTAAATTATCATCACCAATGGCTTCCTTTATTTTATTAACAATAGAATAATACTTAGGTTTAATAAAACCTTTAACAACATTATATTTATTACTAATGTTTTCTTTGTAATCAGGTACAACCTTACAAATCATATCATCAATAGTACAGAAATCATCATATAATTGTTTTTTCATATCATCAGTTAATTCATCATAAGTAATACCATTAATTTCTTTATCATAAAAAACAAAATCAACAAAAGTAATAAAAGTACTTTTAGCTTTAGTTTTAATAGCTTCTTTATCTATATTGTTAATACTTTCTTTAATATTATTATATTCATTATCAAAGAATTCTTTTATTTCACTGTCTTTGTCAATAACCATAGTAGTACTTTCTATAGTAGTATCTTCAGTAGTATTCAAAATAGAACTTTCTATAATAGTACTTTCTTTAATACTAGTATCTTTATTACATCCAGTTAAAGATAATACTTCTAAAGAAGAAATCAATAAATACAATTTAGCTTTATTAGACATAAAACCATCTCCTTAGAGAAATATTTTACTATAAAATACAAAATTTGTAAAATTAAATAAAATGTGCTATTATATACAACCGAGGTGAATACTATGGAAAAAAGTAATCATAAATACTATAATGGACAAATTCCTTATTATGAAATAACACACTTTATAGAACCAATAAGTGCTCTTATAACAATACCATATTATGAAGTAGATAATATAACAGATAGTTCTGAATCATCATATAAAGTAAGACAATATATGGAAATAATATATAATGAATATTATGCAAAATTACCATTATTAAATAGGATGATTAAAGAAGATAAATTTAGAAATAAACTATATAAATCACTAACATATACACCACATTTAACAGGATATGATTTTAGACTACATCCAATCCAAATAATTAATACATTATTCTGTGATTTTAACTATGATTATAGAATACCATTTATAAATATAGATAGTAAATTAGGTATGAAATACTTAAAAGATTATATATTAAGTTTCTGTAATGAAGCATTAAGAAAAGAAACAGATCAATATAAAGTAGGAATATTACATGAAATAAAAAGCAACATAAATCACGTATGTGAAATATATAATGTACCAATAGATATAAAAAAATATATCTTACCAAAAGACGCATTATTCTATTTAGCGTATCGTAGTTTAGATACATTCGAAGTAACAAAAGACCCAAGATACTTAATATTTGCTGCAGAATATTATGATCATGTTTCACATATGAAAACATCACAATATCCACATATGATATCATTACATGGATATTCAAAAAGAGTATGGTTTGATGACTTTAGAGCAGAATATAGAGAACAAACACCAGAATGTTTAGATGTAACACCAAATAAATACTTGTTAACAGATCAAGATGTCTTCTTAGCATGGGATATATTAAAACCAGGAGAAGCAGAAAAAACAATAAGAGAAACAATGCAAAAAGCAAGAGCGCACTCAAACGTAGATTACGAAAAATATCAAAAACTATTTGAAGAAAAAATGAACTTCTACTTAAGAAGTCCATATGTAAAACATATTGCTGGTAAATATGGATTATCAGGATACATGGGATTCGCATATAAAAATGAATACCTAGTATTCGATAAATTCCATAATTCAGATACATTAAATCCAACAAGAAGAACAATACTAACACATGGTGAAGCAATATATGCATTACCATCAGATAAATTCTCAATACTAAGCGATACAAAACAAAGAATAATAAAAGAAAAAGAAACAGATGAAAGAATAAAAAAACTAAATCATACAGAAACATTTACACAAAGAGTAACAGAAATAATAACAGGGCCAAATGTTTCAAAATCAACACTAGAAAAAGAAATAGAAAAACAAAAGAAAAAAATACTAATAAGGGATAAATAAATCCCTTTTTTTGATATAATTCATTCTTTTTATGTAAAATAAAAATGTAAACATTTAATTGTTTATTATTTATATAAATAAAATGCTTATTAATATGTTATAATTAGATTAATAATGAAAGGGCTAGTACAGACTTTAATTTAGTTTTGTATTGGCTTTTTTTGTAAGAAGGGTGTTGTATATGGAATCGTTTTATGAACCAATTGTACTTAAAGAAGATAGTTCTCTTGATGATAAATTAGAAATGTTAAAACATTTTCAAACAACAGATAAAATAGAGATAGATAGGGTAGAAAAAGGAATAGCAGGAGAAAAACAGGTATTATATCATTTAAAAAAATCAAATATAGGTATGTATATAATGAGAGATATTAATCTACAAATTGATGGATTAAAAGCCCAAATTGATTTTATAGTTGTTACATCTCATCATTGTTATTTTATTGAAAGTAAAAATTATAGTTCAGATATTATATATATTGATAAAAATAGAAATTTTGAAATAAGCACAAAATATAAAAATAGATATAGAAAACAAGGAATAAAATCTCCTTTATCACAAGCAGATGATCAATTAAGCGTTTTTCAAAGGTTATATTTAAAAGATAAAGAGAATGCCAATAGTATTTTTGATAAAATAAAATTTGAAGAATTTTTTAAAACAATGGTGGTTTTTACTAATCCTGAAAGTAGAATAAAAAATCAAAATGCACCTTTTGATATGAAATATAAAGTTCTAAAAGTTGATAACTTAATAAACCAAATAAAATATGATGAACAACATTATAAAGGTACAAGATTATCACAAGAGCAAATGTTTAAAATTGCTAAATACATTTTAAATAATAATGTAAAAGTTCAAATAGATCAAACATCACAAGTAAATAAATATAATTATTATTTAAAAAATGATAATGAACCAGATTATGGAATATTAGCTTTACTAATAACAAGTGTAGTTATGGCAGTAATTGGAAGTTTAATATTTTTAGGTAACAATATACAAAATAATCATAAAAAAGTAATATTAAATGATAATAATATAACCGCAATTAATAGTTTAAAGAATTCATATAATAATTCACAAAAATATGGATTTGATTTGTATGATTATAATCAGTGTATAAATCTAAAAGAAATTTTAAATGATAATTTTAGCTGTACTGGTAAACCTATACAAGTAACATTTAATGGAGAAAATAGTTTAAGTATATATCAAAATAATGCTTGTTATTATTTAAAATATGACATTAAAGACAAAAAAACGGCTAGATCAAGTTATAAATATGTAGGATATGATAAACAATGTCCGGGTATTGATATTGGACTAATACATTATGATTCATCAAATCAATTTTTAACTAAAATTGGTGGATATAATAAGATATTAGAAATGGCTAGATTTGCACATAATAATGCAACTGGATTTGATAAATATTATGATTATAGTAAAATTTCTAAAAGAGGAGGAAAAGAAATCTTATCTACAACTTATAAATCAGAAGTTGATAAATATTTTGGAACTCTAACCAATAAAGGTTACACATCAGGAACAAATACATTAGAAGACTTTAATAAAATGGTTGAATATTACTATTACATAATGAAGTAATATAAATAATTGCTCTCTTCCCCCTGACACCACAACGACACCTTTAAATCCTTTATATATAAGGCTTTTTATTATTTTTAGGTGTCATTTTACATACCAAGCATATAGTTCATTTGGAAGAGAGCAACAGAACAGTTCACGTCAGTTCATATTTGCCCTTAAAAATACACTATCATATCTTTTTGGAATATAAAAATCCTTGTGACTAATTTGTCCATGGATCTGTTAAAAATGTTATATTTCTCTTATACTGTTAATAGATGGTAGGGTATGATTAATTAACCTATTCTGATAAAGAGATGAAACTATCATTAACCAAGGGCAAATTTTAATAAAAAGACAAAACAATAAAGATTTTGCTTTTTTATTTCAATTGTTAGGGAAAATGTCATTTTTCGTGATATAATATTTTTGTGAACAATCGGAGGTGTTTATATGGATGAAAATTTAGAAATCGAAGAACAAAATAATACGAAAGTATTTACTGAAAAAAAGGATTTGCCGATTTCAACCATAAAAGAAATGTTTGATGAGGGAGATATTATACCTCAACCAACTTATCAAAGAGATTATGTAATGGATGATAAACAAGCATCAAAACTTATTGAATCCATTTTAATTCAAATACCAATTCCAACTGTTTATCTGTGCGAAGAGACAGATGGAAGATTAAGTGTAATAGATGGTCAACAAAGAATTACATCTATTGTTAGATTTTTAAAGAACGAGTTTGCTTTAAAAGGGTTGGAAGAACTTACTACACTTAACAAAAAATGTTATAAAGATTTAGATAAGACAATGCAAAGAACTATTAAGAATACTACCCTTAATTCGATTGTTATTTTAAAAGAGTCACAAGAATTAAAGTATGAGATATTTGCAAGATTGAATCAAGGTTCAACTAAATTAAAACCACAAGAACTAAGAAATTGTATTTATAGAGGTTCTTTCAATGACATGTTAGAAGATGTTGCAACTTATCCTTTATTAAAAACTTTATATCGTGAAGAGAATAAGAGAAAAAATTATCAAGAATATATTTTAAGATTTTTTGCATTAAGAAATCAAAGTGAATATAAGTCATCATTGAAAAGAACTTTTAATGATTATATGGCTAAGCACCAAAATGATTCAGAAGAAGAAATTTCAAATCTAAAAAAACAATTTACAAGTACAATGGATATAATAAAACAGATATTGGGAGAAAATGCTTTCTGTGCTTATGATAGACAAAATGGAAAGTTTATGAACACATTTAGTGGTTCTGTTTACGACTCAATTGCAATTGCTTTTGCATTATTTAATAATCACGATTTAATGGTACATGCCGATGAAATTAGAAGTGCAATTGAGGAAACTAAGAAAAACAACCTTCAATATCAAGACTTTACTTATGCCTCTTCTGGAGACAAACGAAGAGTTATTGGAAGAATTCAAATTATGTATCAAATAATATCTGAAATAATTGGTAAGTATGGCGATGAGGGAGAACATAGAATTTTTAGCCCAAAGACAAAAGAAGATTTATGGCACGATAATTATATTTGTCCTTATTGCAATCAAACAATTTTAAGCATTGATGATGCAGAAATTGACCATATAGATGCTTATTCCAATGGCGGAGAAACTATAATGAAAAATGCACAATTGTTACATAGACATTGTAATCGCGAAAAATCAAACAAGAATCAAGAAGTTGAGACAGTCAATTTTGAAGAAGAGGAAAATTAAAAATCCTCTTCTTTTTTTATTTGATTTTTGCTTTTTGTGCCTAACAATCGCCAAAAATCGACATTTTGTGATATAATTGTATTATATTTGGGGATACGATGTTTTTGAAAGGAATGGTAGTATGTTTGGAGACAAAAAAAGTCTAAGTGAAACTGAAATTAGAACAAGATATATAACACCATCTTTAGTTAGTGCCGGATGGTCTTATGATAATATTCATGAGGAGAAATCATTTACAGATGGACGTGTTATAGATAAAGGTCATGGAGAATATTCCAGAGGAGAAAGAAAAAGAACCGATTATCTTTTAACTTATAACTCAAGTTATATTGCCGTAGTTGAGGCAAAGGATAATAATCATCCTATCGGATATGGTATGCAACAAGCAATTGATTATGCGGAAATGCTTGATGTTCCTTTTGCATTTTCTTCAAACGGAGATGGATATATTAAAAAGAACATGATTACTAAAGAAGAAGTTGAAATTGGACTTGATGAATTCCCATCTCCAGATGATATGTGGGAAGAATATATTACTTGTTCTGGTATTTCAGAAGAACAAGAAAGAATTATTAAAGAACCATTATACCCATCAAAGTATGCCCCTCGTTATTATCAACAAATAGCAATAGAAAGAACTTTAAAAGCCGTTGCAAATGGACAAGACAGAGTTTTACTTGTTATGGCAACTGGTACTGGTAAAACATATACCGCATTCCAAATCATTTATAGATTGTGGAAATCAAGAACTAAGAAAAGAATCCTATTCCTTGCGGATAGAAATATATTGATTGACCAAACTATGGTTAATGACTTTGCACCATTCAAAGGTGTTATGACTAAGATTAAGGGTAAATATGACCCCGCTTATGAAGTTTACTTAGGTTTATATCAACAATTAAAAGGTTCAGATGGAAGACCAGATTTATATAAGACATTTCCATCAGATTTCTTTGACTTAATTGTTGTTGATGAGTGTCACAGAGGAAGTGCGGCCGAAGATTCTTCATGGAGAGAAGTTTTATCTTACTTTGGTAGTGCAACTCAAGTTGGCTTGACTGCAACACCTAAGAATGAAAAGACTATTCAAAACTACGAATATTTTGGAGAGCCAGTTTATACTTATTCTCTTAAACAAGGTATTGAGGATGGATTCCTTGCACCTTATAGAGTTTTAAGAGTTGGACTTGATAAAGACATCGAAGACATTATTGTTAAGAAAGGTACTCTTAACACAGATGGCGATGAGGTTGATGAGGGTGTTTATGGTGGTACAGATATAAATAAGAAATTGGTACTTCCAGAAAGAGACAAACTTGTTGCAAAAATTATCACAGATTATATGAAAGAAACTAATCGTAGAATGGATAAGACTATCATATTCTGTGTTGATGAAGAACATGCAGACAGAATGCGAAGAGAACTAATCAATCAAAACTTAGACATGGTTGAAAAGGATGATAGATATATCATGAGAATTACTGGTTCAGATGGAATTGGTAAAATGCAACTTGATAACTTTATCAATCCAAGAAAAAAATATCCAACTATTGTTACTACTTCAAAACTTTTAACAACTGGTGTGGATGCAAAGACATGTAAGTTTATTGTTATTGATACTAACATCAAAAGTATGGTTGAATTTAAACAAATTATAGGTCGTGGAACTCGTATATCAGAAGAGTTTGATAAGTATGCTTTTACTATCATTGACTTTACTGGTGCAACAGAGTTATTCAAAGACCCTAAGTTTGATGGCGAAGTTGAGATTACACCGGTTATATTAGTTGACCCTCCAGTTATTAAACCAGGAGAAAAACCAGAACCAAAGATTCCGGTTGAACCAGGTCAAGTAATTCCCGCGACTAAACATAAAAGAAAACCTAAAATAGTTCTACCTAACGAAAGAGTTGCAGAACTATATAGACAACAAAAACTTATTGATGAACATGGGAACTTAATAACAGAAAACTTTACTCAATTTGTTAAGAATAAGATTACTGATGAATTTAGTACATACTCATTATTCAAACAATATTGGGATTCAGAAGAAATGAAAGAAAATATAATTAAAGCATTGGAAGAAAAAGACATTTATTTGAATATATTAGAAGAAGAAGTTGGCGAAGAATATGACCCATTCGACTTGCTAGTACATGTTGCTTATGGTAAGAAACCGCTTACAAGAAGTCAAAGGGCAAGAAAAGTTAAGCAAAGCGAATACTTTGATAAGTATAGTGAACAAGCTAAAGAAGTTCTATCCATCATACTTGATAAATATGTTGATGGTGGTATAGAAGAACTTGAAAATCCTAACATTCTTAACATTCCAGAGTTATCCGCTTTTGGAACTATTATGGAAATTATTATGACAATATTCATGGGGTTACAAAACTTCCAAAAAGCATTAGAAGATATGAAATCTAATTTATATAGTTTGGAGGCATAATAATGGCAATAAATATGAAAAATCTTAGACAAATAATGAGAACAGATGATGGTGTAAACGGAGATGCACAAAGACTTGAACAGACTGTTTGGATGTTATTCATGAAGTTATTTGATTCTAAGGAAGATGAATGGGAAATTAAAGCACATTTAAAAGGTCAAACTTACGAAAGTTCCATTCCAGAAAAATATAGATGGAAAAATTGGGCTTTAGATGAAAGAGGAATGACTGGAGATGAGTTAATTGAATTCGTAGAAACAATGTTCAAAGAGTTAAAACAACTTCCAGTAAATAATGTTAGAGATAGAATAGTTCACGAAGTATTTGCAGATACTCATAACTACATGAAAAGTGGTACTATTCTAAGACAAGTTATAAATGAAATAAATAAAACAGATTTTAATGTTAACAAGGAAAGACACGACTTCAATGACATATATGAAAGTATGTTACTTGAAATGCAAAGTGCCGGAGATTCTGGAGAATTCTATACACCAAGACCAGTTACGGAATTTGTTGTTGAAATGGTTGACCCTAAAATCAATGAGAGAATTCTTGACTTTGCATGTGGTACTGGTGGATTCTTAACATGTGCGATTGAACACTATGAAAATACAAATCAAATCAATGGTGCCGATGATGTAGAAAAGATACAAAAAAACATTCAAGGTATAGAAAAGAAACAACTTCCTTATGCCTTATGTATGACTAACTTATTACTACATGGGATTGATATTCCTAACATTGAACATAGGAACTCTCTTACTGGAGAAGTTTCTGGATTCAGTGATAGTAAACAAGTTGATGTTATAGTTACTAATCCCCCTTATGGTGGAATTGAAGAAGATGGTGTTTCTTCTAACTTTGCAAAAGAGTTTCAAACTAAAGAGACTGCAGATTTATTTATGGCTTTACTTATGGAAAAGTTATCAGATAATGGTCGTGCCGGTATAGTTCTTCCAGATAGTATTTTATTTGGAGATGGTGTTAAGAACAATATTAAGGCAAAGTTATTAAGAGAATTTAACTTACATACAATAGTTAGACTTCCAGAGGGTGTTTTTGCACCTTATACATCAATTACAACAAACTTGTTATTCTTTAATAGAGATCCTAAAGGAACAAAAGAAATATGGTTCTATGAATTAGAACTTCCAGATGGACTTGCAAGATTCACTAAAACAAACCCTATAAAGAAACATCATTTTGATAAAGTAAAGAAATGGTGGAACAATCGTGTTGAGAATGAACAAGCATGGCTTGTTAAAGTAGAAGATTTAAAGAATTATAATTTGGATTTAAAAAATCCAAGCAAGATTGATGAAACTGACTCATACACTATTGATGAAATAATAGATAAAATGAAAGAAATAACTAAAGATAATTCTGATATACTTTCTAAGTTAGAGGGTATGTTAAAATGATTTCTAATAACTTATTAAGAGAAAAAGTATTACAAAAACTTTTAGTAGATGATTTTTCTAATGAAGATAATATTTTGCTGAGTTCAGTTTGTATTTTAGATAATGTAAAAAAAACAACTGGTAAAAGGTTACCTTACCTTGATGTTAAATTTTTAAGAGGACAATCTGAGGAAACATATAAAGAAGATGGATTCGAGGTAAATACTGGAGATTTAGTAATACTTGTTGATGGAGAAAATTCTGGAGAAATATTTGAGATCCCGTGTCAAGGATATATGGGAAGTACTTTTAAAAAATTAAGAATAAGTGATGAGGTAGTCAAAAAGTATATAATGTACTTTATTGCGTTAAATAAAGAGTTACTTAAGGGCAATAAAACCGGTGCAGCAATTCCACATCTTAACAAAAAGCTTTTTACAAGTTTAAAATTGCATGTTCCTAAAAAAGAATTGCAAAATGAAATTGTTGATAAAATAGATAGCACATTTGAACTACTAAACCAAAAAGAAAAAAATGACCAAGATAGAATTAAGTTAAAGGAAGTATTAAAGGAAAGAATAATTGATAGTGCTATACATGGAACTTTAGTTGAAAATGGAAATCAAGATTCAAGTGACTTAATAGAATATATCAAGAAAGAAAGAAAAAAATATTCACTAAAAGAAAGTACAGATAAAATAAATAATTCCGCTATCGAATTTGATATCCCTAAAAATTGGAATTTAATAGAGTTGTACCAATTATATAATTTTATTGATTATAGAGGTATGACACCAAATAAAATAAGTGAGGGTGTTCCCTTAATTACTGCAACTAATATAAGAAGTGGCTATTTAGATATGTCAAAAAAAGATTATATTACGGAAGAAGATTATGATAATAGATTATCTAGAGGCGAAACCAAGATGGGTGATTTGTTATTTACTACTGAGGCACCTATGGGGAATTGTGCTATCAATACATTTAATAAATGTAGTACAGGTCAAAGAATTATTACATTTCAAACCTATGGTGATTCTGTTCTTTGTAACAAATTATTTATGTATTTTATAAATTCAAAGGCTTTTCAACAAGAGATAAAAGATAATGCTACTGGTGTAACTGCTACCGGTATAAAGGCTTCAAAGTTAAAAAAAATGTTGATACCAGTTCCACCTTTGGAAGAGCAAAAAAGAATAGTTGAAAAGATAGAAAGTTTATTTGAACTTATAGAGCAACTTTAACAGAGTTGCTTTTTTTGTTAACAGAGATTGTAGTTTTGTCGTTTCAACTCTACTATATAAGTAAATGTAAGGGGTATTTATTATATATTCCTGTGATATAATAATATTAATTTATTATATCTAAGGGGGAAATATATGAGAAAACAAATAATATATAATTTAAGAAAAAATGCATATAGCGCATATTCATCAGCTATAGAATTGCATAATAAGCCAAACATTGAATATAGATATGAAACAGTTACAATTTTGCTGTTAAATGCTTGGGAACTTTTATTGAAGGCGTTTGTTAGAAAATATACTTATAAGACTATTTTTGATGGAGAGCATCACACTATTACAATAGACCAAGCTATTTCTATAGTAAAAAAACATTTGTTAGATAATAACCTCTTAAATAAATATGTAGCATATTTTGATAATATAGAATTATTAGAAGATTATAGAAATTCAAATATTCATTTTTATAATGAAAAAGGATTAGATGGTGTTATGTTTTCTTTAATTGCTAAAAATACGATTGATTTTAATCAATTTTGCATTGATTTTTTTAAGGATGACCCCCTTAGTAAAAGTAATTTGACAATTCTTCCAATTGGTTTTAAATTACCATTTAATCCACAAGAGTATTTGTCTATGCAAAATTCAGCTTATGGCAGTAATAAAGACATTAAAGAATTTATGGATAAAATAATACTAAGAGTTAAAGAATTAAATTCAAAAAATATTGAGGAATCTATAGTCATTGGATTTGATATTTATTTATCAAGTATAAAAAAAGTAAATAATAGTGATTTGATAGTTGCAATTGATCAAGAAAATTATGATTATAATATAAAAATAGGAAAAAAAGTTGAAATATCTAATGATAAGAATGCAACAAAAGTATATATAAGCGATGAAGATATATTAAAAAATTATCCTTTAACTTATGAAATGGTATGGAGAAAATGTAAAGAAGTTATACCATATTTTAAAAAAGATCAGAATTTTCAAAGTATTATAAATTCATTAAAAAATAACAGAAAATACTGTTTTGAAAGATATCATTATCCCGGAAATATAAAGTCTGCTGTTACAAGAATGTATAGTAATTCTGTTATAGAATATATAAAAAGAGAATACACCAAAAACTAGGACGCCGGAAGCGACCTAGTTCTTTTTTGATATCATTTTTTTACTGAATAACTAATGATATTTTTGACAAAAAAATTTAGGTGCAGTTTTACATACCATTTTAGGTATCTAAATGACATATTTTAAAAGGTACAAAAAATGAACTATAGCGTACAAACCCTTATTTTATAAAGGAAAATGTGAACTGCTGTGGACAAAAGAAAGACTAAATTATTCGGCCCCCTGAAGAGAGCAAACTATCTATTGATGTCTTTTTTGTTTTATGATAAAATCATATAGGTAGGAGGAATAAGAAATGGAAGAATTTAATACATTAGAAAAAGTAGAAAAATTATTTGAAAAATATGGATGCAAAGGTAAAGAAAATATCTATGATGTTTTATTTAAAGATACTAGAAAATATTCTGGTATGGTTAAAGGAATGGAATATCCATTTGATGCATTATTAGTAAATTTTACTGATGAAGGAATCGGTTTCTTTCAATTAGCACCAGCTAAATTTTCATTAAAAGTAACTTTAGAAAAATTAGTTGTAAAAGAAGATACTTATACTTTTATTAAAAATGAAGATATTAAAAGTATAGAAGTTAAAAACTTTGCTATTCTTAATAAGAAAGTAAAATCAGTTATTATTAAAACTAATAATAAAAAAGAATATTACTTATATGGTAGATTAAATGATGATAAATTACCATATCATAATGAAATGTTTGCTAAATTAGTTGAAAAGTATTCAAAATAGAACTTATAGTTCTATTTTTTGTTACTTTAT
>OCTX014545610.1_pt1 | contig 18251 bp, 13 predicted proteins | sample 1539691 | NCBI WGS metagenome assembly OCTX01 (sample SAMN02144231, study PRJEB22623) | gut metagenome | biome: sheep rumen | host: Ovis aries | place: New Zealand | reverse complement strand
CCACTTATAATTCAGTTTTACTTTACCGATCAGTTCTTGAGATTCCATCAGGGTGCCTTTCCTCGTATTTTATCAAGTTCGGTCCAGTAGTAATCCGGGCCGAATCGTTCAAAGACAACTTTATTATTCTCCCGCAGAGCAAGGTCGAGATTTGTCGCCCAGGTCGACGCATAGTCGCTGCCGCAGGCAGTTCCGGTCATGAAGAGCTGCTTCTGCATGAGATACGGCAGAAGAAGCCTTGTCATGTCATCGGAAACGCACACACCGTCGTCCGTGAGAGTAGTGATCCGGCTTACAGCATTTGCAAATGCTCCCGCGCGCGCGATAAAGCTTCCGCCGTAGGGATAGACCGGCAGATCATCACCTCTTATGATGGGAAAGGTCATTTCCAGTCTGTCGGCAAATGCCTTAAGCTCATCGAAGTGTCCTGCCCAGCCGTCCATGAGAGTCTCAAAATAAGCTCCGTACATGGGCAGAGGCGGTACCAGAAGACCGATGTGAGCTTCCTCATCCAGCACGTCCAGAATATTTCCGATGACTGCCCGGCTGCCGAAGAGCGCTTCCATATCTCCGTAAAGAAGGCTCGCCTTTGAGCTCTTCATGACGTTTCCCTTTGGATCGGGCAGATCGAACGGGTCGATTATGAGCACATATTTTGTGCCGATCGCCATCATGGATGCCTGTCTCAGCTTTTCCGTGTAAGACTCCGTGCCGTCAAGGTAAATGACCTTGATCTCATCCGGGATACTGCGGAGATACCGGCCGCAGACCGCCCTAAATTTTGCCTCGTCCCCGAAAATAAAGGCGCAGGCCTCTCCGGGCGTGAACACATGGCCGCTGACCTCGCTGTCCGGATAATAACTGACATGCATGGTCTGGCGGATCTGCGCAAGATCCTGCAGACGAAGAATGTTCTCCCATATGAGAGAGGGATCGTAGGAAGTGCATGCCAGAGCCGCCTCGTAAGCAAGCACCTGGCTCTCCCCGGCATTATTCTGGAGATTGACCTTATAATCGGAGAAGAAATTCCTCCGCTTTAAGATCGGACACTTTTTATCCCTGATGAGTTCGGCCGCATGGTAGGCGAACGGCGCCTGCGAGTACTCTTTATAGTCGCCTGCATCCACATAGGCCTCCCACTTATAGCCAAGATCGGCAAAATACTTTGTAAAAATAGCCTCGTAGCCCACTATGGAATCCAGGTACGAATCAGGGTTCTTCATGTTCATGATAAAGTCCCGGTAAGAAAAACTCATGAAGAACTCACGGCGAAGTACTATGAAGTGCGAGTTGAGGTGCTCCGGCAGGTAGCCGTAGGGTATGACTCCGTAGGGATCGACCGCCTGACCGTAATGCTCCGTGATCCCCCAGAAATCGAGATCACGGACATTCATCTCCCTGAACATCTCCGCAAATGAATCAAGAGGCCCGAAGAACGTATAATTCATGAGGACAAGCTCATCATACTTTGACAGTTCGTTAAAGCCGAGGTCGAATATGCCTTCCCTGTAACCTGCCACATCGAACCCTGCGTTCGGGCGATAGATCACCCGGTCGCAGCAGGCGGAAAGCTGTCTGCCCGACTCCTCGGTGAGAAAGCCGTTGACCACAGTCAGGATATAAGCGGCATCCCCGCGGATCGACTTAAGCATATTTGTCATATAACGGTCAACAAGCCCGTCTTTGTCGAAATACAGGACGATAAAGCACCGGTTCCTGTTATTCTTTTCCAATTTCATCTCAGAGAATTCTCCTCATTAGAGTTCGCTGCACTGTCTCTTGCGGCTGCCGCGGGAATTCGTCAGCTGTTTTCGGTCCGGGACAGGAACTCCCGGAACGGTTTCCAGCCCCCGGTACGCTCTGCCTCCGCGCGCGCAAGTCCGTTATTCATATAAGCCCAGTTATCCATATGGACCCGGGCGTAGGAATCGGACAGGATCCATGCCGAGTAGTATCCTTCACTCTGGGCAGCAAACGGATACAGTCTCTCGATCGCGTGCATTATCGTTCCATCGATACCGACCGGCTCCCTGGGAAATTCCTCGTACTGCCAGTCATGATCAAAAAGGCTCTTCAGAGCTTTCGTCCTGACCCAGAACTCCGAGCCCAGCGGAGCTACCGGTTCACATTTCTCATCCATAGGCGCACGGATACCGAGCTTCTCGGCAGTCTCCTTCGTGACCGCAAAGTTCTCTCCCCACTCTCCGAGGCCGGTAGTCGGAAAATACGGACCGTGGAGCGGGACCGGCGGACTGAGAAGTCCGAGATCCGGGTGATCCTCGAACAGTTTTATTACGTTTTTCACGTACGTTTCCGACGGGAGAAGGCACTCAAAGCACAGATACTCCCATGCCCGTCCGATCGACAGGAGCGGGATCTGCTTTACCTTTTTATCGTGGATCTTGAGGACAAAATCGTAGTTCATGAAGATGTCCTTACAGGTCACAAGGAACGGAGCAACGTCCCTGCCCCTGTTGCCGGATATGCGGAACTCGACCCTGTGATTCTTTTTGATCCCATCAAAATACGGCTCCGCGATTGCGCGCTTTCTCTCGTCCGGGACCGTGACGTATATGTCAACACCCTCCGGCATATGAGCTGCGTAAGCAGCGCACTCCTCCGCCAGCTCGTCATAGTAGATGTGCAGTATCAGAGCGATCTTCGCGCACTTATCTTCTGCCTTACCGCAGGATACGGCATTTTTCTGTCCCCCGCCGCTTACCGGCCTGTTCGGAGATGTACCTGTCCGGTCAAGCTTTGTCGGAACAATGTAAGTCAGGCCGAGACGTTTCCTTAGATCCGCCATGTTGCACGTGCGGATCAGGTTCGCTGCGATAAGTCTCTCGTCGTAGTCCGTCTCATCCCTTATATATGCAAAGGCTTCCTTTGCGGCCTCACCGCCGCTCCTGACAAAGGCCTCAAGATAGTCATGATAAAAGGTCCGCTTCTTCATGACAGGGCACCTCAGCGTCTCCATGCAGTATCTCGGGAAATCCCTCAGCGGATCCCATGTATATTCGGACATGGCATCTCCGTCGCAGTAGACATCCCACCTGTAGCCGAGGTCCTCCATGGCCTTCGTGAAGACAGCCTCGTGAGTCCCGATCGCATCCTCATATTTCGTGATGGCGGGCATATCCTCCCACCATTTTCTGAAATCTTCAGTCCTCATAAAATCTTTCCTGAAGACCTGGAAAAAGCTCTGGATATGTTTCGGCAGATATCCGTAGGAAATGGTGCCGAAGGGATCGAAAGGCGCGCCGAAAAATGCGGTGATTCCCCAGAAATCGACATCCCTCTGTGCCATAGCTCCGAACATCTCGGAGAACGGGTGGATGGGACCGTAAAGCGTGTCATTGCAGATCACAGCCTCGTCGTAAGCGCACAGCTCCTCATAGCCGTGCGCAAGCATTCCCTCCTTATAGCCTGTGATATCGTAGCCCTCGTTAGGCCGAATTATCACTTCGTCGGCGATTGCCCTTATCCGGGCTTCTCCCTCTTTCGCCACTCCCCCGTTCACGACAACGCGAAGGCACGAGACCTCACTTCGAAGTCCTTTTAGGAATGCGTCTATATATGTATCTACAATGCCGTCATTGTCATGCATGACATAGACGGCCAGTCTTTTTACTCCGCTGTCTTTAAGGATCAAAGCGCTACCCTCTCAGTATGTCCGCCCGTCGATCGTCGTCACGGACTCCATGTCATAAAAGCCGACAGTGTTCTTGTCTGAGATCACATTGATATCGCAGACATCGTACAGTCTGTTGTATACAGTGAATCTGTTGTGTGCAAACCCTACCACGCCAAGAGAGAGCAGATAGCTCCTGCCCTGCAGCGTCATGCGCTGCCTGAAGTCGATCACGTGCTCAGTCCCGGCCTTGTAGATGCCTGTATCTATACGTTCAAGCATGGTGTTGGTCCCGGTGACCTCGGTCCCCTGAGGATCCTTGATCGTAAAGCAAAACAGCGGATCCTGAATATCCTCGTTGAAACGCACCTTCATGCGGATCGTGAACTCCGATCCCTTCACGATGCCCGAGTTTATTTTTCCGTCCTCGTCGATCAGAGCGAAATCTACGATCTCCGCCTGCTTCTCGCCATAGTCGAGCAGCTCCGGATTCACCTCAAGCTTGCCGTACCATCTGCCTTCAGCATTCTCCGGCTTCAGGTAGCGGGATATCTCCTCCTCGAGGTTCTTTCGCTGCTCAGCCGCCGGGACAGTGACAAGGATCTGCTTGTAGATATCGATGACTTCCTTGGGCTCACCCTCACAGTTCTTGACTCCCTTATTGAGAAGAACGACTCTGTCACAGTACTTGGCCACCGAGCCCAGGTCATGGCTGACGAAAAGTATCGTCTTTCCCTGTTTCTTGAACTCCTCGAACTTGTGGTAGCATTTGGCCTGAAAGAATACGTCGCCGACACTGAGAGCCTCATCTACGATCAGGATCTCGGGGTCAATGTTGATGGCCACCGCGAAAGCCAGTCTGACGAACATACCGCTCGAGTAAGTCTTGACAGGCTGATTGATAAATTCGCCGATATCGGCAAAGGAAATGATCTCCTCCAGTCTGGCGTCGATTTCCTCGCGGGAGAAGCCCATGACCGTGCCGTTGACGTAAATATTTTCCATACCGGTGTATTCCGGGTTAAAGCCTGCGCCGAGCTCCAACAGGGCAGAGATCCTGCCGTAGACCTCCACACTGCCCATTGTCGGCGACAGCACGCCTGTGATGATCTTCAGGATCGTGGACTTGCCGGAGCCATTGGTCCCGATAATACCCACGCACTCGCCCTTCCTGACATTGAAACTGACGTCATTCAGCGCGAGAATTTCTTTATATCTCTTTTTCTTTGAGAGGCCGAGCGACTCGCGCAGGCGGTCTGTCGGCTTGTCATAAAGCTTATATGCCTTTGTTATGTTGTTGACAGCGATTGCTATTTCCTGCATAAATCCTCCATGCGAGACCAACGGTCCCGCATTTATCCAGGTGGGATATGCCCACCTTTATCCGGTGCCCAATAAGAACGCCCGGATCAAAGTGTGTCCGCAAAGTGTATCTTGAGCCGCTTGAAGATGAAAGCCCCGACCACGAAGAAGACTGCCGTCACCGCCCAGAAATAGAAAGTGAGGTCGAATCTCTCCCAGAACCAGACCTTGTTCATCATGGAGTCACGATAGCCGTTCACGATATAGAAAATCGGATTCAGCTTAAAGACTGTAATAAGCCAGCCCGGCATTCTCGCGCTCATATTATCGATATTCCACATGATCGGCGTCATCCACACCTGTATCTGGATGATAATCGAAATGATCTGCGAGAGGTCGCGGAAAAAGACGACGATCGAGCAGGTCGCGTAGCACACGCCCAGACTGTACATGAACAGGCAGAACGAGTAATAGAACACCTGCAGCGCATAGAGGTCCGGGAAGTGACCGCTCAGCGTAAAGAGAGCCAGCATCAGGAATATGAAGAAAAGATGCACGAACAGCGCTGATATTTCCTTTACGATCGGCAGAATGGATATCTTGAACACGACTTTTTTTACCAGGTACGTGTATTCAAGAAGGGCGTTCGTTCCGCCCACAAGTGTATCCTGGAAAAAGAACCAGGGAACCAGACCGCAGATGAGCCAGAGCACGAACGGATACGTTATCCCCGTCGGTGCCGTGACGTCAGCCGCGCCGAGCCCCACCTGAAATACGAACCAGTAGACAACAATCGTGATCGCCGGCTGAATGAAAGCCCAGACGATACCGAACACAGATCCCGCGTATTTCGTCTTAAAGTCATTGCGGGCGAGCTGCATAATGAGCACACGGTTCTGAATGAGCTCCATGGGAAGCGTAGAGAACTTCTTTCGGAAAAGGAAAGCCACCGCGCACATAAGGTCGAGAAGGGCCGCAATGATAACATTTTTAACAGTATTTTTCGCGCGAAGACCCGGCAGAACATCAGCGAGGATCTGATCCGGTCCCTGCTCATAGACAATGAACGGATCACCTTCCTTAGTCGTCACCGAAAAAGAACTCTCATCGCTCTCATATGAATTGATATCGTTATCTTTCAGAACTTTGGCAGCGTCAAAAAGCTGTTCATTGTCACCGCTGACGAATCTGGCCCCGGAAACTCTGTACTCTGCCTCCGCGGCGCCGAAGTCGATCCTCACATAGCGGGTCGTGAGCGGAACGGCGAATTCCATTGTGACATCCTTCCCGATATTCTCGGTCTCGTACCCGAAAGTGCGCTGGTCAGACGGGTCAAAATCCGCCGTGTCGCTGTAAAACACCTGTATATTGTCCGAGGCAGTGCCGTTCAGGGAGAAGGTAAGGACAGCAGTTCCGCCAACTCCCCCGTCATGCGTCAGAATAAAATAGTTCAGTAAAAGTACCAGCACGGCAAGGCATGCCAGTACGATCTTCTTTTTCAAAGACATAAATGTTCCCCGTATTATCTGCGATTCTCAGTATATTCCCTGAAGCTGCCCCACTTTTTATCTTTTTCGGACAGATTCAGCTCCATTCCCTCCGGGATCGGCCACTCAACACCGATATCCGGATCATTCCACGCAAGTCCGCCCTCATCATTCGGATGATAAAAATCAGTACACTTGTAGCAGAATTCGGCATGGTCAGAGAGAACGACAAAGCCGTGAGCGAAGTTCTTCGGGATGAAGAACTGTTTCTTGTTCTCAGCGCTGAGGAGTACACCGTGCCACTTTCCGTATGTGGCCGAGCCCGGTCTCAGGTCGACGGCGACATCGAAAACTTCCCCGGCTACTACGCGGACCAGCTTGTCCTGGGGGAAATTGATCTGAAAATGAAGGCCTCTCAGGACGCCCTTAGAGCTCGAAGACTGGTTGTCCTGAACGAAAACTTCGGGAATGCCGGCAGCCTTGAAATCATTATAGTTATACGTTTCCATGAAATAGCCCCTGGCGTCTCCGTAGACAGCCGGCGTGATGATCTTAAGTCCTTCGATTTCGCATGTTTCCACATTGATCTTACCCATGATTTTCCTCCTTATTTCAGGCAGCCGCATGGCCTGTCGCTATTCATGATCATGTTAATTTTTGTCGGGTCTCCCCAGACTTCCGGCGAGGCATCCGCCCTGTCGGGGAACTTGCCGTAGTCGAGCCGGATCTTCATATTGTTCTCCCGGATGTACCGCTCCGCCTCCTCCGCGAGGGGGATGGCATGACCGCTGCAGCAGTTGATGATACCCGTCACCTCCCGCTGGCTCACGACCGCCGCGATCTGCTTTGCCAGATCTTCGACTTTAATAAAATCAAATTTATTCTTTCCTGTCGTGAACGGGAAGAGCTCCTGCCCTCTCTCCTCGGCCTCGATCATCTTCGAAAAGATGGAGTGATTTTTCGCGTCATCGCCGAGGATATAATATCCTCTCAGCCACTGCAGGGTGACCCCCTTTTTCTCAGCGTAGACCGTAACGAGTTCCCTAAGAGCGTTCTTGGCAATCCCGTAGGGGGTCACCGGGTTCGTGGGGACCGTCTCGTCGATGGCTCCGACATGGTAGCCCACCTCATGCATTGTCCCCATGACGAGGAGCTGCGAAAGTCCTCCGTCCATCATATTCACGAGGAACTCATAGTGAGCCGGCAGTTCCGCCACATGCGACATGTTATAGTGGTCAAAGCCGTTCCGCCATGCAAGATGTATGAGGGCGTCCGGGCGTTCTAACTCGTCGTATATCTCCCTGCTGCCGGAAAAAATGTCCGTCTGGGTACGCTCCGCTCTGCCGTCGACACCGTCGAACGCGACGTCACAGGCAAGTACCCTGTGACCGTGTTCTATGAGGGCTGTGACAAGGTGCCTGCCGATATAGCCGTTTGCACCGGTTACAAGAATCTTCAAAATCCATGCTCCTTTATTGCATATTAAAACCACAATAAGGAGACAGCCGTAAGGACCATCTCCTTTCATAACTTATTTGTTTGCGTACATATCCTCGTAATACTTCTGATAGTCACCGCTTGTCACGTGCTCCATCCATTCCTGATGATCGAAGTACCAGCGGATCGTCTTTTTAATACCGACTTCAAATGTAGTCTCCGGATACCAGCCGACCTCAGCCTTGATCTTATCCGGCGCGATCGCGTATCTTCTGTCGTGGCCTTTTCGGTCCTCAACGTACTTGATAAGGTCCTCGGAGATGTGCTCTTTTCTCGGATCGCTGTCCGAAAGTTCCTCGCGGAGAGTCGAGATGATCGTCTTTACGATCTGAATATTCTCGCGCTCGTTGTGACCACCGATATTGTATGTCTCGAAAAGTCTTCCCTTTTCCTGTACGAGATCGATGCCCTTGCAGTGGTCTTCGACGTACAGCCAGTCGCGAATGTTCTTTCCGTCGCCGTATACCGGGAGGGCCTTGCCGTGAAGAGCATTGTTGATCATCAGCGGAATCAGCTTCTCCGGGAACTGGTAGGGCCCGTAGTTGTTGCTGCAGTTCGTGATATTTGCAGGGAACTTATACGTATCCATGAAAGCCTTGACCATAAAATCGGAAGAGGCTTTGCTCGCTGAGTACGGGCTGTGCGGATCGTAGGGAGTCGTCTCATAGAAATAATCATCCGGGTTCGACAGAGATCCGTAGACTTCATCGGTCGAGACGTGCAGGAATTTCTTTCCCTCCTTAAATGTTCCGTCCGGAAGTTCCCACGCTGCCTTGGCCGCTGCCAGCATCGTGAGCGTTCCCAGCACGTTCGTTCTTGCAAATACGCCCGGATCCTTGATGCTGCGGTCGACATGGCTCTCAGCCGCGAAATGAACGACGCGGTCGACGTCATTTTCCTCAAATATCTTATTGATCGCTTCCGTATCGCAGATATCAGCTTTTACAAATGTATAATTGGGACGGTCCTCGACATCCTTAAGATTCTCGAGATTACCGGCGTATGTCAGCTTGTCGACGTTGATAATACGGATCTCATCGCCGTATTTTTTGAACATATAATGAATGTAATTAGAGCCGATAAATCCGGCGCCGCCTGTAACGACATATGTTCTCATGTTTTCACCTCATTATTAATTGGTTTGTGTAGACAGTTAAAGACAGTATACCATTCAAAGCACCATAGCGCAAGAATGCTTGCCACGTCCGAATGATGATAGTATACTATTAAAAGTTGCTTTTCAAGACAAAAGGTGCAAATTTATGGTTATTTTAGAAAACACTCCGACTCCGATCACAAAGCTGAACATCCCCGGCAACCGATTCTATATTAAGAGAGAAGATCTGCTCCCCTTTTCGTGCGGCGGAAATAAAGTGCGCATTGCCTATGAATTCCTTACAGATATGAAATCGAAGGGCGGGAACTGCCTTATCATGTACGGAAACAGCCGTTCTAACCTCTGCAGGGTCCTGGCGAACGCATGTTATATGGAAAGCATACCGTGCATGATGATCTGCTCCGATGATCCGGACGGTATACACAGAAAGACCGGTAACAGCGTCCTTGTCGATCTTCTCGGACTGGAAATCATCTACTGCCGAAAGAACGCGATCGCGCCCGCGGTGGACGAGGCCATGAGGAGGGCATCCGCCCGCGGTCTCTCACCGTACTACATCTACGGGAACCGGCTCGGGACCGGAAATGAGGGGTGCGCCGCAAGGGCTTACGCCAAAGCCTACACCGAGATCTGCGCTCAGGAAGAGGCCATGGCAATCCACTTTGACTATATCTTCCACGCCTCGGGCACAGGAGCGACGCAGAGCGGACTCGTCTGCGGTCATCTTGTCCGGGGTGACGAGAGAATAATCGTCGGCATCTCTGTCTCCAGAGACAAAAAAAGAGGGACAGATATCATAAGAAGCGGAGTCGCCCAGTGGTTCAGCAATGAAGGGAGGACTCTGCCGCCGCGCTTTGCGGATGAAATCCTGCTTGCGGATGACTACCTTGCAGGCGGATACGGAGAATACAGTGAGGAGATCCTTGAGACCATCCGCACTGAGTGGCGAAACGACGGCATCTGCCTCGACCCGACCTACACCGGAAAAGCATTTTACGGTATGCTCTCCTATCTGCGGGAAAACGACATAAAAGATAAGAATATACTCTTTATCCACACCGGAGGCACGCCGCTCTTCTACGATGCTCTTGAACTGCTGTGATCGCGGACAGGGCATCTTACTTTGTGATATGACCCGAATCCCGCGCCAAGTCTCGCGAGCGAGACTTGAATACAGGACACTGTACAGCTTCACTTTTTAAGTTCGACAGGAACTGACAGTAAAAAAGAGAGGAAAAATATGCTGGTTTCAATAATTATTCCATGCTATAACTCGGAAGCCACGATAGAAAAAGTCGTAACGATGGTCATGGACGAATTCCGTCAGCACGGGGAGTACGACTGCGACTTCTTCCTCGTGAACGATTATTCACGAGACGACACATTCGGGGCGATCACACGCCTTGCGGAAAAATATCCTACCGTTCACGGCATCAATCTGATGCGCAACTTCGGTCAGCATAACGCCCTCATGGCCGCGCTCAATTATGCCGACGGAGACTACGTCCTCGGTATGGACGATGACATGCAGACGCACCCGTCCCAGGTCTTCAAGCTGCTTGACAAAATGTCTGAAGGCTACGACCTCGTGTACGGCCAGTACGCTCAGAAGAAAAACGGATTCCTAAAGAATCTGACCAGCAAGTTCAATGAGGTCTCATCCCGCATCCTGCTCGGACGTCCGAAAGAAATTGTTTCCAGCAATTTCTGGGTCATCACCAGGGCGGTCCGCGATGAGGTCATCCTCTACAAGAACTTCAACCCTTATGTCGACGGTCTCTTCTACCGCACGACGTCCAACATCGGAAACGTCATGGTCGAGCATCACAAGCGGGAAGTCGGAACATCCAACTACACGCTGCGAAAGCTCATGCGGCTCTGGCTCGCCTATTTTAATTACACGGTCCTGCCCCTCCGCATTTCATTCTTCCTGGGTGTGATCTTTTCTATCATCGGCCTCGTGTCCGCTCTCGTGACCATCATCCGAAAGCTGGTCACGCCCGATATGACCGTCGGCTGGGCGTCCCTTATGGCCTGCCTGCTGATCTTCAGCGGCGTCATCATGCTGATCCTGGGAATTCTCGGAGAGTACATCGGAAAACTGATCCTTTCGATCAACGGGACTCCTCAGTATATTATCCGCGAGACAGTGAACCTCGACATGCCTTCCCACCGCAGGCACGACGGCTCAGCTAAAGAGGAAACTGTCCGCTATCACGGGCTGGCGGAGAACTATATAGACAGGAATCAGACCGTCTGAGGGCAATATCGATCGGCGCGCTTTTTGCGGCAGCCCCGTTGTTGAAAGGAAAACTATTATGACTAATAATCTAATGATCCTCGGAGCGGGTATTTATCAGGTCCCCCTTATCAAGAAAGCAAAAGAGCTCGGTTACCGCACTGTCGTTGTGAGCTACCCGGGTCCTTATCCGGGTTTCGACATCGCTGACGAAATACTCTATCTCGACACGACGGACTCGGAGGCGATCCTTCGCGCAGCGAAGGATCTGAACATAAAAGGAATCTGCACGACAGGGACCGACGTCGCTATGTGTTCCATCGGCCTTGTCAACGATACACTTGGCCTTGCCGGAATATCCGGGCATGCTGCCCGGGTGCTTACAGACAAATCCGTCATGAAAAAAAGTTTCACGGAAGCGGGTATCCGCACTGCCGCTTTCGAGAAAGTATCTTCTCTCTTTGAGGCCATCGCCGCTTTCAGGAAAATCGGTCCGCCCTGCGTCGTCAAGGTCACCGACAAATCAGGCAGTCGGGGCATCATCCGGGTCAATTCGGAAAATGAACTTCCCGATGCTTACGCGGAAGCCATGAAAGTCACAAAGAAGGACTATCTTCTTGTGGAAAAGTGCATCATCGGCCACGAGATCGGCATAGACGCCTTCGTGTCAGGAGGCCGCCCCGTCCTTCTCCTGCCTCACGATAAGCTTGTCTACAGAGGCCGGTCAACGACAGTCCCTGTAGGTCACGTCTTTCCCTTCGCGGCTTCCCCGGCCCTCTGTGATGACATAAAGGAGCAGGTCGAAAGAATCATACGGGCCTCCGGCATGGACAACTGCGCCATGAACATCGATGCCTTCGTATGCGGGGATGAACTCTACGTGATCGAGGCAGGCGGCAGATGCGGCGCGACCTGTATTCCGGAGCTCATTTCCATGTACGGCGGGATCGACTATTATGCCCTGATGATCGAAGCCGCGTGCGGTCATCCGACAGACTTTTCTCTGAAGAAAGCTGTCCCCTGCATGGCTTCCCTGCTCTATGTGACGGAAGAATGCCGTCTCATCTCCATCGACAGCGAAAAGATCCGCTCCCTCAGGGACCGGAATATCTTCGTGTCCTTTGATTACGCCGAGGGAGCACTGCTCCCGGCCATGCGCGACGGCACCGACCGGATCGGCCAGGTCTATGCGCCGTGTTCCTCCGCCGGTGAATTTGACATCATCCGAAAAGAAGCTCTTTCAGCTTGCCATATGGCATAAATTTCCCTGCCTGTCATCGTACGGGCAGCGCTGACAATAGTTCAGACAGGCTGCATGTCAGCTCTGAAATCCATCGCAAATATCATCTTCATCTAAAAGCGCAGGTCATAGGACCAGTTTAAGCAAACTGATCTGGTGTCTTGCGCTTTACATATAATTAGTAGTAAAATACTCTTACTTATGACTTTAAGGAGCATCATTATGATTGATTTTAATATTCCTCCGTTCACAGGTAAGGAAATCGAATATATGGAGCAGGCAGCCCGGGGCGGCAAGATCTGCGGAGACGGACCTTTCACGAAAAAATGTCAGGCCTGGATCAACGAACGTTTCAGCTTCCCGGCTTCCTACCTGACAACTTCCGGTACGGCAGCCCTCGAGATGGCGGCCCTCCTCACAGGCGTCGGACCCGGGGACGAAGTCATTCTCCCGTCCTACACGTTCTGCTCAACTGCGGACGCGTTCGTCCAGCGGGGCGCTACTCTGGTCTTTGTCGATATCCGCCCGGACACCATGAACCTCGATGAGAAAAAGATTGAGGCCGCAATCACAGAAAAGACCAGGGTTATCGTGACTGTGGACTACGCCGGCGTTGCCTGTGAAATCGACACAATTAACGCGATTGCGAAAAAGTACGGTCTGAAAGTCGTCGAAGATGCGGCTCAGGGCTTCGGATCCACATATAAGGGCAGACCGCTCTGCAAAGACTGTGACTTCGGATGCTACTCCTTCCATGAGACCAAGAACTTCTCCATGGGAGAAGGCGGAGCATTGGTCCTTCCAAGCCTTGAGCACAGAGACCAGGCAGAGATTTACCGCGAAAAGGGAACGGACAGAAGCAAGTTCTTCCGCGGTCAGATCGACAAATATACCTGGGTGGACTACGGTTCCTCCTACCTGCCGAGCGATCTGAACGCAGCCTATCTCTGGGCTCAGCTGGAGAGCTATGACCTCATATACAGCGACCGCATGAAGACATGGAATACATATCATGCGGCTTTAGAAGACCTGGAAGCGGAGCACCTGATCGAGCGGCCCCATATTCCTGCGGAATGCGAACATAATGCGCATATGTACTATATCAAGCTCAGGGATCTTAGTGAGCGCACTGCCATGATCCGTCACCTGAAGGAGCGCGGCATCCTTGCGGTATTCCACTATATCCCGCTCCACTCCGCTCCGGCGGGTCTAAAATTCGGCAGATTTGACGGTATCGATGAATATACGACAAAAGAGAGCGAGCGGCTGGTCCGTCTTCCGCTCTACTACGGGATCGGCGACGAGAACCGTCAGACTGTGATCCGCGAAGTGCGTTCCTTCTTTGGCAAGTAAAGTTTTAGATACTGTTATTGGGACCTAAAGGCATGTCCGTGCGGCCAGGGATCGCTATTTACGAAAGGAGATGCATATGACCTTTATAAAGAAGCATACAAGGCTCCTGCTCCTTGTGCTTTCTTCACTGATTTTCTTAGCTCTGTACAGCCGCTTTATTTTTGGTGACGCGGTCTTCATGTATACGGATGTCGGTTCAGACGGAATGTCCGCCAGCTACCCGATCATTACTATGCTGTCACGGCTTTTTATGGGCGGAAATTTTTCCACGTTCAACCTTGTATCCGGTCTTGGCACGGACACGACAGCCACGTTTCTCCAGTATATCAATCCCCTGAAGCTTCTCCTGCTGTTCTTCGGCAGGGATCGCTTCCCGCTGGGAATACTCATATTCCTGTATGTGCAGCACAATCTGACCGCACTTTTTTCGTTCGGATATTTTCGTATCCTGTTAAAGAACGAGACAGCAGCCATTATCCCGTCCCTCATATGGGCATACGCAAGCTACATTGTTCTCTGGGGACAGAATTATAGCTTCGGCACCTGCATCTGCATGTTCACCCTGGTCATGTATCTGCTGCAGGCCGCATATGACGATGGCAGGAAGAGATTCTATTTCTTCCTCATACTGGCTCTGGCCCTCTCTCTGATTTCAAACTACTATTTCTTCTATATGACAGCCGCTTTCACCGCCCTGTATACAGTGTTTTACACTCTGATCGCAGGCGACCGGCATGAGATCTCTTACGGAGACAAAAAAGAGAACCGCATTCTCCTTACATTTTTAAGGCTCATGCGGCTCCTTATTGTGGGTATTTTTTCTGTGGTCATCGGTGCAGTCTCCGTTCTGCCGATCATCTCATCTTTCCTGTCAAGCAATCGCACGGCAACTGTCCAGCAGGGCGGCTGGCGTATCCTTCTGCAGCCCTACGATAACCGGACATATCTGACATTTTTAGGCAGATTTTTTTCCACCGACCTCTTCGGGACCGGCAACGCCTTCACAGGACAGCTGAATTATTATGAAATGGCCATACTGTTTGTCAGTTCACTTTTCTTCTTTGCGGTCATCTATCTGCTGTTTAGCAGGAAAGGTATTATTCCCGTCATTCTGATCTCTGCTCTCGGCGGCGCAATGCTCTATTTCCGCGGAGCGGCATGGCTCCTGACTTTCAATATTTTCGCGCAGCGCTACTCTTTTATGATCTGCTTTATGGAAGTCATCGCGATCGGCTTTTTCTCAAAGAGCCTTTTTGAAAATCCGGGAAAAGTACGGCTTGCGATTTCAGCCGTGCTCACGCCGTTCCTTTGTGCCGGCACTCTCTTTTTAGTGCATCATTTTGCGCCGACCCACGGCTATGATCTGGACAGAAAAGCGGTGCTTGTGGCTGCGGGCTCCATCTGCGCATTTGCATTGCTCATCTTCCTCATGCTCTTCACTAAAATCCGGGGCGCCGTCCGCGTTCTTCTCGTGCTCTTAGTGTGCGTAGAACTTGTAGCCACTAATTTCCCCTGTCTCTATGACCGGGCCTATGTGACAAAGGAGGAGTTCCAAAACTCTCTATACAACGACGGAACACAGAAAGCTGTCGAATCGGTCAAAGCGTTCGATGACGGACTCTACCGGCTCAGTACCTCCACTGAATATAATTATGCAAATGAAGGTCTCGTTGACGATTTTATGGCCACCACCTGCTATTCAAGCGTGAATCCGGCCAGTCTTCATACAATTACGCGCGCGTTCAGGACAAATCAGCTATCCGATAATTTCTTCATTGTCGGTTACGATGAGTACTATCTGTTCACACTGCTGGGGGGAAAATATCTGATTACGGACAACGGCAAAGACCATATAGGCAATTCCATGGAAAGCTCTCTTTTCTCGCAGGTGGAAGCCACCGACACGAATAAGATCTTTGTCAACGTCAATGCTCTTCCGTTCGGCTACTTGTATCATGATCAGATCCGGAAATCCACGTTCGAGGAGCTGAATTCATATGAGAGGATGAAAGCTCTCACCGGTGCTTACTTCAAAACGAACGGAGGCGACGGCAACGTATCACTGAAGACGGACGATCTCCACATGGGCAGGGAGATCCCTCTCCGCGACAAGATCGGTTATATCAATAACTGCAATATTGCAGACAACGAAGACGGCACATTCACGGCCAGCGCTGTCGGTGAAGATCCGTACTTTATCATTTCCCTGGCCGATGCCCTGTCAGATGACGAATTCGAAGTACAATATATCCGCATGGAGATCGATCCCATGAAGACAGCAGGTGACGGCACGCTTCAGACATTCCTTCTGACCGAAGCATATCCGGATTTTACTGACTGCGACATGGAGATCATTCCAATGAACGCGGAACTGTATGATTACACGAAGCTTCTTCCCGACAAAGCGAACACTTTCCGGGTAGATCTGAGTGATATGAGCTCCGTCACTTTCAAGACCGTGAGCCTCTACACTGACATTAATGCAGCTCTGGAGTTCCAGGATATAAAAGCGACAGACATTACGGACATATCATTTGAGCACGACGTTTACAGCGCAACCGTCAAAAACCCGGAAAGCTCCGGCATGCTCTGCGTCCCGATTCCCTACACAAGCGGATGGACCGCAAAAGTGAATGGGAAAGCGGTCCAGGTGCAGAACATCAACGGCGGTCTGTGCGGTATCGAACTTCCGAAAGGAACCTGCAAAGTTCAGATGGTCTACGCGCTTCCTTATCTGAAGCTGGCCGCGACTATTTCTGCCGGGGCACTCGGAGTATGGCTGATACTCTTTATTCTTCCCTTCGGCCGCAGGAAAAAGCAGTAAGCACGAGGCCCTCCGGGGTGCAGATACCTACTGCTTATTGAAAAGTTCAGGACCCGATGGTACAATGGGGAATAGCGATTAGAGGGCAATTGGTCGACCGGCTGCCCTGATAGGAGGAAAAAACAGAATGACACTAGGTGCAAGTCTCCGCTGGGGAGGATTTTGGATGCTTGACGCATTGAAAGGAAAACCAATGCGCCGCGAATACGATATTGTCCGGGATCATTATATTAACGGGACACCAAAAGAATACACGGAACAGAAAATTGATGAGCTGATCCGCCATGCAGTGAGCACATGTGATTTTTATAAGGAGTATGCCGGCTGCAGTTCCCTGACGGATTTTCCGATCATCAACAAAGCCCTGATCCGGGATAACTTTGACGCATTCGTCTCCGCTTCTTTCCGCGGCCGTTCGGATAATCAGGACGCGTACACAAGCGGTTCGACCGGCACCCCATTCCACATCATTCATAATAAAGCGAAGGTCAACCATCGAGTCCCTGCAAGTGTGCTGCTGAGCGAAGCAGCCGGATACAGGATCGGCATGAAGGTGATGTTCGTCAGGATGTGGGTCGGCGATCATGCAAAGACCGGCTTCATGACCCGCTACCGCGATAACTGGATTCCTTACAATTATACCAATATTGATGAGGATGCGCTGCAGGATATTCTGTCGATCCTGAAACGCGAACGCGTCGAGGTCCTGATGGGCTATTCAAGCGCCCTGCTCGATCTGTGCCGCTATATTGACGCGAACAATATCTCTGTGCAGGATATTCATCTGAAAGTTATCATCCCGATGTCCGAAAGCATGGCGGTCACTGTCCGCACAAGGCTCTCGGAGCAGTTTGGCTGCCCAGTCCGCTCTTTATACTCCAATGAAGAAAATGGTATCATGGCAGTTCAGGGAAAGAAAAACGCGAGTTTCCGCGTCGATGAATCCAGTTACCACTACGAGATCCTGAAGATGGACAGCGACGAACCCGCAGAGGACGGAGAACTCGGAAGGATTGTTATTACGGATCTGTACAATTATGCAGTACCGCTGATCCGATATGAAAATGGCGACATGGCTATCGCCGATCACAGGATATCACCGGATGGCAGGACCCGTCTTTATCTCCGTGAACTGTACGGGCGGCGTTACGATCAGGTCTATGACACGAAAGGACGCGTGGTCTCTCCGTTCGTTTTCTACAACGGACTTTCGACGGACCAGAGCATTCGCCAATACCAGTTCATTCAGACAGGTGAAAAGGATTATGTGCTGGAAATGAATGCTGACCCCAATCCCGACAAGGAACGCGAACTTATTGCGTACATCCGCCAGTATTTCGGGGAGGACGCGCAGGTCGCAATAGAATATGTCGCTGAGATTCCCGTTCTGTCGTCAGGAAAACGCAAGAACATCGTGAATAAGTGTCCGAAATACATACAGGCATAAAGAAATGACAATGGGGCTGCCGCATTGACGCGCCGCCGCTATATATAACAGACGTTGTATGCACATGTCTGCCATATACAGCGGTGACGCCGTTTCATGCGGCAGCCCCTTTTT
>OCTX011808099.1_pt1 | contig 18259 bp, 14 predicted proteins | sample 1539691 | NCBI WGS metagenome assembly OCTX01 (sample SAMN02144231, study PRJEB22623) | gut metagenome | biome: sheep rumen | host: Ovis aries | place: New Zealand | reverse complement strand
AGAACCCTACCGCTGAAGAATCAACCCAAAAGAATCGCACAAGTGAACTGCCACTGGCAAGTAAGGCATTTGCATCCAATGATTTAAAGACTTAGCAGATAGTGAGAGCCTATTAGACCCGGCAAATCGTATTCAAAGCCTCCTGAAAAAGATTCATAAATGTCTGATCCTTAAGGATATTTATATCTGTATTCATGGTCACAGTGCAAAACAATAAAAATGGTTTTTGAAAAATCCCAAATCACTACGATATCGGGATCAATTTGGCTAAAACACGTGGTTTTTATCAACCATATGCAAGTAACGATCTTTTTGATAAAAATGAAGTTGGAATCCGTAATTCCTGCTAAGCATTTCGTCAGTGATGCTTAGCTGAAAATGCAGGCTTTATGATTAGAGGGACCCTTATCACGACAGATTTTCGCTCGAAAGGTGTGGGGAGATGGCCATGTATGAGGGGCTTCGCCTGCATGAGCCGGTTCTAAAACACAAGCCGAGCTTATTCTTTCGTATTTTTCGGTAATTGTTCTATTATCTTCAGGATATCATCACTTCCAGTCAAATCGTATGCGATAGACAGGAAGTATTTAGCGGCGTTTAATGCCCCCTGTTCTAAAAAGTGTTTTCCGTAGGAAACGGCCAATCCAATAACATCCTCGTCTGCGCCAATTGGAAAGCCATATTTTTCACCATATTCCCTGGCCTGGTCGATGGACGGCTCCTGGATCTTACCTTCTGCTGAGGAATTAATGAAATAGAGTTCCGACTGGGCTGTCTTGGAATCATGGTCATACTGAAGGCTGAGAAGATAACATGCTGTTGCTTCTGACCATAATTTCTTTTCGACAAAATAATACCCCAGATTTCGGTAACAGCGTGCGACATCGGAAGACCGAAACGCAATTTTGAAAGCATCTTTTGTCAAAGAAAAGAATTTTTCCAAATCCCCTGTAACCTTGTATGTTTCTATATACTCGGACGTCATATTAAAGCTGACAGGATTCCATCGAAGCCCTTTTCGCAATGCTTCCTGTGCTTCAGAATATCTCTTCAATTCTACAAGAAGGCTTCCATATAGCATATAGATTTCAGTATATGGAAGCTGTGCAGGACGAAGATCTTTTTCTGGTTCAGCACGGTACCTATAAAGAATCTCTTCGAAAAACTCATCAAATTTGTGGTATTCACTTACCTGATCATCTTCGAACGCATGAAGATCCTCTGTTTTTTTCACAAGTGCTTCCATGATTCGAAGCGCCTTATTAAAATCCTTTTTGTAAATATTAAAACGGACTTCTTCCAGGGCGGATTCCGTACCGGCGGAATCATTGCTGATGATCTTTGCCAGTTCCTCTTTTTTATCATCGGGAATCAATTCATACATCAGTCTTCCGCAGGCACGAATGATTTCTTTGCTCATTTCATGATCTTTGTATTTCTCCATCTGCTCTCTGAGATATGACAGATCTGTCTGTGAATCGCCGGAGAGACCGCCGGTGATTTCTTTCATGATGGCATCAAAATCCTTGTTTTTTTCCATTTTTTAGTACCTCCATTAATTGCGCTGTGAAGACATACAAATGATGCTCTTTTCGTGTATACTAATGACAGCATCACTGCAATCATTTCTCTAAAACCCACTTCAGAAAGGCTCATCTCATGAACACCATTTCCAAATCAGAGCTTTCGGGAATCGACGAAAGCTATTTTTCTCTTATCGAAGCTACACCGTTCTATATCGTTCTCCAGTCTAGAAACACAGGCCACTGCTGGTATCTTCTCCACCTCACCCTGAACGGGCATACGTCATATAAGATCAGCCATAAGCATAACATTCAGGATCCCTTCCATCCCCAGACGTCCAGGCCATCCATCAGTTCAGCCTGTGAGTATATCAGGCAGCATGATGCTTACCACCTGCGAAGGGAAGAAAGGAAAGAGAAAAGGCGGAAAGAAGGCGAAAAGCGACGCGGCAGGCGCTGATATGCTGGTCACATGTTTTCCATGCCTTTTTTGTAGTCTTCTAGTGCTTTCGCAGCTTCTTCGACGGTATCGAATGTCCCGATATAGTGTCCTTTGTACGCAGCCTGCCATGGCTTCCCGGTCCGCCTGGCAGTCACGCCTTTGACACCGGAGACCGGGAGATCCTGAGCGCGCAGAGGTCTGTCGATGGTCTTTCGCTTCCCGCGTTTCAGGTCTGCTTCAGCTTGGTGCTGTCTCCGGCGGATCTTATCGCAGGCGTCCGAGCAGGTGATGATGCCCCGCATGGAACGCTCTTCCGGTATCGGTTTTCCACAGATCCCGCAATACCTAGTGTCTTTTCTGGATGCCCTTCTTTTTATGTGTCCCGGATCATATCCGGCCTGGTATTCACGCTTTTTGGCACGGCGGTTTTGCCGGACTGCCTCTTCGCTGCAGGCTTTGCAGTAGCGCTGTCTGCCGCTCTCGAGTATATATTCACCGCCGCATACCTCGCAGATCTGTGTGCTGCCGAGGGGACGCATCGTTCCGCGTTTCCTGTGTGCCCGGTCCAGCTCACGCTTTCTTTCTGCGCTGCAGGACGGGCATCTTTTTGATGCGGGATATCCCTGGAAGACAGTGCCGCAGTCGACACAGGTCCGGGGTCTTATCACGCTCTCCCTGCTGGCTTTCTCCCTGCAGGTGTCACAGAGTGTGCGTTCAGTACTTTGGGGATAGGAGAGAATGACACCGCATTTTCTGCATCTTTTTTCTATCTTTATTCTGGCCATCCGTTTCTCCCGCTTAGCATCAGATTCTGGCATTCCATTTCCGGCATGCCTCCATGGCATCAGGGAATTCGTCTGTCCTCAGGCCGCAGGCGCTACATCTGACGAAAACTCCGGAATTTCCTGTGAGAAGACCGGCATCACCCCCGCAGCATGGACAATTCTTTATTGGCTCCTCACAGGAAGATGAAAGAGGATCCGAATAACCGCAGGCTTCGGACAGCTCCGGATAAGAGACCCTGCCTTCAGAATGCTCCGCAAGAGTGAAAAGAGTAGACCTGTTTGGCCTTGCTATGACCGGACTGTTGATCAGTTTGTTGAGATGGAAGGTGGAGAGTCCTGTCTCCTGTGCGAAAGCTCTCTGGCTCCGTCCTCCTATGCACAGCAAAAGGAGCTCTCTGAACTTTTTGTATTCTCCCGGGAAAGATCTCTTAGGCATGGTGTCCCTCATCAGAATGGATATTGACGGTAGTGGCAGAAGGAGGACTGAAACATGATGAGCATGATCAAAGCCCTCAGATGCCGGCAGTACCAGTTACTATTATAGCACATCAGTCGCAGCAGCAATTTGCTTATGAGAGGGTAGATAACGACCGAAAGGGCTGAAAGAATAAAAAGAAAAGCAGTTCGCTGCCAGAACCATAACTTTCGGTTTTGGCAACGAACTTTATTGACGAATAATCCATCCAGGCTAAAATGAGATATATAAATATAAAACAATATAAAACAACTTTTAGCCTGGAAGGAGGACATCATGAGCAGCAACAGAAAAGAAGAGGAAGTGAGGGCGCGGATCTCTTATGTGCTCCCTCACGATATGGACCGCATTTATGTGACTGCTTATGGCGAAAGAGTTACAGTCACATTGGACACGCATGGCATGAAGACCAGGACTGCTAAAAAAGCGATAACGGATATCATAAAGCTGTTCCGTACATCTCCGTTCACGCTGAAAGTCGTGCACGGACACAGAAACGGCCTTGCCACGAAGGATATGCTCTGGTACCAGATCTGGCCGGAGTTCAGGTCAAGGGTCAGGTCGATCAGGATAGATCCTGACAACGAGGGGGTATCGATCTGCACTATCGTTTGATGCAGATAGTATACTGTGTATAAAAACAGTTTTGATATAGTTTGATATTCTATATTACGCTACAGAAACTATGCGCTGACAAAGCATGAATGCATTGCCAGCTCTTTTTTTGAATTATTTAAGTTTTCTGTTGTTACCGAGCAGTGGCAGCCCATATTTATCCAGCGCGTCATTAGCGTCATCAATATCAAATTGGGGATTTTGCAGAAAATAACGTAAGATAAGATCAAACTTCTGTGTTTTTGAAAGTGAGTACCCTGCTTTTACAAAAAATATCTCTGCTTCTTTTTCTGTAAGATGAAGTGCCACGGCAAATCCGGCAACAGTTTGGCGAAGAGGTCTGGTTTCATTGTTCCTTATTCGAGAAAACGCTTGCCTGGTAATATTTGTAGCTTTATATACTTGGGAAGTCTTCATTCCTTTTTCTGCGATCATATTACACAGATATTCCCCAAAAGTCACTTCCTCTGCCTGAGAGATTTCTTCAACGGCTTTAGATGGATCTGCATAAACAGCGGTAGGGGAACTTCCAAGTGCTGCATACTTCTTCTGGAGTCCGTCTCTGTATGAGTTGATCCTGTCAAGAACGGCCGGGCTTATGATACCCTGGGATGTGCCTTTAGAAACCAGGCTTCCGCTGACAGTCATATCGCCATTGCTGGCAGCGTCGAGTGCCTCCTGCTCTTTATCATCAACATAGTTTTCATCGATGAATTCCTGGATATCATGAAAAAGTCTGTTTGAAAAATGCAGAGCATCCTGATCATATACCACCAGATAAACATCCATGGAATGATGAAACAGAAAAGAAGATATCTCTGAAATCGCAGCCTGCAGGGCCAGATCCTTTGGGAACTTGTAGGCACCAGACGAGATGATGGGGAATGCTATGCTCTGACATCCCAGACTCTCGGCCAGTTTAAGCGATTCTTTATAACAGGAATGGAGAGCATCCACCTCCCCGTGTTCGCCATCGACCCAGGATGGACCCACGGTATGGATGATGTACTTTGCCGGAAGTGCAAATGCAGGAGTGTATGCAGCGCTCCCCACTTCAATAGTCCCGATCTTTTCCCGCTCAGCGAGCAGCTTCCGTGGACCGGCTGCAAGATAGATGGAACGGTCTACTGCGCCGGCATAGATGGGAAGAGGATTTGCGGAATTCACGATGGCATCGGCTGCCACCTTTGTAATATCGTTGCGAATAATCTGAAACGGCATATCAGGCCTCCATTAGCTAAGGTTCCCTCTTATTTTACACCGTTAAAGGGATAGCTAAAAGAAGCCTGAGATACAGTTTTGCAATCATTCTCTGATGTTATGGCAGAAATCGCGGAAGGACAGGACGGTATTCCTGCAGTCACTGTCCAGGATGCAGAGGGATTTTTCCTTGAGGTGATCAGGCATTCCATAATAGGCTTCTGCTATCGCTCCTGCCATACATGCGATAGTGTCGCTGTCACCGCCGAGGGAAACTGCCTTGCGGACCGCATCCTCATAGTCTTCAGATTCACAGAATGCAATGATCGCCTCGGGAACAGAACCGGGACAGCTGACATCAAAACGGTAGGTGGGACGGATCTCTTCCAGTGTCCGGGACATGTTGTAGCCGAACGTATCAGCACATGCCTGCCGGATCTCCTGTTTCGTCATTCCGGACCTTGCCATAAAGACACAGGATGCAATAGCCTGGGCACCTGCGATACCTTCGGGGCTGTTGTGGGTTACTGATGCTGTTATCGCTGCGATCCGCTGTGTCTCATCCAGAGTCCGGCAGACCCAGCCAACTGGAGATACACGCATGGCGCTTCCGTTCCCCCAACTGCCATAGGGTTTTGGGGCTTTTGCCTTGAGCCATCTCCTGAAAGCTCCGCCGTACCCGGCATTCGGATACCTGTTCCCCATCAGCTGCATACAGGCAGTGACTGCTTTGGAGACGGTATTGCTGTTTTCCTCGGAAATACCAGTTTCACCGGACCAGCTTTCATAAGTCTCCATAAGTGCCTTCGCGATAGCCAGAGTCATGATTGAGTCATCCGTAGGACGGGAATAGCGGGAGAGAAGAGGGAAGTCTGTAGTCTTCACATTGTGTCTTTCATATACAGAACCGACGATATCACCGAATATTGCACCTAACATATGGTTCTCCTTTCTTAATTTAGAATTTCAATACTAAAATAGCCATGCTGCAGATCAGTTTTGAAGGAACGTGGAGCTTTTTCAGAAATATGGTCGATAATCCCATACCAAGAAACAAAGCGACTCGCAGACCAGCTTCAATAATCTTATTTACATTTACACGGTCATTGTTCTCAACATTCTTTTTCTGATAATTTGTTTTCATGATTCTTATTCCTTTCTTTCTTTATCTCCTCCATATTTTGTTTGGAGGTGTTTTCGTTTTGTTATGTCTGTATTTTAACGGAAGTGATCTTGGATAGGGTCAAGTGGCAGTGGACATTTTAAAAATATATGAAATTGTTATGGGAGACATATTCAAGTGCTTGAGTTTTGTAGTTTTTCTAGTTTTTTCTCTAACTGGTTTTCAATTGGTATTATTGATACTATTGGTTTATCAGATGAAGCGCTTCTTTTGATGAATGGAGGTTGATATGAAAGACAAGACATTTAAGCTGTTAAAGGATGAAGATAAGGAATATCGGTTTAACTCTAATGCCTTTAAGGCGGCAGTAAACCATAAGAAAGCAGATGCAAAACTGCGCGGCATAAAGCTGACAACCACAAAAATAACAGCTGATTTAGCAGAGCTGACTTTCGTATCACCAGACGCAATTAAAAACTGGCTCTATGGATATAACGGGCCTACTGATATTGAAAGCGTTAAAAAGACCGGAGTATATCTGGGCATTCGATATCAGGAACTGCTCATCAGAGAAGAGGAGAGAACACAGATAGAATCAAATGTCAACGTAAATATGATCGAAATGGATAAGGCGGCGACAAGAAATGCTGTCAAGACAATATATCTGGCAATGCAGAAAATAGCACAGTTTGGTGAAGACAATTTTATCCCGTTAGAGGAGATAGATGAGGCTGCATTGCACGATATAAGAAAGCTTTTTGACAGAGCTGATCAGGTACTGAAAGAGTATCTTACCGATATTCCGGTTAAAACATATAAAGAAATCAGCGAGTATCTCTGGGGGACGATGTTCAGCTATGTTGTAAATGATGACAGTTTCCGGGAAGAAATGGGAAACGAAGAAGAAACAAAGATTCTGGAGATATATGATGCTGCAATAGCAGCCGGGGATACCAAAGAAGATGCTTTGGCCAAAGCTGACGATGTTGATTTTTTCCTGGACTATATGCGATACACATTCTATTCGGACATGCAGGAACTTTTCAAGGATTTCATTCCTGTTCTAAATTGATAAACTGCATGTGAAGAACGGAAGTCAGTGCACTTTAACAGACAAAATATTCCAGGTATGTTCCATATTTTTGGAAGTCACCTGAACGTTTCATCCAGGCACCATTACAAACGTCGGAGGTGCCTGGACAAAACTCCCGACTTCCAGTTTCGAACTTAACAATACAAAAATCCCTCCGGTCACGCCGGAGGGATTTTTGCAAAAGGGGGAGTATGAAAATCTATATAAAAAGGATAATTGGCTTTGCTTGCGTTCTGCTGTTCCTTTGATGGTTCTTATGATACATGTGGATTGTGTCCTCTTTTTGTTGAAGCTGTGAAGAAACGGTGAAATTCTGGAAGAAAATAAAAAGACAGAAATTCGTCAATATAGACAAGAATGAGAGACAAAACTGTGTATAATGACAGTTTTGCGCCATTGTCCGATTAAAAGAACAAAGCAACTGAGATAATGACGGCATCAAAACAAATACGTATGAAAGATCCGGATTGGTTTATGATACGCAGGTAACTGATCCATATCGTTGGGACTGATATTAACGGATCAGAGATGTTTATCCAGGTGACAGTCGGGAAGTACCTGGATGAGATGGAGATCCCGCTTTCGCCCATCGAAGAGGCTTAGCTGGAAGATGAAAATGAGAAAGAGCAAGGCCCCGGTAGAAGGCATCTGATCTTTGATGTTAGAGCTTAATGAATCGCCTATATTATAATAGGAAGAAACACCTTCAAAAATTGACGAAATGAAGGGGAAAGCAGCCCTGACAGACAGCAGAAAATGACGGTCTGCCGCTAAAAAAGAAAAATAATAACAAAGGAAAAGGAGAAGAACAATGGAAAAACATTTGCTTATCACATCCGCAAGATACGAAGTGACTGACGGGGGGATGGCATGCGGTCCTGTAGGAGGATCCGTTATAGTGGAGGCTGGTTTCAGGAAGCCTGATGGGGAGGAGTTCTATGTTTCCGGTTCGGATACTATGGGGATTCCTGATTTTTATATGACGGAACGGAGCACTATCGATGAACAGGTCGCCACGGAAAATGACATTGAGAATTCGGATCCTGCATTCCGAGATTATCTCCTCAGCTGCTTCATTGATGGGATAGGAGACTATTATGACATTTTTAGCGAGAAGGACCCGGAATGGTTTCTGATCCTTCGGTATCTCATCTGCATCATTGGCGGCGACTATGACGAGACAGAGGCCTTTATTGCTGAGACAGTAGGAAAGTACCTCGATGAGATTGAGATCCCGGTATCCTCCATTGAAAAAGCACATACACAAAACGATTAAGACGCAGAATAGGGAATGAACAGACAGTGCAATAAGCCAGGCCATGCTTTATGAAAGCGCAGCCTGGCTTATTATCCGGGCCCTATTTTAATAGGAAGAAACTCATACAAAAAAAGTCTCCTTTTGCGTCAATGGTGAGGCAAGAGACCGTCCTTTTGTTCCAATAATGTCTAATAAGATATGATTATTGATACAAGGAGCTGATCCATTATTCTGGATTTAGCTTCCTGAAGGATCGTAGTCATAACAATAAGGAGATTCACAGGAGAGCTTTCCCCTGAGCATATAGTGTTTAAGCAGATTCTTAGGATTTGTTCATGTAGCCACCATAAATTCTAATGCTCTGTTTCTACAGTTATACATTGGATTTCTTCGATTACTTGCTGAATAATTACGAGAAATCGAAGATATGCAGTGAAATATCACGGCTTTTTTGATATAATTCATCATGACATACGACAGCGTAAACCTGTGTGGAAAATGATGAGGGTAATAAAATGATTATTTCTTATGATAATCTGTGGAAACTTTTGATCGACAAACATATGAATAAGAGTGAGCTGGCAAAGAAAACAAAAATCAGTACAAGCACTATAGCAAAGATGTCTCGAGGAGAGCCTGTAGCTATGACGGTTCTTGTCCGTATTTGTGATTATCTCAACTGTGATATTGGCGATATCGTAAGCGTTCGCCGTGATTAAAGTACTTTTTGGCAGATCAGGGATTGTGCCCAAAAAGAGGAGAAGATTTCATCAGATGCGGAAGGACATAAGATAAATGAAGATATTTGATAATGTCACGGAAATTGTTCGTGACGATATGGCTCAGACAATAAAAAGGGGCAGCAAGGTTTCAATTGCATCTGCATGCTTTTCCATGTATGCCTACAATGAACTGAAAAAACAGCTGGAAGGGATTGATGCTTTCCGGTTTATTTTCACTTCTCCTACTTTCATTACTGAGAAACAGAGCAAGCAGAAAAGAGAGTTTTATATCCCTAAACTGAACCGCGAGCAGAGCCTTTATGGGACTGAATTTGAAATAAAGCTCCGAAATGAAATGACACAGAAAGCCATCGCAAAAGAATGTGCTGACTGGATCCGAAGGAAGGCCAAATTCCGCTCAAATACGACTGGCGAGAACATGATGGGATTCGTTACTGTCGAAAACTCGGAGGACAAGTACCTTTACCAGCCGCTCAATGGTTTTACCACTGTAGATATCGGCTGTGATCGGGGCAACAATGCCTACAATATGGTCACCCGGCTTGAATCACCGGCTACAGACCAGTTCCTGCAGGTATTTAATTCCATATGGGAAGATAAGAAAAAACTTCAGGATGTCACAGATATCGTTATTGAAAACATTACCACGGCTTATAACGAGAATTCACCGGAACTGATATATTTTATTACTCTGTACAATGTATTCAGCGAATTCCTTGAAGATATTTCAGAAGATGAACTTCCTAACGAAGCTACTGGCTTTAAACAGAGCCAGATCTGGAAGATGCTGTATGATTTCCAGCAGGATGCAGTCCTTGCCATCATCAACAAACTGGAAAAGTACAACGGATGTATCCTGGCAGACAGCGTAGGCCTTGGTAAGACGTTTACAGCTCTGGCTGTCATTAAATACTATGAGAATCGCAATAAAAACGTTCTGGTCCTCTGCCCGAAAAAGTTGTGTGAGAACTGGAACACATATAAGGATAATTATGTTAATAATCCGATAGCTGGGGACAGGCTTCGCTATGATGTCCTTTTCCATACAGATCTTTCCAGAGAGAGCGGAACATCGAACGGCCTTGACTTGGACAGACTGAATTGGGGGAATTACGACCTTGTTGTAATAGATGAATCTCATAATTTCCGAAATGGCGGTGAAGTCAGCGGTGATGACAAGAAAGAGAACAGGTATCTCCGCCTGCTGAATAAGGTGATACGTGCTGGAGTCAAGACGAAAGTCCTTATGTTATCAGCTACGCCTGTCAACAACAGGTTTTATGATCTTCGAAATCAGCTTGCACTTGCCTATGAGGGTGACACAGAGCTTATTGACAGCAAGCTTGATACAACAAAATCCATCGATGAGATCTTCCGTCAGGCGCAGATAGCATTCAATTCATGGAGCAAATTAGATGCATCGATACGGACGACCGACACCCTTCTGAAAAGCCTGGACTTTGATTTCTTTGAACTGCTTGACAGCGTAACGATTGCAAGATCCCGCCGGCATATCGAGAAATACTATAATTCAGAGAAGATCGGCAAGTTTCCAGAAAGGAGAAAACCCATATCACTCAGGCCAAGTCTTACCGACCTGCCTGATGCGATCAACTATAAAGAGATATACGAACAGCTTTCAGAACTGACACTGGAGATATATACCCCTTCCCTTTATATTTTCCCAAGCAAGATATCAAAATATGAGAAACTAATGGAAGGGAAGCAGGTCAACCTTACCCAGAGAGGCCGTGAAGAAGGTATCAGACGCTTAATGAGCGTGAACCTGCTAAAACGACTGGAAAGCTCTGTCTACTCCTTTGGGCTTACCCTCGAAAGGATCCGGGATCTGATCGTGGGGACGATCAGCAGCATCAATAAATTCGAAGATTCCGGATATAACGAGCTGAATCTGACGGAGACCATTGAAGCAGCGGATTTCGATATGGATGATCAGAACACGGATTATTTCACAGTAGGCAAGAAGCTCCGGATCGATATTGCCGACATGGATTATGTGACCTGGAGAGATACCCTTCAAAGAGACGCAGATACTTTGGAACTGCTCCTTACTATGATCTCTGACATAACAGCCGAACATGATTCCAAGCTTCAGAAACTGCTTCAGCTCATTGACCAGAAGATAGAGGAACCGATCAATGCAGGCAATAAAAAAATCATCGTGTTCTCCGCATTCTCTGATACGGCAGACTATCTGTATGGCAATATCAGCTCCTATGTGAAGAGAAAATATGGCCTGGACAGTGCTCTTGTAACAGGAGCAGTAGAAGGACGGACTACGGTAAAAGGGCTCCGCGGCACTCTTAACAATATTCTGACCTGCTTTTCCCCTATTTCAAAAAACAGGGATGTGCTGATGCCCGGGAGCAAAAAGAACATTGATATCCTTATTGCTACAGACTGTATATCGGAGGGCCAGAACCTGCAGGACTGCGACTATCTGGTCAATTATGATATCCACTGGAATCCCGTCAGGATCATACAGCGTTTTGGACGGATCGACCGTATCGGAAGCAGGAACAAACAGATCCAGCTGGTGAACTTCTGGCCGGATCTCGACCTGGACGAATATATCAATCTTAAGGCCCGGGTCGAGACCAGGATGAAGATCACGGTCATGACGTCTACCGGTGATGATGACCTTATCAATGCAGAAGAAAAAGGTGATCTGGAATACAGGAAGCAGCAGCTGAAACGCCTGCAGGAAGAAGTTGTAGATATCGAGGATATGTCTACAGGAATTTCCATTATGGACCTTGGCCTAAATGAGTTCAGACTGGATCTCCTTGAATATATTAAGAATCATGAAGATCTTGCGAAGAAGCCCAGAGGGCTCCACGCAGTAGTGAATAAAACTGCTGAGGATCCGGAAGGCGTAATATTTGTCCTAAAGAACATCAACAACAGTGTCAAAATAGACAATCAGAACCGCATCCATCCCTTCTATATGGTTTATATAGGCATAGATGGTGAAGTGATCTGCGATTATCTGAATCCGAAAAAACTGCTGGATACCATGCGGCTGCTCTGCAAGGGGAAGAAAGAACCTGTTGCGGAATTATATAAGAAATTCAACGAAGAAACCGATGATGGCAGAAACATGCGGGAAGTATCAGAACTGCTGAACGATGCGATCAATTCCATCATTGATGTAAAGGAAGAGAGCGATATCGACAGTCTTTTTTCCGCCGGCGGCACTTCTGCGCTGATGTCCGATATCAGCGGGCTGGATGATTTTGAGCTAATTTGTTTTCTTGTAGTGAAGTGAGGAGGTCTGCCGATGCTTGGCCTGCCAAAAAGCACAGAATTCAATAAACGAATTCCAAAACAGAAATTTTATGAGAACCTGACGGTAACGCCTGCACTGAAGCGCATCTTCATCGATCAGATCAAGGTGATCTACTGGCGCAACAAGATCGCAGCGACGACTATGAACCTGGCAGCCGGAGATACAGTAACGGAGATAGAAGTCTTTGAGGTAAGGCTGACGGCTCCGCAGCTGGATGTCTCTGTTTTGAAACAGATCGATAAAGAGATACCGTATCATATCGTATTCCTGCTGGAATACGAAGGAAAGTACCAGGCGTGGACGGCGTTCAAGGAGTCGGCAGCATCCGGAAATAACGCATTCAAGGTCGGGACTTATTATCATACTGGCTGGCTTACAGAGCAGGACCTTCCTCTGAAGGTGGGCGGACTCAGTACGGATGCGGTCTACGAGAACTTCGTCCGGCAGATCTCCGGGGGCGCATTGCAGACAGACAGCGTAGAGTCTTTGAAGGAGTCCGTGGAGCGTGATGCCAGGAGGCAGGAATTGAAAAAGCAGATTGAAAAGCTGCAGGCGAAGATGCGTAAGGAAAAACAGCTGAACAAGCAGGTCCAGATGAATGCGGAACTGAAGAAGCTCAAGAAGGAACTGGAGGATTGCAATAATGGGAATTAAGTCTCTTGAACTTGAACCAACCAAGGAAAATATCTTAGGGACCATTGATCGAAATCTCATTGATCGAAATCAGAGCGTTTGGCAATTTGTTCGGTTCTGTGATGCTCAGGAAGGCAGCTGTTCCATTGCGTTAGACGCACAGTGGGGTAACGGAAAGACTTTTTTTGTTAAGCAGGCAAAAATGGTATTGGAAGCTTTTAATCCGTATACCAATGCGATTACAGGCGAAGAAAAAGAACAGATAAAAAGAGCATTTTCTCAATATATTGGTTCAGAAGGTACTGCTATTGATCTCCAGCCTCAAGTATGTGTGTACTATGATGCCTGGTCAAATGATAATGACATCGATCCGGTTCTGTCACTGGTCTATGAGATCGTTAGGGATACTGCAAGTGATTATTCTTTCAAAAAACGTCGAGACTGTATTAAGATTGCAGCCTCCATAATAGATTTCTTTACAGGAAGGGATGCGAAAGAATTTATTGAGCTTATGCACGGAGAAGACCCATTATCTGAGCTAAAGAGCCAGAAGGATATTCATACTGTCGTAGAGGACTTTCTTGCGTCCTTTCTGCCTGAACAGGGAAATAGACTTGTTGTTTTTATAGATGAACTTGACAGGTGCAAACCGAGCTATGCGGTTCAGCTACTTGAGAGAATTAAGCATTATTTCTCTAATGACCGGATTACTTTTGTGTTTTCTGTCAATGTGGGGGAATTACAACATACAATAAGGACTTATTACGGAGAAGGCTTTGATGCATCCCGCTACTTAGATCGTTTCTTTGATTACAGAATGACATTACCTCCGGCGAATATGACCAGGTACTATCAAGAAATTGGTCTGGATAATGGTTCGTGGGTGTTTGAGAAAGTTTGTAAAGCCGTAGCGAGATATTTTTCTTTTAGTATTCGGGAAACGGAGAAATTTTATAGAAACGCTAAGATAGCTGCATATAAATGTACACATAATGGAAACTATTCTGGCTTCTCACATGGTAATGGATTAATGGTCGGATTGGATCTGTTTGTGCCAATAATCATTGGCCTTAGAATGGTGGATACAACATTCTATTACGAATTTATTAGTGGAAAGAATTCAAAACCGCTTATTGAAATTGTCGGGGATGGAGAATTCGCAAGTGGTATTTGCAATATGCTGCTTGAGCAAAATGAAACATATGACGGCAATCATCATTCAGAACGACAAACATTCGTTTCGCTCGCTGATAAGCTGAATCAATTGTATAACGCACTATTTGCTACAGAAGATTCTTATTTATGGAGAGGTGTCAATGTTGGGAAATGTTCATTCGATAAGCAAACAAAAGAAATAATTATGAGTATAACTAGTATGCTGTCTGAATATACAAGTTTCGAATGAAGAGGTGGCTTGAAATGGAAAAGATGAGAATGGAGTCAAAGAATTTGACAGAGAATAATGTTGACAAAATTGCGAATTTGTTTCCAAACTGCGTTACGGAAACGATGGGTAAGAATGGTAATCTGAAGAAGGCAATTAACTTTGATCTGCTTCGTCAGATGCTGTCCGACGATGTAGTGGAAGGCAATGAAGCATATGAGTTTACATGGGTAGGAAAGAAAGCGGCAATTGTCGAGGCAAATAAGCCAATCCGTAAGACACTTCGTCCATGCCTCGAAGAAAGTGTGGATTGGGATACCACTGAAAATCTATATATTGAAGGCGATAATCTTGAAGTTTTGAAGCTTCTTCAGGAGAGTTATCTTTCTAAAGTAAAACTGATTTATATTGATCCGCCATATAACACTGGAGGCGATTTTATATATAGAGATGATTTTGTGCAGACTGCTGAGGAATATGAAAGTGAAAGTGGAGTATATGATTCCGAAGGCAATCGCTTATTCAAGAATACGGACACGAATGGTCGGTTTCATTCGGATTGGTGTTCTATGCTTTATTCCAGACTTCTGCTTGCTCGGAATGTTTTGAGCGATGAAGGCGTCCTGTTTGTAAGTATAGATGAGCATGAAATCGATAACTGTCTAAAGATTCTTGATGATGTTTTTGGACGTCAAAACCGTGCGGGTGTGATTGTCGTTAAAAGTAATCCCCGTGGTTCTATGTCTATTGGGGAGATAGCAAACCTTCATGAGTATTTAGCTGTTTATTGCAAGAATGCCTTCAGCGCAGATATCGTTGGCCATAAGCTTAGTGAGGAAATGACAAGCGAATACAAGTACCATGATGATCATGGCGACTACCGCTTACTTGGATTGCGTATGAGAGGTGGATTTTGGCGAAGAAGTGATAGACCAAATCTTTATTTCCCAATCTACATTAATCCTTTGGATGGATCTATTTCCTTAAATAAAACACAGGTCTATACCGAGGAAGCTATTCCTGTCCAGCCATCAACGATGGAAGATGGAACATGGAGGTGGTCAACAGAAAAGATACAGGCCGAACGGCATTTATTGATTGGGAAGAAAGTTAAACGTGGTGACTCAGAGGTCTGGGATATATACCAAAAAGATTATTATGATCGAGAAGGTGGTAGGCGCACAAAAGCAAAATCTATTTGGGATGCCTCTGAAATCAATTATCAGAATGGTACTACAGAGATTAAGAATCTGTTCGGGAAAAGTGTGTTTGACTACTCAAAACCCGTTTATCTTTTGACTCAAATAATAGAGATGATTGGCATGAATGATGGTGATATTGTCATGGATTTCTTCTCTGGGTCAGCGACTACTGCGCATGCAGTCTTACAGGCAAATTCAGAAGATAATATAAAACGAAAGTATATAATGGTTCAGCTTCAGGAAGAGTGTGACAAGAAATCAGATGCGTATAAGTTGGGATATAAAACCATTTGCGAGATTGGTAAGGAACGTATACGTCGTGCAGGGGCAAAGATAAAAAAAGAAAGCCCTCTGACAACCCTTCAACTCGATACAGGGTTCCGCGTTTTAAAACTTGATGATAGCAACATGAATGATGTGTATTACTCTGCGAATGAATATACACAGGATCTTCTCTCGATGATGGAATCCAATGTGAAGTCTGACCGTACTGACCTTGACTTGCTTTTTGGATGCCTGTTGGAGTGGGGGCTTCCTCTTTCCATGCCATATACTTCTGAGCAGATAGATGGTTTTACTGTACATACCTATAATGATGGTGATTTGATTGCATGCTTTGATGAGGATATATCAGATGCTGTTATAAAGACAATTGCAAAGCGTCATCCGCTCCGTGCTGTCTTCCGTGACAATAGCTTCTCCGACAGTCCGTCCAAAATCAATGTCAGTGAGATCTTCAAGATGCTTGCACCAGATACAAGAGTAAAAGTTATCTAAAAGGAGACATTTGTCATGAGAATACAGTATAAGCATCAGAAATTCCAGGCAGATGCTGCTAAGGCTGTGGTAGATGTCTTCGCCGGACAGCCATATCTGACACCTACCTATATGATGGACAGAGGCTCTGGATACATACAGCAGAGCATGACGGATGAAGAGGACTTCACAGGCTGGAGTAATCACCGCATTATACCGGAATTGAACGATCAGTTGATTCTGGAGCACCTGCAGAAAATCCAGCGTGCAAACCAGATAGCCCCTTCTGCAAAACTGGAAGGCCGGGCCGATGGCTATAACCTGACCATTGAGATGGAGACAGGTGTTGGCAAGACCTATACATATATTAAAACCATGTATGAACTGAACCGTGCCTATGGCTGGAGCAAGTTCATCATTGTGGTCCCCAGTATTGCTATCCGTGAGGGTGTTTATAAATCCTTCGAGATGACACAGGAGCACTTTGCCGAGGAATACGGCAAGAAGATCCGTTATTTTATCTACAACTCCTCCCAGTTGACGGAGATCGACCGCTTTGCATCGGACAGCTCTATCAATGTTATGATCATCAATTCGCAGGCGTTTAATGCCAAGGGCAAGGATGCACGGCGCATTTACATGAAGCTGGACGAGTTCCGGTCCCGCAGACCAATTGACATTATCGCAAAGACCAACCCGGTACTCATCATTGACGAGCCTCAGTCTGTTGAAGGCAAACAGACGAAGGAGCGTCTGAAGGAATTCCATCCGCTTCTGACACTGCGCTACTCTGCCACACATAAGTCAGACAGTATTTACAACATGGTCTACAGGCTGGACGCGATGGAAGCATATAACAAACGCCTGGTAAAAAAGATCGCTGTCAAGGGAATCTCTGAGTCTGGAAGTTCAGCCACGAACAGCTATGTGTATCTGGAGAGCATCAACCTTTCTAAGAGTGATCCTACAGCTACGATACAGTTTGATGTAAAGCTGCGCTCCGGCACCAAAGCCAAGAGCCGGATAGTCAAGATTGGAGACAACCTCTATGACTATTCGGGAGGTCTGGAAGAATACAGAAATGGTTTTGTCGTAAAATCCATCGATGGCAGGGATGATTCTGTGGAGTTTCTGAACGGAATCAAGATCTATGCAGGTGACGTGATCGGCAAGGTGGATGAAGACCAGCTGCGCCGTATCCAGATCCGGGAAACGATCCTGTCCCATATCCAAAGAGAGCGTCAGTTGTTCTACAAGGGAATCAAAGTCCTGAGCCTTTTCTTCATCGACGAGGTCGCCAACTACCGTAAGTATGACGCGGCCGGCCAGCCTGTTAATGGAAAATTCGCCACGATGTTCGAAGAAGAGTATGAAGATATCGTGAGCACACTGAAGCTGTCCAAAGGAGAGGATGAGTATCTCAAATATCTGAACAGTATTAAGGCGTCCAAGACCCATGCGGGATACTTCTCCGTAGACGGAAAAGGCAAAATGATCAACAGTAAAGTCGGAAGGAAAGAAACGACTTCAGATGATGTCAGCGCTTATGAACTGATCATGAAGAATAAGGAACTCCTTTTGGACCGTGACCCGAAGAAGTCACCTGTTCGTTTTATTTTTTCTCACTCTGCTCTGCGTGAAGGCTGGGACAACCCGAATGTGTTCCAGATCTGTACGCTGAAACAGAGCAGCAGCGATGTCAGAAAGCGCCAGGAAG
>OCTX012205430.1_pt1 | contig 18260 bp, 16 predicted proteins | sample 1539691 | NCBI WGS metagenome assembly OCTX01 (sample SAMN02144231, study PRJEB22623) | gut metagenome | biome: sheep rumen | host: Ovis aries | place: New Zealand | reverse complement strand
TACTTGCTCTTATGACGATTCTTGCGCAGTCTCTTCTTACGCTTGTGGGTAGCCATCTTGTGGCCCTTCTTTTTCTTTCCGTTTGGCATAGTTCTTAAAATGTTTATTTATTTGTTTGGATTGTTGTCTTATTTCATCTTCGAGATAAAGCTCTTTGCAGGCTTGAAGGCGGGGAAGTCGTGAGCGTCGATGACCAGTGTCGTGTTCTTTGATATGTTGCGGGCGGTCTTCTGGGCACGATGCTTCACGATGAAGCTGCCGAAACCGCGCAGATAGACGTTGTCCTTATTCGTCGCCAAGCTTACTCTGATTTCCTCCATGAAGGCCTCGACGGTGGCCGCCACGTCTTTCTTGGCAATGCCTGTCTCTTCGGAGATTTTGTTGATGATGTCAGCTTTTGTCATTTCTCTTAAATTGTTTGTTTTCTATCGTTTTTTTGTCTTCTTCCGATTTGGGAGTGCAAAGATACTGTTTTTCAGTGAGATATGGAAATTTTCTTGCGACTTTTTTTCAAAATGGCGCATTTTTCTGATTCTGACATATAAATAAATAAGGTACACGTGCGCGAAGGAAGCCGACACGTGCTAAACAGGTATCTTGTCGATGCGCCGCTGATGGCGGCCGCCCTCAAAGTCGGTGGCGAAGTATTCGTCCATAATCTGGCGGGCTGTGGCCTCGTCGATGAACCGTCCGGGCATCACCAGTACGTTGGCATTGTTGTGCTGGCGGATGAGGTGGGCTATCTCGGGAATCCAGCAGAGTCCGGCACGTATCGACTGGTGCTTGTTCAGCGTCATGTTGATACCCTCGCCGCTGCCACAGATGGCGATGCCGGGATAGACTTCGCCCTGCTCGATGCCGCGTGCCAGCGCATGGCCGAAGTCGCTGTAGTCGCACGACTCCTCGGTCAGCGTGCCGTAGTCCTTATACTTGTATCCTTTCTCTTCAAGATACTTCTTTACGAATTGTTTTAAGGCGAAGCCGGCGTGGTCGCTGGCTATGCCTACCGTCTTAACTTCCATCTTTTTTGCTTTATTTAGGTTTATCATGTGCAAAGGTACTGCAATCCGTCGGAATATACAAATGTTTTCTTGAAAAAATGTTGTTAGCCCAGTTGGTTGTACGTCTTGTGACCTTTGGCGTAGTACTGCCAGATGAGCGAGAACGAGCGTTGCTCTGGTATCGGGTAGGTGCTGCGGCTGTCCTGAATCTGGCGGCGGTCGTCGGCAAAGTCGCGACGCCAGCGGCTGAAGGCGCGCCGCGCCTTGTAGACGGCGCGAAAGTCGCCCCAGTTGCGCTTTAGCAGCAGCATCTCCCAGGCGGCGACGTAGTCGAGCAGCCAGCGCATACGCATGACGTGGCTCAGTTCGCTGTCGGGCAGACACTTGTAGAGCATCGTCAGGTTATTGCGGAAGTTCAGGAACGTTTTCATGGGGTTGCCCTTGGGCAGGGTGCCGCCGCCGACGTGATAGACGTGGGCTTCGGGCAGGCAGACAACCTTACGACCGCGGATGCGGAGCCGCCAGCAGAGGTCAATCTCCTCGCAGTGGGCAAAGAATCGGCCGTCGAGACCGCCAGCCGACCAGTAGTCGGCCGACCGTATCATCAGCGCTGCGCCGGTAGCCCAAAGCACTTCTGCGGGTTGGTCGTACTGTCCGTGGTCGCGCTCGACGGTATCGAACACGCGTCCGCGGCAGAAGGGGTAGCCGTAGCGGTCGAGGAATCCGCCGCAGGCCCCAGCATACTCAAAACTGTCGTGGTCGGCCGCCGACAGTAGTTTGGGCTGGCAGGCGGCCGTCTCTTGGTGGCTGTCCATGAACTCGATCATTGGCGTCAGCCAGTGGGGGGTTACCTCGATGTCGCTGTTCAGCAGCAGGTAGTACTCGGCGTCAACCTGTCTCAGGGCCTTGTTGTAGCCCTCGGCGAAGCCCCAGTTGCGATCGAGCTCTATCAGGCGGCATTGTGGAAACTCGCTGCGCAACAGCTCGATGGAGTTGTCGGTCGAGGCATTGTCGGCAACGTAGACGGTGGCCTCGCTGCTGGAGTACCGCAGCACTGAGGGCATGTAACGGCGAAGCATGTCGGCGCCGTTCCAGTTGAGTATGACGATGGCAACTTTATCCATTGTGAAGTACGGCTTTTAGTGCAGTCCTGTCGTGATTGAAGTCGCCCAGGCTGACGGTGACTATCTGGTTGTCGAAGCATTCGTCGGCGTCGCGGGGCGACAGTTCCACGCGGATGTAGTTCCGGGTGAAACCGTGCATGGCGCGCCCCCGGGTGGCCTTCTCGAAGAGCACCTCGGCCTGCGTGCCGATGTGGCGGGCGTAGAAGGCCTGCGTCTTCTGGTCAGAGAGTTCCAGCAGGCGGCGGCTCCGTTCGCGCTTGTCGGCATCGCTGACGACGTGGGGAATGTTCAGGGCCGACGTGCCCGGCCGTTCGGAGTAGGGGAACACGTGGAGCTGGGTGACGTCAAGGTCGCGTAGGAACTGGTAGGTATCCTCGAAGTACTCAGGCAGTTCGCCGCGGCAGCCCACCATCACGTCGACGCCGATGAATGCGTCGGGCATGGCGGCTTTGATGCGGTGAATCTTGTCGGCAAACAGTTGGCGGTCATAGTGGCGGTGCATCAGCCGGAGCACGGCGTCGCTGCCACTCTGTAAAGGAATATGGAAGTGGGGCATGAACGCACGGCTGCGGGCGCAGTAGTCTATTAGTTCGTCGCTCAGCAAGTCGGGCTCCAGCGAACTGATGCGATAGCGGCTGATGCCCTCGACGTCGTCAAGCGCCTTGACCAGGTCGATGAACTGCTCGCCGGTGGTCTTGCCGAAGTCGCCGATGTTGACGCCCGTCAGCACGATCTCGCGCCCACCTTCGCTGGCGGCCTGCCGTGCCTGTTCTGCCAGCGAGGCAATGGTGGGGTTGCGGCTGAACCCTCGCGCATAGGGAATCGTACAGTAGGTGCAGAAGTAGTCGCAGCCGTCCTGGACCTTCAGGAAAAAGCGTGTACGGTTGCCACGCGAGCACGACGGGGCGAACGACTTGATGTCCTTGGTCTTCTGGACATAGTACTTGCCGCTGCGCGGCGTGTCCGGCTGGGTCCAGGCATCGGAGAGAAACTGTATGAGGTTGGCTTTCTCGTCGGAACCCAGCACGAGGTCGACTCCCTCGATGCGGCTCACCGTCTCGGGCCTGAGCTGGGCGTAACAGCCGGTGACGACCACATAGGCGCCGGGATGCTGGCGCACTATACGATGGATGGCCTGGCGGCACTTGTGGTCGGCAACATCGGTCACCGAGCAGGTGTTTATTAGGCACAGGTCGGCCTGCTCGCCGTCAGCCGCCTCTGTGACGCCCATCTGCTGTAGCGTCTTGGCGAATGTCGACGTTTCAGAGAAGTTCAGCTTACATCCAAGTGTAAAGAACACCGCTTTCTTGCCTTGAAAGGCTGAGGTATCTATCATATATAATAAGGTATAGACGATTACAAGGTGCAAAGGTACTGCTTTTTTCCCATATTCAGCCATTTTTTAAAGAATAACAACATAGTTGTTTTTGATTGCATTATTTAACATTTCGCAAAGTGTTGATTTACAGCCGATTGCAAAAAAGTTACAGTTTCAACCTAAAAAAAACAAAAAAAATGATAGGCCATATCAAAAAAAATACCTAACTTTGCACCGTTTTAATGAACAAATGATTGTTTTACAGATTTAAAAGTTTAGAAAAAAATGAAGAAATTAGTATTTGCATTCGCAGCTGTTGTAGCTGTTTCGTTTGCTGCATGTGGTAACAAGACTGAGCAGGCTGCTCCTGTTGACACCGATTCTATCGAGGAGATCGTTGACAGCGTTATCGATTCTACTGCTGTTGCCGTTGACAGTGCTGCTGCTGCCGTTGTTGATTCGGCTGCTGCTGCTGTTGCTCAGTAATCAGATTACCAGCGAATCAAAAACAGACAAAGGCCGCCGGACGATAAGTCCAGCGGTTTTTTTATGTCTGAATGCGAAGTCTCAGCACCTGAACCGTAGATTCATCAACAGCATAATGCTGGTCGACGCAACAGCCAACGAGCCAGATGATTGCGCCCCGCGCATCGGTGAATGCCAGCTGGCGGCGCTTCTCAAAGATGTTCAGCTTGCGGTCGGTCAGATAGTCGCTTACCAGCCGTGAGCCTTTCATGCCGAAGGGACTGAAGCGGTCGGCCGTCTGAACGGGGCGCACCGTCAGCGGGAAAGCCACCTTGGCCGCATCGAGCGTGGCACATTGGGGCTCGCGGCTGATGGTGACATCGTCGGTCAGCTTGACGGCAACCTGTGTGTCGGCCGTGTAGCGATATAGTCCAGTCTCAGGAATTTTCAACTCTGGCAGCGGCGGCCGGCGTTCCTCAACTATCAGGCGTCCGCGATGAACGGTCAGCTCGTGAGTGGCCGACTGAAAGAGACTGCCCGAGCGCGGTTGTCGGAGCGTGGCGGCTATCTGCTGTATCTGGGCGGGGGTGAAACCGCGTGGCGAAAGCAGTTCGAACAAGATATATTCTGGCGAGGGCTGGCTGAGGAGCTCGCTGATGCTCATTGCGCCGTCGTTATAGAGCTGCGCTATGACTGACTGCACCGTTGCGTTGAAGAGGCGCTCGGCCTCGGCTATGCGACGTGCTGTCAGTGCGATATTCTCAGAAGCAGCGGGATTGATCTGCTGCAGCAGCGGAAGCACTTCGAGACGCACCTTATTTCGAACCACATCAGGGACGAGGTTGGTGCTGTCAACCACATATTGCAGCCCAAGGGAATCCAGATAATGGAGAATGTCGGCACGGCTCACACACAGCAGCGGGCGTACAACGTGACCGTTGCGCGGACGGATGCCGGTCAGTCCGTGTATGCCTGTGCCTCGTACAAGGTTCATCAGCAGCGTCTCTACGGCATCGTCGCGGTGATGAGCCACGCAGACCTCGTCGGCGCCAATATCCTGACGCAGTTGCTCGAAGTAGCGGTAGCGCAGCTGTCGGGCGGCCATCTCAATGCTTACTTGATGGACGTCAGCGTAAGTCGCTGTGTCAAAGTGACTGATGTGCAGTGGTATAGACTGCTGTTTGCAGAGCGTGACGACAAACTGTTCGTCACGGTCGGACTCGGTGCCGCGGAGGTGGAAGTTGCAGTGTACGGCCTCTACCCGATAGCCAAGTCGTTTCAGCATCGTCAGCAGGGCTACGCTGTCAGCTCCGCCGCTGACGGCCACCAGGTGTAGCCCCTCGCGACCGAGCAGCCGTTCGTCGGCGATATACTGGCTGACAGCAGCCTCGATGCTGTTGACGCTTGCCACAGGTTATTCGACGTATAGCACCAGTCCCTTCAGGTATTCGCCCTCAGGATGGTAGATGTTGACGGGATGGTCGGCAGGCTGGTGCAGCTGGTGCAGTATGCGCACCTTGCGGCGGGCCAGGGCGGCAGCCGTGAAGACGGCGTTGCGGAAGTGGTCCTTGCTCACTACCTGCGAACAGCTGAAGGTAAAGAGAATGCCGCCGGGCTCTATAATCTGCAGCGCTTTCTGGTTGAGGCGCGTATAGCCCTTCAGCGCATTGTGGAGCGCACCGCGGTGCTTGGCAAAAGCCGGCGGGTCGAGAATGATGAGGTCGTACGGCTGGCTGGCGTTGTCGAGGAACTTGAAGGCATCCTCGCAGAAGGCCTTGTGGCGCTCGTCGCCGGGGTAGTTCAGGGCTACGTTGCGGTTAGTCAGCTCGATGGCCTTTGCGCTGGAGTCGACGGAGTGGACGAGGGCTGCTCCGCCCCGCATGGCGTAGAACGAGAATCCGCCCGTATAGCAGAACATGTTGAGCAGTCGGCGACCGTGGGCATAGCGCTCGAGCAGCAGCCTGTTGTCGCGCTGGTCGACGAAGAAGCCCGTCTTCTGTCCGCGGAGCCAGTCGACGTAGTATTTCAGTCCGTTCTCAATGGCCACGTTGTCGGTGCTGCCACCGTAGAGGAAGCCGTTTTCGGGTTCCATGAATGGCAGCGTGGTCTCGCTCTTATAGTAGACATTCTCTATACGGCTGCCCATGACGCTGACGAGCTGTGCGGCAATCTGTCGGCGGCAGAGGTGCATGCCGATGCTGTGAGCCTGCATGACGGCAGTGTGGCCATAGACATCGATGATGAGTCCGGGCAGATGGTCGCCCTCGCCATGTACCAGGCGGTAGGTGTTGTTGGTGGGCGAGTCGGCCAGTCCGATGGCCAGTCGCAGACCCAGTGCCGACTGCAGCCGTGCGGCCCAGAACTGGTCGTCGATAGCCACATCGCGGAACGACAGCACGCGCACGGCGATAGAGCCCTCCTGATAGTGGCCTACGGCAATGAAGTCGCCGCCGGCGTTGACCACACGTACCGTGTCGCCCTCCTCAATGTCGTCGTCGATGTGCTGGATGGCCCCGGAGAAAACCCAGGGATGGAAGCGCAGCAGACTCTCCTCCTTACCTCGTTTCAGTTGTATCTGTTTCATGTTCTTCAGCGTTGATGAGTTCGTAGTCGCCGGTTTGCTTCAGGCGTTCCAGTTCGTTATATATCTCTATGCACGCCCAGGCATCGGTGGCGGCGTATAATTTCTGCTTGTCGTCGAGCACGTCGCGTTCCCAGTTGGTCAGCCGCTGGGCTTTACTGATTTGGCGGCCGAAGAGGTTGGCGTAGAGCTTCTGCAGGCTCAAGTCCTTGATGCCGACTTCGCGCACGTGGTCCTGAATGTCGATGAAGTTGCCGGCCTCGAAGCGTCCCAGCTTGTGGAGGCCGAGCAGGTCGTCGCGCCACGACAGCCCTATCTTCGGTACGGTGGTGTCTTCGAGCAGCCGGACGATGGCCGGGGTGAGCCCGATGATGTTGAGACGGAACAGGAAGCACGTATCGATGGTCGACACCTGAAGCAGGGCCACGTGGTAGGTCGTGCCTCGCGAGAACGATGGTCTTGTCTCGGTATCGACGCCCAGGATGGGCTGCGCGAGCAGGTAGTCGACAGCCTTCTCTGCCTGTGTCTTTGATATGATGACATGTATTCGTCCTTCGAAGACAGCGCGCGGCAGAGTGGAAATCAGTTTCTTGTCGAAGTTGCTGTATATCTGTTTTTTCATCATAAAATGTTTACGAGGTGCAAAATTACAAAAAAAACGGCACAAACATGGTAAAATGTGGAAAATTTCAGCTACTTTTGCACTGTAATTCAAGATAAGCATGACAATGAGTAAGAAAAAGAGTAAAAAAACGAAGGCCGAAAAGCCCGCCACTTCATTTACGGAGGCTTTAGGCCTGAACAAGATATTTGACAACGAGCGACTGAACTTCTTCTTCGGTGTACTGCTGCTGATACTGGCAGCCTACACCACGCTGGCCTTTATCTCGTTCTTTACGACGGGTGCCGCCGACCAGAGCATCATCGAGGAACTGAAAAGCGGTGAATTGCCAAACCAGCATGGCGAGTTCAGTAACTCCTGCGGCTCCATCGGCGCCTATCTGTCGTGGTATGCCATCAAGCGGTGCTTCGGCATTCCGGCCTTCATCATTCCGCTGATGATTCTCGTTGCGTCGCTCCATCTCATCAAGGCCTACAGGGTGAAACTCGGCAAGTGGTTTCTGGCCCTGATGGTCATCATGATCTGGGCCTCCGTGACGATGGCCAAGTTCCTGTCGCCGCTGTTTGGCGAGTCGCACTTTAATCCCGGCGGCGACCACGGCCGGTATATCTGCCAGCTGATAGAAGGCTACATCGGTACGCCGGGACTGACGGCCCTGCTGGCCCTCGTGGCCATCGCCTTCCTGACTTACATCAGTGCCGAGACCATCCTCGTCATCCGTAAGTTGCTTAACCCCGGCAAGTTCTTCGACACCGTGAAGTTCAAGATTACCAACAACGACCCCGACGAGCCCGTCGACTCCTACGAGAACCAGATCATGACTGAGGATGACCCCAACGTGTTCGACGACCCCAGCGAGCAGGTGGTTGAGTTTCCCGTTGAAGGGAAGCCCGTCGTTCACGACTCACTCGACGACATTGCCGTGAGTACCGCGAAGAAAGTCCCCCCCGAGGGCGACCCGGGCTTTGAGATAGAGACCGCCAAGGACGAGGAGACCGCCGACGGGAAGGAACTCGTGCAGGTTGGCGACCAGGAGCTGGAGCCCTACGACCCCAAGCGTGACCTGGAGAACTACCATTACCCGACGCTCGACCTGCTGAAGAAGTACGACAACGACGGCAAGCCCTACATTGACATGGAGGAGCAGACGAAGAACAAGAACCGCATCGTCGAGGTGCTGCGTACATTCGGTGTGGAAATCTCTACGATCAAGGCTACCGTCGGTCCGACCATTACGCTCTACGAAATCACGCTGGCTCCAGGAGTACGCATTTCTAAAGTGCGCTCGCTGGAGGACGACATCGCCCTGAGCCTCTCGGCCCTCGGCATACGTATCATCGCGCCCATACCGGGCAAGGGCACTATCGGTATCGAGGTGCCTAACGCCAAGCCCTCGATCGTCTCGATGGAGTCGATACTGAACTCCAAGAAGTTCCAGGAGTCGACGATGGAGCTGCCCTGTGCTATCGGTAAGACCATTACCAACGAGGTCTTCATGTTCGACCTGGCCAAGGCTCCCCACCTGCTCGTTGCCGGTGCTACGGGTCAGGGTAAGTCGGTCGGACTGAACGCCATCATTACCTCTTTATTATATAAGAAGCACCCCGCCGAGATGAAAATCGTGCTCGTCGACCCGAAGAAGGTTGAGTTCTCCATCTATAATCCGCTGGTCAACCACTTCCTGGCCAAGGTGCCCGACGAGGACAGCGACCCCATCATCACCGACGTCACGAAGGTGGTGCGTACGCTTAACTCGCTCTGCAAGGAGATGGATACCCGTTACGACCTGCTGAAGCTGGCCGGAGCGCGCAATATCAAGGAGTATAACAAGAAGTTCATTGAGCGGCGCCTGAACCCCAACAACGGCCACCGCTACATGCCCTATATCGTGGTCATCATCGATGAGTTCGGCGACCTTATCATGACCGCCGGCAAGGAGATAGAGTTGCCCATAGCCCGTATCGCACAGCTTGCCCGTGCCGTGGGTATCCACATGGTCATTGCCACCCAGCGTCCTACCACGACCATCATCACCGGTAACATCAAGGCCAACTTCCCCGGACGTATTGCCTTCAAGGTGTCGGCTGGTATCGACTCGAAGACCATTCTCGACCGCACCGGTGCACAGCAGCTCATTGGCCGTGGCGACATGTTGTTCCTGGCCGGCTCAGAGCCTGTTCGCGTGCAGTGCGCCTTTGTCGATACGCCCGAGGTGGAGCGCATCAACGAATACATTGCCCAGCAGCAGAGCTACAATAAGGCGTTTGAGCTGCCTGAGCCCGACATGCCTGACGGCGACATCGCCGGCGAGTCGCGCGATGTAGACATGACCCATCTCGACCCGATGTTCGAGGATGCCGCTCGTCTGATTGTCATGAGCCAGAGTGGTTCGACATCGCTCATTCAGCGCAAGTTTGCCATTGGCTACAACCGTGCCGGCCGACTGATGGATCAGCTCGAGAAGGCTGGCGTCGTCGGTGCCGCCATCGGTTCGAAGCCGCGCGAAGTGCTGATACAAGACGAGATTTCGCTGAATAACCTTATTAGTAACCTCAAATAAAAAGAAGAAAAAATGAAGAAGATTGTTTTTATGATGATTTCGCTCCTGGTCAGCAGCGCCAGCTTCGGCCAGAGTGCCACCAAAGTACTCGACAAGGCGGCTGCCACCGTAAGCAGCGCTAAGGGTGTGCGTGCCAACTTCACCATGAAGGGCGGCATGGGCGACGCCAGTGGTACCATCTACGTTAAGGGTCGTAAGTTCCAGGCCTCCACGCCCGAAGCCACCATCTGGTTCGACGGCAAGACCATGTGGACTTATATGAAGAACAACGACGAGGTGAACGTCACCACGCCCAATGAGGTGCAGTTGCAGAAGATCAACCCCTACAACTTCATCAACCTCTACAAGAGCGGCTACGACATGACGATGAGCACGGGCAGCGGCAACTACATCGTCCACCTGACTGCCAAGGCCGGCACCACCCGGATAAAGGAGCTCTTCGTCACCGTCGACAAGAAGTCGTACCACCCCACGCAGGTGAAGATGCTGCAGGGCACGAAGTGGACTTCATTCGACATCCGCAACCTCCGCGCACAGACTCTCGGCGACGGCATGTTCACCTTCCGCCAGAAGGACTTCCCCACGGCCGAGGTCATTGACCTCAGATAACCGGAAACCGATTGTCCGAACACCTATTCGGGTGACGACAAAAAAATAGGATTTCACGCTCAGGTGAAATCCTATTTTTTATGCTGTTATGTGTGTGCCTCAGCTTAGAAGAAGAGGTAGCGCTTGTCGGTCACGCCGGCCTTCAGGTAGAGCTCCTGCATGAAGCGGCTGGCAGCCTGCATGGCGCGCTGGGCAAGCTGACCCTCGGTTGCCTTGGCGTCGAACTTAGCCTCGCCCTCGGGCTTCTTCTCTTCGAGCACCTGGAAGACGTAGACACCACCGTTACCCTTCAGGGCTCCGGCATGGAACTGGCCTGCCTTTGTCGAAGCAACGGCACCGGCGAGGATGGGCTCCGACGAACCGGTTGCCTGCACGAAGACGGGCGAGCCGAAGGTAATCTGCTTCACCGTGTCAATCTTGGCACCCTTGGCCTGAGCGTCGGCAATGCTCTTGACGCCGTCGAACTTACCCTTCAGGACATCGAACTTCTTGTCGCGCAGCACATCGGCGGTAACAACCTCCTTGACGGTTTCGAGGTCGCTGTAGCCAGCGGGGTTGACCTTGGTGAGGCCAATGACCAGGAGGTGGTCGTTAGAGCCGCACTCGTAGAGCGGGCTGACCTGACCGGGCTTGGCGTCGAAGATCCACTTCATAGCCTCGCGGGTAGAACGGATGCCGGCCACGTAGTGCTCGGCGTTGCTCATGCCGTTGCGCTCGCTCACCTTGAAACCAAACTTCTCGGCGTTCTTCTCGAGTCCCTCGATGCTGTTGTTCTCGCTGACATACTGGCTGAACTTGTTGTAAGCGTCGCTGTAGGTCTGCTTCGAGAAGTCGATGGTGTGCTTGATGACGGCGACGTCGTACTTGTTGACCATGGCGCGGCGGTCGGTGACCTGTGCCACGATGCTATTCTGCGAGAACTTGAAGTTGCGCAGTTCGCCAGAGGCCATCGTGTTGAGTGCCGTCAGGAAAGTTTTTGTCTCGCTATCGACAGTGTTCTGGTTCTGATACTGGTTAGAGACGAGCCAGTCCTTCTTACCGTCCTGACCATACTTCTTGGCAATCTCCTCGAAGTTGGCACCGGCCTTCAGGGCGTTGTAGATGCTGTCGGCCTTCTTGGCAGTGGCCTCCTCGGTGTCGGCAACGACGCGAATCATGCGCACCTCGACAGAGTCGGGCAGCAGCTGCTTGCTCAGCAGTTTCACGACGTTGAGCGTGTTGTCGGTGGTCGTCTCGAACGGAGCCGTCGTCTGACCTACGGCCATAGAGTCGATGCGTGCGGCGATGTCTGTGGGCAGGGCGCTCTTCGTCACAGGCAGACCCATGTAGGGGAACTGCGACTGGGCCTTGCGCACCACCTCGGCGGCGGTGGCACCGCTCTGCAGCTTCTGGTAGGCGTCGTTCATGGTCTTCATCAGTTCGTCGCGGTCAGCCTGCGAGGGCTTCACCTGGAAGTCGACGTACTTGATGTTGCGGGTCTCGATGGTCTGCTTGTACATCTCCTTCTGCTCGTCGTACTTGGCCTTCAGGTCAGAGTTGGTCACCTTGATGTCGTCGTCCTTCACAGTAGAGTAGGGGAGCGAGGCGAGCAGGATGGTCTTCTCCTGCTGGCTGGCGTCGAACTGAGCCTTGGCGCTGACGGGGTTCGACAGCATGCAGTTGGCCAGCAGGGCCTGATACTTCTGGGCCAGAGTCTGCTGACGGATGCTGCGCTCAATGAACTTCCAGTAGTCGTAGAAGCTCTTATACTGTTCGGCCACCTGCGGGTTGGTGTTGGCCTTGTAGTCGTTGAGGAACTTCTGCAGCTGGGTGACGTCGAAGCGCCCGGTCTGCGCGTTCACGAACGGGGTCTGGCTCAGCATGGGGTTAGTACCCTCGCGGAGGATGTTCTGCAACTCCTCGTCGGTGACGGTCAGTCCCAGCTTCTCAGCCTCGTTCTCAATAATCTTGTTGCTCACGTAGGTGTTCCATACCTGGTCCTTCACCTGGTTCAACTCCTCCTCCGAGAGGTTGTCGCGGCCCTGGGTCATCTTGATGACCTGCTGGTACTCGTCGACAAGACTCTGGAAGTCCTGGACGTTGATTTTCTCACCTAACACTTCGCCGACCTGCTGTCGCTCGTTGTTCTTAGATGTTTCACACGAGCGGAACATTTCCTCGGCAATGAATGCAAAGAGGGCCAGACCTATCACAGTGACAAGTACGGGACCCCAGCTTCTGATTTTTCCAATTGCTGCCATTTGTTTTTTATTGTTTTGTTATTGTTTTTTATTCTGTTTTCGAAATCAGTCGGCAAAATTACTAAAAATGTCGGACATAAAGAAATTTTTCGGCAAAAAACCGCTCATTCATTGACTTTTAACCGCACAAGTTCGATTTTTGTCGCTGTATTCTTGACAATTTTGAACTCAAAGCGCCCTATCTTGACAATTTCGTTCAGCTTCGGGAACGACTGGTATTCATGGAGTATCAGTCCGCCGACTGTCATATATTCGTCACTCTCGGGCAGGTCGAGTCCGAACTGCTCGTTCACCTTCTCAATCTCAAGGCGGGCCGACAGCATGTAGTCGCCATCCTCGAGCTGCTTGGCCACGTAGTGGTTAGAGTCGTGCTCGTCTTCTATCTCGCCGAAGATTTCCTCGACGATGTCCTCAAGGGCTATCAGGCCGCTCGTCCCGCCGAACTCGTCGACGACGATGGCCAGCGAGCGCTGCTGCTGCATGAAGGTCTTCATCAGCCGCGAGGCGTGCATCGTCTCGGGCACGAACACCAGCTGGCGGATGCCCTTGCGCCAGTCCTGCGGGTGGTGGAACATCTCCGACGAGTGTATGTAGCCCACGACGTGGTCGATGTCCTCGTGATAGACGATCACCTTTGAGTGTCCGCTCTCGATGAACACCTGCTTCAGCTGTTCGATGTCGCAGCTGTCCTCGACGGCGTCAATCTCCGTGCGCGGCACCATGCAGTCGCGTACTCGTATCTCGGTGAACTCCAGCGCGTTCTGGAATATCTTCACCTCGTCCTCAATCTCCTCTTCGTTCTTGGCGTTGTCGATGCTCGACTGCACCAGGTAGTCAAGGTCGACGCGGGTAAAGGCCTTGTCGTCCTGCTCCTTCTTCATCTTTACGCCCACCAGTCTCAGCAGGCCTCGCGACAGCATCGTGGCGAAGCGCGAGATGGGGTAGAGCACGACGTAGCAGACCAGGGCCGGCACGGCGAAGAACGTCAGCAGGGCGTTGGGGTTCGACTTGAAGATGTTCTTCGGCAGAAACTCGCCCGTGAAGAGCACTACCAGTGTCGACAGCAGCGTGTCGGCCGTCACCCGGGCGCCGTCGCTAAGACCACTGAACAGCAGTTCGTCGAAGATGTGTGCAAACAATATGCCGTAGATGACCAGGGCGATGTTGTTGCCCACGAGCATGGTCGAGACGAAGTTGTTGGGGTTCTGGTAGAACAGGCTGATGGCACGCTGCGACAGTCCGTTTTTCTCCTTGTCCATCTCCACGAGCAGGCGGTTGCTGCTGACGAAGGCTATCTCCATGCCCGAGAAGAAGGCCGAGAGAATCATCGTGATAATCAGTCCTATGATGAGTGCGGTCATATCTGTCAGTCTTCGCTTGTGGTTTCTGGGGCGGTCGTCTTGGCGTGCTTGACTGCGGCAGGGCGTATGGGAGCCTGTATCGTGGTGGAGTCGCCCTGCGTCGTGCTCTTGTCGTCGCCGGTATTATCCTCAGGCACGAATGAACCCTTCGAGTTCGAGACGGTGTAGCGCGTCATGCGTTCGTCGCTGCGGAAGTAGGTGCCCTGCAGCGTACGCTCCGGCGACGTGACCCTTGAGAACACGTACGAGTAGAGTTCGTGGCGTATGCCGTCCCAGTAGAGTTCCTCGCTGCGGTAGAGCAGTCCGTTGTTGTTGCGTATCCTGACGCGGCCGCGCAGTTTCCAGAGTTTCAGCTTGTCGTAGTACCACGCCGTGTCGGCCTGGATGTAGGCCTGCACGTGGAACTGCTCGTCGAACTGCTCGAAGAAGATGCCCTTCATGAACTCCCAGCGGTTCGGCATGCGGATGGTGTTGACGTCCCACCGCTCGGTGACGATGCGATACTTGATGACGCCCGAGTCGGAAATCAGCGTGTTGACGCCGTACGACGTCATCATCGATACCGAGTCCTTCGGGTATATGGGCGGCGCTATATGCTCCTTAGCCTCCTCGCCGCACGACGCAGTGAGCATCGTCAGCAGGGTCCCAAGTATCAGCGTCAACAGCCGTCTTTCATTCCTCATGTCTCGTCTGTCACTTCTCACTTCTCACTCCTGGCTTAATCCACCTTCCACTTCATGAACCAGCGCTCGTTGAACGTCACGCCGACATTGATCCTGAGGCTGTTCTCAGTCACGAAGCCACTGGCCGACGAACGAACCCACTGGGCACTGATGTTCACCACCGAGCGGTTGTTGTAGACGTTGGCAATGGGTATGCCGAAACCGGCACTGACGCTGATCTCCTTCGGACCTTCCTGTCCGTTTATTTTATAATAAGGTGTAGCATAGCCCGCACCGAGTCGGTAGTGGACGTGCTGCAGGAACGAGCCGCCGACGGGGTTCGGGTTGGGCAGCCAGTCGATGCCGGCGCTCAGCTTCATGCGGTCTTTCAGCAGTCCGCCCTGCTTCTCGTAGCTGTTGGTGGTGTAGGCGGGTATCTTCACGTCGCCCCACTTCTCGAGGGTGAAGTCGGCCGCGGCGGTAATCTTGCCGGCGTGCTCGTAGGCAGCACCCACGCCGAACGTCATCGGCAGCTCGTAGGCATCGGCCACGCTGAAGGTCGTCGTGTCGTTGTTCGTCGACAGCTGGTCGGTGGTCATGATGCTCATCTTGGCGCTGTTGTTCAGGTTATGGCCCAGCCCGAAGACACCGCCTATCGTCAGGCGGTCAAGACGGCCTAAGGGCTGCACCCACTGCACGCCGAAGTCCAGCTTGTAGCTCGTGACGCTCGTGCTGTAGTTACGGCGCAGCGAACTCGTCGTGTTGTCAGGCTGCGGTGTTGCCGAACGGTCGATGGAGCCCCACAGGTAGCCGGCGTTCACACCGATTGACAGCGGCTTCAGCGGTCGCCAGCCTACGCCTAAGAACACTTCGTGCAGACCGCCGCTGCCCTGGTAGGTCTCGGTCAGTCCGCCTACCTCGGCGTTGCGTGATGTCGTAGAGTATTCATAGCCAACGGCCGAGAAGGGCAGCAGGCCGAACGAGACGCCGACATTCTTCCAGGCACGGAAGGAGCCGACGACGTATTCGAAACTGGCCATCGAGGCGTTGCGCTTCACGTTGCCCTCCTCGAAGTGGGTGAACTGTCCCTTCATGCCCATGTCGAAGAGCATCGTCAGCGAGTCGACGCCTGAGTATGAGGCCGGGTTCAGCGTGTTGACAACATTACCCTTGCGCAGACCGTAGCCCACGCCGTTCATGCCGCGGCTCATGCCCTGCGAACGGTCGCCCAGCTCGCCTATTCCGAACTGGCTGTAGGGCGACTTCGTGCCACCCTGGGCCCAGGCTGCGTTTACGGCTGCTGCCATCAGCAGACAGCCCAATATCCTTGTTTTCGTCATTTTATTCTGCATTCAGCCTGCAAAGTTACTAATTTTTCTGCTTTCTCTTTTCTCATTTCCCATTTTTTTAATATCTTTGCAGAAACTTTAGCAAATTATGAAGAGAGAAGAACGCTATAAGGCCGTATTAGACTACTTTCAGCAGCAGATGCCCGAGGTCGACACCGAACTTGAGTTCGGCAGTGTGTTCCAGCTGCTTGTCGCCGTCATACTCAGTGCACAGTGTACCGACAAGCGCATCAATCAAGTCACGCCCGAGCTCTTCAGGGCCTTCCCCGATGCACCGTCGATGGCCGCTGCCGAGGCCGACGAGGTCTACGAGTACATCAAGAGTGTGTCCTATCCCAACGCCAAGGCCCGCCACCTCGTCGACATGGCCCGCGCCCTGACCGAACGGTATGGCGGCGAGGGGCCCGCCGACATGGACCAGTTGCTCAGTCTGCCCGGCGTCGGGCGTAAGACGGCCAACGTCATCCAGGCTGTCGCCTTCGGCAAGTCCACGCTGGCCGTCGACACCCACGTCTACCGCGTCAGCCACCGCTTAGGGCTTGTCGCCCCGAGAGACAATACGCCCCTGAAGGTCGAGACGGCTCTGATGCGCCACATCCCTGAGAGTCTCATTCCGCGCGCCCACCACTGGCTGCTCCTCCACGGCCGCTACGTCTGCACGTCGCAGCGCCCCAAGTGTGCCAAGTGTGGGCTCGCCGATGTCTGTCCGAAACTGCTTGACGGGTCGAAGCTTGACAAAAAAACGGCGAAATCCTGCGAAGTTTCGTAGGACAACATCAACGCCAAGGCTTCTATGCCGCTATCATCGTTGAGAACAGCAACCCACTACTGACCGACATTACTGCCGACTTCGACCAAACCGCCGTATCGCTGACCAATAAGCCCAGCGAATAGCAAACTGATTCAAAAACCGCTGATGACCTCGCCTGACAGGAGCCAACGCTTCTATTTTTACAGCGACGGTGCTCGCTGGCATTAACCAGCGGGCACCGTGTGAGAAGTGTAATTCAGAAATGATAACATGAACCGTCCCTGCAGATTGAAATGATCACCAGAACCGTCCCCGCCGATTCGAAATGATTGCGAGAACCCGACTGAATGGTTAGTTTACTCATATTTTCGATTTTTTATTTGCTTGTTCCAGTTTTTTGCCGTATATTTGCAGCGGAATTAAGTTTCAAGTTGTTATGGATGGAAATGTTTTAATCACACAGTCGCCAGTAGCTCTCCAGTATTGGAACATACTGAAGAATCTTAGCGACAATATCAAGATGGAGCTGGCAGCCATGCTGACAACATCGCTGGCATATAGGGAAGAATTGGCTGAACCAGAGTTGACAAAAGAAGAGAAGGATCGTGAATTCTGGAGCCTTTGCGGTTGCTGGAAAGATGACCCTGAGGATGCCGCCCGTATGGAAGCAGCCATCAAGGATGGCCGCAAGAATGAGTTTATGCGCGAAATCAATCTTGACGACTAATGGAGAAGTTCCTTCTTGACACCTGCACATGGATAGAATTTTTCCATGAGCGTAACGGCGTGCCAGAACATGCGAGAAAGGCGGGGCGCGAGAATCTCTGTGCCTCTGAGGTGACTTTGGCTGAATGGCCTTGGCTCCGCATCCTATATCTCATTGTCAACTGTGCTAATACATTTCGCCAGCCCTCCGGTACAGAAGGCTGGCGAATCGTATCTTGAGTGAACGTCTAAGAGTTGATTCTGTCACCTCATCAACACTTTTTTGCCGTTGCGGATGTACAGCCCCTTTTTCGGGCTGGCCACCCGCTGACCGTTGAGGTTGTAAATGACCACGTTGTTTTTTGGCTCATGCATGAGGTTATTGATGCTGACTGCATCCTCCGTATCGGCGCCTATTTCCTTGATTTCCTTGAAATTCTTCCAGCCATCTGCACTCTTATATTTGCTGACAGAACCTGAAGGGACATAAAGCGTAACTTTGGAATCTTCTGAACATATATGTTTCAAAAAAAGTCCTGTAGGAGGCTCAGGATTCTCGCATGTGATTGACTCTAAAGAATTGCAACCGTAAATAGAATTTTCTGCAATGTATTTTACCGAACTGGGTATTATGAGCTTAGTTAATCCGTTTATATTTTTAAATGCTCCGCTCGCAATTCTCCGTACTGGTAAGCCATGAGCTACGCTTGGTATCGTTACAACTCCTATTATATTTCTGTCAATACATGAATTGCTACTTGATAAAAAAGGAGGAACTTCTGCAACAGCAACTTTCTCATTATTAATTTTTGTAAAGCAGAACACTAGTGTCCACTAAAAAATGGACGAGTTAAAAATTAAATAAATTAGGTTCACTTGAACCGCTTCGGTCTTTGTCTTTTTTGAATATAG
>OCTX012274756.1_pt1 | contig 18261 bp, 12 predicted proteins | sample 1539691 | NCBI WGS metagenome assembly OCTX01 (sample SAMN02144231, study PRJEB22623) | gut metagenome | biome: sheep rumen | host: Ovis aries | place: New Zealand | reverse complement strand
GTATGGCCGGCAGCAATAGATCCGTCACATAACTCAATATATTTTACATCATTACAATGAAAAACTATACTAAAAATATTATAAAAAATCAAACATCCAGACGCTGTCTTTCGACCAACTGCGCAAAATATCCGTTTTTTTCGATCAAACTGTCGTAAGTTCCCTCTTCAAGGATCTTTCCCTGATTCAGAACCAGGATTCTGTCACAGTTTTTAATCGTGCTCAGGCGGTGGGCGATCACGATCCTGGTGCATTTCAGGCCGTCCAATGCTTCCGATACCTGTCTCTGGGTCTTATTGTCCAGGGCGCTTGTCGCCTCGTCAAAGATCAGGATCCTGGGCCTGGGGGCTATAGCGCGGGCAATCATCAGTCTCTGCTTCTGACCGCCTGAGATGCCGCCCTGTCCTTCGCTGATGATCGTCTGCATACCCATGGGCATTGCCTTGATATCATCGGCTATTCCTGCCATCTCAGCGGCCTCCCACGCCTGGTCCACCGTCAGCCTGGGGGCCGAGATCACAATATTGGAATAAATATCACCCTGGAACAGACCTCCGTCCTGTGTGACCGTTCCGATCTTCCTGCGGAGAGACCGCAGGTCGACTCTGTTGATGTCCTTACCGTCATAATAGATCGCGCCCTTTTCGGGCTTCTCAAATCCCAGGAGAAGGCGCACCAGCGTGCTCTTGCCGCAGCCCGTCCTGCCTACGATCGCAACATATTCACCCTGATGGATTTTGAGGTTGAGACCGTCCACGACGTAGGGCATGTCATCATTATAACGGAAATAAACATTGCTGAGTTCGATCGATCCGGACACTTCCGTGAGGATTTCCCTTCCCTCCGACATCTCGGGTTCCGCCTTCAGAAAAGGTTCCGCCATTTCCAGGACCGGTTTGATCTGGGCAATCTGAAGCACGATGGACGCCAGCGATGAAAACGCTCCCATCAGCATGCCGTAGGCTGCGTTGAATGCCAGATATTCCGAAGGAGTTACCTCCGTCTTTACGGCGACGTAATAGATCACGATCGTCCCGGCAAGGGATATTGCCGTCTGAATCGTCGCGTTGATCCGTATAAAGAGCGGCGGATTATAAACCATCGAAGCGCCTTTTGAATAGGCTTCAGCCCATCTGGAAAAGGCTCTCTTTTCAGCTCCTGCCAGTTTAATCTTCTGTACACCGCTGATCAGGGCATAGGTCAGTCCGCTCTCTTTGACGTTGTACTCCATCGTGTCCCTGGTCCTCTTCATCTGCATCAGGGTCGTGACAATTGTGATTCCCACTGTAAGGATCACGACCGTCACCGCAGGTATAGTGAGTCCCGGCGCATACTGGAAAATCTTCATGACGTAGAGCAGCGATGTCAGGGACGTCAGACCGGTGGAAAGCACTGTTCCCATCAGGACGGAACACAGCTGATTGACAGACGCGCTGCGGCTCGAAAGCTCACCGGCGCTGTATTTCTTGAAAAAAGAAGCCGGCAGGCTCAGGATCCTCATCATCATGGCCGAGTCGACAGGAATGGACGTCTTGGTCTCAATGCGCATCTGAGCCAGTGAATTCGCCGCCTCCATGAGATTTTTCGAGACCGCCACACAGATTATGAACACTGCTGTCCCCCACAGGAGAGCAATATTCCCGCTCTCGAGGACAAATCCCGTGAGCATCTTTGTGATGCCGGGCATCAGCAGCCCGACCAGCGTACAAGCCAGACTGAAGGCCAGGATGATCACAAAATCACCCAGGTTCAGACAGTTCTTGAGGTAAAGCAAAAGATCCGGAATTCCGATCTTGCGAAGGGGAAGCGGCTTATAAAAGCAGATCGCGTCTTTGCTGAACTCCTCCAGATTATGTTTTCCGACATTGACCTTCCTGCCGGAGGCGTCTATGTAATAATAACCTGCTATTTCCTTTGGAAGAAGAGCCACAGGCATGCCGTCCGACTCCCGGTAGGCAATGATGGGTCCGAAACCGTCCTTATACCATTTCTCTTTCAGTGTGATCGGCCTGTACATGAGACCATGAGGCCGCAGGGCATATTCCAGCTGCTCTTCCGGCTCCTCGATCGAAGCCGGGATCTCCACGGATTTAAAATGATAATATTTAAGAATCTCGTCGATGGCGTGTTTGGTAATGATCCTGTTATCCGCCAGCGCATCCCCGTATCTGTTTCCGACGACCACAGAGGCCATCCGAAAGATCGATTCCTCGAACACATCCTGATCGTTCTGCTTTCTCTGCCTGATCTGTTCGTCAAACCAACCCAATCCGATACCTCCTTTCCTCAGTCGTTAGAAATGAGTTCGGTATAGTAGCCGCCCTCGGCATACAGCTCATCGTGCTTACCTCTCTCAATGACCTGCCCCCGGTCCATGACGATGATTTCATCACAGTCCCGGATGGTAGACAGCCGGTGCGCGATGACAATGCAGGTGATCCCCCTGTCCTTGACGGCTTTGACCAGCTCATATTCTGTTTTCGCGTCCAGGGCGCTCGTGGCCTCATCCATGATAATGATCGAAGGATCCTGAGCCAGAACACGGGCGATCTCAAGCCGCTGTCTCTGGCCTCCGGACAAGTCCTTGCCGCCTTCGATCAGCTTTCCCTGATAGCCGTCCCTTCTCTGCATGATATCATCGTGGATCTGGGCGTCTCTCGCCGCGAGTATCATCTCAAAATCTTCAATGGAATCATCCCACATTTTAATGTTGTCGGAAATTGTATCCTCAAAGAGGATGATATCCTGATCCACGACCGCGAGAGAACCGGTAAATACACTTCTGTCAATCTGATCAATCGGTTTTCCGTCAAAGAGGATCTCTCCGCTCCAGGGCTTGTACAGTCCTGAAATCAGCTTTGAAAGTGTGCTTTTCCCGCATCCCGAGGCGCCGACAAAGGCCACCCGGCTGCCCGGCTCCATGGACATGGAAAAGTCCTGGATCAGAGGTTCTCCGAGCCTGGAATATCCGAAAGTCACATTTTTGAGTTCCACTTTTCCGGTGAGCTTTCCATAGTCTTTTTCCCCGCTCAGGGGGTCGTCCTTGAAGTGGTCATCATCCGGATACTGCATGACGTCCTCGACGCGCTCCATCTGGGTCCGCATCTCCTGGATCGTCTGCCCCGCGGAAATGATCGTCGTTGCGGGATCCATGAAACCTGACAGGAATCCCTGGAATAAAATGATCGAGCCCAGGGAAAAATGTCCCTGCATAGTGAGCTGAACACCGATGACCAGAACGGCGTACTCCGCCAGTGTGGAGAAAAACATGGGGACGGCTCCGAGATAGGTCTCCAGCTTCATGGCTTTTATTTCCTGCATACTGACAGATGCCTGATACCCTGCCCATTTGGCGAAGAAGCCGTTCTCCGCTCCGCTCGCCTTGATCGTCTCCGCCATCTGAATACCGGAGACAGTCGCCGAAGCCAGTTTTCCCTGGTCGCGCATCTGGACACGAGTGACATTGATGCGCTTCTCGCTGATGATTCTGCCCACAAAAATATTGATCACAATTGTGGAAATGCCCACCAGTGTCAGAAGAGGACTCAGGCGGAGCATAAAGACCAGGTAGACCACCATCATGATCGCGTTCAGGGCCAGCGGTGTCAGGGTATCTATGATCGTGGAAGCAATGTCCGCGTTTGTCTCCTGGCGCATCTGTATGTCTCCTGCCATGCGCTGGGAGAAAAATTCCATGGGAAGCTTCAAGACCTTCCACATATAGGTACTGTTTCCGATCACGGCCATCTTGCCGTTGATCTTCAGGGAATAAATGTATTGCGACGCGTTGACGATGAGCTGTACGATCCCGACAGCCGACAAGAGCGCAATAAAAGGCATCAGAAGCTCCCGGTTCTCTCCCGTCAGCAGGCGGTCCATATAGAACCTTGTGAATCCCGGGTTGATGATCCCGAACAGGTAATTGATCAGGGTCGTCAGAACGACAAAAATAACAGCGGCGCGGGCTCCCCTGAGCCTCTTTGCGGCAAAATCCAGGGTGCTCTTTTTCTTTCCGCCGGGGACAAACTCCTTCGAGGGCCTGAACATCAGGCAGATTCCGGTAAAGGCCTCATCAAATTCCTCCATGGTGACTTTGACGTTTCCTCTGGCGGGATCAGCCAGATAAGCATATTTCCCCTTGAATCCGCAGCAGACCACAAAATGGTTGAAATTCCAGTGAACAATACATGGGAAAAAGCCTTTCTCCCTGAGGGTTTCGGGCTCCATTTTGTAGCCTCCGGCCTCCATCCCGTAGTTTCTGGCCGCCAGGAGGATGTTTTTCGCGTTGGATCCATCTCTGGAGACGCCGCAGTCGATACGAACCTGCTCCAGAGGAATCCATTTCTCATAATAAGCCATGATCATGGTCAGACAGGCGGCTCCGCATTCAAGAGCTTCCAGCTGCATGACAATCGGAACCTTTGCCGTTCCTTTGTTCACAGGCTGTGCAATTTTTTTACTCAAAACAAAAGTCTCCCGTATTATAACGCTGCGCCACAGCCGCTTTCCTCACCGCTTCTTACTTGTGGTTATGAGCATGGCTCACCGACTCATCAGATTGACTCATCTGATCATTAAAGCTGCGCGCTGCTCCGCGCGCCCCGCGCTCTCACAGCGCTTTAATCAGTTAAACAGCATCTCAATAATCCTGCTCTGCCGGTAGCCCACTTTTACAGTGTATGTCCCATCGGGTACATTGGCGTTGGCAGCGGCGATGATCCTTCCGTATTCATCCTTTCCGACAGAGGTGATCGTGGAGCGTGTATCACCCACATACAGGGTCATGCCTTCCTCCACCTTCTCAGCAGTCTGCAGGTTCTCAAAAGAGATTGACAGAACTCCATCCTCGGCCTGGGCGGTTCCCTCCGCAAAGCTCTGAACCGACGCGAAACTGCTCCATATGATGAGTGAAGTCAGAAGAAATATGACCGTCCCCAAAATAACCCAGGTTCCGGGGTTTGTCACACGCAGATAATCATTCAGCTGTTCCGGAGAAGAAAGCCTTTTCATGCTCTTTTCTCTGTATAAACCATTATTGTCACTCATACCTGTGGCTATGACCTCCTGTTCACAAACATATATGATTCAGGACCCGCTCGCGAGTCTTGCGCTCCGGAATCCGTTTTACAGGTTTTTCTCTATGGTCAGGATATTCTGGCCGTATTTATACTCATATCTGATATCGTCAACAGCCTGTTTGACCATATAGATCCCGAGACCTCCGATCTTCCTCTCCTCGGCAGAAAGAGTAATATCCGGGTCCTCCTTGGCGAGGGGATCATAAGGCATTCCGCGGTCCGCGAAAGTCACAGTGATCGAACGAGGTTTCTTTCTGGTCTCAACCCTGATCGTGACATCTCCGGAACCGGGAGCATAAGCGTAACTGGCAACATTGACAAACAATTCCTCAACGGCAAGATCCACCTGCATCTGGTCCTTCATGCCGGCTCCGCATGCTTCAAGCTCCTGATCTATAAAGGCAAGCACTTCAGCAAGTTTATCCTTATTGGCGTCAATAACCAGTTCTTTCATTTGGTACCCCTCGTCTTCCGGCAAGCCGGTGTACTTCATACACAACATAGTTATGTCATCAAACTGTATGGCGTCCGCTACAAAATCCGTGATACCGTCCATGACATTTTTCAGGATTACTCTGGGCTGTGCATCGGGCTGTCTGTTCAGTGCGCTCAGCATCCGGTCAGTTCCGAACAGCTGGTCTGAGGAATTTGTAGCCTCGGTCACTCCGTCAGTATAAACAAACAGGCTGTCGCCCGGATCCAGTTTAAACGAATGTTCGCGGAACCTGATTCCTTCCATCGTTCCCACTGCGGGAGAATGACGATAGGTGATCAGTTCGTACTGCCCCCCTACACGGCGGATGGCCGGATGTTCATGACCTGCGTTTGCAGCGACGCCTTTACCGGTTGCCAGTTCAAGTATTCCCAGCCAGACCGTGACGAACATTTCCGCTTTGTTGCCTTCAACCAGCTGGTCGTTGACTTTGGAGAGCGCCATGGCAGGACTGTCGCCGCTCTGAACACGGTTCTTGATCAGAATTTTGGAGATCATCATGAACAGAGCCGCGGGAACACCCTTGCCGGATACATCCGCCATGACCATAGCTATGTGCTGGTCGTCGACCAGGAAGAAATCGTAGAAATCGCCGCCCACTTCCTTGGCCGGGTTCATGGTCGCGTAAATATCAAACTCTCTCCGCTCAGGAAAAGCCGGGAAGATGCTGGGAAGCTGGCTGGCCTGGATCTCTGTCGCCATGCCGAGCTCGGCCCCGATCCTCTCCTTTTCCGCGGTGATCCTCGTCACCTCGTCAACGTAGCGGACCGTCCTTTTTGAAAGCTTCGCGAAAGATTCCGCCAGAACCTGAATCTCATCCCCTGTCCGGAAAGTATCCTCCATGACGAACAGGGGTTTGGTCCCGCTGAGCGAAGAAATCTTGTGTGTCATGATCCGCAGGGGTTCTACGATCCGCCTGCCCAGGATCAGGGCACTTATTGTACCCAGAACAAACAGAGCCAGCAGAACAATGACCAGTGTCGATGTCGCTTTGGAGACGCTGTCCCTGTAGGTCTTTGTCGCCTCCGCTGTGATTCCCGAAATCTGGTCCTCCATCATCTTCTGAGGAATCCGGGTCGTTTCCACGTCCACGACGGAAATCACCGCCCATCCCACTGTTTCCAGGCTGGAACCTGCCATGTAATACTTTTTTCCTCCGACCGGAACAATAGTCAGATCCGTTGAGCCGGTGAGAGCTTTGCGGATAAAGGCGGACAGGGTCTTCTCGTCTGTCTCTCTGAGGTCAATGGCAGCGTCAGAAGTTTTGACCTGAAAAATACCTTCCTTCTGAGGCGAAAAGATAACGTGCCCCTCCTGGTTGATCACGGCAGTAAATCTGCCCTCCATGGCGGAGCTTTTGACCGCCTCTTCAAGTTCTGTCAGGAACAGATCCGCACCCGCGACAGCGATCAGCTCACCGTTATGGTAGACCGGCATGGCACAGACAATGCCGATGTTATCCGTAAACATGTCTCTTTCGACATCCGTGAAATAAAGCGTACCCGCATTTACAGCGCCCTTATACCAGGGCCTTTGGGTAATGGGAAAAGGAATGCTCCTGCCTTTTTTGTCAACTTTGGCTCCGGACCGGTCGTCCGTGAAAATGCAGTAGCCCTTGGGAGATGCTATAAAACAGGAATTGACGCTCGTATGGTCAAAGGATGTCCGGAGCATATCGGTCATATTTCCGAAGAGCCCGATCTCAGACCGGATTGCGGGATCGGTCAGGTCGACTCCTTTCTCCGTAAGAAGCTGGACAGAGGTTTCTCCGTCCTTTTCAGCATCCGGGGGATCTACCCTGACAAATCTGTATGCGTCCGGATTGGCATACAGTACACCTGCGTACTGTGCCATCATTTCAACCTGCGTTTTCAGCTCATGAAAAATGCCATCGGCCACCTGAGCCTTCAACTGGATATCGCTTACGAGAGTATCTTCTACAACCGACTGCATCGTAGTGGAAGAGATCTCGGAAATCGCCTGCTGCTGCTTCTCATTTGCGCCCGCGGCTACCCTTTGCAGGTTCTTTGACTGCATACCGATGATCACCAGAAAGGAACCGACCACCAGAAGCATCGTAAACAGGAAGACATTAAATATTTTGTGTTCAATTCCCCCCAGAACGATGTTCATCACTTTTTTCATTGTCCCATCCCCTTTTATATAGATAGATAATACCGTCAGTCTGTAGAACCAAGACTATCCCGCTCTGTGTGCAGCATCTCCATTTGGAAAAACCCGTCCATCTGCAGAAAAGAGGCAGAAAAACTATATTGCAGGTCAGTTACCGCGGAACACGATAGTCCCGTCATTCCTCATTTCGTCCACGATAGCAAGACTGTAGACGTCATAGCCTGCTTCCCGCAGATTCTTTCCGCCATCCTGGAACCCCTTCTCGATCGCGATCCCGATTCCGGCTACCTGAGCGCCAGCCTGGCGGCAGATGTCCAGAAGTCCCTGGGCCGCCTTGCCATTGGCCATAAAATCATCCACAATCAGCACACAGTCATCCCTGCCAAGATAGTTTTTGGAAAGGGTCAGAGTGTTGTCAAGATTATAGGTGTAGGAATGGACGACGGATGTATACAGGTCTCCGTCCAGATTCATGCTGCGGGATTTTTTCGCAAAGACAACCGGTACCTTGAACATACGCGCAACAGGATAGGCGACAGCAATCCCTGATGCCTCCACTGTCAGGACGCGTGTCACAGGCTTGTCCTTAAAATGATGATAAAATGTCTCGCCAATCTTGTCCAGAAGCCCTGTATCGAGCTGATGATTGAGGAAGCTGTCTACCTTCAGTATATCCCCTTCTCTGACCTGACCGTCTCTGAGAATCCTCTCCTCCAGAAAATTCATCTTGTTCCTCCTTGCTGATTTGATGCCTTTGCCCGGCAGCCGGGCTCCCGCCGGAAATATCAGCCTTTGCCGGACTGCATAGTCCCTGCCGGAAATATCAGCCTTTGCCGGACTGCCGTGTTTCTGTCCTGACTATTTCAGCTGATAAAAACCAATCTTCTTGTAGACCTTACGAAGAGTTTTGTTGGCAATGTAGGAGGCCTTCTGCGCTCCCTCTCTGTATACGGAATCGAGATAACCCTTGTCCGCGATCAGGCGCTTTGCTTCCTCGCGGATCGGAGTGAGGGTGTCTACCACTGCCTCACCGACAGCGGGCTTGAAGACGCCATAGCCCTGGCCTTCAAACTCCTTCTCGATCTCCTCAAATGTCTTGCCGGTGATCGTGGCATAGATGTTCATGAGGTTGGCAACCCCGGGTTTATTCTCCCTGTCATAGCGCACGCAGTTCTCCGTGTCGGAGTCCGTGATAGCGCGCTTGAACTTTTTCATGATCACATTGGGTTCGTCCATGAGGAATACACATCCCTGAGGGATGGACTTGGACATTTTCTGCTCGGGAGTCGTCAGACCGTAGATACGGGCGCCCACCTTGCTGATGAAGGGTTCGGGGACACGGAAAACATCTCCGTAGATGTTGTTGAAGCGGTTGGCTATATTTCTGCAGAGTTCAACATGCTGCTTCTGGTCCTCTCCGACCGGCACATAGTGGGGCTGGTACAGGAGAATATCGGCAGCCATCAGCGAGGGATATGTGAAAAGGCCCGCATTGATGTTGTCCTTATGTTTCTCAGACTTGTCTTTGAACTGTGTCATGCGGGTGAGTTCCCCGAACATGGTATAGCAGTCGAGCACCCAGCCCAGCTGCGCGTGAGCGGGAACATGAGACTGGAGGAAAAGAGTATTCTTCTCGGGATCCAGCCCGCAGGCAATGTAGATCGCCAGCATTTCCAGAGAGCGGCGGCGCAATTCCTTCGGATCCTGTCTGACCGTGATGGTGTGCATGTCAGCCATGAAGTAATAGCAGTCGTAGTCATTCACACGATCCGCCCAGTTTTTGATCGCACCGAGATAATTTCCCAGATGCAGATCTCCGCTCGGCTGAATACCGGAAAGCATTATTTTCTTTTCTTCTCCCATATCTTTAAGTTCCTCCTGATCAAGCTGTTAAATATCGCGGCAGCATGATGCCGCGCATTCCTTCATTCAGTGCATTTTCCCGCAGGCTTTGCATTTCAGTCTTCCGCCGCTGAAACTCCACTGTTCCGCGAGACTGCCGCACATGGGGCAGACCATTACAACTGTATTGGCAGTTGTTCTGGCGGCGGAAGAGATTTCTTCGACAGACAGGTCATTGGATCCGGCACTCATCGAAGGCGCGTGGGGTGTTTTGATGACGCCTGTTCTCTGAATATTTATGCCTCCTTTAGTGAAATAATCCTGATCGAGGCCGGCGGCAGTCCCTCCTGCCACATCGCCGAGATCTTCTTCACAGAGTTTCTGCAGTTCCATATCTTTATATTCTTTCATTCTTGCGGCAATAACCTCCTGTTCACAAACATGTATGATGAAAGCTGCGCGCTGCTTCGCGTGTCCCACGCTCTCACAGCGCTCCTCCGGCTATTAAATCCGGTATATTATATATTTCAATATAGATGTATGACATCTTTACAGTATAACTATATATCTCAACAATTTCCACTGTTTTTGGAAAAAGCCCCCATAGAGTCCCTATACGTTGCTGTCCACGCCCCCTCGAAGGGCCTGGACATGTAACGCTTGCGCACGGCGATCACATTGCTTCGCACTGTCAATACGCTTCGCGTGCGCCGCGCGCCGTTGAACTCAGGTTTTTCGCGAAAAAAACAAAGCTTCGCATTGTCGCGAAAAACGCCTCGAGTTTCGAGCCGGTCTGTACTGTAACCCTATACTGCACGTTTCAGAGGGACAGGTAATATGCCGCATCAGTGCAGCACACTGCCTGTCCCCTTTATTACAGCACTCTGTTATTTGACAACCCGGTCAGATCAGGAAACTGTCTTTTACTGCGTTTTTGAGCGTCCACATGCGGTTGAAGGTGTCGCCCTGCACTTTGAAGAAATGCTCTTCCGCATCCGGGAAGATGCGGGAGGTAAAGACAGCGTCGCCGTCATTGACAAAGATCTCGATCGAGCTGCTGTCCACGAAAATACGAAGATGCTGGAGTCCGTTTTCCAGAGGCCTTGTGCGGCTCTCGCCCTCGGACTGGTTGAAGCGGATGTGCATGCCGCTGCGGTCCACAGTGATCTCCTTTTTCTCTTCATTATAATCAATGGAGAGACCGCCCACGCCGTCTTTGTCGGTGAACATATCCAGACGGACATCGCCTTTTCTGCAGTCCAGTTCCACTTCGGCAGCGACAGGAAGCACATGGCAGCCGGCTTCATTGGCCTGTAAGACGATTTTTTCTTCGCGGAGCTTCTTGAGCTCGGGGAGAGGCTGCTGGATCAGACGGCGGCCGCGTACCTTGAGTTCGCGCGGAAGGGTCAGGCAGCCTGCCCAGTCCTCTTTGTCGGTGGGATATTCGACATCCGGGACGCCCATCCAGGCGATCAGGATGGCCTTGTCGACATCCTGGAGGTTGTTGGCACAAGCTGCCGCATAGGAGTCGAAGCCAAAATCCAGGACATGGAAGGCGCCGTCAGGAGTGAAGGTCAGGGTATCCCAGTCCATATGACCCAGTATGTATCCGTTGTGGTTCTGACTCTGTCCCCGCCCGGGAAGGGTCAGGTGCTGGGGGCACAGAAGCAGTACATCCTGGCCGCCCAGATGCTCGATTGAAGGGCACTCCCACATATCTCCGAAATTCTCGAATCCGGGCACCTTGAGTTCACCCTCAAACATCCAGCCGTGCTGCAGGTCTTCGGAGGAATAGACCAGGACGCATCCGCGTTTGTCCTTTGTCTGAGCGCCGATGATCATATAATATTTGTCTTTGCCCGGAATGCGGATGATCTTGGGATCGCGCTGGTGCTCGGTATAATCCGGATTGGCACCGAAAAGAGGCAGGGGATATTTCTCCGGCCAGCCGTCGTTGCCCAGACGGGCCAGACATGTGTAGGCGTGTCGGGTCCAGTCGGCATCGCGGTGATTTCCTGTGTAGTAGAGATAAATTTTATCCCCGATCGGCATGGCGGAGCCTGAATAGACGCCCTTGTTGTCATAACCGTCCTCCTGATCGGGCAGAAGGCAGACACCGAGATTCTTCCAGGTGATCAGGTCTTTGGAAATAATGTGATACCAGTGCTTAAGCCCGTGGACAGCTCCCCAGGGGCACCACTGATAAAAAAGATGCCAGCGGTTGTCGTGCCAGACAAATCCGTTGGGATCGTTCATCAGGCCGGTCACCGCCTGGTTGTGAAAGTGCTGCCTGTATACAGAAGCTGAAATCTTCTTATAAAGTTCTCCCAGTTCCTGAGGATCTTTCAGATAACGATACTTTTCTTCCCTGGTCCACTCCCTCATGTGCGGTCCTCCTTTCAGTCAAAAGCCGCTCTGTGAAAATACTTACTTGTCGTTTACAGATTCACATGTAAAAAGATGCGCATGCTGCCTGATATAACCGGCACTCAGCTCCGTCACATTAAAGAACAAATTTTTCGATGATTTCCCCGACGCCTCCTTCGTCATTGGTTGCCTCGGCAATGTAATCACACTCCCCGCGGATTCCCTCGTAGACATTTCCCACTGCAGCGCCCAGCCCCGCAGCACGGATCATGGTGATATCGTTGACATTGTCGCCGATCGCAAGTGTATCTTTCATATCGACGCCGAGAATCCCGGCCAGCCGCTCAAGACCTGCCCCCTTGCTGATTCCGGCCTTATTGAACTCAAGATAGCGGCCGCTGGAATAACTCACTTCGCACTCACCGGTCAGTTCCGCGACCTTTTCCTCAATCTGATTCAGATAATCATATCCGTTATGCTCATAGAGCACTTTGATGATCTGCTGCCCCTTGAGGAATGAGAGATCAGGGTCATCCACCAGGATATAATCCATCCGGTTTTCCAGGAATTTTCTCTCGTCCTCATTAAGCTTGTAAATGTAGACAGTATCCTGCGTATAAATATGCATACACACGCCGAACTCCACTCCCTTTACATAGAGGGCGTTGGCAAGTTCCCAGGAAATGCCCTCCAGAAAGAGGACGCGGTTTCCCCGGTTCTCCGTGATCGCGCTGCCGTTAAAAGAGATTGAATACTGGTCGGCAAGATCATACAGACCGATCTCCTGCAGCGTATTCTGGAAAGACATATATCCTCTGCCTGAGGCACAGACAAATTTTACGCCCTTCTCCATCGCTGCGTGGATGGCATCTATGTTTCTCCTGCTGATGGTCCTGTCCATGCAAAGAAGAGTTTCGTCCAGGTCACAGGTGATTATTTTATACATCTATACGCAATTCCTTTCTGTGGCTGTTTGTAAACTACCGCTCGCAACAGCCTCCTGAGCGCTCGTGCGAGCACGGCGCTCCGATCGGCTTTTGCTCGCTGTTTTAATCATTATACACTGCATTGGGGGCATTAGCCAGTTTATGCGCCGGTTCGATGACGAAAAATCATTAAAAAAAATCATTAAAAAAATCATAAAAAAAACATTGAAAAAGTGCGGAACCAGTGGATTCATCTCCGCTTGTTCCGCACTCGGGTATCCTGTTATTTTTTCAGGAAAAGATTATTTTAGGAAATCAGACAGTCACTGCCGCCTCTGGCCGTCAGGCCTTTGTGCGGTTGCGGTTGAAGTTGATCAGGCAGCCGGCCTTGACGATTTCTCTCTCATTCTCGGTCATGTCCTGAATGTAGAGATCGATCTGCCGGGCCTTGCCGTCCTTGATGACATAGCCCTTGATGTCGGAGAGGTCGCCGTCCATGATCCCGCGGATGCCGGGAACATAGATGTAATCACCTATCTCGAATGCATCGGGACTGCCTTTGAGATGGAAGGGGATCATTCCCCAGTTCATGACATTGGAGCGATATCTCTTGGTCGCGTATTCCTGTGTGATGTTGGCCAGACCGCCGATCACACGCTGGCAGGATGCTGCCTGCTCGCGGGCACTGCCATCGCCGGGTTTGTTGGCATAGACCATGGATCCGATCTCGATGGACTGAACGTCGACGTTTTCGGAGCCGGGGATGGTCCGGATCACTTTGTAGACATCTTCCAGGGCCGGATCCTTCTCAGCGGCATTTTTGCCGGCTGTGCGCCAGCGCTCTGTCTGGTCAACTGCCTTGGATCGTCCGACGTACTCGGGATCTCTTCTGGACAGGGTGAACTCCGCCAGGCCCAGAGGGTTGGAGCGGAAGGAGGAAGTTTCGCCGGAGGGGATCAGTTCGTCGGTTGTGGTGACCTCATCCAGGATCTTGGAGCAGACCTTGAGCAGGATGTTGTCCGCCAGGGACTCGAGTTCGGGCCAGGGTTTGATGTTGGGTCCGTCAAAGAGTTCGACGGAAGGATCGGCCTTGCCCCATCCCTGATAGACACGTGCCTTGTAGACAGTGTCGTCGAAATCGTGTTTGGGCACATTGCCCCAGACATCGTACTCTTCCGCGGAAGTCAGGATGCCGCCGTTGGCCGCGCTCGCCGCAATGGACCTGGCGTCCATGAGAGCAGCAGCCGCCATCTGGCCGTTTCCGGGCTTGGAGCCTTCGCGGTTGGGGAAGTTTCTGGTCGTGTGGCGGATGGACAGGCCGTTGTGCATGGGTGTGTCGCCCGCACCGAAGCAGGGGCCGCAGAAGGCAGTCTTGACAATGGCGCCCGCCGCCATAAGGTCTGCGACATAGCCCTTCCTTGCCAGGTCAATGAAGACCGGCTGGGAAGAGGGATAGACGTCCAGGGAGAACTCGCCGTTGCCGCAGGTCCTGCCGCGGAGCATGTTGGCGGCCTCGACAATATTGGTGTAGTTGCCGCCTGCACAGCCTGCGATGATACCCTGCTGAACCTGCAGTTTTCCGTCTTTGATCTTGTCAAGAAGAGTGAATTTTGCTCTGCCGTTGGCAATGCGCTCCGCCTCGATCTCCACTTCGTGGAGCAGGTCTTCCAGGTTTGCGTTTACTTCGTCGATGGTGTAGGCATTGCTGGGGTGGAAAGGAAGCGCGATCATGGGCTTGATGGAGCTCAGATCCACATAGACACAGCCGTCATAGTAGGTGACATCCGCGGGATTCAGCTCCTTATAGTCTTCAGGACGTCCGTGAGCGGTCAGGTATTCCTTCGTGTCCTCATCGGTTCTCCAGACAGAGGACAGGCAGGTGGTCTCAGTGGTCATGACGTCCACGCCGTTTCTGTAGTCCGTATCCATGGTGGAGACACCGGGACCCACGAACTCCATCACCTTATTCTTGACATAGCCGTTCTTGAAGACCGCGCTGATGATCGCCAGGGCGATATCCTGAGGTCCCACATAAGGTGCCGGTTTTCCGTCCAGATAGACAGCGACCACACCGGGATAAGCCACATCATAGGTATCTCTGAGCAGCTGCTTGCCCAGCTCGCCGCCGCCCTCGCCGATGGCCATGGTGCCCAGCGCCCCGTAACGGGTATGGGAATCGGAACCCAGGATCATCTTTCCGCAGCCGGCCATAGCTTCACGCATATACTGGTGGATGACGGCGATGTGAGGGGGCACATAGATTCCGCCGTATTTCTTCGCGGCTGTCAGGCCGAACATGTGATCATCCTCGTTGATCGTGCCGCCGACCGCGCAGAGAGAATTGTGGCAGTTTGTGAGCACGTAGGGAAGAGGGAACTTCTCCATTCCCGACGCCCGTGCCGTCTGAACAATACCTACAAAAGTAATATCATGGGAAGCCATCGAGTCAAATCTGATCTGCAAATGGTCCATATTTCCGGAAATATTGTGGGACTTCATGATCGAGTAGGCAATCGTTCCCTTAGAAGCCTCTTCACGACATGGCTTTTTGCCCGTCAGCTGTGTGACCTTCTCCGCCTCTGCCTCAGGAACGATCTCAGTACCGTTCACAAGATAAATGCCGCCGTCATATAATTTAATCATACTTTCACCTCCATGACTGACTGCCATAACCGTCGTATACTTAAGCTGCGTGCTGTTATTTCATATAACATATAAGATAACATCTGCATAGCTGTGTACATCAAACCACTTATGACCTAACACCCGCAGACATGTGCTGTTTGACACCACCGCAAAAGTTTATCACATTTCCTGACTGGTTACAAATATAGTTTTGCGAATTAGCACGATAAAGTATATAAAGTATAAAGTATATAACCCTGAAGTATATAAACCTGAAGTATACTAAACTGAAGTATACAAACCTGAAGTGTATAAACCTGAAGTATATAAACCTGAAATATATAAAGTACATGCGGAAGCAAAGAACTGCCCCCTTGCTGCTGAAAAAAAGGCCGCCGCCCCGGCATTTTCCGGGACGGCGGCCTGTTCAGGTCACCACTCTTCACTTAGATAGATGCACTGCCTGTCAAAACACTTTTCTGTCGTCTACCATTCCTGCTCAATAAGGAGAAAGATATTTTTTCTGTGCCTTAAGGAGGTAAACTGCGTAAGCCACATATGTCAGGACATAGACAATGTAAATATAAACGCCGATTTGTTCCTTTCCGAGGATATCCGCAACGATATAGTGCGCCAGGCCGACCGCCATGGTGATCACTCCGACAGCGATATTGGGCACATACATGCAGGAGATAAAGCCGGGAAGATCTCTCGCCTTCTTGGGGTCGTACTTTTTGCTGATCAGCATACGGTTTACCCTGCCGTGAACCTTCATCATCGCTGTCGAAACCAGGAAGTAGAATCCAACAAACAAAATAATCGTGTCAGCGAGATTCATGGTTTTCATCCGATATCCTCCAAGAGAGCTTTAAAGCTGTTTATATTTTCAGGTAAAACGGTTTCTTCCGCGGATCAACGAATCTACGGATCAGTGGATCAGCGGAACAGAGAACCGGAAATGATGAGCTTCTGGATTTCGTTGGTGCCTTCATAGATCTGTGTGATCTTGGCATCACGCATCATGCGCTCAACATGATACTCCTTCATGAAACCGTTGCCGCCCATGAACTGGGTTGCCCATGTGGTCATTTCCATAGCAGCGTCTGTGCAGGCGAGCTTGGCCATTGCAGCTTCGATGGTGTAGCGGCCTGTGTCGTGCGCAGCGATTGCATTGTAGAGAAGGAGCTCAGCGGACTTGATCTGTGTGTGGAGCTCAGCCATCTTGAACGCAAGATACTGGTTCTTGTAAATGGGCTTGCCGAACTGCTCACGCTGTTTCATGTAAGCCACAGTTGCCTCGAAAGCGCCCTTTGCAATACCAAGGCCCTGTGCAGCAACGCCGATACGGCCGCCGTCCAGAGTCTTCATAGCCAGCTTGAAGCCTTCGCCGGGTTTGGCGATCATCTGCTCAGCAGGAACACGGACGTTCTCGAGATGCATCTCGGAAACCTGGGCCTGACGGATACCCATCTTGTTTTCGACACGGCCGACGGTAAATCCGGGTGTGCCTTTCTCAACTACGAATGCAGCCATGCCCTTGGTTCCCAGGGCGGGATCTGTCAGAGCGTAGATCACGGTGAAATCAGCAACAGGGCCGTTGGTGTTAAAGCACTTGGAGCCGTTGATGACCCACTCATCGCCATCCTGAACAGCGACAGTCTTGCAGCCTGCAGCATCGGAGCCGGCGCCGGGCTCAGTCAGACCAAAGGAACCGATCTTCTCACCATAAGTGATGGGCTCGAGGAATTTCTTCTTGATCTCGATGGGGGCGGAAGAATTCATGATGGAGCCGCCGTACAGGGAAGTATCGACAGAATAGATGATGCCAAATGCCGCATCAACCTTGGAGATCTCCATGACAGACAGGGCATAGCTCATGTAGCTGCCGCCGAGACCGCCGACTTCCTTGGGATAAGGAAGGCCGTAGGCTCCGGTTTTACCGTATTTCTTGAACAGCTCGGTCGGGAACTCGCCCGCCGCATCGCGCTCAAGAATTGTGGGAGCCAGCTCGTTCTTTGCGAAATCCGCTGCCATCTGCTGAATCTTTACCTGCTCTTCAGTTAACTTGAAATCCATAATTACTCCTTTCCATAAACATCTGTAACTATTTGTAAACTTTTAACCTTCTGGCCTGATGAAGTCAGCCCGGGGATCCAACCCCCGGCAGATTTTCACCATGCCTCTATAAAAAACACATACAGACATCTGAACAGGAGCCGCGCCTTAAATTCTATCCCTTTTCTGCTTAAATCCGCACGGTGCCCCGGTCTATATGCGCTCTTCGCTTTTTCAGGTATTTTTATATCTTAAAAAACCTGTCATGCGGTATTGAATTTTTATCCCTTAAAATATCTGTGACCAGGTCTTGTACTCTTTATTCGTTTAAATACCTGTCACACGTCTTTATTAAAAAATGCTTATACACACAAACACATGTCGGAAGACCGGATAATACGATCTCCCGGCATGTGCATGACAGTTTACATTCCCGGCTGACGCCCGGATAAATACTGATTTAATAGTGTCCGCCGCCTATAGCGGCAGACCTCCCATGTCTACTCACGTAATCGTGAATGAAAACGGGATATTATTTGATGCCCATGGGCTCATCGCGGAAGATGCGCTCATCCATAAGCTTGGGGCCGCCCTCGGGGATGATGGGCTTGAAGTCCATGAGGTCAAGGACCTGAGTCTGCAGGTCGATGCCGGGAGCGATCTCGATGAGGTGGATGCCGTCCTTCTCAAGCTTGAAGACAGCGCGCTCTGTGATGTACATAACGGGCTGGCCGGTCTTGTT
>OCTX012237728.1_pt1 | contig 18279 bp, 21 predicted proteins | sample 1539691 | NCBI WGS metagenome assembly OCTX01 (sample SAMN02144231, study PRJEB22623) | gut metagenome | biome: sheep rumen | host: Ovis aries | place: New Zealand | reverse complement strand
CGGATGCTTGCGCACCCTTCGGGTTCGCCTGCGGCGAATCTGCCCTCCGAAGCAAAGCTTCTGCGGCGCATCTTGCCTCTGTGTGGTTAAAACAGGGAACGGGGAACAGGGAACGGAAACGATATTGAAATGCCAGCGCAAAAAGGTTGAACCTTTTGACCTGAAAGGTCCCTTTGCGCGTGTGCGCGTATGCGCGGTATGTTCTAGTAATAATATTTATCATGATTCCTGATAATCCTGATAATAAGACAAAATCAAAATCACCTGATAATCCTGATAATATAAATTTCAAGCCAGTTATTTTATTTATACTTACCGCGCACACGCGCGAGAGCATACACGCGAATACGCGAGGAGCCTGCCAAGTTTCCGCCGATTCCACCCAATGGGTTTCCACTTTCCACCCAAACGATTCCGTTTTCCACCCAATGCGTTTCCACTTTCCACCCAAACGATTTCGTTTTCCACCCAATGCGTTTTCACTTTCCACCCAAACGATTCCGTTTTCCACCCAATGAGTTTCACCTTTTCACCCTTCGTAGTCAACAATGCCGGACTTGGTAATCTAGAAGCCTGCACTACGAAGTCCAGAAGGCTGCACTACGAAGACCAGAAGGCTGGACTACGAAGGAAAAGATGCTGAACTACGAAGGAAAGGAGGCTAGACTACGAAGGAAAGGAGGCTGGACTACGAAGTCTAGCGTCCGGGATATTGGACTAAAGAGGTGACGTTATAGCCGGAAAGCGTGGTGTTTCTGGCATTAAAGCCCAAAAGCTCAATCGGAAAGACCATTCTGACGACTTCGCCGCCCAGTTTTTCGATCAAATGAGCGGCGGCAAGCGCGGTGCCGCCGGTCGCAAGCAGGTCGTCAAGGAGCACGACTTTCTGTCCGGGCTTTATGGCGTCGGCGTGGATATGCAGCGTAGCGGTGCCGTATTCGAGGTTGTAAGTTTCGCTAACGGTCGCCCGCGGGAGCTTGCCGGGCTTGCGAACCGGCACGAACGCGGTGCGCAACCGGTCGGCAAGCGCCGCCCCGAAAATAAATCCGCGCGCTTCGGGCGCGGCTACGAGGTCGACTTTATCATCCTTTAGCGCCGCTTCCATCATATCAAGCGCACATTTGAACCCCTCGGCGCTTTCGAGAATCCCGGTCACATCGCGGAATAATATGCCTTTTTTGGGATAATCGGGGATTTCCTTCACATAATCTTTGAGATTCATTGATTTTTCTCCAAAAAGTTTTTTGCGGCCGCAAGCGCGGCTTCAATCGATTTATCCATGTCGAAATAGCGATATTGACCCAGTCTGCCGCCCACTGTGAGATTGGGGATTTCTCCAGCCAAAGCCTCGTATTTCGCCAAAAGCGCGGCGGATTCTTCATTATTTACGGGATAATACGGTTCGTCGCCGGGCTGCCAGGCGGTGGAATATTCGCGGCAAACAATTGTCTTGGGGAACTCCATCACCGCTTTCAGTTCTGGGTGATAGTGTTTATACTCGTGCTGACGCGTGTAGGGGACGTCGGAATCGACATAATTGACGACGCTTGTGCCCTGGGCGTCGGCGACATCGAGTTTTTCGGTCTCGAAACGCAAGGTGCGCCACGGCAGCGGGCCGAACTTGAAGCCGAAAAGCGCGTCGATCGGCCCGGAATAGAAGACCGGGCAATCGAGTTTGCCGCCGGGCGGCAATTCAAAGGCGCAATTCGTCTTGATTTCGATATTTTCGTGGGCTAAAAGGCGTTCAAAAAGCGAATTATAGCCAGATTCCGGAATTCCTTGATGATAATCGTTGAAGTAATTGACGTCGTAAGTTGCGCGAACCGGAACCCTCCTGATTATCGAAGGGTCGATTTCCTCCGGCGCTTTTCCCCATTGTTTAGAGGTGTAATTGCGGAAAAAGGCGTCGAAAATCGCCGTGCGGTGCGATTCTTCGGCCATAAATCCGGCGACCTCGCCCGGCGTCAATTCCACGCCGAAGAATTGGTTGATCAGCGCGAGGCCGAGCGGCAAAAAATACGTCTTGCCGCCGTGGCGGGCGAGCACCTTGTGCTGATAGCCGTTGAATCGCACGAACCGGTTGACGAATTCCCAGACTTCGGGAATATGCGTGTGGAAAATGTGCGAACCGTAGACATGCACCTCGATTCCGGTTTCGGGGTCGGTCTCACAGCGCACATTGCCGCCGATGACCGGACGTTTTTCGAGAACCTCAACGCGATATCCGGCCTCTGCCAATATCCGCGCGAGGGTGCACCCCCAAATGCCGGCCCCGGCGACGATCACCCGATTTTCCATACCATACCTCCCTTTTCGAAAGCCTCGACGATTTTTGCGGCGGCGCTTTGCGGACTTGCGAGCGGCGGACGCTTTTCGGGCGGCGTTTTGTCGAACCATTTGCGCGTCATTTTGGAATCGACCGGCCCCAGCGTCACGACCGAAAGCCGGACGCCCTTTTGATCGAGTTCCTCCGCCGCCGCCTGCGCCATGGCTTCGAGCGCACCCTTCGCCGCCGCGTATGCGGCGTGTCCTGAACTGGGCGCGTGCGCGGCCGCGGACGATACGAGCACGGCGGCGGCGCCGGGCGCATGATTCGCTTTCTTCGCCATCCATCCCAAAAACAACATCGGGAAAAGCGCATGGATTCGATAGAGGTCGGTAGCGACCAGAGAATCAACGAGTCCAAGCGGCGCGGGGGCGTCGAAGCCCGCGAGGTGGATAAAGCCCGACACGCCATCGTAGGCGGACTTCACGAAGTCGGCGGCCTCCCTCGCCGCCTCGGGGCGCGTCATGTCGATTTCGCGCCCGAGCGCCTCGACCGTGCAGCCTTTGGCGCGAAGGAGTTTGACGACCTCCGATCCGATGGCGCCCGTGGCGCCGGTGACCAAAACACAATATCCGCTCATCGCGAAACCTCCTCGAAAAACTTTTGCGCGGGTGCATTGCGCGGCGTGGCGACGAAGTCCATGGGCAGTGCGCCCATCGCCTCGAAAAGCTCTCGCTCGTGGCCGCGGTTCATCGCCCGGCAGCTGAGAACGAAGTCGGTAATCCTGCCGCCGCTCGCGACCGCGTAGCCGACGAGCCCCAGGTCGCCATGACGATCGCGCGAGCGGAGCGTCTTGAAGACGGTTCCGGGCGTCGCGGCGATCTTCCGCACTTCTTCCGCCGTCCAGCGGCGGGTGGTGAAATTGAATTGGTTGGCGCGCTGCGAAAGCTCCGCAACACGGGCGAATTCGTCCTCGCGGACATCGTGGATTTCCGTCTCGATGCCGAGAGTCTCGAGGTATTCGCCATAGCGTGAGAATTGGGCGCGGTAGGAGGCGGTGCGCGACGCGCCATCGGCGCGGAACGCGCCGCGAATGGCGGAAAGTCCGTCCGGGGAAAATACCGCCACTTCAGGATGCGCATCCAGCATTTTGGCGCGTTCGACGGCGCGGTCGTCCACAAACACGAAACTCTCCGTCCCCAGATTCAATTTCGCCGCCGCACGTTCCAGATTGCGTGATTTCTCTTCCCAGTCGACGTATTGGAGGATGAAATCGTCTTCCTTCAAGACCATGTCCGGGCGCCGCCACACCGGCGCGACATCGCCCGCATTGTTGCGCGAAAGCCCGACGAGCAAGACGCCGCCCGCCTCCAGTTCCTTCGCGAGCGACTGCAGGCCCGTCTCCGGCACGACGGCATCCGCGCCATCCTCGCCCGCGATTCCGCGCCACAGCGTATTGTCGTAATCGAGCGCGAGGACTTTCTTGACCGAGACCGCGCCCCGGATCCGGGCGGCGAGATATTTGAGTCCCGCGAGCGACCATGGCGAAAACGCGAGCTGCATCATCCGTTCGTCGCGGAACTTCGCGTCGGACGGAGCACTCACGACAATCGTGCCGGGCGGCGGTTCGACCGCGCTCTCGCCATAGAGCGCGAGCACGGTGAAATCGCAGCCGGAAATCGAAGGCTCCAGAAGTTCTTTGACATATCCGCCGGCACCGGGCGCTTCAACGACCTCGAACTCCCGCTTCAACTCGGTCGCGAGCAGCTGCGTGGAGACATCGGAGAGAAGCTTGATGCGCGTCATGGCAGAAGCGAATAGAAATCCCTTGCGGTTTTCAAGCCTGCGATGCGCTCGATCGGGATGGAGATGCCGTATGCGGCCTCAGTCTCCATCACCAGTTTGAGATGCATGACGGAATCCCAGAGCGCGAGTTCGCCGCAAGCGTCATCCATGGTCAGCGACGCGACGCCGAGGACACCGGCGGCAAACGCGAGAAACTCTTCCGGGGACGTCTTTTTCACAGTTCGATCCTCGCGGCGGCGGCGGCAAGTCCGCCGCCGAATCCGGCGAGCAAAACGCCGCCGTGGAGATTGGAGGCAAAGGTCTTCTCCAGCCCCAGCGCAACCGAGGCCGACGCGCAATTGCCGGCCATGTCGCCGGTAATGACAACGCGGCCCTCAAGCCCCAGAGATTTCGCCAGCGACTTGACCATGTAGACATTGGCCTGATGCGGCACGAAAGCGGCGACATCGCCGGTGCGCGAAACAAATTCTTCGAGAAACCGGCGCACGTCGTCGGCCACGAACTTGAATACGCCAAATCCGTCCATGCGCAATTTGCCGCCCTCGACCTTGAGCGCATCGGCGCGCGAGCCGTCGGCGAGAAACGCGAAATCGATTTTGCCGCGCGGGTCGGGGCGGACGAGCGTGGCCGATCCGGCGTCGGAGAGGAGCATCGCCGTGGAGGCGTCGGCGAGCGGCGTTTGCGCGTCGCCATCGAGCAGCAGGACGCACTTGCCGGAATCGGCGGCGAAACGCGCGGCGAGATAGAGGCCGTGGATGAAGCCCGCGCAGGCGTGGGCGAGGTCGAAGGCGGCGACGTCCGGCGCGAGCCCGAGCGCCGCCTGGGCGAGATGCGCGTTTCCAGGCATCGCCATTTGCGGAGTAAACGAGACGGAGACGACCGCGCCGATTTCGCCGGGCGCGACGGCGACCGACGCCATGAGCTCGCGCGCCGCCGCGACGCACAGCGAGAGCGAAGTCTCGCCCTTGGCGGCGACGCGACGCTTCAGGATGCCGCTCGTCTTGACGAGCGCCTCGGCGCGGTCGGGCGCGACGAGACGCGCGGTTTCGAGGTTGTCGACTTCCATGCCGCCGAGCCGGGTGCGCACGGCGGCGATGGACGCGCCGGATACGGAAAGGTGGTTCATTTCAAAAGCTCCAATTCCTGCGCGGTCAAGTCGCGCCATTCGCCCGGACGCAGGCGGCGGTCGAGTTCGAGCCGTCCTACCGCCACGCGCTTGAGCGTAAGCACGACGAGATGCGCCGCCGAGCACATGTAGCGGATCTGGCGCTTGCGCCCTTCTTTGAGGACGAATTTGAGGACGAGCGTGTGATCGGGGAAAACATGCACGACCTCGACGGGGACGGGGCGGATCACATAGCCGTCGGGCATTTCCACGCTGCCGCGCAGGATGGCGAGTTTCTCCTCCGACCATTTGCCCGCGACTTTGACGATGTAGGTCTTTTCATGTTCGTAGCGCGGATGCGTAAGGCGGTTGACGAGGCCGCCGTCGTTCGACATGAGCATCAGACCCTCGGAATCCTTGTCGAGGCGTCCGACCGGCACGAGGCGTTCGGGAATTTTTCCGGCGATGAGGTCGAGCACCGTTTTGCCGCCGAAATCGTCGCGCCGCGAAGAGATGACGCCGACGGGTTTGTAGAGCATGATGGTGCGCTTGGGTTCTTCGGCGGCGATGCGGCGGCCGTCGATGCGCACGCACACGGATGCGGAGTCGAACCGCGCACCCGGCTCGCGGACTTCAACGCCATCGACCGTCACGCGCCCCTCGCCGACAAGCTCCGCCGCGCCGCGTCTGGAGGCGACGCCGGCATGGGCGATAATATTCTGCAAGCGCTCGAGCATCTTATGCGCGGTCGTTGGGGTTGCCGGTGGGCACGCCGACGATGCCGGTGGAAAGTCCGGTGCGCACCATCACGTAGCGGCGTTTGCCGTCGGGATCGATAAGCGTCGCCGCCGCATCGAGAAACCGCACCCAGTTTTCAGGAACATACGGTTCCGAGCGGTTTTTCGCGCAGAGGAAAGCGGCGATATACAGGTCGTGGGTGGCGGCGACGAGGAGCTGACGCCTATGACGGGAGTCGAGCCAATTCTCGAGCGCGTCGCTCGCCGCGTAGAGATCGTTGAAGCCCGGCAGAATGCCGGTTTCCATGTAGGTCTTGCAAGCTGGGAAAAAGTTCTCGACCTTGAAGACCTCGAGCACCTGCGCCGTGTCGCGGTAGTAGAACGATTCGTTGCCCAGGCACGGCGCCTCCTCGATCTTCGCGGCGGCGAGACCCATGCCTGCGGCGACGAGCTCCGCAGTCATCGTCGTGCGCCGCAAGGGCGAAGAGACGAAATCCGTCGCGTAGCGAAAATCCTTCAGCTCTTCGCCCAGGAGCCGCGCGGTGCGGCAACCCTCCTCGGTAATCGGCAGCGCATCGCCGAACGACGGGTCGTCCGGATCCATCTTCGGGCGCTCGGCATGGCGCACCTGCAAGACGGCGCGCACCCCTTTCTTGAGTTCGGCCTTGAATTCCTCGAGCGTCAATTCCTGCGGCAGCATCCGTCAGTCCCTCGCAAAGGAAAGCACGCCGCAATTCTCGCCGACGAGATAGGAATCGCGGATTGCGCAATAGACGTATTTCTTGGCGCGGGCGACGGCGGCGGCGAGATCCTCGCCAAGCGCGAGGCACGACGCGATCGCCGCCGACAGCGAACAGCCGGTGCCGTGGGTGGAGACGGGATTTTCGATTTTCCGCGCGGCGACCTTGACCGTCGTCTTGCCGTCGAACATCACATCCACCATCATTTCGCCTTCGGCATGGCCGCCTTTTACGAGCACCGGCACGCCGAACCTGGCGTAGAGCGCGGCGGCGAGTCTGGCGGCGTCGTCCTCGCTCTCCATTCGCGCGAGACGGCGAGCCTCGGGGAGATTGGGAGTGATGAGCGCGGCGAGCGGAATCAGCTCCTTCTCAAGCGTCTCGACGGCGTCATCTTCGATGAGCTTCGCGCCGGAGGTGGCGATCATCACCGGGTCGACGACGATCGGGAACGATGCGCCGCGCAAAGCCCCGGCCGCGGCGGCGATTATCGCTTTCGACGGCAGCATGCCGGTCTTCGCCGCGCGGATATCGTAAACGCCCTTCACCGCCGCGATCTGCGCCGACACAAATTCCGGCGGCGGATTGTGGATCGCCGCGACCCCGGACGGATTCTGCGCCGTGAGCGCCGTGAGCGCCACGCAGCCGTGCAGTCCGAAATCGTGCAGGACCCGGAGGTCGGCCTCGATGCCCGCGTTGCCGCCGGAGTCGCTTCCGGCAACGGTCAGCACGCAAGGCCTGATGTCTTTTCCGTCCATTTCATTTCGCCTTCATCACAATCATCGAAAAATTGTCCGTCGCGCCGCGCTCGCGCACCATGGCCGACAGGGTGAGAATGGGATCGCCGGAGCCGAGGCCGCGCCCGATTTCCTCGTCGGTCAAAAGCGAATGGACGCCGTCCGAGCAAATGAGAATCCGGTCGCCCGGCGCGACATCAAGCATCTTGAGGTCGAGTTCCAGCCGCTCTTCCATGCCTACGACGCGAGTAAGCAGATTGAGCGCGGAGCGGTCGTTCATCGCGATTGCGACCATGCGCAGAAAGTCTTCCGCGGGGATGTCCAGCTTGCCCTTGTCGGCGTCGTCGATGACATTGGCGACCGAATGGTCGCGGGTCGCGAGCGCGATTTTGCCGTCGTGCAAATGGTAGATTCGGCTGTCGCCAATCCATCCCGCCATGACTTTGCCGTCTCTCTGCGCGAGCACGAGCGCCAGCGTCGTGCCCATCATGCGGTAGTTGTGCGCCTTGGCGTAGTAGAGGATTCGCTCGTTCGCGGTCTTGACCGCACGTTCGATTTCACCGCGCGTCTTCGCGCCTTCCAGCGCATCGCACAGCCAGCGCGACGCCAATTCGCCGTGTGCGCCGCCGCCCATTCCGTCGGCGACGGCGAACAGTCCGTCCGCCTCGCGCACGAGTATCGAATCCTCGTTGTTTTTGCGCACGAATCCCTGGTCGGAAACGGCGGAGACCTCGAATGCCGGCTTCATTTCATGAGGTAGTCGTGATAGTGCTCTTCGATCTTGAACTCGCTTTCAAGCGAAACGGGCACATCGAGAAAAGAAAAATCCATCCTGGTGCGCGTCTTGCCGCCCGGTTCCACCTCGAGCGCGTGCCAATATTCGTAGTCCAGGCATCCGGCGGCGGACGGGGCGTCCTCGCGCTTCATGTAAAGCGGCAGGCGGGAGGAGAGTTCTTCGAACGACAGTTCGCCGTGGGCGCTGTCTGGCCACAGGCATTTGCCCGCGACCGGCAAGACTGCGACCCGCGCCGCCTTTACGCAGATGAAATCGTTGAGCCCCACGGTTCGTGCGCGGGCGGCGCGAGCCGCCGCGTGGTTGAGGAGCATCTTCACCGTAAGCAGCCGCGACAGCCACAGCATCGCAAGCATGAAGGCGGTGATGAACACCACCGCCAGCAGCGACTCGACCATCGCCTGTCCGCTCCTCAAGGCGTCTTATTCCCCGAGCGACTTGATGGAATCGGTGCTGATGCCCTCTGCGGCGGACTTCGCCTTCGATCCCTCCTCGCTGGAGAGCGCTTCGGCGGCACCGGCCGTCTTCTTGCCGATCGCCCGCGCGAGATAGGTGAACACGGCGATGAGCGATACGGCGATCAGACATACGATGATGATGTATTCGATCATCGTCTGGGCTTTACGCATCTTGTTTTTCATGTTTTGTCGTTCCCTTCTTTTTTCCGTTCCCCACAGATCTGCCACACAGATTAAGTTAGGGCTGAGGGCTGAGGGCTGAGTGCGTGTTAAAATTCACGGGCAATCAAGCGCGATGAGTCCCGTCGTCGTTTCGGCATGGCGATTGACCGCCGACACGCAATGCCAGAGCACCGCGGACAACGCCACGATCGCCAGCATCACGAGCACGTATTCGGTCATCGCCTGCCCGCGCCGCATCTTATTCCCACTCAATGGTCGCCGGCGGCTTGGGGGTCACGTCCCAGACCACGCGGCCCACGCCCTTGACTTTCGTTGCGATCTTTTCGGCCACGCCGGTCACGAACTTGAACGGCAGCTCCACAATCCCGGCCTTCACGAACTGCGTGGTCGCAATCGCGCGGATCGCAATCACGTAGCCGTAAGTGCGGGCGTTGTTCTTGACGCCCACCGCCTTGACGTTCGTCATGACCGCAAAGAACTGCTGCGCCTTCTTGTCGAGCTTCGCCTTCGCCATCTCGTCGCGGAAAATGAAGTCCGCCTGACGGAGGATGTCGAGTTTCTCCTTCGTGAGTTCGCCAATGCAGCGGACCGCAAGACCGGGTCCGGGGAACGGCTGACGCATCACCATCGCTTCGGGGATGCCCAGGAGCGTGCCCACCTTGCGCACTTCATCCTTGTAGAGATACTTGACCGGCTCCACGAGCCCCTTGAAAATGATGTCCTTAGGGAGTCCTCCCACATTGTGGTGCGCCTTGACGGCCTTGTGCCCGCCGACGCCGGATTCAATGATGTCGGGATAGATCGTGCCCTGGCCGAGGAAGTCGATATCACCCATCTTCTCCTTGAGTTCGCGCGCGACATCGGCGAACACGCTGATGAATTCGCCGCCGATGCACTTGCGCTTGAGTTCGGGATCGGTGATACCCTTGGCTTTTTCAAGAAACCGCTCCTCGGCGTCGATCTGGATGAGGTTGATGCCGAACTTGCCTTTGAAGACTTTTTTGACTTCCTTCGCTTCATTGAGGCGCATGCAGCCGTGATCCACGAAGACGCAGACGAGCTGTTTGCCGATCGCCTTGTGGAGGAGCACTGCGCACACCGAGGAGTCGACGCCGCCGGACATGGCGAGCAGCACCTTCCTGTCGCCAACCTGTTTGCGGATGGCTTCGATTTCCGTCTCGATGTATTTCCTGGCGTTGAACTTCTTGCCGACTCTCGCGAGTCTTTCCTTTTCGGCCTGATTCATGTTTTTGTTGTTGTTTTTTGTTTTTTTTTTTTTTACCACACAGAGGCACAGTGCGCTCTGTGCCTCTGTGTGGTTAATATCAAACCTGGTTTCTCACTTGGCCGGGGGCGGGCAAGGGCATTTGCCGCACGGAGCCTTGATGAGTTCCACGCCTTCGAGCTTGGCCGGATAGCCGGTGACTGTGGCCACCGCCTTGTCGAACACGACATAGCTCGTCTTTTTCACCGTGTAGCGGGTGCCGACGAGTGCGTCGCAGCCATTCTGCTCGCAAGCCTTGGAGTAGGCGCCGTTCTTGGCGACTGCGGCCGAGCTCTTGAGCGGGAGTCTGGCATCGTCGGTGGCGTCCGCCCAGTGGGTCACTTCAGGATCGCCGATGATGATGAAGCCGCAAATGCCCATTGCATTGGCAGTAGCGGTGACCGGGGAATCGCCCACGGAATACTTCTCGTGCACGACATCCTTGATTGTTGGCGGTCTCAAGCACGCTTCGCCGCCGTCGTTCTTGTTGACCGTGATGCAACCGCACATGGCCGTAGCCACGAGCGCCGCCGCTATCATTTTGTTCATCGTTGCGTTCCTTTCTTCCCGGAGCGGATTTGTGCTGCTCTTCCTCCGCACTCGCGGAAGAAATTCCGTTAGAGCCGCACAATCCGCCGCCGACGCCGTGTATTATACCATTTTTCCGCCGGAATTGCAAGGTTCGTTTAGAAATTGAAGGTGAGGCCGACGCCGCCCCAGGCGAAATCCTTGTATTGGCTGTAATCGCCGCCCGACCCGTGTTCGGCGGCGGCACGCAGCGATTTGTCGTAGATGTGGCAATAGTAGATCTTCGCGAAAACGCCAATGTGGTCGGTGAGCTGGTAGTTTGCATCCAGGCCTAGTTTGACCGACGCAAAACCGCTGCCGTGGGTTTCCGTCCATCCGGCGGTGGGGAAGCACCAGTTGTAGCGGTGGCTGCGGTAAGTCCATGTCATCGACGGGGTGAGCGTCAGATTTTCGCACACGGCGAGAGGTTTTTTGGCGCCCATTTCCCAGAGGTTGGCTTTGTTTTCGTGATACTCGTGCACCCAGTTGACGAACGGAATCACATAGGGGTTGACGAGTTCGAAGCTGTGGTTCCAATCCATCGTGGTCATCGTCTTGCGGCCAAACTGGAAGTGGTCTTTGCCGTGGGTGTTGTGGTCGTGCCCGCGATGATGGGGATAGTAGTACCACACGACTGAAGTGCGGTAGGCAAGCCCCCACTTCTCTTCGTCGTCGAACCAGAACGTCTTGCCGTAGTGGACATTGGGATCCCACTCGTTGAACGCCTTGCCGTAGAGGTCGCGACGCTTGTCGGTGAGGTCGGTATTCGACCACAATCCTACGCCGACATAGCCGAGGTTTGCGGGAATGTTGACATTGGCTTCAATGTAGCCCTGCAGCGTCGGTTCGGAATTGAGCAGTGCGCCATAGAGCTGATAGCCGGAGTAGATGCCGTAGTTGCCGAAGCCCCAGAACAAGGGTGCGCCGGTATCCTCGGCCTCCTCGACAGCGACTGTCTCTTCTCCCTTCTCATCCGCGACCGCGACGTCATCGACGGCGAAAACCGGCGCGAATGCGGCAATCGCGATGCATGAAACGATTAGCTTTTTCATTGTTTCTCCTTTGTTGTGTGTTTGCGGCCGCCGAAGCGGTCGGCGTCCTTGATGGATGGTGCGGTTTCAGAAAACGAAAAATCCTTGCCCGGAAGAATCGCATTGAGGACGATGCCGAAGAGCGCACCGACCGCGAGACCGGAGAGGGAAATCGCGACCGATGCGACTTTGAACTTGACGGCGCCATCGGACGAGAAGGAAATGCCCAGCGTCAGCACGAGGATGAGCGCGGCGATGAGCATATTGCGGCTTTTGCCCAGATCGACCTGGCTTTCGACGAGATTGCGCACGCCCACTGCGGAGATCATTCCATAGAGTATGAACGAAACGCCGCCGATGGTGGCAGCGGGGATAGTGCCGATGAATGCGGAGAATTTGGGACAGAAGGACACGAGGATCGCGAGCACGGCGGCAATGCGGATAACTCTAGGGTCGTACACGCGCGAAAGCGAAAGCACACCGGTATTTTCGCCGTATGTCGTATTCGCAGGCGCACCGAAGAGCGACGCCAGACAGGTTGCGCAGCCATCGCCGAGCATGGTGCGATGCAAGCCGGGGTTCTCGAAGAAGTTGCGTCCGACGGTGGACGAGATCGCCGAAATGTCGCCGACATGCTCCATGATCGTTGCAAAGGCGAGCGGGAAGACGATTGCGATTGCGCTCACGATCTTGCCCCAGTCGGGATGGGCCAAAAGCGGGAAGACGGTATTGCCGTATTGGACAGGCAGGCCAATCCATGCCGCCGACGCGACGCCCGAATAGTCGATCGACGGCGCCAGCCCCACAGCCCCCAGCGCAACGGCGGCGAGATAGGAGAAAATGACGCCCATCAAGATCGGGATGATTTTGAACATGCCGCGTCCGAAGATTGAAAACCCGATAACCGTGCAGATGGCGACGAGCGCGACCGGCCAGCTGCTGGTGCAGCTGTTGACCGCAACCGGCGCGAGCACGAGACCGATGCCGACGATGATCGGACCCGTCACGACCGGCGGGAAGAACTTCATCACCTGCTTCACGCCGCAGGCTTTCACAAACCACGCGACGATGAAATACACGAGCGAGGACGAGGCCACGCCGAGGCAGGCGTACTGGAGCATGACGGACTTCGAGCAATCTTCATAGCCAGGAGTTCCGGCCATGCCGGCCATCGCAAAATATCCCGCGAGGTAGGCGAACGACGAACCGAGGAACGCCGGCACTATCCGCTTGGTGAGGAGGTGGAAAAGGATCGTGCCCAAGCCCGCCCACAGCAGCGTCGCACTCGGAGAAAGCCCGGTGAGGATAGGCACGAGAATAGTCGCGCCGAACATTGCGAACATGTGCTGCACACCCAAAAGCCCCATCTTGGGCAGTCCCAGCGTACGCGCATCGTAGACGGCGTCGGGCTGACGCAATTTCTCGCGCAACCTCGCTATTGCCGCGGCGAGCGCGGCAGATTCCTCCGCAGTCACCATGCCGTCTTCGGCTATGGCGACGAGCAGATTTTCGAGTTCGGCAAGATCCGCATCCTTTTCCGCGAATGGATGCACCAAACCGATCAACGCCTTGGTTTCGGCAATATCGGCCTTGCCGTCGGCGAACGTGAAACTCCCGGCGGCCGAAAGGAGCTGCGAGAGTTGCCACGAGCCATATGTCACTTCGTTGTTATTGGCCATTTTACGGGTCTTTCTTTTGATGTTGCACGCCGGGTTACATCAGCGCATACTTGGCGACGAAAAGCACCGTGAGGATATACATAATCCAATGGATGCGCTTGAAGTTGCCGGAGAGCGCATTGATGATTGTGTAGGAAATGACGCCGAACATTATGCCGTCGGAGATCGAGTAGGTGAACGGCATGGCGGCGACGGCGAGGAACGCCGGCACCGCGTCGCGCGGATCGGACCAGTCGACGTCGGCGCAGGACGAAAGCATCATGTAGCCGACGATGATGAGCGCAGGCGAAGTGGCAAAGCCCGGAATCGCGAGGAACACGGGCGCGAACACGATCGCAATCGCAAAGAGCACGGCGGAGGTCACGCCTGTGAGCCCGGTCTTGCCGCCCGCCATCACGCCGGAGGCGGATTCCACGAAGGTGGTCGTGGTCGAGGTGCCGAACACCGCGCCCACGGACGTTGCGATGGAGTCGGCGCAGAGCGCACCGGAGATGCGCGGGAGTTTGCCTTCCTTGTCCAAGAATCCGCCCTTCATCGAAACGCCGATCAAGGTGCCGAGCGTATCGAAAAGATCAACGAAGAAAAACGCGAACATGACGACGAAGAAGTCAAGCGTTCGCACGAGCTCCCAGCCGGAGCGGACAATCGCACCGTCTTTGGTGAGCGTCCAGCCTTCAGGGTTGAAAAGTGCGCCGAAAGTGGAGCCGAACTCGCGGAAGTTGTCGGCGATGCCCTTTACGGAGAAGTCGGGATAAAGCGAGAAGAAGCCGGCGGCGGGATCCGGAATGTAGATGCCGGCCGCCTGCGCAACCATGCCCAGCACCCATGTGGCGAGAATGCCGAAGAGTATGGCGCCTTTAAGGCCCTTGACGAGCATGAAGCCGGTAAGTATGGTTCCCGCGAGCGCGAGAACCGCGCAAATGCCGTGGGTGCAGAAAGGGACATCGGTAAACCGCACCATGGAAACGAGCGTCGCCTGATTGTCCACGATGATGCCCGCAGTCTTCATCGCGATAAGGCAGATGAAAAGACCGATGCCGGCGGCGACCGCTTTTTTAAGCGAGAAAGGAATTGCATTGAAGATGCCTTCGCGAACCGGCGTCAAGGAAAGCGCAAGAAAGACAAGCCCCTCCACGAAGACCGCGAGAAGCGCGAACTGCCAGCTGTAGCCCATGCCTAAAACGACGCCAAAGGTCAAGAAAGCGTTGAGCCCCATGCCCGGAGCGAGCACAAACGGATAGTTGGACATGAACGCCATCAAGAGCGTGCCGACCACCGCCGCCACCGCCGTAGCCACGAAAACGCCGCCGCGCGGAATCCCGGCCATCGAGAGGATGTTGGGATTGACGGCGAGGATGTAAGCCATGGTCATGAAAGTCGTAATGCCCGCCACGATTTCGGTGCGGACGGTAGTACGGTTGGAACCCAACTTGAACAGTTTGCCCAGCAATCCGGTATCAGGAGCCGTCGGACCGCGTTCGCGCACGAGCCACCTCAAATGGGCGGCAATCTTGAACGACTCGTCGCCGGTCACCACGCCGTCTTCGCGCACTTCCTCCAGCGCCCTGACGAATTCCGCCATCTCCTTGTCTGTCGCCGCGAGCGGACGCGCGAAATTGAGCAATATCTCGGTTTCCGCCTTGTCCACGCGACCGTCACGGAGAATATCCTCCTCCAGCCGCTTTATGGCCGCCAGCGTCTTTTCGTCCAATTGATTCATATGTCGTCTCCTTTGATTTAAATTTCAGATAAACTCGAAAAAGCTGGAAAAGCCGGTCATGTCCAGCACATCCTTTACCGGTTTCTGCACGCCCTTGAGCTTTATCTCCCCGCCTTGCGCGGTCATCGTCTTTTTGGCGACGAGCAGGCATCTCAGACCAACGCTGCTCATGTAGGAAACGCCCGACAGATCGATCGTCGCCTCGTTCACGCCTTCAAGGTCCAAAGCGGCCGAGAACTCCGGCGCGGTCGTCGTATCCACATTCCCTGCCACTACGACCGTCATTTTCCCGTCCGATATTTTCTTCTCGATCTTCATTATCGCCCTTTCGCCATCATATCTGGAAAATGTTGCGGTTGAACCCGGTTATGGTCATATTGCGCTTCGCAGGAAGAAAAACCATGAGATTGGAAACAAGATAGGCTCTGAGCGACGAGACTTCGGCGTCAGTATCCGTGAGGTTGAAGATTTCGCCGTCGTCGCGCACTATGAGCCTCAACTCGTCGCTGCGGCTGAAGTCCAGCGAAATCTCCGCTCGCGTTTTGCGCCCCTTGTTGTGGTCTTTCACCAGCATCAGCGTCTCTTCCACCAAAAGCGCGGTTAGATCCGCCTTGTCGCGCCCGAAGCCTCTGCGGATTGCAAGAAACTTGCGGATTTTTTCGGATACGCCGCAGATGGCCTTTGGAGAAAGGACGAGATCGAAAACGCGGATTCTCGCCGCGCGGCGCCAATCGAGAAAATGCGGCAATTCCTTTCTACCCCACTTTGCGCAGATGAAAAATGCAAAGGCGCCAATCGCGGCGAACGGCGCGATTGCGAGCGCCGCCCACACTCCCACAACCCCAAAGACCTCGCCGAACGCGACAAACAGCACCACGGGCGCCACAAACATCGTACATGCAGTAAGCGCCAGCGCCAGCGACTCTTTTGCGATATAAGTCCAATACGAATTGAAGAGTGCCATGAACGCCAGACCGACAAGCCCCGCCGCGACGATCCGGACCGCAGTCATGGCCTCACCGACAAGACCCGGGTCGGTTATGCCCACCATCGAAACCGCGAATTGAGGGAACAATATCAATAAGAGCGCCAACGCGGCGCCTTCCGCAAAGGCGAGGATTTCCGCATACCGCAGCACCCTAAACACGAGGCGGTCGTTGCCCTCGCCAACATAGACGCTGACAAGCGGCTGCATCGCCCGCGGTACGCCGTCGAAAAACTCCACCGCCGAAAGCACGACGACGACAACCGACAGCACCGGGAGCATCCCTTCGCCAAACCGTGCGACCACATAAAGGTTGAGCGCGAGAATCAATGCACCCTCGAAAATCCTGCTCGAAGCATCGCCTATCGCACAGCGGCAGATTCTCCAAGAGTCGCAGACCGAGAAATGCCATGCGTATTCAATGTTGTTCTCCTTGCGCACAAAATGCATGCACAAAACGGCGACCGCGAGAACATGCCCGATTATCGTCCCGAGCGCACATCCGGCAAAACCCATGCGGAGCGTCAGCCAGACGGAAAACGCGCAAGTGGCGGCAAACTGCACAATATACGCGGAGATGCAGGTCTTCGGGTCGCCATCGGCATGGCACAGCGACGACAGATAAACGGAAAGCGGCTCCAAGAGCGCACATGGAAGAAACCAGAGCCAATATTCCTTGAGCCCGACGAGAACCGCGCCGGTAACCCCGAAAGCTCCGGCGGCGAAATGACGCACAAGCGCCAGGACAAGCATCGACAAAGATCCAAGAATCAGAACGGTCCAGAATCCTTGTGTCGCATATTCGCTCGCCCGGCGCTTGTCGAAACGCCCCATTTCCGTTGCGAAGAGAACGCTCGTGCCGATTCCCGCCAGCAATGCGAGAAAGGTCACGGCATTGGCGACCGGCTGCATCAGATTAAGCGCGGAAAGCCCGTCTTCCCCGATTATCTGCCCGCAGATTACGCAACTGGCAACACCCGAAAGAAACTCCACCGCCACCACCGCCGCCGATGCCGGAAGAAACTTCAGGTATTTGTCTAGTGCAAATGTCACTCTGTGCCTCTGTGCCTCTGTGTGGTTGAAATTCTCGCCTCGCCCTCCGAGCCCTCAGCCCTAATCCGCGCCCTGCCGCGTCTAGAGTGTGCCGAATATCCGGTCGCCGGCGTCGCCAAGTCCGGGAACAATGTAAAAATGCTCGTTGAGCCGCTCGTCCTTCGCCGCCGTGTATACCGGCACCTCGGGATGTTCCGACTCGATCTTCGCTATCCCCTCCGGCGCAGAAATGAGATTCAAAAACTTGATGCGCCGGTAGCCCAGCTTCTTGAGCTGTCCCACCGCATCCACCGCACTGCCGCCCGTCGCCAGCATCGGATCCACCACCAGCGCAAGTTCGTCGCCGTTCGCCGCCGGAACTTTCGCGAAATACGGCACCGGCTCTGCCGTCTCCTCGTTGCGCTGCATCCCAAGCACCCCGACTTTCGCCGACGGCAGCACCTTGAGCATCGCATCCACCATGCCCATTCCGGCACGAAGAATCGGGACGATCACAATCTTGTCCTTGATCTTCCTGCCCTTCGTCACAGTGATCGGCGTCTCGACTTCAATCTCTTCGGTGCGCAGATCCTTGAGCGCCTCGATCGCGAGAAAAGACGTCACCTCCGCCACCAGCTCGCGGAAAAGCTTGGGCTTCGTGTTCTTGTCGCGCATCAGCGTTATCCGGTGCGCCACCAACGGATGATTCAGAACTATGTGCATCTTCAGCCTCGCTCCTCAGTAGTTTTGCGGTTCAATCTGGAAATACGCCCTCGGATGCGCACACACCGGACATGTCTCGGGAGCCGTCTCGCCCTCGACTATCGCCCCGCAGTTGCGGCATTGCCAGCGATTCCTGCCGATGCGCACCCAGACTTCGCCGGTCTCGATGTTCTTCGCGAGCTGACGATAACGCTCTTCGTGATGCCGCTCGATCTCGGCAACCTTCGCGAAAAGCTGCGCAAGCCGGTCGAATCCCTCGGCCTTCGCCTCTTCCGCGAACCGCCGGTACATGTCCGTCCACTCCTCATGCTCGCCTGCGGCGGCGGAGAGCAGATTCGACGGCGTGTCGCCGATGCCGCCCAATTCCTTGAACCACATCTTGGCGTGCTCCTTCTCGTTGAGCGCGGTCTCCTGGAAGATGGCGGCGATCTGCTCGTAGCCGTCCTTCTTCGCGCG
>OCTX011874469.1_pt1 | contig 18282 bp, 25 predicted proteins | sample 1539691 | NCBI WGS metagenome assembly OCTX01 (sample SAMN02144231, study PRJEB22623) | gut metagenome | biome: sheep rumen | host: Ovis aries | place: New Zealand | reverse complement strand
GCTTACTTAAATCTATTCGACAAGATAAACTGTAGATGCCTAATATGGGACGGCTTTTGGACAGGGGTTCGATTCCCCTCACCTCCACCAAAAGTACCTTACTCAAACTTTTATGCCTAAAAAAATATCCATCGTTTGAGTAAGTTGACATATTTGATGGATTATCAACGTCAGAAAGGCCACATTCAAGAAATTCTTGGATGTGGCCTTTTGTTATGGTTAAGGCATTGCCGATTCTGTTTGAAGATTTGTTCTTATTGATTTGGGCAATGTCGTCCTTAATCGGCTCCAGAAGTTTGTCAAAAGGTGGCCTAAACGAGAATTCTATATCTAGCTCGACTTCGTCGTTGCTGATTATGTAAAATTTTTCGAAGATTGCCTGATTCATTAATCTCTTAATAGTGTCGCTAGCGTTACGATATGCATCCCCGCAATTCTCTACAATATCAAGGGTTAATTTGAGGTTGTTCCTAATCTGCTCAAAAGTCATATTATGCATTTTGAGTTCATGCTCAATAGCTGCCAGCTCTTTAGCGATTTTCTGTTGTTCTGACTTCAGTAGATCGAGCGGGATTGCATCGCTATAATGGGCCTCAAGAAGCTTCTTTCGCTTATTCTCAAGCTGAGCCTTTTGCCCTTTTAGGCCGTCCAGCTCTTTGTCGTATTTATCTTTTTCTTTAGCGATGACTTCCTGTATCCGCGACTCTAATATCTCGCGTACATTTGAAGGTAGTTGGTACGAATTATAAATCTTTTCAATTTTCTTCTCGACAATGCTTATTAGCACTGAATGAGTTTTACAGTCCTTTCTGCGACCGCTATGACGACCGGCGCAGTAGAAATAAGGGTACACAGTTCCATTCTTTTTCGTTACGTTTGTTACGAGCATTCTCTCGCCGCAGTAGGCGCAGTATACGCTGCCTTTTAGGAAGTGAGGATGTCTTAAACTTCGCTCGCCATTTAATCTCGATGCGAGTATCGATTGAACCATATCCCAAGTCTCGGCATCTACTAACTTTTCATGAGTTCCGTCATATTCTATACCTTTGTATTTCACGATACCCTTGTAATATGGATTAACCAGCACTTTATGAAGTGTTTTGAGTGTAATTGGTTGTGAAGGAATTTTGGGAGTAGATCGTGTGTTGAGTCCACAAGCAGCCAAATGATCTGCTAGGTCGGCAACCGTCCAGTTTCCTGTCGCGTATTCTTCAAAGGCTAGCTTTATTAGCGGAGCACGTTCAGGGTCAGTAATAACGGTTCGTTCCTCGCGACCTTTCTCATCCACGTAGCGCACATTCTGGTAGCCGATTGGAGCGCGCCCAACAGTACCACCGCTCTTAATTTTCTCGCCCATGCCTTTCTTTACCTCTGTTGCGAGGTTCTGTGAGTAAAATTCAGCGATAGAACTCATGATACCGTGCAGAAGCATGCCGGCAGGAGTATCATCGATACTTTCGGATGCAGATACGAGCTGGACGCCACACTCACGCAATACGCGCATAATGTCGCTGTCATCGTCGCGGTTACGTGCGAGACGATCGACCTTATGTACGATTACGTAATCGACGCGATCGGCGTTTTCTTTGACATATTCAAGCATCGCTTGAAGTTGTGGGCGGTCTGCAGATTTTGCAGATGCGCCACGGTCGACAAATTCTTTGCCAACCATTGCTCCCATAGATAGAGCCTTTTTCTTATTTGCCTCACGCTGGGCCGGGATCGAAAAACCTTCGTCGTGTCCGCCACCACGTTCAGCCTGTCCGCGAGTAGATACGCGGAGATAAGATACAGCAAATTTTGGTGTCATGGAGTCCATAAGGGCTTGAGCCGTATTTGCCATAGCAGTATTGCTCATAGAGAGTACCTCCTTTCTAGGTAGTCATCGCATGATAGCTCTTTTTCGGGAAGAAAGCCAGTCTTTCTGCGGAGAATTAATAGTTTATTATCTTGTTCAGTTTTTATCTTGAAAAAGCCAGTCCCAGCCGGGGCTGGCTTTAAAGTTGAGGTCACAGTTTCCTTATATAATCAACTCGGTATGCGACTCCAAGGCTGGAACCGCAATCCCAAGCAACGTGGATAGTACCGATATCATCAACGAAGATGACGGTACCTTGGTCACCCGGTTTGAGTTTCGAGTAGGGATCATCCATGTAGATTAATTCTACGCGAGTTCCTTTCGGATATCTGCTGCGTAAGAGTTCAACCGTTGCACGGTCCGGAATATTGTTATTCCTCATTCGTTTCCACCCCCGTTTCATCAGGCGTTGTCCTTTCTGGCGCACGGCCGTTTTTCCAGCTGCAATTTCCAGACAGTTCCCTTAATAGGATCTTTCTGGCTTGCTTGTACTCATCTCCAACAAATCCGAGGCGAACTAGGAATAGGCGCATAGCATATTTCAGGTTCTCCTGCGGTTTTTCGGTTGGGGAGATGCGTTTCTGTTCACGGGCTGCTTTTCCAAGAGCCGCGATGAGCTTGTTGTAGGCATCAGCTTCTCCGTCTGCTCCGCTGAGCGTAAACCAAGGGAAATAGACCTTTTCATCGGTCGTTTCGATCTGAAGGTCTCTCGATTCGAGAGCAGCCTTTAAGATGGTTTCCTTGGATTTAACGAGATTGCGAAGACGGGCGAGAGACATATCGTCGAACATGGAACGAGGCAGTGTTACAACATAAAGCATCAAGTTGGTGCCAGTATGATCAAAGCCGCGTTCTCTAAGTTTCAGCATAATCTGCTGAGCGATTTCTTTCGTGCAGCACTCAGGACAAATAATCGCACCGATTTGGGTGACGATATAGTTGCCAACCTGATAGCTGAAAGTGGGAGCGCCGAGATATTTCGGTTCCCAGAGCAGAATCTCGCCAAGCGCTTTGACTAAGTCTTTCCGACGTTGGCCTTCCAAATCGTAGTAGATACGAATGGTCGGGCCTTCATCAACAAAACCTTTCATTCCTTATCCCTCCCATCTATTTCATGTAGTAGGATTTCCAGTGCGATTTCGGCGGCCTTGTTCGTTGGACGAACATCCCAGCCGCGATCATAATTACAGACAATCTCGTCTTTAATCTTTAACATCACTTTCGAGATACGTCCGTTATTGATGCCGTACTTACTGGGTTCTTTATAGTGCTTGACCCAGTAGTGTACGGCAGTAGGTTTACCGGCAACGCTGGCCGGAACGCCAATTGTTCCTTCAGACCACATATTTCCTCCTTTCCGTTATTCGTCATAAAGATCATCGTATTCATCACTCTCTTCGAGAGATAAAGCAATAGCTTCTTTGATTAATCTGACAACATCCCGGATAAAGCCGGTTTTTGGCTGATCGCCGGAATCTTTATGATTCCGACGATCTTCGAGATACTGATATATCTGAATTATCTTTGACGTTTAGATCACCTCGCTTCCAATAAATAGAGTTCCGCCTTGATAGCTTCCAAGCTCAGAGTTCACATCGTGAATGAGCGAGGATATCTGATCAATGACGTCAGTAATGTGCTCGTGGTGGTTTAAACACCATTCTTCGAGTAACATGCAGTAGAACGCTCCAAAGACCGGATAGTCCATGCTGTTTGTTCTCGGGAGCACTTCCTGTAAAGCATTGCAAGCAGATTCCATACTTGGACACATAGTCATAAGCAGTTCATCCATAGGCATTAGTCCTCCTCATCTTCATCAGTCATCGGAGCTTCACCAGTCATAATGAAATTCCAGTATTCACGGCTGTTCTCCTCAATATAGATAACGAGTTCGAAGTAATTCTCACGATTGGCGATCCACTGTACGGTACGGGTGTCAAGCATATTGGTTTCACCGGAATCCCGGATAGCCAGGATCTGTTCTTTAATCTTTTTGGTCATCATGTTAGAAAATCTCCTTTCTAATTCTTTCAGCGTTTTCTCGATCAACTTCGTTGTAAATAGCGATCTGCATCATGTTAATCACACGGCGGACATCCATATGATGGTCGTCACACCAAGAGTGAATAACGGCACAGAAGAAGCTGGTAAAACATTCAAGTGACAGTGACAGGAACTTGGGGTAGCTTTCATCCATAAGAGAGAGCATAGCCTCCAGTTCGGTCATTTCGGTAAACGGGATTACATTGATCCGGTTGTCAAACAGAGCTTTGTCAGGGGTATTATCCATAGATTCTTTCTCCTTTCATGTTTTCTGCGACTGCCTGATGAAGCAGCTTAGGGTCAAAACCGGCGGAAACGTATCCTTCGCGGATAGTGTCAAAGTATGACTGTGACGGATATCCGTAAGGGTACTGCTCCGCGTTCATGATGTAGATCATGGCCGGGAACTTTTTTCTGCCGAGCTTAACGTGAAGTGTCTCTTTGCGATACAGACGAGGATAGCCCTCGTAGAGGTCTAAATTCGCCTCGTCTTGCGGTTTGAGCTCCCAGATAAGGATTGGTACCAAATCGTCGGGAGAAGGCTCCACGGTGGCCACAGAGCCATAAGAGCCGCCTTTAAAGCGGAGCCTGTAGCCTTCAAGCCAACCGCTCGAAACAACCTTTGCGGTCGGGCAGCGGCGAGCCATCTGCTCGATATTCATATTCGATCCGTAAGCGATATACAGTCCAGCATGTTTACACATAACATTTCCTCCTTATCCGCGGCGGATCAAGCCGCCGTTCTTTGAACGCTCAACTATAATGCTTCCCATATCCGAACAGCTGGGATAGTCTCGATTTAAAGTCCAGGTCATAACGTAACCGTCTTTGAGTTCTTCTCTCGAAAACTCCCATTCGTCAGAATAGTTGTCCATGAAAAGAAGAGAGTCCAGCTGTCCATAGGTTGAAGGTGTGCGGACGACGAAATAAACAAGATTGTCCCATTCCTGCTCAAAACGGTGGATTTCTTCCAACAGTTCGGGATCATCGAGAGGAATAAAACCTCCTGAGATACCAGAGCAGGCTGAGACAATACCTTGGTCTTTGAACTTCTGAATGACATCCGGGTCGATGCCGAGGATGTTCATCCAGCGAATAGCTTCTGCTTTCTTAGTTTCATGCTCTATCTTCGGCATAACTGCCTCCTTCCTGTGTTTCAGTAGCAGGTTTCTTACGACGGCTGCGGCAGTTTTCTTTTGAGCCATAACGCCAGGCGGCGTTGCCATCGAGATGTTCATAGAGATGCTTACGACAGGATTTGAATTCTTCACCGATAAAGCCAATCCGATTCAGATAGACTCGCATAGCGAATTTTTCGTTCTCCTCCTGTACTTTACGGTAGCTGGCACTTTTCTGTGTAAGAGCCTGATGATTCATAGCCAAGGCAAATACGATATATGCACGGACTTTACCGGCATGGAGTGCGCTGTTAAAACCGCGAAGTTCAATTGTGTGGTTCCCATGAAAGAAACAATGAAGATTGAGAAAATGGTAGCGGCTGTCATGGTAGTGGCCATTACGGTTTCCGCCATAACCGGAGTACCAAATCTCTTCAAGCTGTGCGAATGTTCGGGGTTTCTTTTGGTTCATGCGTTCTACCAAGTAGGCATCCATCTTTTTGCAATACCGCATGCGCTCATCCTCAATTTGAAGTGCTTTGTAGAACAGATCATTGCGGCTAGCGATGAGGTTAATGAAATTACGGATGGATCTTGGCGTGTGCGCAGAGCCGTCGAGGTGGATATGGATACCACAGGAGTTATTTGTGAGGCCGCCAGCTTTACGCAAGCGACGTACAATGTCCTGCAAGGCTCCAATATCTTCACGATAAGTAAGAATTGGGCTGACGAGCTCACAGGCATACAGTGAGCTGCATGAAATGTTCGTCCCGTTGACGCGGTGACGACAGGTAATACTGCTATCGAACATGACTTTCCAGGTTCGCCCGTCTGGAGCTTTGATGATATGAGTGTCGTAATAATCCCCGGCGAGAGTAATCTCTCCTCCGAGATAATTTGACACCACCTCCGCAGCCTTAGAACGGGTGATCCCGGTAAATTCAATCTCGATGCCGAATATACTGGATAACATTCTGCTTTGAACCTCCTTCAAAATAGATGTGTTGTACACGATTCTGAAAGAGGCTCTGCGGTACACGCAGAGTTCTTTCTGCGTGTACCAAGCCTGAGAAAAAGGGGTGATTTTAAGGTGCTTTCGCGGCATAGGCCACGAACTACTATTTAGTGCGACAGAATAAGCTGCCGCGATGAGAGACTTGGGGTATGTTCCTCCTTTCAATTTGTCTCTCTTTAAGGTTCGACCGCCAGTAACGGCGATGAATCTGTATACCAGATTCTCGCAAGGAACCAACCAGGGCGGTATGCTATATGATTGGTTCCAGAACGAGAAACTGCTGTTTGTGTTTTTTATTTAAAGGTTGATATAATAAGAATGTCGCTTCTGTATTTGGTGTTTTTTATTTTGACTATCTAAACAATGCCTTCATATATTTCGGAAGCGACATTTTTGTTTAGAAATTATCTGTTTTATTGTTGCCCGAATCTTGTTTGTCTTTAGTGATGCTCTTGGCGATCTCGATAAGTGCCTGACAGAGTTTTTCTATATCTATCTGTTCGCGGAATTCGGGGATAACGCGAACATTATCTGAACGCATTTTCCGACCGCGAGTTTCTTCTTTGTTCACGTTATCCTCCTTTCCGATGTTAGTGTTCCGGCATAAAGGTCTGGGACATGTAAGCCAGACTATGTATTTCTTGCTAATGCATAGAAGCGTCAAGTTTTTTGTGTTTTGTTTTTCTTTTGATCTTTGAGTTTATCTATGGTTTTACAGCAGACTTGCAGTCCTATGGCGAATTCTTTAACCGGCTCCGTCATGCTTTCCGGTGTTGCTCCGTGCTCAATAGCCGCGTCTATAAGTCGCATGACACGCTCGATGTCTTCGTCAAGAAGTTTGAGTGCCGCATCGTAGGACTCATAGATTTCGGTGAGCTCAATCTGGTTCCAGTCAATCTCAGTCGTCATTTCCGTCCTCCTGTTCATCCATTTCGCTGAGTACTTCCTCAAAGGTTTTTGGTGTACCGATGACTTGGTACAGCAGCTCCACGGCAATCGGACGAATCTCCCGACGAAGCTCAAGCTCTTCAGTCGGACTGTTTTCTTTAGCAATATGGATGAGTTTTGTTATAGCCCAGACGTCGGTCTTAAGCATTCGCATCGCTAGCTTTTTATCGCTTTTAAATTCTTCGAGAGAGAACTCTTTCTTTTGTTCAATCATAAATGTCCTTTCGGATTAAAGTTAATTAAGTACAAAGAACGAACGCTCCATGCATCATGAAGTCTTACGCAGCTGGCTTACATGTACCAGACCTTTATGCCTGACACAGAGGGGCGCATCGGTTAGTGTTCATTAGTAGCGGTGCCAGCAATGGATTTCTTGAGCTGCTGAAGTTCCGAGATGTACAGATCAATCTGCTTCAACAGAAGATCATCACAGGATCCACCGAAGCGGCTGGCATAGAATCTCAGATCTTCCATTTTGGAAACCGCTTCATCGAAGAAGATTTTGTTCTTCTCCAGAGTCTGTTTTGCCATGTTCTTTAAGTCGTTTGCTGCGGCCATAAGTCTTCCTCCTATTCTTTGTCTTGAGAGAATGCATCCCGATGATAGAGATACAAGAAGTTGGCGAGGTAGAAAGCAATCTCATCACGAATTAATTGCTTTGCCTCTGGGCTTTGTTCCTCGGCTTTATCGAGGAGAGTTTTGATATCCTCATAACAGGCGTGAAACTTGAGTGTAGCTTCATCGATGCCATCGAAAAAGTATGAGGGTATATAGGTTTTCTTGGTCATATAGTCCTTTCGGTTAGTGTTAATGCAATTGCTTTTTGGAAGCACCATGAGTGATTAGATGTTCAAATTCGTCTGGCGTTATTACGACGAACAGCTTCGGAGCTTTTATAAATCGTTCAGTAAGGCCGTCTAGGATCTTTTGCTTGCGATTCTCGTCTGGAACAATCCAGACTGTGATCGGAAAGACTTCATGCTGTCGCTGTTCAATGCCGGTACGAAAGTACTGATGATAGCGAGCGCATTTATCTATCACGACGGGTAAAGCTTCAGTGTTCAAATCCATTTCGATGAACCACCTGTCCTCGTAACCGCCGTTATATGTAACGACGAAGAGATCTGGTTTCATCTGAAAGTCGTGTCCACTGTCCGTAAATGGACGCCAGCAATCCGGTTCCCATTCCACAGTGTTCAGCACAAGACTTTTGTTCCTGCGAGAGATTTCAACTAATTGCACATAGGTTTCTGCGATAGCAATCGTGTGTTTCATGTGGATATAGGATGGTTCCAGATGACGTTTAGCTCGACCGACGGTGTAGGCATAGCTTCTGAGATCAAGCAGACGATAACCTGCCTCAGTGAGATGCCAAACATAAGATGCTGACCCGGCGTGGATACCACCGATGCGGCGCTTAAAAGTTGCTACTAGTCCATGACCTTTCAGTTTACTCATGTTCTTTGTGGTAGCACGCATGGCGGCAGATTGAGTAGAGGCTTCAGGGATATGTAGACGTTGGATTTGTCCGGTCATCAGGTACTTAGCGTGACGAAGTGAGATTAGGATCTCAAAGTCTCGTTCGCTTAAGCGGTCGATGAGCTCCAGCAGCTGATTCTTACTGCGTCTGCCGGGAGCCGCCTCCTCCGGGATGGGGAGTGATTCCGCTAGAATGCGGTAATCGTCTTTTCCATTAAAGCTCATGTTTGCCGGGAAACGGCGGCTTTCAGGGGTCGTTTGAACGATGCGGTCGGTCGGGCGACCGGAACTCATAGCTTCCTCCGTCCAATTGCGGAATCATCGAAGTCCGACGGTGGTTCCACCTCAGTCTTTTTGAGTAGTTTAAGGAAATCCTGATCAACAGTTTCCGCCGGTACACCATAGGTTGCCTGACAGAATGCTCTGAGTTCGGCTGGATCACGAAGGCTTCGAGGAAGCTTTGAAGTGACTCCACGAATCCATCCAGTAGCCTTGCCCTCGGACATGAAATTCGTATAAATCTCATAGCGTGGCAGAGTCATAAAATCCAATGCATCGAGCTCAGGAGCCTGAGCCGCCATCTCTTTTGCGTCGCCAGCATTAAGTCCGAAGACAATTTTGTTTCGCGCATTTGCATCGATACCGGCTCGCAGATCAGGTGGAAGTTGATTACGATACTGATGCGCCATAGTAATGCCGACACCAAGACCTCTGGCCTGTGCGAGTGCGTCAGAGAGATCGGTTGGCAGAGCCAAGTAATCTTGGAGTTCGTCGATGTACATAGAAATGACATGTCGTTTTTCCAGTGGAATACTTGCCCTGGATAAGGCAAGCGTCCAAGTAAGCCCGACGATTAGTGAGCCAAGAAGCCGAGCAGATTCTGCACCGACCGTACCTTTATTGAGTGGAACTAGAACGATTTTGCGTTTGTATAACAGGTCGGTAAGCTGGAACTTTGGATTGCTTTGCCCGAGCACACTGCGGAGCCCAGGACGATACAGAAACTGTCTCATCTTGTTCAGGACGGGTGCGATTTCCTGCTTGCGTTCTGAGTCCTTCATGGCGTCGTAGTTCTTCCAGAAAGGTTTCAGGACAATTTCATCCGTGAGCTTGTCCGTAATACTATGGCGGAACTTTTCGTCAGTAAGAAGTGCTGGCAGCCAGAGCAGTGATGCACCTTTGGTTTGCATAAGCGTGAGCAGTGATGCGCTTAGTACATCCTGCGTTCGGATACCCCAGTTCTCCGCAAAGATTTCTTTAAAAACTGCAAGAATAGAATCTGCGATGAGAGTGGGATCTCCGGGAAGTGACAATGGGTTGAAACCGACTGGACTCAGATCTGCTGGAGAAATTACAATGACATCCTTTACGCGACCTTCAGGGACTCGCTCCAGAATGCTGTTCACCAGATCTGCTTTCGGGTCGATAACCAAGACACTACGACCGGCATTGATATCTGCAAGAATAAGATGTTCCATGACGGTGCTTTTGCCTGAACCGGTCGGGCCGAGGATAATGGTGTGTTCCAAGCTATCCTGACGGCTGATCGAAAGTTTCTGACTCCCGATATTGATTCGGCTACGAGCGAAGGTTCGACCGTGGATATCGTTGGTGGGTTCGCGATACCATTTTGGCGGCAATGTAAGCTTTGGATGTAATCCATTTGTGCCGGGAAATTCATCCTCGCCATAAGGCAAAAGCATGAATGCAGCAAGCTCCTTGACGGAGAGCCTGAGCGGAAAATGCCACGGAATACTGACAATATTAAGATTGTCTGGTGTGTCCGGTTTCAGACGGATATGTACTCCGGCGGATTCCAATGTACGAAGAGCACTTAGAATAGAGTGGATTCTACTTTCTGAATGCTCGCCTGAAACTCCAATCCTGATACATGCTTCAAAGCAATGCTGCTCGTTCTTTTCTTTGATAGATTTACGAGTTTCCTGCGAGGCATCTTGTACACCGAATAAGGCAGTATGTAGCCATGAAGCATGCGGATCAGGAATGTTCTTCGGCGTCGACTTCGGCATAAACGATGCGCCAAGCAAGATTTGTACGACAGATTATTCTTCGCCATGAACATTCGCAAGAGCGGCAAGGCTGGCACGGATGGTGGCTGATGTGACTTCGGTATTAAGCGATAAGCCCGGATGAGATACGGTAAGCTGTCTTACGGTTCTCACGGGTATGCGGACGTGATCTTCGGTCGGATAGAGCTGTATATCTCCATGCACCTTGATTAAGTTTTCGATTTTGTTAATATATCTAGTGTCAGCACCGACGTAGTGTTTGACGTAACCTCCGTGGCTTCTAGATTCCCAGACAATAGAGCCACGGGGTGTTACTACTGCAAGATGGGCTAAGAGTTCATATATCTGATCCAGTTCGTACGGACGTTGCCAGACTACTTCCCTCCAAGCAATTTTATTGATAGAGTGTTTAGCCATGGTAGTCCTCCTTTCTTACCAGTTGGAATCGTGCTTTCGTTTCCATATCCGATGAACGACAATCCCCACTATTACGAGTGTAACAGCGATTATGATTATTGGCAGAGCTTCTACGATGTAGCAAGCGGCAAGTTTGATGAGGAAAGCCGACACCGCAATGATAATTGCGGCTTCGAGGATTCTTTCGAGCCAGTTTTTCGGAGAATAGTTCATGCATCATCACGCTCCCTCCGTTACTTTATTTGAATATTTCGGAACAGGATAATCCGGAATGATGATGTCTGAATCTATCTCGTTGCCCCACGCGTCCCATCCGGGCTGACGGCGACGGGCAAACAGTTCGAGATATGGCCCCGGAGAAACACGCTCAATAATGGCGTACTGTTCTTCGGGTTTATGCGAATGATCTTGGAGTGGTGCAAACACCCAATTCGGCTGAGCCTTAAACTTTACTGGAGCTTTTCCACGCGTCCCAAACAGGACGATCTCACTCGCATTTCTTAAATACGTTCCGAGACCAAGACGAGGTTTGATCCAGTAGAACGGCGAGCGGTAAGTAAAGCCCCATGCCTTCATGACTTCGAGTCCTTCAGGAATAAGTCCGTTAGGTACCCAGAGCCACAGATGTGCATTGTCCTCGCACAGATCTGCTATAGGCATGTTCTTGATACGTTCGAGAGGCATCAAATCATAATGATTGATGGCTCCGAGCCGACCCTTTTGGTTCTTGTCCCAAGGCGGATCGGCGAGGATGGTTTGGTATTTTGCCATAGACAAATTTCCTCCTTTTCGTGTTGTGTTAATGTGCGCCCCTCTTGCCGGGCATTAAAACATATTTTGCAAATTTTCCAAATGGGTTTTCAATCAAACTTTTGGAGCGACCGGAACCATGCTAACAGAGGTAGAAGCCCCATTTTTGGTAGGTTCGTCGGCACTGTTGTTTTATTGACATACACCGCATTTTATGGTTGCAATATGGCGCTTTTAAGCTTGTCTAAGCACCGGATCAGCTAACGTACCACCCAGCCGATAAGTGCCGCTGTCACCGCCTGAAAGGCCCGACGTGGCCGCAAAAGTGCTGGCGAGGTATCCTTCTATAACCGTCCGGAAAGAGCGAACCGTGAGGCCGTTTTCGGCGGAAACGGTGTTAACAAGTTCCTGCATGATGGCGTTATCTATCTTCGAGAGTTTTACGCCATACTCGAAACCTATATGCAGTACAGTTCTAGCCAAGATCTCCAGCTTGGCGTCTTCGGACAAAGGCTGGAATTCCACGAAACAGCCGAAACGAGATGCAATCTCTGCCAGCACACCGGTACGGACAAATGCAGCACGGGCTTTCTCGTTGTTTGAATAGATTTCCTGTACCAGTTCAGGGGTAGCCGCTTTTCGTTTTGCTTCATAGGATACCGCAACGCCTTTCTTTGAAGTGGAGATATCTTTAATCTCGGCATCTGTGCAGAAGCCTATCTTCGGGGTGGAGGTGTTTAGCTTTAGGTTGGAAGTAAAGATAAAGATGCAGTGTTTAAAGTTGAACTCACGGGAGCCGTCATCTAACTCCTTACGGGATGCCAGAACACCGTCATCCAAGATAGACATGAAAGCTTTTAAGATTACCGGGTGGGCTTTCTCGATTTCGTCGAAGCAATAGACCATGTACGGATTGTCTACGACGGTCTCAAACACGCCTTTTTCCTCATAGCCTACGTAACCGGGTTCGGCTCCAAGCAGTCTCGAGATGGTATGACTTTCAGTGAAGGTATTAAGCTGAGTCATAGAGTAGCCATACCTAGGCTCGCAGTATCTTTCGAGAATTCTGGCAAGCACCTTGGCGGATTCGGTTTTACCTGTTCCCGGCTGTCCATGAAGAAGAAAAGACAGCGGACGCTGTGGATCTTTCTTGCAGAGGTGGGCATGCACCAGGTGTGCCATGGTAGCGGTAGCCAAGGGCTGACCTCGGATGTTTTTGCGAAGTTCATCGAGAATCACGGCCTCGTCAGGATGAGAGAAACCGTGTTCTGGGAGTTGGATCTTTAGCGTATCGATCAGGTCTTCGAGGCGGACAGCATCTGCATATGTTTGCTCAACGGCATGTCCATCCGGATTAACGACGTACTGGGTAGCATCCGAGGAATAATCCTCGCTACTGCCGAAGTTATTTGGTAGGTTGGAAATAAACTGTTCGAGCTCAGGCCAAGAATTAAAAGGAACAGGGTTTCCGAGAGAGAGTTGGTTGAGCATATGGTTTCTTCCTGCGTAAAGAAGCTCTTCCGAAAACTGAAGCGCATAGCCAAAGTCCGTTCTTAAAAATCTCAGATATACTTCCTCGTCCATAGGAAAACAGTTCGGGAGCGAAATGAGGAGCTGAGGAAACATATTCGATGGACATAGGTCTGTTTCTTTGTGAATTTCTTCGCTATGCTCTGAAAAGAGCTGCTTCATCTGTGGGATAGTGAGCGGGTGATTGCCATCATAGTGGATCATGTGATCACCCCCTTAATCCACATAAGGAAGCCAGTGCCAGAAACGAACGAGATCATACCAGCTGTCAAAGATGATCATACGGTCACGGAACAGCTGGTAGAGATAAGGATCGGTACCGTAGTAGTAGACATTCGTATCGACCATCATGGCGTACTGGCCTTCATGTCCAACAAAGCAAAGATCAGCGCGTCGAGGCGTGCAACGAGAAGGTAGTTCCAAAGTACGACGAACAACCCGTCCGTCAGGGCAGCTGTCGATTTCGCGCTTTAGAGAACGATCCGAAGTCTCCAGGTTTAGCTTGAATTCTGTAAGGGTGTAGGTGCGGCCGCCATAGGCGGTAGCGAGTAGGTTCATCAGGTTCATATTATGTCCTCCTTTTTCGAAGAATGGAGAGAAGCCCCAAAGCCGAGGCTTCTCTAATGAGAATGATCAAGAAAATGATCTTTGAAGTGCCGCCTCCTTCTTTAGTGGATTGAAGAAAAGCGAGAAAAATGGTATAATAGGCTATCAAATGAAAGACACCCTCATCTCAGCCATTTCATCTGAGAAAAGGGTATCAAAAAAAGATTTCTGCCGGAATGACGGCAACTTGACACAAAAATGACATGCGAGGGATTGATATGCCGCTTTTTTTTGGATCTTTTACAAAAGCCCTACTCGGCGTTTTTGAATTTCCAGTTAGTGACGATTTAGCATATAAACTTGACCTGCCTAATACGGGCGAAGCAGATGAGCTTTCGCTAATTCTGCTATCATCTGGTCTTAATGGTGAATACATCTATGACATAGCGGGAGGACTAGATGAAACGCAGCTAAGTAAATACAGATCTGGAAAACGCCAAGTCCATAGCGAGATCGTAGACCGTTATAAGGATTCGGATGTACGGAAGATAGTCTCTCCGTTTTTCATAGAAAACATTACCCCGAATATACCGCTGGAGCGTCGCTATGATCTTATACAGAGCCTGCTTGACTTAATTGAAGGAGATAGCAGAATATCTGACCGCCAGAAGCATGAGTTCAGACGAAAAGCTCTGGACGGTTCTCTGAATGACTTTTTGGTCGAAGTATTCATTTATGCGGTCAAAAGTCCGCTTCCATCAAGGGCTCCAGACGAACCATCATCAAAGCAGGGTTATAGATGCGGAAAGCATCGGGTTTATAACTGCCCATATGACCCGGCAGAAATATACATGGAGCAGGAGGCTCTTAACGCTTTACGGCAGAATTTTGCAGACGGCAAACATATTGTTGCAATCTGCGGCGAAGAGGGCATCGGGAAGACTGAGCTTGCTCTGCGATATGCATGCGAAGTTGCATTAGATATCCGCAAAACGGTCGTCTGGATCGACGCTGCAGATGAAGAGACTATCTTCAAATCTCTCAGACAATTTTTATTGGAAAAGAATCTCAACAAAAATGCCACGAGCACAGATCTCGTGGCGGATTCGATAGTAAAAGATGAGTTTCTGACTTGGGCAGATATTAATAATGATTGGCTAATGGTGTTCGATAACATCGGAACAGCGAATAACGAAGAACAAATATACTCGCAATATATGCCACAAGGTGGCAGAGGCGACATTCTTCTTACCGCTACAGGAGATTGCCTGCCTGAAGCCGCCAGTGTTGTTTTAGCATTTCAAGATGATAAAACGCCCGCCTTCGAGTATCTTCGCCGGAGATATGGAGATCGGTATCCTGTTTCACCTTTTAGGCCAAATCCCCCTTTTACATTCCGAAACATACCATTCGTACTGGAGATGATGAGCGGCTATGCTTTATCGACTGGTGACTTCGAGATGAATATACTGATGGATTCCGGGCTTGGATTCTTTGAACCGAACAGTTATGAGGACTCTGAGTTGGGTATGGTCATCCCCGTGCGAAGCTATGACTACAAAGAAAAACAGCTTGCTTCACTAAGCTGCGAGGAACTCATCCAACGTGCTTTTCGCGTGTTGTGGAGCCATATTGGTGCACCGTACAGGTTTTTGCTATCCCTAATGGCACAGATGCCACATGGTGAACTCAACGCAGGTAAACTTGAAGAGATCTGTTATGGTGAGGGTTATTATGATTATTACAGGAAAGCCATTCCCGCGAATGTGTGGTCATACCTGTTAAATGTGGATGAGCTTACAAATGTCCTGCATCAACTCGTATCTCTAGGAATCTGTAAAGCGGCATATTATGCCATAGACGATCCCCGATGGGATAATCATTTCGGGGGCCTCAAAAAGGTACGGATACACAGGCTTCTGAGGAGATATATTAACATGGATACTCAGCCCGACTCTTTGTTGCTGTGCGAAAAGTTGCTTTCCTTGTGATGACTGCCACGGTATAAGAACAAGCCCCTTCAAACTAGAAGCGCTATCGAACATTGACGCTTTAGTTTGGAGGGGCTTTATAGGTATATTATTTTGTTAAAAATAAAAACATCATTAAGTTTCTTCTCAAACTAATATCTTCTCCCTCGGTGTGCCACAATATTATTGCCGGAAGGCAATTATTATCTAACACGGAGGGATTTATTATGACCATTTATGGTTATGTTCGGGTCAGCACCCGAGAGCAAAATGAGGATCGGCAACTCATAGCTCTGCATGAACAAGGAGTTGCCCATAAAAACATCTTTATGGACAAGCAGTCCGGCAAAGACTTTAATCGTCCACAGTATAAGAAACTCCTCAGAAAAATAAAACGAGACGATCTGCTCTACATTAAGAGCATAGACCGTCTCGGAAGAAACTATGAGGAAATACAGAATCAGTGGCGAATTCTGACAAAGGAGAAAGGTGTGGACATTTGCGTGATAGATATGCCGCTTTTAGACACAAGGCGAGGCAAAGACTTGGTCGGCACCTTCCTTAGCGATATCGTCCTACAAGTGCTATCCTTTGTAGCGGAGAATGAAAGAACGAACATCCGTCAGCGCCAAGCGGAAGGTATCGCGGCTGCGAAAGCAAAGGGAGTGCGTTTCGGGAGACCGCCGGAACCGCTACCGCCGAACTTTCACGAGGTCTACCAACGATGGCGGCTGAAAAAGATCAGTGTCAGCGAAGCCGCTAAAGAATGTAATATGCCCCGATCTACCTTTTTCTACAAGGCAAAAATGTACCAAAACTCCATATTTACAAATTTAGGCTAAAATCCAGAATTGTGTACTTTCTTGGATTTCAGCCCACCGGTTTTTTCAACAGTTAATTATAACATAAAAGCCGAGAATATTCAAGTGTGCCAGAGTAGAAATCGCCAAATTTTCAGAAACAAACATAAGAAATAGTACATAAAAAATCGCCTCTTCAGGCGTTTTACAAAGTACACCTTGTTAAATAGTCAAATAGACTACAAGGTCGTATGAGAACTGAATTTTTTCGCTATCCGCTAACTTATTCCTCTGGCTTTATGGCAATAAGCCTAGTGACACATTAGTTCGTAAGGTGATCAATAATAAACGCATATTAGTAATTCTTGCTGTCCTTGGTTTGACGATGACCGTGTGCGCGGGACTAGGCAACACTACGAAGGACGAAGAATCGATTACCAGTGTAGCTGAAACGCAAGAAGAATCAACAAAAAATACGGATGATTCAGGCTCGATAAAACAAAGCTTTTGCAAACAAAATACGATCGGATAAGGAGGGGTATGGCGAATGACGGAGCGTCAAAGACAAGTCCGAATAAATATCGCAGCATTCTTATTGCTGTTCTTCGTGTCTCTTTATCGTCAGGTCAGCCTAAGATATTTGCCCGATGATCCATTTAGAACCTATAGCCCAAAAAGCATGCGAACTTTTCTTATGTTTGAAACGGCGGCTATAATGATGGCGATATAGAAGCGCTTAATGCAGACTATCAGTTTATGCATTTGGTGGTATAATACTGCCCAAGTACAGGATACACAGGTATTAAGTTCTGAGTGTGTTTCAGTGCGGCACATTCCAAGGTAATTCTTTTCTCATTGAAGAAAATCAGAATAAAGGAGGGTGAATACCATGAAGAAAAGAATAACAGTATTTGTTGTGTTAATTATGACGATGGTGCTCTGCCTTGCCCTCACGGGCTGCGGGCAGAAAACCGACAAACAGGAAGCGACTACAACCAACGACCGCCCTGGCGAGAATTTCGACACGGGCGACTCCAGCATCATGGACGGGACCAACAACCCCGGAGGTATCATACAGTCCGATGACGACTCTTATGCCGATGATGCTGCAAAAGACCGAGAAGATACGAGTGTCAACGATAATGCTAACAGTACCGCCAACAAAAATGCTGACGGCACTTACAGCTGGCAGGTCGGCGGCTATACGATTACCACCAAAATCAACGTAATGGACTATATCGACGGTAACGTGTGGCGCGTCAATGACATGGCGACTGCTCTTGGTTGGGATAAGAACAAGAGGGCGAATAGCCCAAAACCAATGACATTCCAGCCAGACGACACCTATGATGCATACATCAACTTCTCTGATGGCAGCGACCACTGCAATGCGATTATCATCAAGGGCAACAATAGAAGTCCTATATCTTTAGCTCTACCGCCTAGGACCTCTGGTGATTACACGTTCAATACCCAAGACTACACAATGTCGTTTGAGGGTATCGTCATATTTGCATACACTTGCGAGTATTTGACGGACAATCCTTCCGGCAATCCGTACGATGGCGTACTTTCCGGCAGCGGCGGTTCGTATAGCTACTAATCGACACAACAAAAGCCCGAGTACTTGATATGATCCCCTAAAGGTAGACAGTACAAATACACAATATGTATTGCCCTGCTTTTAGGGGGTTTTATTATGGGAAGAAAAGCAAAATATACATTTGAACAGAAACTGAAAGCTGTACTGGATTATCAGTCAGGAAAGAAATCAGCAG
>OCTX012247567.1_pt1 | contig 18290 bp, 9 predicted proteins | sample 1539691 | NCBI WGS metagenome assembly OCTX01 (sample SAMN02144231, study PRJEB22623) | gut metagenome | biome: sheep rumen | host: Ovis aries | place: New Zealand | reverse complement strand
GAAGTCTTAAAACACGAGGTCAAGGACAGTGTAGATAGTCTGCTGCCAGACACGGCACACATGGACTCACTGCAACTGTTGATATGGAAACGCAACAAGGCCGTTGACGACTCGCTGGCTGCCGACTCCGCCAACCGCAAGCGCAAGAATGGTATTGACGCCCCAGTGACCTATACTGCCAACGACTCCATGACGTACGAGGGAGAGACGGGGATTGCCCATCTCTACGGACAGTCGCACGTTAAATATCAGGATATGGACTTGGAGAGCGACCAGATATTCATGTCGTTGGACTCCAGTCTGGTGCATGCTACAGGTTCGCTGGACTCGACGGGACAGAAGTTTGGTACACCCGTGTTCAAGATGGGTTCGGACACGTACGAGACCGATACGATGGCGTTTAACTTCAAGACGAAGAAGGGCCTGATCAGCAATGCCTATACTGCACAGCAAGACGGTTATATGACCTCGGAGTTGTCGAAGCGCGACGGCAAAGGCGACATGCACCTGTATCATGGTCGCTATACGACGTGCGACCAGCCGCACCCCGACTTCTACTTCGCCATGTCGCGTGCCAAGGTGCGCCCAGGCAAGGACGTGGTGTTCGGCCCTACCTATCTTGTGGTGTGCGATGTGCCGTTGCCTTTTGCCATACCCTATGGCTTCTTCCCGTTCACGAAGAGCTACTCGTCGGGTTTCATTATGCCGACATACGGTGATGAGACGTCACGAGGCTTCTATCTGCGTGATGGTGGCTACTATTTTGCCATCAGCGACAAGATGGACCTGAAGTTGATAGGCGAGATTTATACCAAAGGCTCGTGGGGACTGACGGCGACATCGAACTACCGACGTCGCTACCGCTATAACGGATCGCTGCTGGTGAGCTACCAGAACTCGGTGTCGGGTGACAAGAACATGCCCGACTATTCCAAGACGACGAGCTTCAGGGTGGCATGGCAGCACTCGCAGGACTCCAAGGCCAATCCCTACCGTTCGCTGCGCGCCAGCGTGAACTTTGCGACGAGCAGTTACGAGCGCAACAACCTAACGTCCATGTACAACCCGCAGTCGCTGACACAGTCGACACGTACCAGTTCTGTGTCACTGGGTACGAAGTTCTCCAGCCTGGGAATGAGTCTGACAACTACGTTCAACCTCAACCAGAACATGCGTGACTCTACCCTGGATCTGACCATGCCCGACCTGAACATATCGGTGGCAAACTTCTACCCCTTTAAGCGTAAGAAGGCAGTGGGCGAGGAACGTTGGTACGAGAAGATTACGGTGCGCTATACCGGACAATTCAAGAACGAAATCAAGACGAAGGAAGACAAGCTGATGCACTCCAGTCTCACGAAGGACTGGCGTAACGGTATGCAGCACACCATCCCCATCAGCGCAAACTTCACGTTGTTTAACTTCCTGAACGTGTCGCCTACGTTTAACTTTACCGACCGTATGTACACGCAGAAGTACAAGCGTTCATGGGATGAGAATACGCAGAAGGAGGTTGTCGACACGATACAGGGTTTCCACAATGTGTATAACTGGTCGATGTCGCTGGGTCTGTCGACAAAGCTCTATGGTTTCTTTATCCCCAACCGTAAGCTGTTTGGTGAGAAGATAGACCGCATACGCCACGTCTTCACACCTACCGTGTCGTTCAACTATGCTCCGGACTTCAGTGCTAAGCGCTATGGATTCTGGGACACCTATCAGAAGACCGATGCCAATGGCAATGTGACGATGGTAGAGTATAACATGTATCAGGGAACGCTCTTTGGCGGACCTGGTAAGGGTAAGACGGGAAGTGTGTCGATGGACATCTCGAATAATATAGAGATGAAGATCAAGAGCGACGACGACTCGACAGGCTTTAAGAAGATCAGCCTCATTGATGAGTTAGGTGCGTCGATGTCGTACAACTTCGCTGCCGAGACGCGTCCGTGGAGTGACCTGAACACCCGTCTGCGCCTGAAGCTGTCGAAGAACTATACGCTGAACCTGAACGCTACCTTCGCCACCTACGCCTACGAGGCCGACTCGGTGGGTGCCCGTCCCTACATCGGCAACCGTACCGAGTATAGCCATGGACGCTTTGGCCGTTTCCAGGGTATGTCGCAGAACCTGTCGTACACACTCAGCGACAAGAAGGTGGCCGACTTCTTCAAGTGGTTGCGTGGCGAGAAGGTAGAGAAGAAAGACAAGAACAAAGACAAGAAGAAAGAGGAGGACGAGTTTGATACCGACCTGAATACGAACATCGACAAGGATCTGGAAGAGGGTAAGCACGGTGCCAAAAAGGAAAATGCCGGTATGGCTGAGACTGACGAGGATGGCTATATGAAGTTCTCCATGCCGTGGTCTATCAGTTTTGGCTATGGTATCACTATGCGTGAGAATACTGCCGGCAAGTTCGACTACGACCGCATGCGCTATCCGTATAAGTTTACGCAGAACTTGAACTTCAGCGGTAACATCCGTCTGGCTGACGGCTGGAACATCTCTTTCTCCAGCGGTTACGACTTTGATGCCAAGAAGTTGTCGCTGACTACCGCCTCGCTGTCGCGCGACTTGCACTGCTTCAACATGTCGTGCCAGGTGGTACTGACACCTTATACCAGCTATAACTTCTCATTCCGTTGTAATGCAGCCACGCTGACCGATGCGCTGAAGTATGACAAGCGCTCCAGCTATTCCAATGCCGTACAGTGGTACTAATAATGGCTGTTAGCTATTAGTAGTTAGCTATTAGCTGTTGGTTAATGCTAACGATTAACGGATAGCAGTTCCTGCAGTGCCGTCTCTTCCCCTACCACCCAGATGATGTCGCCCTCTGCAAAGCGGCGGGTGGGGTGCACGGACGAGAGGTTCTCCTTGCCTTCTTCGATGCCTACCACCATGCAACCGTATCTGCTGCGGATGCCGCTCTCAGCCATGGTCTTGCCGACAAAAGGACTGTTGGCAGAGATGATGAGCTGGCGCAGTTTCATCTCACGGTTTTCTACCTTCAGATCTTCCTGGATGACGTCAGTCTCTAACGCATGAGCGAAGTTGGCCATCTGTTCGTCGCTACCAATGACCTGCAGACGGTCGCAGGGGAAGAGCATGTAGTCGCCGTCGGGAATGTTCATGCGGAAACCGCCACGCAGAATGCTGCTGATGTGTACGCCATACTTCTTGCCAAGGTTCAGGTCTTTCAGCGTGCTACCCATCCAGAGAGAGTTGGTGGGTACTTCAAAGTCGGCAATATGGATATCGCGGTCGAGCAACTTGCCCTCATAGAGCGGACGCTTCTTACCCTTCACCTGGGCTTCGATGTCGCGTGAGCGCAGGTTGTTAACAAACAGGCGCTCCAGCAGGATGCTACGGCGCTTGATGGTTCGCGACACGACGATGAATGCCAGCACTACAATGCCCAGCGTAATCATGACGGCATTGCTGAAGCGACTCAGATGGTGGCAGATGTAGAAGATGAAGGCTACGGCAATAATCACCCTCGCCAGTATGGTTGCCAACAGTGGCAGGTGGTTGCGGTTGCTCTCAGCCCATAGTTTCTTCCACTCCTCAGAGCGGTTTTTCTTCATCACCATGGCACGCAGGAAGGGCGATATGAACAGGACGGTCAATAGTCCTGTGATGGCATTGGCATACCAGTGGAGCGTCCAGCCGGGCAGCAACTTCTGCATGAAGGGCAGTACAAAGGTGAACATCACGGCAATGGTGGCCGACGACAGAATGCTGTATATCAAGGTGTTGATGGCCATCTGCGTCAGTATTTGCTTCCAAGCACTCTGCTGCTGACTGTTAGGATGGCTCATGGACATGTGGTTGAGCAAGCGGATGATGCGCGACGACAAACGAGACTCCAAGGCATTGTAGGCGGGCGTGGCCAGTCGTATCATATAAGGTGTCAGGAATGTGGTGATGACGGACACAGCGACGATGACGGGATAGAGGAAGTCGCTGATGACCCCCAACGAAAGACCCAGCGAGGCGATGATGAACGAGAACTCACCAATCTGTGCCATGGAGAAGCCGCAACGCATGGCCGACTTCAGACTCTCGCCTGCCAGCATGAAAGAGAAGGAGCCGAAGAGTGCCTGACCGATGAGGATGGTTAGCACGAGTGTGATGATGGGCCATGCATAGCTGACAATTATTTGCGGGTCTACCAGCATACCTACGGACACGAAGAAGATGGCGCCAAAGAGGTTCTTGACGGGTTCTACCAGTTTCTCTATCTTTTCTGCCTCGACGGTCTCTGCCAGGATGCTACCCATGATGAAGGCACCGAAGGCAGACGAGAATCCCACCTTCGTAGAGATGACTGCCATGGCGCAGCAGAGACCCAGTGATACCACGAGTAACACCTCGTTGTTGATGAGACGGCGCACACGGCGCAGAAACAGCGGGATGGCAAAGATACCTACGACGAGCCATAGCACAAGAAAGAAAGCTATCTTCACCACAGAACCCAGCATCTGTCCGCTGTCGGGGTTGTTGCCGCTGGCTATAGCGCTCAGCATCACCATCATGACAATAGCCAGAATGTCCTCCAGGATGAGCACGGACATCACCAGTCCGGCAAACTGCTGCTGGCGCAGTCCAAGGTCGTCAAAGGCTTTGTAGATGATGGTCGTAGAACTCATGGCGAGCATACCACCCAGGAAGATGCAGTCCATCCTTGACCAGCTGAAGGCCTTGCCGACACAGACGCCCAGCATGGACATGGAGAAGATGATAACCATGGCCGAGATAAACGGTGATGCCCCCATCTTCAGTATCTTCTTGAACGAGAAGTCAAGACCCAGCGAGAACAGCAAGAACATGACGCCGATGTCTGCCCACAGGTGGATGTTCTCCATGTCAGCAACAGAGGCGGTATAGGGCATGTGGGGCGACACGAGGAAGCCTGCGACAATGTATCCCAACACCAATGGTTGCTTGAGGCGTTTGAAGATGAGCGTCACGATGCCTGCTACGATGAGCATCAGTGCCAGGTCTTGGATAATGGTGGGTAGTTCCATGGTCTAGTATAGCGTTCTATGTTCTGTATTAATCGTTATAGCTGGCTGTGAGTTCGCAGATTTTGATAATCAGTTTCATGGCTTTCTCCATAGACTGGATGGGCACAAACTCGTAAGGACCGTGGAAGTTGATGCCTCCTGCAAAGATGTTGGGGCAGGGCAAACCCTTGAACGACAGTTGTGCACCGTCCGTACCACCACGGATGGGCTTCACCTTGGGAGCTATGCCGCACTCCTGCATGGCTTTCAGCACGAGGTCGATGACGTGCATCTGCGGGTCTATCTTCTCCTTCATGTTGTAGTACTGGTCGCTGACAACACATGCTACAGTGCCCTCTCCGTAACGTTCGTTCATCTGCTCGGCACAGTGCAGAATAAAGCGCTTGCGGTCTTCAAAACGGTCGCGGTCGTGGTCGCGGATGATGTAGCTGAGGCGAGCCTGTTCCACACCAGCGGTAATGCCCAACAGATGATAGAAACCCTGATAGCCCTCAGTCGTCTCTGGTGTCTCGTCGGCAGGCAGCATGGCGGCAAACTCCACGGCCAGACGATTGGCATTGACCATCTTGTCTTTGGCATAGCCCGGGTGTACGCTGACGCCCTTGATGGTAATCTTCGCTGACGCCGCATTGAAGTTCTCGTACTCCAGTTCACCCACGTCGCCGCCATCCATAGTGTAGGCCCACTGACAGCCGAACTTCTCGACGTCGAAGTGGTGGGCGCCCATGCCAATCTCCTCGTCGGGATTGAAGGCGATACGTATCCTACCGTGCTTGATGTCCTTGTGATGCTGCAGGTAGACCATGGCTTCGACAATCTCAGCAATGCCTGCCTTGTCGTCGGCTCCCAGCAGGGTAGTGCCGTCAGTGACGATGAGGTCTTCGCCTACATGCTGCAACAACTCGGGGAATTTCTTGGGCGACATGGTGACGCCTTCGCTGAGCAGGATGTCGGCACCATTGTAGCTCTTGACTATTTGGGGCTTGATGTCGGCACCCGAGCAGTCGGGACTGGTGTCGTAGTGCGATATGAAGCCAATGGTGGGTATGTCGCCCTTGGTGTTGGCCTTCAGCGTGGCATAGAGGTAGCCTTTGTCGTCGAGTTCAACGTCGTCGAGGCCCTCGTGTTCCAGCTCCTTCTTCAGGTATTCGGCAAACAGCAGTTGCTTAGCGGTGCTGGGTATTGTCTGGCTGTCTTCAGCCGACTGTGTATCAAACTTGGTATAGTTGAGGAATCTTTCAGTAATATCCATAAAAAATGCTTATCTTTGCCATTTACGATGCAAAGATAAGCATTTTCTGCTAAATAGCGAAGTCTTAACGATGGTATTTTATTTGATAACCACTTTTTTGCCGTTGACGATATAGATGCCGCGCTGCATATTGCTGACACGACGTCCTTGCAGGTCATAGATTTTGCTGTTGGCTGTTGGCTGTTGGCTATTAGCAATCTGTCGGATGCCTGTTACAATGCCTACTGGTGTTCCAGATTCGTTGTAATAGCAATGATTCTGGAAGACGAGGTCTGGAGTCTGCTGCCCATTGTCGTTGTTATTGAAGATAATGAACTGGGGCAGGGTAGTCAGCGCACCATTGTAGGTCCACTTCCATACATTGTGGCTGTTGAGTGTACCAACCTTGGTACACGTCGCTCCTGGCCATTTCCCACCAGTGTAGTTGTTCGTGTTGTCCCAAGCCCAACATTTAACTGTACTCCAGCCTGACGTGGGAGCTTCGAAGAATGCACATACCTCGCCCTCGGTTACAGTACAGAAGTCGGGCAACTCAATCACCTCGTCCTTGATGTCGTCCAGAGCAGAGATGTCGACATTCTCTGTGACGTAAATCTTGTAGTTGGTGCCTTCATTAGCTAATTTATAACCATTGGTGTCGGCAGTCGCTTCGCCGAGTAGCAGAAGCACTTTACCCTTTGTTCCTTCTACGTTAAGCACATAACCGGTGGACGAAGACTGTTTTTTCAAGATGGCACTTTGGTTATGGATGCCTGCAGCCTTACGAATGATGATGAGTCGTTTGATGGTGCTCTTGTAGGTTTTCCAATGACTGAGCCATACACATGGTGTACCAGGCATGGTGAGGATGTAGGCATTGGCGGCCTCTACATTGGCATAGAGAGGACATTCACCGAAACGGCCTGTGTCGTGGTTATCTACAAAGGTCACTGAGTAGCGCTTGTAGTTGTTGTCGTCAGAGAGACAGCCATCATTTAGTCTGCTCCATTTTCCCTGACTGAAAGCATCATTGATGTAATATTTCAGTGGGAAGTCGAAGGCTGCCGACTGAATCACACCGTCCTGTTTGGTGCCGTTAATCCAATTGGTGACAACGCTCTTGCTGCCGTCCCAACACTCACCTACAGAGAACTGAGGCTGGGCAGTTACGTTATACTGTCCCACGTACTTAGCGGCAAAACCCTTCACAAAGTCATAGCGGAAACCAATATATCCAAGGTCATTCAGTAACTTGTCAAGATAGGCCAGTACGTTCTTCTGTACATTCTCTCCTGTATGGTCCAGGTCACGTGCACCGTCCCATGCCATTCCCGTGTCTGCGGCTCCTGTGGGGGTATAGCCATTCTTGGAACTTTCGTCATCAGAGCAGATGTCAGCAGCAGTCAGTTGATACTCTACTCCTTTGTAGGTTTCTTTGGGGAAGTTCAGCCAGTTGGAATTGACACTGGCCCTGTGATTGATAACTACATCCTCAATGATGCCCATGCCCTTTTCCTTAAAGGTGTTAATCATCGAGCGCAACTGTGCCTCCGTACCAAAAGCACTCCTGTGGTCGAACCAATAGACGGGGTGATAGCCCATATTGTTAGACATCGCATTGGCGTATGCTGAGTTGGGAATCCACATCAAGTCAAAGAACTGTGACATCTCGTCGGCCTGTGACTCCAGATTGGTCCACTTGGTATCTGCATAGGAATCCCAATAGAATCCCTGCAACATCACACCCTGATATTGGGCAGGCCATCCCTGTGCAGACAGGGACAGCGTTGCCAACGTACAAACTATGAGCGAAAAAAGCTTTTTCATAAGTATACTTGTTAGTAATAATTTTGTGCAAAGATACGAAGAAAAGTGCTACGTTGTTTCTCCACGCAGTTGAATAGTTTTGAAACCGCTATGCAAACGTTTGCACCGCTGGTTCCCTTATAAAGGATATGTTCCTAATGAGGAAATCAATCAATCAAACCTGTCCCTCTGATTGGTCCGAATCAGAGAAATCTCTGTGTTTCTTTTATTTCTTGGTTAATGTATGTCTTCTGCAAAGGTATCGACTTTTGCTGAGATATGCAAGAAAACGCTGGGCAATTTGGAAAACTCAATATATTTTTGCTTTAAAAGGGTGGAAATGCTGCAAGATCTCCCCAGGTACCCTAATCGCTGGGAACGCTTCTAAACAAAGGTACTTCAGAGTGGTACCTCTTCTTTTAGGAGGTAGTACAGAGGTACCCAAGACCTACCCTGAATGAAACCATAAGGACTATTACTGCAAAACGCCAATAAAATAGGGTTCACATTCACGCGCAACCTTCTGATATACTGCGCTGTAAGTGTGAACCCAGTTTTCTATAGAGGAATCAAAAACCTATCCCATTGATTCTTTGAATCACTTCAACGCCTTAACTACCAAATTGATGTTGGCTAATGCTAGGATTTTTTCAGAACTGATTTCAGAAAGGGATTTAATGAAAGGGACAATATTATCGCCATACGCCCGTTGAGAAAAGAAAACTAGTTGCGAATAATGCTTGCCATCTATCTCTATATCCTTATAATAATGTATATTCCACTCTACAGTGGTGAGTTGACCATTAGCAATATCGCTCACAAGAAAATCTACGATATACTCACCGCCATTCTCATATACTTTATAATTACAAATATTATCATTCTCTTTTCGCTTGGTTAACTCATTGGCTTTTGCCATAGCAGCATCTTTTGCCGATATTCTTGTCTCCACGATACTAACAGTAAACATCTTGTTAAATTGTTCAGGTGTCTCACCTTTGGGGAAGTATTCATGCAGGAAATATCCTTTGCTCGGATTAGAACTCCAACCTAAATAGAAATGAGTATTATCAAAAGCAATCGGGTTGTCGGTCACAAAATATTCCTTAACCGTCTGAGCATAAGACCAGATAGCCGTCCCAAGAAGGAAAATTACAAATAATACTTTTTTCATTTTAATGATTATTATTTAACGTTTGTATTTGCAAAGGTAAGCACTTTCCTTGAATCTTCCAAGCTTTTCGTGGAGGAATCAAAAACATTGCCTAGTGATTTTTGCATGAAAACAAGTGTCACTGTCACGGCTAACGTGCAGAATCATTGTGCGTTAGGTGTGACACTTGTTTACAAAGATTACAATTCCTGCAAGAACGAAATACACGCGAAAAATGCAATGGTCGCAGGGGTACCTCTATACTACCTCTTGCGACAAGAGATACCCTTCGGGAACCCCTTGTGTACACTGGCAGTTTGAAGGATTGGGGTACCTGGGGAGGTCTGTCCGAAAATTGTACAGCTAATACAGATCTGTATTAGCTTATCCTGACTCTGTATTAGCTGTTTCCGCAACTGGCTACAGCTGTCTCAGAGCCGGGTTAGCTGTACTCGCATTGTGCGACGGATGTCGCAAATATCTGCGACGGCCGTCGCACATATTTTTGATGGCCGTCGCACGAAGCCGAAATAACTGGTTTAATCGACGAATGAGCCTAACATGACGCCAAGAAAGGCTAAAAAGGAGAGAAAGAGCAGCTGAGTTAACATTCATTTTGGCATACTGTAAAGAAAACAGAACTGTCTGATAATAAAATACTTGCATGGTCATTTGTAGATTAATTAACAAAACCTCAAAAAACAAGTGTCACACTAAACTCACTATCACACAGAGAGTTAGGTGTGACGGTGAAGCTTTTTTCCTTGCAAAATCTTTATAAGACGGAGTCGGTTCTTCGCCGATTTACTTCTGCTTCAAATCGTCAATCACGGGGAGTCAATCGCGGGGACGGGTAATTGATTGAATGAACAAAAGTAAGCAATGAAGAGCATGAGATTACGACATATCCTCTTGTTTCTCCTGATGGCAGTGTTTGTCACTCCCATCAGGGCAAGCATCCATACAATTTTTGGAAAATCATAAAAACTCTCCGATGTTTGGCGCAAAAAGAAGGCGGGCACCGCCAGTAGAGTAGGGGTGCCCGCCTGTGAGTGTTGTGTTTCTTTATAGTTAGACTTAGGTTTGTATTGTTTCTTACTTAACAATCATCTTGCGACCGTTCTTAATGGCGATGCCACGGAAGCTGCTTGTTACACGCTGGCCCTGCAGGTTGAACATAACAGCACTGTCAGCGTTGCTCAGCTTAATGGTGTTGATGCCAGCGGATGCAGCGTCTGCTGTAGCATACAACTCCTTACTCTCAGGATTGAATACGAAGGTAATGTCGTAGGTGCCTGCTGCCTCGATTTCAAGAAGAGCATTGCCATCCTTGTCACCGCTGTTAGGATCACCATAGTTCTCGTCCCAGCTGTGGTTTGCAAGAACTTTATAAGTGTAAGAACCAGCATCGACCGTTACAGCCTTCTTTACAAGCTGGAAAGTACCATCTTGCATATCGGTCATGTCATTGCTCTCGTCATCCTTATTCCAGTCAGAACCAAGGATAGCAGCCTGGCCGGCAATAGTCCACGTCTTCTCAGAAAGCTCAGCATCACCAGTCTTTACAGCCTCATGGCTAACTTCTTTGCTGTCCTTGTTGAATTTGATGGTAACCTTATACTTACCAGTTTCATTAACTGTAAACTCATAGTTGTCGCTTGGATAAGCCTCGTCCCATGCATGGTCAGCACATACCTTGAGCTGCACTGCCACACCAGCCTCGATGACAACATCTTCTTTGACGAGCGTGTAGTTGACGCCATCGGTAGAAGTCATGTCGTTGGCGGTGTTTGAAGGATCCCAAGAGGTACCACAGAGAGCTGTAGAACCAGCTACAGTCCATGTCTGCTCTGTTGTAGGAGCTACATAGTCACCAGTTTTGGTTGCCTCTGCTGAAGGAATGTGAGTTTCAGAATTGAATGTGAAAGTAATGGTATACTCACCATCTTCAGCTATAGTAAGCTGGGCGTTGTCACTACCACCATCTGCACCGTATGCTTCGTCCCAAGCATGGTTCTTGACAACTTTGAAGCCATAGCCACCTTCAGCCTTACCTTTAACCATCATGCCCGTCTTGACGAGGGTAAAGTTAACACCATCGGTAGAGGTCATGTCGTTGGTGGCATCTGTTTGATCCCAGCTTGCACCTACAATAGCCTTTTCACCGGCAATAGTCCAAGTGTCTTGTGCCTGTACACCAAGAGCGCAAGCCAACACTGCAATAAGCGTAAAAATTTTCTTCATAATCGTTTTGTTTTAAAGTTTGTAATAAAGTTTGTTAAGTTTCTGATGGCAAAGTTACTTAAATTTGCGATAAGGTGTTCTGTTATCTATAAAAAAATAATAAAGCAGGTGTGCAATCGATTGCATTCGTTTGGGTAATACAGGCGAACATCGCTCCCAATGTTCGCCTGTTATGAGATGCAAGAAAGTCTTATTCTGTTGGTACAAAGTGAGCTGCACCTGTGATGTCGCAGAAATAAACATTGTACTTTCCTGCGGGAACGGCAATGTTTTTCTTACCTTTTTCGAGCGTCTTAGCCCAGAGGTCTTCGTTGACCGTCCAGTCGCCATCAGCATCGCCATATCCCCAGTCTGTGTTCCAAGCATGGTCAGCACGGAACTTGAGTTGTGTGTCTGCAGCTATAGTTACCTGGACAAACCAGTTGTGTTTAGCCTTGTCTGCTGGGGCCATGTCAACATCCGTATTCCAGTCATTACCTATACCGATGAGCGAGATATTGTTGTAAGAAACTGGATTCTGGTCTTCGAGTTTCACCCACTTATAGGTCAGTGCCTCGAGGTCGATGGTGAAGGTGTAATATTCCTTTGTGGGGGAGAAGATGGATGAGTTCTTGCCCTGCTCGAGCTTACCTGACTCACCTTTGTAGGCGGTTTTCTCACCAGAGCCATAGAGCTTGGAGAAGTCGTTGCTTGCGTAGCCCTCCTGCCAGTATTTGGAGTTCCAAACTTTAACGTCACCACTGCTGACATACTTGGTGGTATAGGTGAAGACGACATCGCTGTTAGGATCAGGTGTCATAACAGTCTTGTACGCCTCTTCCTTCTTAGAGGATGTAGCATTTCCGTAGATGTAGTAGTAGGGATTCTCGACCTCCTCAGGCGTAATCTTCAGAGTGAAATCACCGAGGGTGATTAGCTGAGCCTGGCTTTCTTTCATAGCATTAGCAAAGAGCTTAGCGGTAAATGTTCGTTCCGTAGATTTCTTGCCGTAGAAGGTGTATACCAGTTTCTCTAGTTCGGCCTTGGTCACCTTGCCGTCTTCTGATGCGGCGACATTGGCGGCTACAGCTTCAGTCTTGTCAGCAGGCCATGCAGACAGACGGATATTGCTCAATGTAACACCCTCTGGTAAGGTTCCTTGCTTCAATGTGAAAAGTTGTACTCCTTCATCGGCCAGGTCAGCCAAAATGATGCTTCCTGAGGCTGCGGCAGTGGGGGTGGCTTCGAAGCCCTCGATAGTTACAGCGGGTTCCTGTTCGTAAACCTTAGGCTGTGCCCAGTCGTCATAGCTCTCGTCACAGGCGGTCAGCGACCAGCCTGCAACAATGAGCATCAAAAACATTGATATTTTTTTCATAATTAATGTATTTTCTTTTTGTACTTAATCGATTATTTCAATTCGCCAGTGTCCTTGGAGAAGTTGAAGTAAACCTTCTGACCAGGGTTACCGCAAGTGTAAGGTCTAACCTCGCCACCATTGCCGCGATAGACAATCTTCTTGTCGTAGACGAAGAACTCCGTCTTCCACCATTCGTAGTTCTTAATCTTCACGTAGGCACGAGAGCCACCCTTGGCGTCAGTAGTAGTGCTGAGCAGCTCAGGTGATACAAACTCACCGTCCATGGTGGTAGGTGTGCTAATCTTGACATACTGCTCGAAATCGTTGCGCAGCTCGCTTTCGTTCCAGCAGTTGTCTTCCGTGATGCCCAATTCGCTGTTGATCAAACTCGGACCGATGAGCCAAAGCTCAGGCTGATAGAAGCTGTAATCCAGATGCATGGTACGTTTGTCGTTGTCAACCTTACCTTCAATGAATAGTACATACCATCCCGGTGTAGTAGCTTTAGCCACACCATCTTCAGAGACAGTGAACCCGCTAGTCTTGCATGAGTAAGACACATCAATCATGTCGTCAGCATAGTTGGGAGCCCCATTTGTGGGACTAACCTTCACACCGTCAGCGTCAATCCAAACGATACGCCAATGACATTCAGGAGCACCGTTCACAGCAGCGGTAGGCACTGCGTCCTCCCACTTGTTGCCATTGAAGTTGCCACAGACATAGAAGGCCTCAGGCACCTCTACATTAGGCAAGGCAAACTTAGTCTTTACATTGTTGAGCTTAACAATGTTTGACAAAGTCTCTGACCCGTTAACGTTGGCAATGTACGCACGTATACGGATGTAAAGAGATGTCTCGACAGGGAATTGCTCCTGCTTCTTGCCTTGCTTGGTCATGAGCTGCTTAGTGGTAGCGATTGCCAAATCGTTACCCTTCACCTCCATCTTGTTGATAGAGTAAGTGGTTGCCAACTCTATGGGGTCAGACATGTCGGCATTGATGGAAGTTTGCACGACATATGTCACCGTTGCAGGAAAGCCATAATCCGGCTGTGTGCAGTAGAGCATGATACTCTCTGTATTGTCCAGGTCATAAGTGCTGCTGGCAAATGTCGGCGAATTCAGTATGATGGGAGCCTGTTGCTTTGAGAGGTCGATAGTGGGGTTGTCGTCGCGGTCGCTCTCACACGCTGTCAGCAATGCCATTCCCATCAATAAGGATGTTATAATATTTATTTTTTTCATATCTGTATTCCAATTAAAAATTAATAACCTTCAGTGGGCTTTAGATTACTGTTGGCATTCAGGTCGTCAGCAGGTATGGGGAAGAGATTGAAGCGCTTGTTGATTGGAGCGCCATCCTTTGTGCCTCCCATCCATTCCCATAGGTAGTCACTCTGGCCTGCATAGCGGTTCCAACGAATCAGCACAGGACGGCGCATAGCCTCGTAGCCAAACTCGCGCGACCACTCCTTGAAAATATCTTCCAAGCTAACAGCCGACAGCGCCTCGGCGCTCTTGCCATCGTAGAGGTTACCAGTCTTCACGTTGGCACGGGCACGCAGCGCCTTTATACGTTCAACACCTGTAGCGGTGCAGTTGCCGCCATTGATTCGTGCATCAGCCTCAGCGGATATAAGGTATGCCTCTGCCAGGCGGAGAACAGGGAAGTCGGTGTCAACAAACTGTCCACCAGCGTGGTGACCTGGAGTTCCGTCAGCGTGCAGGTTATTATACTTCATGTAGATAAGTCCCTGAGTTTTTTGGTCCTCTTCCTCAATGACCAACTTCTGCCCTTGGGTGTAGAAAATGGCACGGTCGTCGCCGACAGATGGAGTGACATCCTTCGGAGCCCCCTTGGTAATAGCGTTGTCGTTGGTCTTAGTGCCAAAGAATACCTTCGAGAAATTAGAACGGGCGCGAACACCGACGTCCCACTTTTCAGAAGTACCATAGCCGAGGATAGGATTGCCCTTGCTGTCCTTTACACCATAGAGGTCTTCGGCCAGCATAGCCTCATTGGTGTTGCTAGCAATCATGTATAGCGTACCACCCCAAGTCTGAGTCTTCTCACCATCGTGCAGTGCAGGCAGGATAATTTCGTCCTGAGCGCCATTGGAGTCGTTATCGCCCATGAACAGCAACTGATAAGCACTGAATCCGTTCATGCCAGTAGTACACAGCTTATATTTGGTGTTGATGGCTTTGTCGGCATATGTCTTGGCATCCTCCCAGCGAGCAGTGCCCGTGTAAACCTCTGCATTGAGATACATGCGCGCCAAGAGCAGGTAACCGGCTGCCTTGTCAGCACGGCCATAGTCAACAGTCTTTGCATCTGCCAAAATTTCGTCACTGCTTCCCTCACCGATGACATCCTTCAGTTCTGACTCCAGGAAATTGAAAAGGTCAGCACGCTGAATCTGAGGAGCATTCTCGCTCGATAGCTTGGTTAGGAACGGAGGATTTCCGTACATATCCATCAGATAGTAGTAGTGGAGTGCACGCATGAAACGAGCCTCAGCACGCTTTTGCTTTGTAGCGGCATCGTCATTGTTGGCATTCTCTAGGTAGAAATTACAGATGGTGACACCAAACATTAGGCGGTAGTAGAGTGATGTTACGAAAGCGTTGCTGTTGGTCCACGTATTGCGGTTTAGCTCAGGCATACCAGGGTCGTTCCACCAGCAGTGAGCCTCGTCGGTAGTGAGTACATTAAAGTACCAAATCAGACGAATCATGTTCGACATACCCTCGTCGTCAGTGTCAAGGTCGCTGTCGCCGTTAGGACCAGTCTGTCCCGTCAGTACCAGATTGCCATATATCTTGTTGAAGATGTAGTCTTCGTTAAAATCTGACACCTCCTGCGGATTGATGTTCTCCACTTCCAAATCCTTGAGACAGGACGTAAAGAGTGTAGCACATGCTATCATTGCAGCAGGCAATAAATATCTTATTTTCATAGCTATTTTCTTTTTTACTTTTTTACCTTTTTACTTTTATCAGAAGTTCAGACTAACACCTAAGATGGTAGTGATAGGACGGGGGTAAATGTTTCCGTCAACACCACTTGCTACTTCAGGGTCTAATCCAGAGTACTTGGTAATGGTGAATACATTCTGAACTGTTGCATAGAGACGTCCGTTAATAGAAGCACCGAAAAGTTTGTCGAAGCTATATCCTAACGTAATGTTGTCCATCTTCAAGAAAGAGGCATTCTCAACGAAATAGTCGGAACCATACTGCTGTTCCAGTACATTGGTAAAGCCGCGGTTGACAGCATCAACACGTAGGTTGCTGAGGTTGCCATTGGTATAGACTGAACCAGAGCCTACGTTACATGCACCAGAAGCTGTGCTGTTGAATACATAGTTGCCTAAGCTGGCACGCATTGAGAAACCAAAGTCCCACTGTTTCCATTGCAACTTTGAAGAAAGTCCCATCAGCACGTCGGCGGCAGGCTTGTAATAGTAGTAGCGGTCGCCACCATCGAGTGTGCCATTGCCGTTACGATCAACGAAAGTATTGGGAATGGGGTTGCCGTTCTGGTCGTACACTTGCTGGTAGACATGGAATGCATATGAAGGCTTGCCAACTGTGAATGCCTGAACATCACCAAAGTTCAAACCGCCACCTGTGCCAACGAAGTAGTCTTCGCCCTTGCCGCTGATGAGCTCGTCAATCTCATTCTTGTTGTAGGTGAAATTGTAGCTGACCTCCCAGCGCCAATCATTTGTCTGGATAGGACGTACGGTGGTCATAAACTCAAAACCGGTATTGTGCAGCGATCCGATATTGCTAGTAACGGTGTTGCGGAAGTTTGAACCAGCAGCCACAGAAACGGTGTTAATCAGATCCTTAGTTTTACGATAGTACCAATCGAAGGCTAATTCTACACGATTATTCCAGAAAGATAAATCAAGACCTGCATTCCAAGTAGTGGTCTTCTCCCAGGTGAGCTGAGCATTGTAGGGTTGAGGACGATAAGTAGTACCATCACCCAGAACGGGATACAATGCGTGGTTGTTGGTGTTGGGCTTAAAGACGGGGATGTATGAATAATCACCGATAGCATCACCATCCTGCTGACCTGTAATACCCCAACCCAAACGGAGCTTAGCATCGCTAAGGAAGTCGATATTTTTCAAGAATGGCTCTTCCTTCATTCGCCATGCCAGTGCCATAGCAGGGAAGTAGCCCCACTGCTGGTTGGCGTTACCTTCCATCCAATTAAAACGTGACGAACCATCGGCACGCATCGTGAAGGTCAGCATGTAGCGATCCATCATGGTGTAGTTCAAACGACCAAAGAAAGAAACGAGATAGCGCTCTGTCTTGTATTGTGTCACCTGGTTGTCGGCAGGAGCATTGTACATGCTGCCAGCCTCATAAGCTGTATTGCCCTCACGGAAGGTGCCATAACCGAACCAGTCGGTCTTTTTGTGGAAGTGCTGCCACTCGTAACCGCCCATAATATCAAAATGGTGATCTTTGTTGAAGTCCTTCATGTATTGGGCATAGAGTGACAACTGGAGATTATAAGTGTCCTTAGTAGACCAGTTGTTCCAGCCATAATAGTTGGCCACAGAAGAATAAGGACTCTTCTCCGTCTCTTGCTTACCAGTCGAGATGTCCATAGCTGCATTCATGTGCAGGTGAAGATCCTCGAAACCATGAATGGCGTAGTCGGCCTCAATATTACCGATTAAACTCTTAGACGTAGCATGGTCATCAATCTGTTCCAAAATAGAGACGGGGTTGGTAGTACCTTTGCCGGTATACTTCCAATTAGCAGCACCTTCATAGCTGGCTGTGGTGTAGTTCTGTACATAGCCACTGAAGTAATCTCTATAGATGGCATTGTCACCAGTTACAGCCTTGGTGGGATCCATAGAGATGGCTGAGCCAATAGCACCTCCGTCAGCATAGCGGTTCTTGGCAATCATACCCTTACCGTTGATGTTGAACTTTAAGTGGTCATTTAGCAGAGAGGGAGAAAGACTGATGCTGGCTGTGTAACGCTCAAATTTAGAGGTCTTGACGATACCTTGATTATTGGTGTAACCTAATGATATACGGTAGGGCATATTTTTCAGACCGCCAGACATGGTAATGTTGTGGTCTGTAGAGACTGCTGTGCGGAAAATCTCATCCTGCCAGTCGGTATTGGCATATACCTTGTTGCCGTTGGCGTCAAGATATCCCAATTCTTTATAAGCATCGCTGTCCTCACCATACAGGTTTTTGATATAGTTCATCAGGCCAGGACCATCAAGTACATCAATAGATTTTTTACGTGCAGCAATGGAGACGTTTCCATTATAATTAAATGTAGGCTTTTGGTTGGCACGACCCTTCTTGGTGGTAATGATAATGACACCGTTTGATGCACGACTACCATAAATAGCGGTAGCCGAAGCGTCCTTCAGCACGGTGAATGACTCGATATCGTTCGGGTTTACCATTGATAGGGGGTTTGCCAGTC
>OCTX011820572.1_pt1 | contig 18304 bp, 15 predicted proteins | sample 1539691 | NCBI WGS metagenome assembly OCTX01 (sample SAMN02144231, study PRJEB22623) | gut metagenome | biome: sheep rumen | host: Ovis aries | place: New Zealand | reverse complement strand
TTCAAATCGTCACCGTCAATTTTCTGCTCTAAAACTCTATATTTAAGTAATTTACAAACATCTCCACTATTATTTAGTGGACACTAGTGAGATTAAGCAATAATGAGATTGTAAACGACAATATAACCTATTACCTTATAGAAGGCAACAATTTTGATTCTGGGCTTGCATATCTTTCAAGTACATATAAGAACGAAAAGCGAATTGCAGATGAACTGTGTCAAGTAATTGATATCGAAGATATTGGGAAGGTGATGTCTTTCATGGGAGCCTGTTATTCTAAAAGGCGAAAAGGGTTAAAGCGCTTAATACCTAGATCTTTTTCACTAAATACCTTCAAAGAAGCAGTATTAATTATCGCGAAGAAGGCTCTTTATGAAGGCAAATACGAAAAAGCAAGGGAGGTTATTGATTCTTTCCAAATATTCATTGAAAAGCAAAAGATACCTTCCGATTTTAAAATGCTATATTATATCTTAACGGATGAGAAACGGTTTGATGCTCTAGAGAGGATATGTGACAAAGATGCACTTCGTGAAGAATATACAACTGCCGTCTCTCATCTAAAAGTGAGAGGACCGTTGTCTATGGTATTTGTTCCTATAACAAAGAAGTATTATAAGTGGATGATTTTTAAATTGAAATAGTATGGGATTAATTGACATTTTACCAGTAAGTATGAGAGCAGCTTTGCTTTATGCAAAGTCAGCAAAGGTCGCAAAAACCGACAAAACAAACAAAGAAAAGTTGGAATTGATTCGCAAAAAAGAGAACTTCTGGAAGGGGAAATCCGGTTTCCATCCTGAAAAGATTGGAAAAGAACAAGCTGTTGCCGTCTCCATTGGACTTAAAGATTTAGCGAACATTTATAATTCTATCAATTCTCCTGATGACGCCCTACGTTGTCTTGATGCCATAGGTAATACACTGACAGACAGTTTAAATAGCTTGCCTAACACCGAACAAACTGCCCACAAGCGCCAAAGTATATATGAAAATCAGATATGGGCATGGTTACATGAAGCTACAGCATATGCAAAGAAAAACAATATTGAGAAGTGTAGAGAGCTATTGGATAGAATTAATGTTAGTATAAACAAAAAGATAGAATCAGAACCAGCAAACAAGCGACTTGCAGATTTTTGTGCCTACACTGTATCTCAGACATTTGAGATCTTTATCAATTTAGCGAAAGAATTTCCAGAAAACCAGCAAAAAGCCTACTACACATGTTTAAGTCTGTTAAAAGCATTCAAGGAAAGAGATCCTGGTAATGAAACAGTTCAGGAATATATAGAGAGGTTTCATTGAAAAATAGGCAAAATCTGAAAAGTTTTTGAGGGGACAATGATAGAAAGAGCTGCTTTGGTGGCTCTTTCTTTTGGTTTTTATTCTGGAATTATGGATAGTAACATGCAAATTTACACTGATGAAGACTTCACGAAAAGGCTTCAAGAACTGATGGATACCCCTCATCCACAACAGGATGCTTCTGATTTCAAATCCGCTGAGACTATAGTTGGTAAAACAATTAGTACTCCCGCTTTGAAGGATATTAGGGAAATAGAACTATCCCTATCAACAAGTGACATAGCAGACTATACTGACGGTTGCATTATTGTATGCATCCAAGCAAGGAAAGGCTCAATGATTAAAGAGGGGCGTTTCACTTGCTTTGTCTACACAGATGATTATTCCCCGATGTGCAACAGCGATGTGACTTATAAGTTCAATCGCGAGAACAGCATCAATGTGAGTATCGTCATGCTTTCTTTCCGTATTTGGTTACCAGGGAAATACTTCCTTCTGCTCCGTGATAAGAACAATGGTGCTCTTGCACGTATTGACTTTGAGGTAGATAAGTCTTTGAACGTTGTGCAGCAACCCTTAACGATGTGTCCCATCTGTAGTATCGAAGACATCCTTACCACCAGTTTCGAGAACACAGAGTCGAGTTGGGATGTTCTCTCTACGACTCCTGGCACTTCAGAGCTAAGAAAATATGCTTTAGAATGCAGGCAGTTGAAAATCTACAATGAGTTTCGAAAAGGACTGAGTGGCAGAGAATTAAAAGTCAGCCGTAATCTTCTGATCTATACCACGAATAGGGACTGGAACGCAGAAGTCCTTCAGTCTTTCCAGAAACTCGCAGTGCCAGGATACTACTATACTCACGTTGACTGCAATACACTCTACAATGCAGCCCTGCAAAATCCCTTTGAGCCACTGAATGAGAAATTGAACAATACCACCAATCAGATTTATTGCCTGACAAACCCGGGAGCCTTGCTCAGCACTGGAGGAAAGGTTGTCACTCGACATATAGTAGATAAAATCTGTGAAGACAAAGAAAAATATAAACTATGGTTATGTGGTGGCAAACAGGAAATCGAGAGCATACTAGATGTATATCCCTCCCTGAAGGAACTGTTTATGAGCGGAAACGTACTTAACCAACGTCCATACACTGGTTTTGAATTGGTTCAAGCTTTTATCAAAGAGTTGGATAATGAGCATCTTGATCCTTCTGAAGCTACGATGGATGCTCTTGCCAAAGCAATATTGGAGCATCATGAAAATGGTTGCTTCTCCACATGGTCATTGAGCAGCATCCGTCGATATGTAGCAGAAGAAGTATCTCCACGTTATCGCCGCCGTGCGATTGAAGCTGTGATGGCAGAAAAAGAGTATTTACCCGAATTACCGATTGAGGATATTCCTTTCAATCTCCTGCCTAACTCAACTTCAGAGTTTGAGGATAGCATCAAAGAACTCAATGAGATGGTGGGACTGGATGATGTCAAGAAGAGCATCACCACAATGGCCAACCAAAGCCGTTTCTTTATAGAGCGCAAGAAAGCAGGACTTCACACGTCAAATATCGCCTCACAGCATGGCATTTTCACTGGCAATCCAGGTACAGGCAAAACCACTGTTGCCCGTATGCTTGGCAAAATATACCACTCCATTGGACTACTCTCCAAGGGCGAAGTGATATGTGCAGACCGTACACGACTCGTTGGACGATTTATCGGTGAGACTGAGGAGAACATGAAGGCCGTTTTGGAAGAGGCCAGAGGAAACGTACTCTTCATCGATGAAGCATACAATCTCTATGAAGGCACTGCAGACCGTAAAGACTATGGCGCCAAGGTCATCGACAGCCTTCTTACAGTCCTCTCACAGCCTAACCCAGATATGGTCATCATCTTTGCAGGCTATGAAAAGGAGATGGATGCCATGCTAAACTCAAATCCCGGCTTGATGGGGCGTTTCCCCTATAAGTATCGTTTCAGCGACTACGATGCAGACCAACTGATGGAGATTGCCCTACACTTGTTAGCCAAAGATGATTACTGCATCTGCGATGAAGCCCAAGACATCTTTCGCCAGAAGATTAGTGACACTCTCGCACAGCGAACCAAGAATTTTGGTAATGCCCGTTGGGTAGAGCAGTTTATCCGCAACGGCATCATTCCGGCAATGGCGAACCGTGTCACGCTTGATGCCGTCAAGGACTATCAGCACATCCTTCCCTCTGATATCGAGGAAGGTTACAAGAAATTCAACCCTCGTATGACAGAACTAGTACCTCGCCGCCAGGTGGGCTTCAACTCCTAAATGAATCTTGGCATGATTAAAAAGTTACCCACATACGCGGAAGCCCAAAAGGCTATCTGCGGTGCCAAAGACCCTATGGCCTTCCTACACCTGGGCATTCTTTATGCTGAGGGCATAGGTACAGAACGGAATGATTTACTTGCCTCCTATTTCATCAACAAAGCACTTGATATGGGAAGCAAGGAAGCCATAGAGTATATCAACATCCAGTATGAGTCAGGAAAGAAGGATTTTGCACAGGAAATCATATCAGCAATCGGGGATGAGCGTTCAATTACGCAGGAAAAGCTTGCCAAACTAAGGACTAAAGTTGAAAGTGCAAGGAAAGCCAAGCACTATGGCATTCTTTCAAGTATCGGTAAGTTTTTGCCGTTGCTCTATTCTGAATATAATCGGGATAAAGCTATTCAAGACATTCTGAACGGTCGTAACACGCTTGATGCTGACATCCTGTTCTCCACCTGTACAACAGACAACACCTCAGAGATCTATCTGAACTCACAGGATATGCTTTTTCAACAACTCTATGCACCCTTTGAGAAATACGATGTGGCCAATGAAGACATAGAAGCTGAATGGTTAGGGAAGGATGAGAGCGAACTGGCACAATGCCTTGTGAATCTCACTGAGTCGTATGACTCTATTTGCCAACGCTATCATGTAGGCAAAAAAGAGATATTCACCCTGCATACATTGAAACTGTTTCCCTATATCAAAGTCAACGATTTGGCTCTGCTTAGACAGCAGGGATTCAGATGTTTACTGTCTGTCAAGGACATTGACCTTGCCATCAATGACAATTTCCTAAATAGCCTGAGAGATGACAAGACCCTACTCGATATATGTGAGATAATCAAGGATCAGGACTTACAGCTATTCCTCATCTCCTTCGTCGAACTGAACATTGACCTTGATTCCTTGGAAATAGACTCGCTGCAGTTATTAAAGGCATATAGAAACAACAACCTTGCACCACTTGCTGACCGTCTGAATGCATCAGTGGAAAGGCTCACAAGTCATGGTATCAAACACGACTTGCCTACGTATACCGCAGAGAATCTGCCTCCCATAGACTTGTAGATGGTTTGGGTTAGCCGTATCTTTTTAGCACGAATGCCTCTTCCTGTTTCACCATAACAGTGAAGTCCAGCCCAACATCATGAAACTCCTTGATTAGTATCTTGTTCTCCATGAAGGCTTCTGTAGCGCGTGCAAAAGTCTGACGTAGAATCTCTTGGTCAACATCAGTATCCTGACTCATCTCTGTATTACTTGCTATCGTATTGTAAATGATACGCAAGTTTTCACGGTTTTCTTTCTCCGACTTGCCTTTGGGATCAATGTAGTTGTGTAGGAATGAAGCCAAGATTTTTGCTCCCATGTCACCTTTGAAATATTGGCGTGTAGCCGTTAAAAGGAACATGCTGATGACATCCATCTGATTCAGTCCCATCCTACTGGCTATAATCTGGAATAAATAGACCTCCTGTGGTGCTGTATAACCATCGGCACCAATCAATCTGATGACATCCCTAAGATACCCTTCCTTATCATGGCGAGTCTTTGGCATCTCTTCTTCAACTTTATCATAGCCCCCTTTAAGTGCATCCACGAGTTTCTTCTCATCAACACCTTCCAGATGGCAAATCGTCCTCATGGCTTCCATCTCATCCGGTGTCACCTGTCCGTCAGCGATGGCCATAGCCGTCAAGTCGCGTGCCAGCTTAAACTGTGGCTCCGTCAAAACGCTGAGGAATTTTGTAATGATACTCATATCTTAATCAATAAAACGTCTCGCAAATATGCAATAGCCACATCATCGGTGTGAAATTCTATTTCAGCCCGCCATAGCTTTTAGCCGCCTCTTCCAATGCCTCCTCAGTGGTGTATTGCTCGTAATACTTACAACGTGTAACGATGGACTGCGTTGAGCAATTCTTGCCCATCACCCGCACCAAGGCCCAGCCTTTCATCTCGTTGCCGAAATCATTGTCCACTAATGCCAAGCATTCATCCACCACGGCGAACTCGTCACGTTTCACCTCGCGCATCTTGAAACTCACATTGGGGCAGTCTTCACGCTGAAACTGTTGCTCAGCGGTGTAAAGCAGGAACACCTCAAAAGGTCGAACTTCGCCGACTTTGCGGTCGGTGATGAGGGCTGGCATCCCATCCACATCGCCCAATCGTGATTGAACAGGCGACAGACTGCCTTCGCTTACGGGGATACCAGGCATCAGCAGGGAGCCTTCCACAGAATCTTTATTTTTAGGCAAGTAAACTACCGGCAACTGGTTGGCCAACGATAAAAAACGGTGGTAGGCGGTCTTGCCTTCAGTAAACATAGGTGACCAGCGTGACAGTTCCTTCCACAGAGCGATGCTGTGGCGCATCCGCTGGCGTTGGATGAACTGACCGCGCGAGTTGCTGCGGCGACCTTCCGATGTGGATACACGTGTGACGACCGTTCCGTTTCTGATGTACTTGGTTACTCCGAGCGACGGTATCTTACCGATAATCTCTACTCCAATCGATGGTTGTTTAATTTTCATGACTATATATGTTTATAATTGCGCCGTTCCAGACAGTTGTCAGGCTCAATATATATTTGTTATTTCATCTTTACTTCTTTCTTATATCTGCGATTCAAAATCGAACAACTAACGGACAACTAACGAACAACTATCGAAGAACTAACGAAGATATACTGATTCATCTTGCACTCTTGTAGCTTGTTGGTCTTGCCCTGCGTGATGATTTTCTTAACTTTCAGTCATTTTAATTATCCAAGGTATAGAACGCGAGAACTCCTTGTCCAATTCAGAAATATGGTCAAGAGCATCATAAGGTCTGATGTCATGATGAATGAAAAGTTTCTTGTTCTGTTTCAACACAGATTTGTCATCATCGTAATGGGCATTGTAGGCATCTTCATTATCATGTGGCTTGCGATAGCCCATGAGCAATTTCTCAACGTTCCAGCGGTTATGTTCCACTCTGGCCAGTTCTTCCACTTCCATTTCAGACAGCGGGGTGGTGTCTTGACTATTGTCATCCAGTTTTAGACCACGAATAGCTCTCAAAGTCGCAAGTTTAGTCCTGATTGTGTACGAGTTATAGAGATTTGACCACATCAGGGACACTGACAACTTGCGCCACAGTTTGTCCGCCTCATCCCAAATATCGTCAGTTGGAATGGTGTTGAGTTCGAATTCTCCCTTGAACCTGTTGACACCATAGTCCGCAGTGCTATAGAGATAGTTGATTAACTTAGCACGCTTTAGCGATTTATCGTCAGCGTGGTATGCCGTCTCGTTCATTCCGAAAGGATAAATATGAGCATAACGTGCCTTTCGTTTTCTCGTATTATTAACAAACCCGTTTTCTTCTATCGTGGAGTATTCAAACTCTTTGTCATCTGCCGATCTAAGGTTTGTCACGAAGTTGTCAGAACGGTCTTGGCGTATGAATACAGGTATCTCGTTGTCATACACAGCGTCAGGCATATTCATGCCCATCACGAAGTTTGACCTCTGGTCCTTCAAGGCCAGGAAAATAGACAGATATTGACCGTCTGTATCTTGAGCCCAGCGACTGATTTCGTCCTGAACTCTCGCAGAGAAGATGTCGCCCTTAATGAACTCAAACTCCACATCCAGGAAGTTTGCTTCCTCGTCTTTGAAGTAGGTTGCAGGCATACTATATGACATTGGCCTTAAGTGGTCTGAAAGGTCTCTGTAGATATAGTCTTGTATTTCAAAGAAATGACGATTCCGGGTTATAAACTCATCTTTCTCTTTGTCTGCATTAATATCAATAAAGGTTATTCGTGTTTTCAGTTTGCTGTCTTTGTTAAAGTTTGGGAAATGTAGTACATGTGCCGCTTCCATAGCAAATGAAACTGCAAAGTTTGTAGTGCCAGCAAAAACTAAATGCACAAAATGCTCATCGTCTGGTCCGATTCCATTTCCAAAGACAGATGGATATGTAATTATCTTCGAAGACTTAATGTTCATGTCTTTGTGACAGCGCTTTACGAACACCTGCTTGGCCCAACTCGCATAGAAGTTATATGGTATAAATTCTATGCCGAGTTTTCTTATCTTCTCGAATATCTCAGACGTTTTAAATGCAGCATATGTATCAATATCTCTAAATACGCATGTGATACGTTTAGGGAGTTGATTCTCTTTAAGATTTGCAAGGTATTGATAGATGCAATCGACACATTCCACGTTTATTGCATCATGAGCCGGCTGACCATGATATCCGACAATAAAGATTTCTTCTGCGTTTTCAAGATGAATATACGGGTATGACTCTGAAGTAGTACGATGGCCATAATTGAAGATAATATGATTCATTTGCTCTTTGTTGAACGTCTTTCTTAATTTCTCTGTAGCCTCAGCTACAGGATGCGAAGTTAGAATAAGAACGAATGCGTCTGAATCCTTTTCGAGAATATGCTTGATGAACGAAGGCACCATATCTCCAAAGCCCATAATGATATAATGGCCAGACTTTAGATAATAAATTTCTCCATTACGGAATTTTTCGACCCTTCGTTCTATCATGTTCGTCATAACAGATATTATCATACCTGTAAATATGACAACACCTGCAATATAAATAATACAGCCAACGAATGTCGCCCATCCGCCCACAACGGTTTTATCATTCGTATAAAAACTATTGAATGCATTGCCATCAATAAGCAAATAAAATGGGAATGCCCACTTGCTTATGTTCTGCTTCTCACAATAATTGATCCAATCTTCTCCAGATAGATACAATAGTAGGAAGGAAAGCAAAAATATTGCAGCAAGAACCATTAATAGGATTAATACTTGCCGTTGAGAGTCCTGCGACAACGTTCTGTCAAACCGAAGAAGAGTTGCCTTGATTATCCTTTGCTTCATAATTTACTTCCGCTTTTAATTCGTTGATTGCGCTCATTAATGTAACTATATACAATCGATCATTAGCTTCATTGTACTCTTTGTACTTATTACCTCTTTCATCAATTTTTTCTAAATATATTCTAGTCTGGAGATGCTTATACAGCATGTCCTGTAATTTCCCAATCCTTTCCTTTTTACTATCTGTACTCCCATTGTCGGAGGTACTCTCTTTCACTTTCTTCTTGTTCTTCTCAGGCATATAAAGCCATAAAACTGCAAAAGCAAAGGCTAAGATCATACCAAGTGAAACTACAAATTGCCAAGTAATTGCCATAAAGAATGTTTCCATATTAAAACTAATTTATTATTGTTGTCCAAATCCTTTTTTGCGGAATCATACTTAATAGTCAATGTTACTCTTTATTATTTTTGCAGGATTTCCCGCAACCATCGCACCTTCTGGAACATCTTCTAGCACAACGGAGCCAGCCGCCACCATGGCCCATTTGCCAATAGTAACACCACACATAATAACAGAACCTGCACCTATAGAAGCACCATAGCAGACACGTGTTTCTTCCAATTTCCAGTCATTAGGAACGACCTGCCTACCATCTCTCATGATAGACCTTGGGTATCTATCATTGATAAAACTTACATTAGTCCCAATGAAAACCCCATCTTCCAATGTTACACCTTCATAAATACTATTATTATTCTGGATTTTTACATTGTTGCCTATCTTAACGTTCTTGCCGACATAAACATTTCTATGAATACGACAGTTGTGTCCTATCTCTGCTCCATCATCAATAAAACTTCCATCTTCCAACAACAAATTGTCACCTCGCTTAATATTCTTACCCACATAATCGAGCACCCTTTCTTGCATGCGAAGATATATTTCAAATGATTCTGGAGTAAGTAATAAGCCTATCAGCTCATTGCGGTCTCTTAGTGGCAAGAACTGAACTTTTGCGATTTCCAAATATCCATCATTAGCACTATCGTGCATTTCTTTAATCTGTTCTTGCGGTGTTGGCGATGGTTGTAAGTGGAGCACAGCCTGGGATATGAGTTCTATCTCCAACCGTTCGCTCTTTATGATGCCAACCTCAAATAGTCCATGGTTGTCTTCTTCAATTCTTGATTGTGTTGCACCAACTTCTTCTCGCAATGCACGGAACAGAAGATTGTTTGTGTCAATGTGAACGGACTTATCCGTGTCAACAATCAGGTGTCCATTCTTATCTTTAGTCCCATCAAGAAGCAGACTAACCGTTTCGTCATATGAGAAGTGCCAAATATCTCCAGACGATATATTACCAGAGCGTTTAGTCCACATGAGCGATGGTCTTCCGTTTATATATGCTGTCACAAAACCACCAAGACCTAAAGAGCATAGGAATGGTGCCAGTGGCCTTATGTCTTGTGTACTGTTTATGACAAATGGGCTACCATCAATAGAACACAAGATGTGATACATCTCTGTCATACACTTAAAAGTGAAATAATCAGAGTAGTAAAGTTGCATATCGACGCAATGTTCTTCCGAATCAGTAGTGCGATTGTCAGAAATACTGTAAACGCCTAATTCTGCACCATTAAACATCGTCTTATCTGCTCTCAAGTCAGCAATAAAAGAACATGCGACCATTTCTGCAACAATGATGACCAACTGTTTCTTATCGAAATTGTCTAACGAAGGCAAAATGATATCTTTGTATTTATCCACATTCAAGTATTCTGAAAGCCTTTCATGAAGAACAGGCATGCTGTACATGTACTTATGAGCATCCAGAAAACAATAAAATTGCTGCATTAGTTCACTGCTCTCAGGGTTGAGTGCCTCCCGATGCTTCCGAATCTCTTTCACCTTGTCCTCACGGAAAAACTTTAATTCTTGGAGTTTTTTCTTGAATTTTTCAGGAACATCGATGAACAGTGCCTTATTGATAACACACATATTGAAATTTTGAGTGCTGTAGAATTCATTGGCACCTGTACCACATAGTTTCCTATAGTTACCAAATACAGTATTTTTGCCAAGTTTTCTTTGCAAGGCAATACGTATGAGAAAAAGGCTCATATCTTCATAAACAGACTGTCCGTGCTTCTCATTAATGAGTGCTGAAAGGCTTGCAAGCTTTTTTTCTCCTTTAATCGATTCTATCGTATCTTGTTGATGAATGGCTGATGCCTGAGTATCAAGCCATTGTATTTTCTCTACATACTTCTTTAGTTTTGACTTCCCAATATTTATTTTATCTTTGGGATAAAATAGTATTGTTTTATTCTTTTTTACCGCATATCCAAGTTCCTCATTAATGATAAACTTTGATGATTCAACTTCTTTGGTATAAATCATCAGGAAGAACTCTGACTTGTCAATACCTTTATGTATACGCTTAGTATATTCATTACCAACATCATGGTGAAGTTCATTCATATCAAACCATGCGTCTATGTGGTGCTCGCCTAACTCTTCAAACAAACGAGCTACATAAGGAGCATTCTCCCGCTTGTAACTAATAAACACATCTTTGCTTCCTTCAATGACAGGAAGTTCCACAGATTCGTTGTTAAATTTGAACGACTGAGTTTGAAAAACAACATCTCCCATAACGAACAGATTTATGAGCTATTAAACATTTGTTACTGATTTCATCCATGAAAGGTAAGCGTCATCACCATCATCTATATTAATAGCAATAATTTCTGGTGTCTCATAGGAATGATTCTCCTTAATAACATTTCTAACTGAGTCATAAAGATTCCAGCAAGTTTTTATCAACACAAGGATTTCCTTTTCGTGACATACTTTTTCTTTCCAAGAATAATGGCTTCCAATGTCAATTGTCTGAATGCATGCAGCAAGTTTTTTCTCTAAAACACAATTAATTGTCTTCAACGCAATTTCTTGATTGTCATAAGTTGTCATAACAATACAATATTCAGTTTCTATTTTCATCTCATCAACATTTTATATAATTACTAATCCAGTGCCCAAATTCTTTAGAAATACTAGAAATGGGTAGGCATATAATTTCGCAGAGCTCATAGGAGTGATGTTCATTTATAAACATTTCTACTTCGTTATAAAGACTGGTTTCAGTAAAACAAGTTAATTCGTATTCTTTTTCCGAGCATAATTTCTCATCCCACATATACATTGAATCCATCTGTTTTATCTGTCCGGAAACAATTAGTTTTTTATCAATCAACATTGATGCTATTTTTTTTGCTTCTTGTTCAGATTCGAATGCAGTCTTAACAAGACAAAATTTTTCTTCATCATTAGTATTCCGTCTATTTCTGATGTCTTGAAGTTTTTTCTCGATATTGTATTTTAGAATAGGATGGAACTTCTTTCCCATCACAATGTTTTGATCCTCATTCCATCCATCAAGAGCAGTAGTATCAAATTCTTTGAGTTGATCAAACAACTGTAATGAACTTATATTACAGCTATCTTTAAACGCATATGCCATTACATTTTCAAGCCCTCTTGGGAGCGAAAGGCTTACTAGCATCATACATTTTGAGAAAGACCATGGACCAATTATTTTGACTGTTTCAGGAAGGTCTATCATGTCTTGTACGAAATTCTCAGGACATTTTACAACTTGTTCCATGTTCTTGTCGTATAGAATACCTAAAGATGATGTATAATGTCTGTTCAGAGGATCCACATGAAACTCCATTAACTGGCTACAATTGTTAAATGCTGATGGATGGATAATCATTAATGAAGAAGGTAATTGAAGATACTTTAGTCTCTCGCAAAAAGTGAAACATTTTTCATCAATCTGCTCTAACCTATTATTAAATTCTATATATACAAGATTGTAGCATCGTGAGAAGGAACGCTTTCCCAATCTTTTTAAAAAAACAGGTAAAGTAACGTGAGTAATAGAGATGCATCTTTCGAAAGCCCCTTCTTCAATGGTCTCAATAGTATCACTAAATAAAATCTTGGTAATGCGAGTTTTGTCTTTAAAAGCGTATTTTCCAATTGTTGTTATCGAATTAGGGATTTTAACAATTTGAGCATTCCCTACATATTTTATCAAGATGCCATCTTGTATCAAAAAATCTCGTGTGTCATCACTTTCTGTTTTCGTATTTTCTGCTACGAGGAACATTGACACAAGTTTATCTAGGAATGCGTCAAAATAGAATATATCAAAAAGGAGTCCATTGTGACTCTTTATGGAATCTATTTCCGATGGCAAATTAGGGAAGTCAAACTTCTCAGTAAAAACACAAATTACATTTTTTTGCTTAGAAAGGGCTTCAATTATTTCCTTATACAACCAATCTTGTTCATTGGTGCATCTATCTAAAGAATGACTTCCTAATACCAAAAGGAAATTGGTACAATTATCAATTGCATTTTTTATGTCATCGGTAAATTTACCACCCCCCAAGGAATATATATCACAGAAAGTCGAGAATCCCCTTTGTTTAAGAGCATCATACAGATTTTTAACTTCCAGTGAAGTTTCAGATCTTCGATAACTAATGAAATTCTCGTAAACCATTATTACGTGCTACTTAATTAGTCTATTCCTAATACTCAGACATTTATCCATCCGTTTACCATTAACAGCATATAGATATGTGCTATGTGCTGACTCTGGAAGATATGTTAGAGACTTTGAGAACTTTCGCAGCGTGGCAAGCGTATGTTCAATAGCATCCAAAGGAGGTGTCGAATTCCCATTAAGACTGCTCTCGGTAAATAGAGCCATAGGAATCAACATCTGACGAGCAGTACCTTTGTCTTTGTTAAAAGCCGCCAGTTTATGGCTAACTTCCACAAGATAATAGTTGGATATAATCATACGATTATGTAGTTTGTTGTAAATAGGGCAATCTGGTGTCATCCCAAATACTTCCATAGTAATCGGGAAATCACGGTTTAACTGCTGTTTTACGTCCTCTAACAGATTCACAATCTCCATGAAAGAATAATTCTCATCTTTAGCCATATTATCAAAGACAATCGTTACATGATAATTGCCCCCAAGAAATTGTTTAGGCAATAATTCACCGAGAATATCCTTGATATTAGCAATGCCATCACCTGCATTAGGGCGTCTGAAAGCAAAGAGATATCGATCCGTCAGTAATAGAGCATTTGAAGGTAATCTTTCTACACTATCTAATACTGTGTCCCAGCCACGTCCCAATTTTTCTTGTTCTTTTGCAATATGAATATCGTTTATGTCGATTAATGGGGTAATATTGGGGCTATCACCACTTACGCACATTACACCGTATCTCCTCTGTATAGTTAATGCTTCTGTATGAGTTAGATTTAAAATGTATAGTGAAGAAGGATTCTTCAAGACATTCTCCGGATGCAGCTTGTATCTTTCTATATCTTTCTCAGTCAAAAGCTGAACAGGTTGCTGTTTAAGCAACTTGTAAAGATTAGAACGTCCTGCCGTAGCACGTTGTTCCTCTGTATTAACAATCCTGTCATATACAGAATCGGATATATAGACCTTAAACATACTCTCGACTTTTGTTATTGATAAATCTATGTGGCAAAATTACAAAAAATATGGCATAATAGAGTCACTTTGAAGGGAAATTTGCAATATTTCCTCGCTTTTAGCCGCAAAATCTTATTTAAACGCCACAATTTGGAGAATTATTCGTTGAGGAAGTCTGGTTGTATTCATCGTCATCAATACCAAAATCCATCTCGTCATTAACAGAATCCAATATGCTTTTTCTCTTTGGGTACATCTATAGACTGGATATCCTCAGGAGTAAGAAGGCGAAGTTGCTGTTTGTCCGTGGGTTTCTGCCTGACACAACGCATAGCGTGTTGGATATAAATGCGCTCCAGTTGGTTGGCAACAAAACGGGCATTGCCCCAAGTCTGTGGATTTCGCTGCTGATAGGCCTGTGTCAGTATCTGCTCATACTTCTCCCAAGCGGCTGGGGTGAATGCATACTCATATTCTTTCACACGACGACGGGTGATTTCCAGTAACTCGTCAATGGTGAAGTCTGCAAACTCGAACTTGTTGGGGAATCGGGACTGTAGCCCAGGATTGGCATCGAGCAGTTTTTCCATTGGCTCTTTGTAACCACATAGTACAATGGCTATGTCTCGCTGGGTCTCGTCTGCGAGAATGCTCATCATCAGCTGAACAACGATTTTTCCTGGATCATTCTCATGTTTGCCATTGAGTAGATAAGCTTCGTCAATCATCAGTACCCCACCCTGAGCCATTTCAAGCACTTGTCGCATGGAACGTTCCTCGTCACCCCAAAGGGTTCCGATAAAGGTTCCTCGGTCACACACAACGACATGTCCTTTGCTCAGGGCACCAGCCTGACGTAATAAAGAACCGAAAATCTTACACACTGTCGTCTTTCCAGTTCCAGGACGACCGAGGAACACACTATGGAGCGAAACGTCATGCTGCTTGCAGTCGGGAAACATCCCACGCATTATCTTGTTGTAGCGGGTGAGGGCCATCAACTCGTCCATACGCTTCTTAATATTAGTGCAGCCCACTAATTTGTCTAACTCTTCCTGCGGATTCGCTATGGGGCGCAGGATTTCCACCTTGACGCTGATGTTCTGATTCTGTTCAATCTCTCCGTCTGGAAAGGAAATGTCCTCTATCTTATGTACACTACCTTTTGGAAAGTCATTAAGATCAATCTCATCATCTTTGTCTTTGTCATCACCGTTGCCGTCTTCGTCAATGTCCAGATCTGTATCATCCGATTCATCTTCATCAGCGAATTCGAAATCACCTGCTATAAATTGATTGAGTAGCTTTTCAAAATCATCAGAATTTCTGTCGCCGTCATTGTTTTCCGGTTTGTCTTCTATTATTCCACTATCATGATGCCTGTAGTCTTCGCCCAATATAGCTTTCATGACCAATCCTGCCTTTTCGCTATACAGTCCGTTTGTGGCCATCTCCCGATGCCTTAGCCCCTTCAGTCCATCGATGACATGGATATTCATGGTCTCCCATTTATATTTCATGTCATTGGCATTCATGAATGTGCTCTCCGAAAGCAACACCCCATAGATATTCATAGGTGGAAAGATATTTACGGTCCTATTGCTCATTTCCTTCATGGCTTCCGACAACTGCCAGACTGGGCTTGTTCGTGACCCTCTTGAGGAAAAATACTCCGGTGCATCTACGTCTAAAGTATCCCCTTCGTCTGCCAGCTCTTCTTTCCTGCCACAAAGGTCGAAACACACAACAACCAAGTCTGTGGCATGGATATAAATGATAGTATTGCACTCTTTCAGATAGGGATCAAACCCTTTTACAAGAGAAGAATAGACATTCTGGTTTAAGGCCAGCTTGTCCATGTGCTCCAATACAGTTTCCTTTGTCTGCATTCGGAAATCTTCAATCAGTCTGCTTGCTCTCATCATATTGTTCGACATTATATCTGACATAAAGAGTCAACGATTCCGATTATTCTATCATGCAAACAAAAAAATCCGCCCTGTTCCATAGATTGAATAGGGCAGATCTCTCTACTTGAACTCTTTAGCCTTGTTGGATAACCTCGTAGAATTTCCGCTGAGCGGCACGAAGCATGTTTATCCCGCGAGGGACAAAATCTGCTAAAACGGGCGTACTGTCAACCAGGACTTCAAAGCCAATCCATACAGCATTAGGAACAGGAGTGTATGCCTTGACCACCTTCAATTCTGAATTCACCTTATTTAATGCCACCAAGACAGCAGGAAAGTTCTCCTCTGTCACATCAAAGATCCCTGGCATCATCAGACGGAAATACTCGTTGTCATCTTCATCGTAGAAGAAAATGAAATTAAGACCTTCGCATTTGAATGCGAGACCATACTCTTCCTCCTTGGGGCAAAATCCCTCTTCACGGAGGTAATTCAACATCAATTCTTTTAAATTCATAATCGTCGCTTTTAGTTATAATTATTGGATAAATCCTATCTTGGGGCGTTTGTTTCTGGTGTCAACATCTTCCATCTTCTGACGGAGATTTTCATAAGAATTGACCACATCTTTACTGATTGAGGGATGAATGCTCTTTATAGTTGCTTCCAACAGTTCCTGAGTGATTGGCTTATCACTAAAGGCTGCTCCCATAGCAGCATCATTGACAATATAAGCGATGTCGCTGGCAATATATCCATCGGTAAGCTCAGCGAGACGTTCTGAATCAATTTCAGAACAAGGACGGCCATTCAGATGTAACTTGAACATCTCTTTACGGGCATCCCTGTCTGGCATAGGTATATATACTAACTTGTCTATACGCCCAGTTCTTAACACGGCAGGGTCAATCATATCCGGACGATTGCTGGTGGCAATGACAAAGATACCACGCTGGGCACAGTTGTTGAGCTGACTAAGGAACTCGTTGACCTCGCCTGCCTGATGCTCAGCCCCTTTGTTGGAACGATTAGGCACAAAAGCGTCAAACTCGTCGAAACAGATGATGGTGGGCTGGTTCTCCTCTGCTTTCTTGAAGAGGTCGGCAATCTTCCCTTGTGAACCATGCACATAAATGCTACCCAAGTCGCTGGCTTTAACCAACATGAAATTGAAACCAGTTTCCTCTGCGAACTTTTCAGCAAAGAAACTCTTGCCACAGCCAGGAGGCCCATAGAATAACATACCATTAGGAGGCAGCAGCTTATATTTTGCGGCTTTCTCTTTGTCCTTCAGGATGAAAATGACTTTCTGAGTCAGCATCTGTTTCAGTCCGTCCATACCAGCAATGTCTTTGAAACCACGGCCCTTTCCCTTTGGGACTTCCACCTTAGCTTCTGTAGCTTGCTTTTCTTCATCCGAGATATTATTGCTCTGTGCAGGTTGTTGGGTTATGGGGTGGTCAGACGGTTTCAGTTCCTCCACCTTATTAGGGTTCTGGAGATCATCCAACAGGATGTCCACATCCGCATATTTGCAAGTGCCATTGATGCACAAACCTTTTCTTATAATCCTTTTGAATCCCTCATCTACCATCAGGTTATCTAAGTTTAATGGTATTTTTCTGGCTTCCTTGACTATCTTAATCCGGTCTTTTCTGGGAGCATCATCTGGAAATGTAACATCCCATGGAATACGGTTTGTCAGCATGGTATAAAAGAGTGCTACCGCTGAAAACAAATCAGTGGCATTGTTATACATCCCAGCAAAGGTAGTGTTCGACTGATAACGCTCGTCCAAATCTGAGGTGTCGAATGAGGGGGATCCACCCACATATTTTGAAACGTGGCTCATGTCTATCAATTCTGCTATGCCGCCTGTCTTCTCTGACAACATGATGTTACGTGGCGTGATGTCATTGTGAAACAAGCTGCGCTCATGCATATATTTCAGCCCTTCGAGAACATCCTTAAGAATTTGTACTGCGACATCAATCCGCAACGCACCCTCACGTTGTAATTTGTCTGCCAACAACTCGCCGCTGAAGTAATTGGTTACTACGTACTCACATTCTCCGACCGTATCGTCATGATATGTTCCATGCTCTACATAGGAAACAATATTCTTATGGCGAAGTTTGGACATGAGTACAATACAAGACACGTGATGATTTCCATCCAACATCTTCTCTGGAGTATTCTTGATGATGAAAAGCTTCAGGAAGAACGGTTCTTCCTTTTCATCCTCTATTCGGTACGTCTCACAGTAATTGTTCTCTTTGATAAGGCGCACGACTTCATACTTTTCAATATGCTGACCAATATTTAATACTGCCATATTCTGAATTCTTTTTTATCGGTTTGCTGCATA
>OCTX012247535.1_pt1 | contig 18309 bp, 14 predicted proteins | sample 1539691 | NCBI WGS metagenome assembly OCTX01 (sample SAMN02144231, study PRJEB22623) | gut metagenome | biome: sheep rumen | host: Ovis aries | place: New Zealand | reverse complement strand
ACATTCCGACTTAGTACCGCTGCGTGAGGACAGAGCGCGAGCGCTTCCCGCAAGAATATTTATGCACGCTTTGTTTAATGCGACAGCCCCGTTTCGTACCGGTACGGCGGTTGTATCCTTCTGAATGGTTATGATACCTTACGTTTCGTATCGGCGCTGCGGTCGTTCCCTTTCGAATGATTATGATACCTTACGTTTTAGAGAGAAGTTTCTTTGCATGTCAGCCGGTCGGCATCATGCTTTTTTGTCCGGAATCATGCCTGCCCGGTCGGGAACAGCTCCTTCGACATGGTGTTGATGCACTCAGTCACGCATTCGTAGACGCCGGGGAAGGTGCTTCCCGGGCCGCCGGCCACCAGACAAGGAATGAAGTAAGGCCGCGGGCCTACCTCTTCGCAGATGTAGCGGGTCCACTTCATGCAGTTTTCCTCTGACCAGTCGGCTTTGTCGACCTTGCCGTTGTCGATGCCGCCCATAAAGGTGATCTGTCCGCCATACTGATCCAGGAGCTTTGGCAGATCGTTGGTGGTCATGGCACCCTGCCAGATATCGATGCCAGCCTCGATCATGTAAGGAACCAGGTTGGCGGCATAGGAGTCGCTGTGATGGATGATGACCTCTACGCCATTTGTCTTCCAGAAGCCGTAGATCTTCTTGTAGGCAGGAAGAATAAATTCCTCAAACATGGCGGGAGAGAGGAAAGAGGATTTCTGGCTGCCCCAGTCATCGTGGTGGAGCAGGGCGTTGGGATGCAGATGGCTGACGACTTCTTTCGCACAGGCTACCTCCCAGTCCGCCAGAAAATCGATCAGCTCATGCATCTCATCCGGATACTCGTAAAAGGCCATCATGGCCTCCTCCATACCCATGAGGTAATGGACCTTCTCAAAGATGCCAGGCGCGACAAAAGGCGCATAGAAGACCTCATTGCGGTCGATTCCGTTTGCCATCTCCACAAAGGGAGCCCAGGCCGACTCCGGAGCCGTGGTCGGCGGTGCCTTTACATAATCCCGCCAGTGTTCAATGTCCTTGATGACAACCTTCTCCGGGCTGGTATCCGGGAACGGACCCGGCACATGCTCGGGGAACTGGATCGTAACACCCCAGCCGTTGATGGCCGTCTCACCCTTGGGACAGTTGCCCAGGGCGACCATGGAGATGGGGTCAAAGCCCATGGTCATAAACTCAAACTGATTGACAAAACGGTCGGGTTTCCCGCCGTGGATGGTTTCCAGAAAATTCTGTCTGACAGACAACATACTCATCACCTCCCGGTATGATGGAAAAGCCCAGAAGGGCAGATATTCTGCTTCTATTATTAGTATATGCCATACCGGAAGCATTTTGTTCTGTCACGGGATACAAGAATTTTCGGGATGCCGGACGCTGTTTTTGTGCGAGGTGCAGCGTGCATAGGGCAGCCCCTGTGTAATCTCAGGGATGAAAAGCTTTCTGTGCCTTCTCCATGCCTTCGCCGATGATGCTCATCGTCCGGTCGTAGGAGGCCTGTGCCTCCTCCTGGATCCCTTTCATGCCGGTGGTCTCCTCGATGTGTGCCACATCGTCCAGAGCCAGGATGTAGAAGAGGTTGGTCCAGATGCCGTTTTCGTCGATGATCTCGTATACCCAGGTGGGAATGGCTTCTACACCGGTCAGGCGGGTGGTGCCGTCGGCATCCTTGTGGACGGTCATGTTGATGATGACGCCGTCCTCAGTGTAGCCGCCGGGCATGTCGTACAGCATCAGTTCTTCACGCTGGTTGCTGAGGGCGTTTCCGACGGAGTAGATGCAGAACATCGAGTGGGAGCCGTCACTGCTTTCGATGACGTCTACCGGCTCCTCGCAGTGGGGGTGTCCTCCGATCAGGGCATCCACGCCCATATCGCAGAGTGCATTGGCGATGGCGACCTGATCCTCTCCGGGCTCAAGCATGTACTCGATGCCCCAGTGCATGTTGGCTACGATGAAATCTGCGCCATCCTTGCGCATGGCGGCGATGGTTTTCTTCGCCTCCTCCAGGAAGGGTTCGTAGTTGTAGGGATTGAAGGTGTTGATCCGCTCCGCGTCCTCAGCCGGTACATAGATCGCGTTGATGAAGACGCCGTCGCCTGCGGTCTGCAGGGTGTAGTTCAGGTATCCGACCTTTACTCCGTTGATATCGGCGATGTAGTAGTTTTTATCCTCTGCGGTTTTGCGGATACCGGTAAAACCGATGCCGTTGCTTTCGTAGAAGTCGATGGTCGTGTCCAGTCCGAGGGTCAGCGCATCGTAGATGTGGTTTGAGGCCAGCATCTGCAGGTCGACACCGGAATCCCGGATCGCGGTGATAAAGGTGCCGGGGACCCGGAACATGGGATGGCCGCTGGGCTCATAACCCTCCGGGCAGACCGCGCCTTCCATCTCGCAGGTCATCAGATCCGGTGCGCTGTAGTAGGGAGCAATGTATTCAAAGATGGGAGAAAAGTCGTAGGTCCCATCCTCCTGCAGTGCCTTGTCCATGATCGGACTGTGCATCAGCATGGAACCGGTGGCGCCGATGACGATGTCCGTGCCTCCTTCCGGGATCACGGTTTCCTCTTCGGATCCGGTCGAAGCTGCCGCCTCGGAAGGATCGGATGAGGGCCCCTCGGCGCCTGCCTCTGCCGGTGTGCGGCTTGGCGGATTGCCCTTGAAGGCTGCGGCGATCGCTACGATCAGCGTCATGGACGCCAGCAGGCCGATGGCGATGAACATGTAGCGGAGCGGTCCGCGGGATGTTTTTCTCAGTGCTTTTTTCAGGTCTTTTCGGGAATATTTCCGGTCAGATGCCATGGAGATCCCTTCTCGCCAAAAGGCGGGTGATGTCAGGATGGTCAGAGGGTAACAGGTACTGCTCTATGTGTCCCGGATGGCGGGGCTTACCTGGAGGCGGAGATGGCGGCCTTGATGTCAGCGGAGGTCAGTTCCTTCAGTTCCTTGTCGGTGATGTCATTGTCCAGGACAAGGCGGTTTGCCTGGGCCTCCCGGGCCTTCTCGTAAAAGTTCCGGACAAAACGGCCGTTGGCGAAGTTCTGGTCCTTTTCCTCAAATGCCTTTTTGAAGTAGGTGAGCACGGTCTTCCTTGTGGACTTGCTGATGGTGTACTCGCCCTTCTCGCAGCTGCGCTCAAAGATGCCCAGGAGCTCTTCAGGGGTATAGTCGGCAAAGTGGATATATTTGTTGAAGCGGGAGGCCAGGCCGGGATTGGAGCTGATGAATTCCTTCATCGGCTCGGAATAACCGGCAACGATGACGATCAGGTCATCCCGATGGTCTTCCATCTCCTTGATCAGGGAGTCCACGGCTTCGAAGCCAAAGTCGGTCTCGGAGCGGTTGACGGTCAGGGCATAGGCCTCATCGATAAAGAGCACGCCGCCCATGGCTTCCTTGCAGATCTTTTTTACCTTTTCGGCGGTCTGGCCGATGTAGCCGGCTACCAGGCCGGAGCGGTCCGTCTCCACCAGCTGGCCCTTGGACAGGACGCCCAGCTGGCGGTAGATCTCGGCAAGCATGCGGGCCACGGTGGTCTTGCCCGTGCCCGGATTTCCGGTGAAGACCAGATGCAGGCTGACGGATTCTGCCTTCAGGCCTTTTGCCTCCCGGAGCTTGTTGATCTTGATCAGGTTGGTCAGCGTCTGGATCTCGGCCTTGACCTCGGTCAGGCCGACCATGGAGTTGAGTTCGTCCATCAGCTCAGCCAGGCGCTTTTCCGCGGCCTCCGGATCGAGGGGGCCTTCGGGCGCTTTGTCGTCCTTTGTGACGGTGACGCCGGGTGTCCCCTGGGAGGATCCGCTCTCCGGCGTATAGATGTTGTGCTTGATGCGGGCGATGGCGGCCTCCGTGTGGGAGAGCCAATCCCGCTCATACTGCTTTTCAATCGCCTGCTCGTTGCCGTCTGCGGCGATGACCAGCATGCCAAAGCCCTTGAATACGGCAAACAGCAGCTCGACAAATCCCTTTCCGCCGTCGCTGAGCTCCGAACCGCGGCGGCCCAGGAAGGCGCCGACGATGTCGATGGAGCGGGGCGTGCGGGTGCGGAAGCCGGCGGTGCCGATCTGCTTCTCGGTATAGATCCGGTAGACGGTGGTCTTGGTCAGCCGGAGGTGGAGCAGACTGTTGATCAGCTCGATCTCGGAGGAGGCAAAGTTTGCATCCGATTTTGAGAGGTACAGACCATAGCAGAGCAGGTCATCCATGAAGATGTCCTTGAGATGCTCGTCTCCCAGCAGATCCTGTATGGAACCACTCTGTTCCATCAGGTTGAGGGTATTGCAGCAGCGGTCGATGCTGACTCTGGTCTTTTCTTTCATTTCAGCAAAGGTTCTGGATGTCATCGCTATTCGCCTCCATAGAATTTGCTCTTTCTCCCTGCCGCGCAGGATGCACTGCGGCGATGGGGAAGCATGGGATGCCCATTTTGCACACCGCAGGGAGTGCCGGGCGTCCTTTTTTTGCAGCTCCAAATGGCTGCAGCGGATTTATTATACACTTGCCTGCAACATTTCGGCAAGCGCACTTGTATTCTTTATGAAAGCATCTATTTCGCGAGAAATCATGATTTTTCGCGGAAAGTGAAGGTTCCCCCTTCTTATTTTGCTCCACAAACAGGCAGGATATGTATTACAATAGTTATGAAAGAGCGCCGCGCGATGCGTTTGACGCACGGATCACAGGGGTTATATATAAGGAGGGAGTTATGCAGGCGAAAACAGCAGCTTATCCGGCTGGAATGGAGCCTTTGGCAAGGCTTGGCCGCATCTTTGGCGGCACAGCCTTTGTAAAGATACCGGCACGAAAACGTGCAGCCTGGCAGGAAGGCATATGGCACAGGCTTTTGCAGAAACGGCACGATCGCGCAGCTGCCGCTCTGGCTTTGCGGACAGCCTTCCAGGCGCGCCAGGATACATTTGCACAGGAACAGATGGCAGATGCGGTAGCAGAGGATGTTTCATCCGGAAATGCGAACGTCTCCGAAAAGGATGCCGCCCGCGTCTTTGACAGCTATGGCAGCAGCATTCTGCGGCTTTCCTATACCTATCTGCGCAGCATGGATGACGCGGAGGATATCCTCCAGGAAACCCTCATCCGCTATATGCTGAAGGCGCCGGCCTTTGAGAGTGAGCTTCATGAGAAGGCATGGCTCCTTAAGGTCGCGGCAAACCTGTCGAAAAACAGGCTGCGGTCCATCGCGGTGCGAAGGACCGATGAGCTGAGCGAAATGCTCGCTGCAGAGGAGCGGGAGGACCTTTCCTTTGTCTGGGAGGCGGTCAGCGCCCTTCCGGAGCGTTACCGGGAGGTCATCCACCTGTTTTACCAGGAGGGATTTCAGACGGCGGAGATCGCTGCCATCCTGGGCATGAATGAATCGACGGTCCGGTCGGACCTGCGGCGGGGAAGAGAACGGTTGAAGAAGATCCTGAAGGAGGTGTATGACTTTGAGTAAATACAACGAGATCATGGACCACATCAGGACCGATGAGGCGATGCGGCAGCGGGTGCTTGCCCGCACAGAGGAGCGGCTGGCGGATGCGCATGCCGGGGAGGGCGCGGAGCCCTCGTCCGGAAAGATCGTCCGGTTCGGGCAGAGAGACCGGTGGAGGCATCTGGTTCCGCTGGCAGCGGCGGCCTGCCTGCTTCTGGTCGTTGGCGGGGTCGTGCTCCGCTCGGATCTGTTCCGTATGGGCAGCACAGGGTCGTATCCCATCAGCGAGGCGGCTGCGGTATCTGAGGTGTCTGCCGAGGAAGCGGAAACAGAGGAGATGGCCTATGCCGTGGCAGAGGAAGCGGCCGAAACGGCCGGCGAGGAGGCGGATACGGAAGCAGCAGAGGAAGAGACACCTTCGGAAAACCATCTGTCTGGCTTTGGCGCTGCCCCGCAGAGCAGGGAGGCAGAATCTGCAGATGAGGAAGCGGCAGCCGCCTATGATCAGGCAGAGGATGTGCTGGAGACGGCAGAGGCGGAAGCAGCAGCGGCCTTTGCCTCGGCGGAAGAGCTTTCTGCGGCAGCGGCTGTGCCGGTGTACCTGCCAGAGTATCTGCCGGATGGCTATGACCTTTCCGGTGCAGAATATTATCTCGAGGGAAGTGCTGCCGTGGTCGTGATCGGTGCGGATGACGGCAGGACGATCACCCTCCGGACTGCCGGGGATCCGGCCATCCAGGCGCAGGCAGCGGACCAGGAAGCAGAGGAGAAGATCCTTTCTGCAGAGGCAGCCGGACGTGAAGATGCCGGCGAGATCCATCTGTATGGCGATGGAGAGGTATGGCACGCAGCCTTCTGGACCGAAAGCGGAGAGGACGAAGAGGTCTATGTTTCTCTGAAGACCGGGCAGGATCTGACAGAGGATGAGCTGTTGAAGATCATCCGGGAGATGAAGCAGATTTGACCGCAGGATGCCGGAATGGTATCATAAAAGGCAAGAAAGCAAGTAATAAGGAAATCTGATATGTATTCATCTATTGACCTGCACATTCATACATCCGCATCGGACGGCACGGATGCGCCGGAATATATCGGCGAAATCATGAAGGAAGCGGGGGTCCGCATCTTTTCCGTCACCGACCATGACACGATCGACGGTGCGCTTGAGGCGGAGCGAAACCTGCCGGAGGATGTTTTCTATATCCGGGGCATTGAGTTCACCTGCATCTCAGAGGCCGGCGACTGCCATATCCTGGGCTATGACTACGATCCCTCAGAGCCGATCTTCCAGGCGGTCCTGGAAAAGAAAAAGGACATGGCCAGGCAGAAGACCAACCGCCGGATCAGCTATCTTCGGCAGAAGGCCGGGGTGGATTTTACCCGCTCGGACATCGAGGTGCTCAACCAGCTGGACAATGTGGGCAAAAAGCATCTTGCCCGTCTGATGATGAGCAAGGGTTATCCGGGGACGATCGGCGAGATCATCCGCCGCTACATTGATCCCATCCCCACGGATGATCTGAATCTTTCCTCGGGACTCGCCATCGCGGGGATCCTGGAGGCAGGCGGCATACCCATCTGGGCCCACCCGTATGGAGAGGCCGGGGACAGGCTGCTGACCAGAGAACAGTTTCACGCCCAGCTCCACTATCTGACCGGTCAGGGGATCCGCGGGATCGAGTGCTACTATTCCCGGTATACCAGGACCCATATCCAGGATCTGGTCCGGACAGCCAGAGACCGAAATCTCCTGATCTCCGGCGGCAGCTGTTACCGGGGGGATGGATGGGACATCGCACCGGGTGAGCTGAATGCGGAGGGGCGGGCCGTTCCGGAGGAAAAGCTGACGATCCTGAATGCGCTGAAAAAAAGAAGAGGCATTGTGGGCTAGGCCTGGTGTATAATCCGGTGCATAATCAACCGGAAAAATACAAAAAAGATTATTAAATAGATAGATTACTTTTTATTACTATTTTTTAAACCAAAATTTAAACTTGATTTAAGGTTCAGCGCGTATATTTACTCTGATTAAACATAATGTTGATCGGACATTTGTGATTTCGGAGGACAGTATCGTGGGAACTGCAGCCGGTATAGAGGAGATTGATTTTGCAGCCTTGGGGAAAAGACTCAAGGCACTGAGAAAAAAGGCTGGCCTGACGCAGGGGCAGGTGGCCAGTGAGCTTGGTGTGACAAGCGGCTACGTCAGCAATGTGGAGAACAACCATATGGCGATGTCGATCCGTTTTCTGGCCTGGTACGGTCAGATGGCCGGCATGACGCTGGATGAACTTATTGATGGAAAGAATTCCCAGTATGTGCCGGACAAGCTGGACCGGGAGATCCTGGAGGCTTATCACCAGCTTTCTCTTCCAAATAGAGAACTGATGAACCGGCTGCTGGCTCTGATGCTTGAGAATCATAAGGAATCCGGTGTGGGTGCTGCGGCGGAACAGATGGAAGAGATCTGAAAAAGACGCAGCCAATAAGGAAAGGTAAAGGAGGCTTTTGTGCGAAATGTTTCGTGCGAATGCCTCCCTTTTTTTGACCGTATACGGCATCTTATGGTATCATTGTCTCATGATGAATGAGAACAGCAGAGCGACAAAAACGCAGAAGGAGCTCTTTTACCTGGCCCCGATGGAGGGGATCACCGGGCATGTATTCCGGCAGGTATATCTGGAGCAGTTCGGCGGCATAGACAAATACTTTTCCCCCTTTCTGGCACCGGCCGCAAAGCGGATCCTGAAGAACCGGGAGCGGCGGGATGTGGAGCCGGATAACAACCGGGGACAGATGCTGGTGCCCCAGATCCTGACCAGAGATCCGGAGGCCTTTCTGGCAGCGACGGAGATGCTGGGACGTCTGGGATACCAGGAGATCAACCTGAATCTCGGCTGTCCATCTCCCACTGTGGTGCCAAAGGGAAAGGGCGCCGGTTTTCTGCAGTATCCAGAGGAGCTGGACCGTTTTTTTGACCGGGTATTTTCCGGCCTGGAGGAGCGCCTGTTTCCAGGCGGCACAGATACGCTGGGGCGTGAGGTGCCGTCAGGGCCTTTCCGCATCAGCGTGAAGACGAGGCTTGGCATGCAGGATCCGCAGGAATTTCCGCAGCTTCTGGCCATCTTCAACCGCTATCCCCTGGAGGAACTGATCGTCCACGCCAGAGTGCGGGAGGATTATTACAGCGGAAAGCCGGATCTGGAGACCTTCGGGATCGCCCTGGAGGAGAGCCGTGCGCCGGTATGCTACAACGGCGATATCTATACAGCGGCTGACTATCAGGTCCTGAAGGAGCGGTTCCCCGGGCTTTGCCGGTTTATGCTGGGCAGAGGCATCGTGGGCGATCCGGGTCTGGTTCAGACCATCCGGGATGGAAGAGAGACACAGACCGAGGAGCTTCGGACTTTTCACAACCGGCTATATGCGGCCTACGTACAGGAATATGGAAACAGCAGGGACGCGGTTTTCCGGATGAAGGAGCTCTGGGCGTACATGCAGCGGCTGTTTCCGGAGGAGAAAAAACGGCTGAAGCAGATCCGCAAGGCACAAAACGGCGACGCGCTCCTGGCAGCCGCGGAGGAGATGTTCCGGCAGGGTGTGCGCGGTCCACAGTAGCGCATCAGATCCAGCAATCCAAAATTGGATGTTCCGGCAGGGCAGGCGCGGCATGCAGGGCATTTAATTGATGAGCGAAGGCGGGCTGGCCTGACATAACTGCTGACCCCGACGGGACGGCCATTTAAGGAGGCGCGAGAGCGAGGGCGGGCCGGCCTGACATAACTGCAGACCCGCAAAAAATCTAGAAACAAAGCAATAAAGAAACACAGCAATACCGAAGGAGGCAACGATCCATGAGAACATTCGACATTACCCCGTATATCAACATGCATCCCGCAGAGGTGAGAGGACTGATCCGCCAGGGCGTGATCGATTTCCCGACATCCGGCATGTGCGCCGGCTATGCCCAGGCCAACCTGGTCATCCTGGACGCGGAGTATGCGGCTGATTTTGAGGAGTGGGCAAGACAGAATCCCTTCCCCTGCCCGATCCTTGAGATCATCAAGGGAACACCGGACACCCACGCCATGGGTGAGGGCGGCAACATCTGCACCGATATTCCCCGCTACCGCGTGTACGAGAACGGTGTGTTTACCAAAGAGATCACCGACGCGGCCTAGTACTGGCATGAAGGCTGCACAGGCTTCCTGATCGGCTGCTCCTTCTCCTTTGAGGAGGCACTGCTTCGGGCGGGCGTCGAGGTGCGGCACATCACCCAGGGCAGGAATGTTCCCATGTACAAGACCAATATCGCGACAAAGAAGGTGGGCCCCTTTGAGGGACCGATGGTCGTTTCCATGCGGCCGATGACGCCCGAGAAGGCAAAGATCGCCTACGAGATCACCGAGAAGATGCCCAACGTGCATGGTGCGCCGGTCCATATGGGCGACCCGGCCGAGATCGGCATCGCTGATATCATGAAGCCCGACTACGGCGATCCCGTCGACATCTACGAGGGAGAGATCCCGGTCTTCTGGCCCTGCGGCGTGACGCCCCAGGCAGCTGTGGAGAACGCAAAGCCCCCGATCGTGATCACCCATGCACCGGGGCATATGTTCCTGACCGATATCAAAAATGCAGAGCTGAATGATTATCTGGAAAGACAGAAACAGAAATAACATAGAAGGAGACTGGATAAGAGATGGACATCGAAAAAGTATTTACACGTCTGCAGAACGGAAATGACGTAAGGGGCGCAGCGATCGCCACAGAGAAGGAGGAGCTGACGCTGACACCGGCCATTGCCTCCTTTATCGCGGCAGGCTTTGCCGGCTACCTGTCCAGAAAGACCGGAAAGCCGAAGGAGGAGCTGCGGATCGGTATCGGCCATGACAGCCGCCTGACCGCGGAAGCCATGCAGAAGGGGTGCATTGCCGGACTTGCCGGCACGCAGGTCTTTTGCTGCGGTCTGGTCTCGACGCCGGCCATGTTCCAGTCCACCGTGTACGAGGAGAGCGATTTCGACGGCTCCCTGATGATCACGGCGAGCCATCTGCCCTTCAACCGCAACGGCATCAAGTTCTTTACCCGCGAGGGCGGCATCGGTCACGATGAGCTGACCGGCATCCTGGAGGAGGCTATCGCCCTGGCAAAGGCCTTTGGACCGGACTACGAAACCCGTGATGTGGAAAAGGCGGATACCTGCTGTCAGAATTTTGATCTTGTCTCCCTTTACTGCAGCCATATGTGCGCCTTTATCCGGGAGCAGGTGGCGGCAGAGGATCATGACCATCCGCTGGCCGGCCTCCACATCGTCGTGGATGCGGGCAACGGGGCAGCCGGCTTCTTTGCCTCCGGAATTCTGGAGGTGCTCGGCGCGGATACCTCGGGCAGCGTCTATCTGGATCCCGACGGGACCTTCCCCAACCATATCCCGAATCCGGAAAACCGGGATGCCATGAACGCCGTGCGCGCAGCTGTTCTGTCTGCAGGGGCGGATCTGGGCGTTATCTTTGACTGTGACGGCGACCGGGGCGCGGTCGTATTTGCCGATGGCAGGGAGATCAACCGCAATACGCTGATCGCTCTTCTGGCGGCCATCGTCCGGCAGACCAGCCCGGGCTCTGTGGTCGTCACGGATTCCTGCACCTCGGATGAACTGAGAAGCTTCCTCGAGGAGCGGCTGGGTATGCGCCAGCTGCGCTTTAAGAGGGGCTACAAAAACGTAATCAATAAGGGGATCGAGCTGAACGCCGCCGGGGAGACCTGTGAGCTGGCCATCGAGACCTCCGGCCACGGAGCGTTCCGGGAGAATTATTTCTCGGACGACGGGGCCTATATCGGTGTAAAGATCATCATCGAGCTGGCAAAGATGCGCCGGCAGGGCAAAGCGCTTGAGGATCTGCTGGAGGGCTTTTCAGAGCCCGAGGAAGCCATCGAGGTGCGCCTGCATATCACAGATCCCGAGTTTCGCAGCTATGGCGCAAAGGTGCTGGAGGAGTTTAGCGCCTTTGCCGCAAAGGATCCGAGATTCCATATCGTGGAGCCAAACTACGAGGGCGTGCGGATCTCCTTTGATGATGAGGAGGTGCAGGGCTGGATGCTGATGCGCCAGTCGCTTCATGATCCGGTGCTGGCCATGAACATCGAGTCCAGAAAGGCCGGCGGCTGTACCGTTATCCGCGAGCGGATCCGGACCTTCCTGGAAGGTTTTGCATGCCTGGAGGCTTAAAGCCTCCGGCGGATCGCAGCCGCGCGCTGCGTGAGGTGCCCTGCATCCTGCGCGGCGCGGCAGTGACGCCTGGGCGTTCCTGATTGGCGCAGGGCAATGGCTGCCATGCTTTTGGATATAGCCCATTTGGGGTGTCCCCCGCCTCTATAGGCGGCAAGAATGCTGAGGCGTTCTTGAACCGGCAGGCCGGATCCTCCGGAAGGCCGGGGCAGGCGCGGAAAAGACCAGAGGCGATAGACAGCACATTGCTGTGCGGAAGATAAATTCAGGATTTCCGATTCCGTCAAATTTCCATCCGTTCACGGACGAAGGGTTTATTTTTTGTGCAGAATACCATAAAATCTATCTATTAATACTCGAAGTTTGTCAATTAATATGCAGGAAGAGAATTGCAGGGAGGGAATAATGAGCGAGAAAAAGCAGGCAGTCAATCCATATCTTCCGAGCTGGGAGTATATCCCGGATGCAGAGCCCCATGTGGTCGGCGACCGTGTATACATCTACGGCTCTCATGATCTGTTCAATGGCATCAACTTCTGCCTTGGCGATTATATGGGATGGTCCGCGCCTCTGGATGATCTGAGCAACTGGACCTGCCACGGCGTGATCTACCGCAGAGATCAGGATCCGGCGGCACCCTGGTTCAAGATCACCAATGGCCTTGCTGCTCCGGATATGGTGCAGGGACCGGACGGAAAATATTATTTCTATTATTTCATGGGCGGCACCAAGATGATCTCCATCGCTGTCTGTGACGAGCCGGCCGGCAAGTATGAGTTCTACGGCTATGTCTCCTACGATGACGGCACACCGATCGGCAAAAAGAACGAGCCCTTCCAGTTTGATCCGGCCATCTTCAAGGATGACGACGGACAGCTGTATCTGTATACCGGCTTTGCCTTCGCCGGAAACCCGATCCTTCTGGACGGCTCCAAGCCGGCTGAGGACGGCCCGATGTGCTTCAGGATCGATACCACCGATATGAAGACCGTCCTTGAGGGACCGATGAACATCGGCGTTCTGTGCGAGAAGAAGGCTGTGGGAACGCCTTACGAGGGACATCCCTTTGCCGAGGCCAGCTCCATGAGAAAGTTCGGCGATACCTATTACTTCATCTACAGCTCGCTGAACAGCCATGACCTGTGCTATGCCACCAGCAAGAGCCCGACCGGACCGTTTGAGTACGGCGGCATCCTGGTCAGCTGCGGCGATATCGGCCTTCCGGGCGTTACGGATCCCGATCACGCAAAGAATTACACCGGAAATACCCATGGTTCTCTGATCGAGCTGAACGGCAAGTATTACGTTTTCTATCACCGCCACACCAACAGAAAGCAGTCCTCCCGTCAGGCATGCGCCGAGCAGATCCGCTTTGAGGACGGCAAGTTCTATCAGGCAGAGATGACCAGCTGCGGCCTGAATGACGGACCGCTCAAGGGGCAGGGCCATTACAAGAGCTACATCGCCTGCAACCTGTACGGCAAGTACGGCACAAAGTTCCTGAGCATGATCAAGATCCCCAAGAAGGGAAATCCCTATATCACCCAGGATGGCGGCGACCGTGAGGGCGGCCCCGATCAGTATGTTGCAAACATCTGTGACGGCGCTGTGGTCGGCTACAAGTATTTTGATCTGACCGACACAAAGACGATCCGCCTCAACATCAAGGGAAATGCTTCGGGTACCGTCTCCATCTGCACAGAGGAGTATGGCGCACCGATCGCCAAGATCCAGGTAGAACCTACCAGAAGCACCAAGGGATTCACGGCTGATATCAGTGCCGCGACGGGCGTGCTTCCCCTGTTCTTCAAGTTTGAAGGAAAGGGTGCTTTCAATCTGTATTCATTTGACCTGAAGTAAGTCTGACATTCGCAGCAGGAGGTTTTGCAAATGAAAAAACTAGATTTCAATAAGGATTGGACAGTCCGCTGCATTACCAGAGATACCGAACCAAAGCCTGTCCGCATTCCGCACGACGCGATGCGTGAGGAGGACAGAATTCCCACCAGCAAGGGTGCGGGCAACATCGGCTGGTTCGAGGGCGGAAGCTACGAATACCGCAAGGTATTTACGATCCCCGAGGAGGAAAAGGGCAAAGAACTTCTTCTGGAGTTCGAGGGCGTCATGACCGAACCGGAGGTTTTTGTCAACGGCGAGAAGGCGGCCTATCGTCCCTATGGCTATACCAATTTCTATGTCCGGCTGAATGATTTTGTCGACGAAGAGAAGGAAAATGAGATCCGCGTCATCGCCCACAACGATGACCAGCCAAACAGCCGCTGGTATCCCGGCACGGGCATTTACCGCCCGGTATGGCTGTTTACGGGCGGCGAGACCCGCATCCCGGTAAATGGCATCCGGATCCGCACCCTCAGCTACAAGCCGGCAGTAATCCAGGTGGAGGCCGATACCCGGGGCCTTGGCAAGCTTTCTGTCGAGATCCTTCCGGACGGCCAGGACAATGTCGTCGCCTGCGCGGAGGCAGAAGTCGCAGAGGCAGAGGCTACCACGACATTTAAGATCGAAGTTCCCTCCGCAAAGCTCTGGAACCCGGAAGATCCGCATCTCTACACCTGCAAAGTCAGCTTTGGCGATGATGTGGTGTGCGAGACCTTTGGTATCCGCGAGCTGTACTGGGGACCCGATAAGGGTCTTACGATCAACGGCAAGCGGGTGATCCTGCGCGGCGCCTGCATCCATCACGATCACGGTGTTCTTGGTGCCGTTACCTATCCGGAGGCCGAGGAGAGACGTGTGCGCATCCTCATGGAGAACGGTTACAATGCGATCCGTTCCGCCCACAATCCCTGCTCCAAGTATCTGCTGGAGGCCTGCGACCGTCTGGGCATGCTGATGATGGATGAGTATGTCGATGTATGGTATATGCACAAGACCCAGTACGACTATGCCAATTATCTGAGTGACTGGTGGAAGCAGGATCTGAAGGACATGGTCGAGAAGGATTACAACCATCCCTGCGTGATCATGTACTCCACCGGCAACGAGGTTGCTGAGACCGCCCAGGAGCGCGGCATCAAGCTGACCGGAGACTTTACCCAGTATCTCCACAGTCTGGATCCGACCCGTCCGGTCACCTGCGGCATCAACATCTTCTTCAACTTCCTGAGCTCCATCGGCCTTGGCGTCTACAGCGATGACAAGGCGGCCAAGGAGGCAGCGGAGAACGCGGCCAAGAAGGACGACGGAAAGAAGAAAAACAAACCGGTCGGCAGTGAGTTCTACAATACCCTTGCCTGCCTTGTGGGCGACAAGTTCATGAAGTTCGGCGCGACGCTGTACCCCTGCGATGTCAAGACCAGAGACGCGTATGCCAACATGGATATCGCCGGATACAACTACGGTCTGTGGCGTTACAATCACGATCTGAAGAAATACCCGAACCGTCTGATCCTGGGCAGCGAGACCTTCTGCAAGGACGCTTACCTGTTCTGGGGCTTTGCAAAACGCCACAAGAGGATCATCGGTGACTTCGTATGGGCCGGCTGGGATTACATCGGCGAGACCGGCATCGGCGCGACCGAGTTCAAGGATTACTATCATCCCGAGGATGAGTCCCATATGACCGGCGGCAACGGCCGCATCGACCTGACCGGAAAGCCGAGAGCAGAAGCGGCCTACACCCGCGTTGCTCTGGGTAGAGAGAACGGACCTTTGATCGGTGTTCTTCCGGTCTACGAGGATGAGAAACTTCAGCTTACCGGCTGGCAGCTCACCAAGGCTGTGGAGAGCTGGTCCTGGAGAGGCTCCGAGGGCCGCAAGGCGACCGTCGAGGTCTATGCCCGGGCGACAGAGGTCGAGCTGCTGATCAACGGCAGATCTGTCGGAAGAAAGAAACTGACCACCGACTGCCAGACCAAATTCACGGTTCCCTATGAGGACGGCGAGATCACGGCTGTTTCCTACAATGCCGCCGGACGCGAGATCGGCAGATACAGCATGTTCACCGCCGGCATGGCATCCGAGCTTCGGGTGACCGCCGAGGAGAAGACGGCAAAGACAGGACGCCTGAATTTCATCCGCATCCAGTATACGGATGACAAAGGCATCTGGAAGCCCACCTGCAGAGATACTCTGAAGGTCTACGTGGAGAACGGAACTCTTGAGGGCCTGGGAAGCGCAAATCCGTATGTCATCGGCAACTATGCCGGCGATACGGTCGACACCTATTTCGGCGAGGCCCAGGCAGTCGTCATGGCTGACGGACGCGGCCCGGTGCGTGTCACGGTGACCGAAAGCAATGGAGAGGCTCACACCATCGAGATCCCGATGGAGGCAGAGGCATAATCCCTGTTTTTCCTGTAGGATAGCTTTGTGCATGCTCACTTGCATAAATGGAATAAATCGCTATAATTATAGTGAGGCATTGATTTAAGCTGCCCCCGATGCCTTCTGCAGACACTGCCTGGTCTGCAGGAGGCACCGGGGGCTTTTCTGCAGTGGGGGATACATATGATCAATGTTGCAATCGTCGAAGATGACGAGATGTATATCGACAAGCTCAGAGAATACCTGATGCGCTTCGGCAGGGAAAACGGGAAGGAATTCGCGGTCTCTGTGTTTAACGATGGCAGCCAGATCGTGGAAAAGTACAAGGCAGATTCCCATATTATCCTGATGGACATCAAGATGGAGGATATGGACGGGCTGGAGGCTGCCAAAAAGATCCGGGATATGGACGGGGAAGTCATTATTCTGTTCATAACCAATATGCCCCAGTATGCCCTGGAGGGCTACAAGGTCGGCGCGCTGGATTATGTGCTCAAGCCCATCAGCTATTATGCATTTTCTGAATCCCTTTCCCGGGCGGTGAAGAGCCTGACGCAGGAGAATGAACGTTATCTGGTCGTCTCGGTCCGCAACGGCTTCCAGAAGCTGGCGGTATCGGAGATCCGGTACGTGGAGGTATATGACCACGATCTGATCTATCACATGCTGAACGGGATCTGCGAGTCCAGAGGATCGATCCGGGATGCAGAGGAGCGGATCAATGACAGCAGTTTTTTCAAGACAAACAAGGCGTATCTGGTCAATCTGCGCTATGTGGACGCTGTGATCGGCAATGATGTCGTGCTCGGGACGGACCGGCTTCAGGTCAGCCGGGCCAGAAAGAAAGCTCTGATGGATGCACTGAACGCCTATATGGAAAGGCTGGGCATGTAAGATGCAGGTAGACCTGACCAATACCCCCGGAATTTATTACGCGATATCCTACTGGATCTACGCGCAGCTGTATCTTAGCTTAAATGCAAAGCGCACCAGGGGCATCAAACGGTCGGCCATTGCTGTTTTCGCACTGGTATTTATCTGCTCGCTCATGACGATGACCCACCGGGTCCCGGTGATCTTTTTTATCCCGCTGGTCCTTTTGGATGCCTTTCTGATCGGTCTGTACATATATGTTCAGGCTGATGTTTCCGTGACAAATGCCGCCTATCTTTGCGTCAAGGTCTATCTGCTTGGCGAGTTTGCGGCATCTCTGGAGTGGCAGCTCTTCTATTTCGGCCTTACCCGGATGGGAGTGCCTCTCAGCATGCTAAGCAATCTGATCTTCATGCCGGCAGTTCACAGCGTGGTCTTTGCATTTGCATGGTTCTGGGAAAAAAAATTTGGCGGAGATTACCGGAAGCTGGAGGTCTCCGGCTCCTGGATCGCCGGCGTGCTGATCATCGCTGCCGCCACCTTTGCGGCAAGCAACCTGAGCTATGTGATCTCAGATACCCCCTTTACCAGCCGCTATCCGGCAGAGATCTTTCTCATCCGGACATTGTTTGATCTGGCGGGCTGCGCGCTGCTGTCCGGCTTTCATCTGCTGCACCTGCAGATGGAGGAGGAGCTGAGGGCAAGAACGCTGGAGCAGGTCATCGCCCAGCAGCGGGAAAACTACCGGCTGGCAGAGGCATCGGTGGACCTTGTCAATCAGAAATATCATGACCTGAAACATCAGATCCAGATCCTGAAAAATGAGTCCGCAAGCAAGGACAGGCAGGATGCACTGACCCGGATGGAGGAGGAGATCGAGCAGTTTGAGGTGCTTCGGCGGACCGGGAACGACGCTCTCGATACGGTACTGACATCAAAGAGCATCACCTGTCAGAAACGTCAGATCACGATGATCACGGTGGCGGACGGCGCCCTTCTGGATTTTATGGATCCGCTGGATGTAGGTGCGTTGTTTGGCAATGCGCTGGACAATGCCATTGAGGCCGTCGAGAGGATCGGCGATCCGGAGCAGCGGCTCATCCGGCTGAACGTTTCCCGGCAAAAGGGCTTTGCCAGGATCCTGGTGGAAAACCGGTACGAGGGCGAGCTGATGCTCAAGGACGGGTATCCGGTCACATCAAAAGAAGATGCCCGCTACCATGGCTTTGGCGTGCGCAGCATGGAAAAAACGGCAGAAAAATACGGCGGATCCTTCCGCCTTGGCACCGATGACGGGTGGTTTCGGGTAAGCATCCTGCTTCCCATCCCCCAGGATAGAAAAACAGAAGACCGGGATGTGGCCCGGACTTCCTGAACAGTGCGGCAGGAACGCTGCCTGCAACATCGGAGCCCGGTATTATATCCGGGAAATAGTAAAATCCTTGCCCGAAAGGGAGAGGTTGGCGCTGGAGGCAAA
>OCTX012135207.1_pt1 | contig 18321 bp, 15 predicted proteins | sample 1539691 | NCBI WGS metagenome assembly OCTX01 (sample SAMN02144231, study PRJEB22623) | gut metagenome | biome: sheep rumen | host: Ovis aries | place: New Zealand | reverse complement strand
CGGAAGTTCTTAGATAAATATTATTCTATAATTACGCTGTAAAATTTGAGAATTTTCGATACCTATACAGGAGCATAAAATGCGCAGAAGACTATTGAGCGAAGGTGCCAAGGAACTCTCTTACGAAATCCGCGAGATCGTGAAGAAGGCAAACCAGCTCAAGGCACTCGGCCTCCCCATCCACTGGGAAAACATCGGCGACCCCATCGAAAAGAAGTGCCAGATTCCCGACTGGATCAAGGACATCGTGGTGGACCTCGTCAAGACGAACCGCAGCTACGGCTACTGCCCCTCCAAGGGCATGCTCGAGACCCGCGAATTTCTGGTGAAAGAGAACAACAAGCTCGGCGGCGCACAGATTAACGTCGACGACATCCTGTTCTTCAACGGCCTCGGTGACGCCATCGCCACCATCTACGGCCTGCTCTCGATGAACACCCGCATCATCGGACCTGCCCCGGCCTACTCCACCCATAGTTCCGCCGAAGCGGCACATGCCCACACGGCCCCCATCACCTACAGCCTCCAGCCCGAGAACCACTGGTATCCGGACCTGGAAGAACTCGAGAACAAGGTGAAGTACAACCCGAGCATCGCGGGCATCCTGATTTTGAACCCGGACAACCCGACCGGCATGGTCTACCCGCTCGACATCCTCAAGAAGATCGTGGATATCGCGAAGCGTTACAACCTGTTCATCATCTGCGACGAAATCTACAACAAGATTACGTACAATGGCGCCCACGCCTACGCTCTCGCCGAATACATCGGCGACGTTCCGGGCATCGCGCTCAAGGGCATTTCGAAGGAATACCCGTGGCCGGGCGCTCGCTGCGGATGGGCCGAATACTACAACCGCGACAAGGACGAACAGTTTGACGCCTTCTGCCGCGCCATCGACAACGCGAAGATGGTGGAAGTCTGCTCGACCACGCTCCCGCAGATGACGATTCCGCGTGTGCTGGGCGATCCGCGCTTTATCGAGCACCGTACCGCGCTGAACGAGAAGATTGGCCGCCGCAGTGCCATCATCAACGAAATACTTTCGGACATTCCGGAGTTGTACTTCAACCCGACCTACGGCGCATTCTACAACACCATCATCTTCCGCGAAGGCACGCTGAACAGCCATCAGACCTTGAAGATCGACAACCCGATCATCAAGAAGAAGGTGGAAGAATGGTGCAGCAAGACGACGAACCTCGACTACCGCTTCGTGTACTACCTGCTGGGCGCGAAGGGCATCTGCGTGGTGCCCAGCACGAGCTTCTGCACCGACCTCAAGGGCTTCCGCGTGACGCTCCTGGAAGAAGACGAAGAGGAACTGCGCGAAGTGTTCACCACGATTCACGACGCCATCGTGGAATACCTGCATAGTTAAGGGACTTTGCGGGAACGGGACATGGAAAGCGCGGACCTCCACATCAAGGGTGTTCAAAAGAGCTTTGGCGACAAGGCAGTTCTAAAGAATATCGACGTCACCATCAAGGACGGCGAGTTCGTGACGCTCCTCGGCCCTTCGGGCTGCGGAAAGACGACGCTCCTCCGCATTATCGCGGGCTTCGAAAAGGCAGACGCGGGCGCAGTTATCCTTGGCGGCGAGGACATCTCGAAAAAGTCCCCTGCAAAGCGCGACATCAATACGGTGTTCCAGAGCTACGCGCTGTTCCCGCACCTGAACGTTTTCAACAACATCGCATTCGGCCTCAAAAGCAAGAAAGTCCCGAAGGACGAAATCGAGCGCCGTGTGAACGCGATGATGGAAGTCGTGAACATCACGGACTTTGCAAACGAGAAACCCAACACGTTGAGCGGCGGGCAGAAGCAACGAGTGGCGCTCGCCCGTGCCCTCGTGAACGAGCCCGACATTCTGCTTTTGGATGAGCCACTTTCGGCACTCGACGCGAACCTCCGCAAAAAGCTACAGACCGAACTCCGCGACGTACAACGCAAGACCGACACCACCTTCATCATGGTGACCCACGACCAAGACGAAGCTATCGCCGTCAGCGACCGCATTTTTGTGATGTACAAGGGCGAAATTGTGCAGGAAGGCACCCCCGAAGACGTGTACGAGCGTCCGGTGAACCGTTTTGTGGCGACATTCATCGGCGAAGCGAATATTTTGGAATGCGAACGCATTTCCAACTCCATAGTCCGCACATGTTTCGGCGATCTCGTTGTGGAACGCGCTCCATCATGGGAAAGCGTAAGTTCGGCTACCGCAAAGGGCGGCGTCGCCATCCGCATGGAAGACATCCACGTGTGTACGCCGAGCGAGCATTTCGAGAACAACACCTTCCCCGCCACTATCTTGGAACGTATCTTCCGCGGCGACTACTGGGAACTGATTGCGCAAATGAAGGACTCAAACGGAAACGCCTGCCGCACGCTCCGCGTAATGACCGACCCCGACGAAATCTACAACGCAGGGGACCAGGTGACACTCTACATGGAGCCTCAATATTTGCAAGTGCTGAGTGACTAATGCGAAAAGCAAACGCAACAAGCAATCCTCACACTCCCGAGGTTATTGAAGGCAAGCTCACGACCAAGAGCCGCATGCGGAAGTTCGGCCTTTTGCTTACGGGACCGGGCATGCTGTGGCTTTTGGTGTTCCTGCTCCTCCCCACCGTTTTCCTTTTGGTGATGGCTTTTGCGCAGCGCGGTTCCTACGGCACCATCGACTGGACGTTCAGCATCGAGAACCTGAAAAAACTCGTGGGCTTCAGCTCGTTCGGCTGGTCCGCCGACAACCTGCTCATCATCTGGCGGAGTTTCAAGATCGCAGTCATCACGACACTCCTCTGCCTTGCGGTTGGCCTCCCCATGGCCTTCTGGATTGGTGCCCACAGCAAAAAGACGAGCGCCCTGTTGCTTGCCCTCGTGATGGTTCCGAGCTGCACGAACCTCGTCATCCGTACTTACGCGTGGATGATTTTCCTTGGTGCGCAGATGCCGCCCACGTGGCTAGCCCGCGCGCTCGGCCTTATCGGCGAAATGGAATCGCTTTACCCCGGCACCTTCGCGGTCTACATTGGCATGGTGAGTTGCATGCTCCCCTTCGCGGTACTCCCGCTCTACACGAGCGTCGAACGGCTTGACTGGGGAATCGTCGAGGCGGCACGAGACCTTTACGCAGGGCCCGTTCGCGTATTCTACCACGGAATCTTATCGCAGATGATGCCCGGCATCGTGGCGAGTGTCGTCCTTACGCTTGTGCCGACACTCGGCATGTACGTGGTGAGCGACCTCCTCGGCGGCGCAAAGTTCATCCTCATCGGGAACCTAATACAGCAGCAGTTCTTTGGGACGGCGCTCGACTGGCCGTTCGGTGCAATGCTCGGCATTGTCCTCATCATCTCAAGCGTTTTGAGCCTCATCGTGTTCCAGAAGACGGGAGGGAAGTCCTTTGTCTAAGCGCCTCCCGCTATACGCCCGCATTTTAGCCTACATCGGCATGCTGCTTTTGTACATGCCGCTCTTGGTGGTGCTCATCCAGAGTTTCAACGCGAACAAACACGGCCAGACCTGGGGCGGCTTCACCTTCGACTGGTACGCAAAGCTCTTTGACAACGCACTCGTGCAGTCGGCGACGGTCAACACGCTCATCCTCGCCATCGTGAGTACCGTCATCTCGACCGCCCTCGGCACGCTCCTCGCCATCGGCATCCACCGCACGCCCTGGGGCAAAAAAATGCAGGGTCTCTACGACATGAGCATCAACGTCCCCGTGGTGACGCCCGACATCTTGATGGCAATCGCGCTCGTGAGCGTATTCGCCCTCTTCAGGAGCTTCACCCCGCTATTCGACCCGGGCATGCTTACCCTCATCATCGCCCACGTGACCTTTGAAATCAGCTTTGTGGTGCTCGTGGTGCAGAGCCGTCTCGTCTCCATCGGCAAAGACCAGATCGAGGCCGCCCGCGACCTTTACACAAGCACCGCCGGTGCCTGGTTCCGCGTGATTCTCCCGCAGCTCTCCACGGCTATCGTCTCGGGGGCGCTCCTCGCCTTCACGCTCTCGCTCGACGACTTCATCATCAGCTTCTTTGTGAGCGGGCCCAAGTCCACGACCCTCCCGCTCTACATATACGGCTCGCTCAAGCGAGGGATTTCCCCGCAAATACATGCCCTCTCTACGCTGATTTTCGCCATCACGCTGTTTGCGATGCTCATTTTCGCCCTCAAAGGATCGTTCAAGAAGAAACGCAAAAAAACTTCTTGTTAGATTTTAGTATAACACTTGCCAAAACGTCCCCGGATCCACCCTCCCGGTGGCTTCAGGATGACAAATGTCGTTCACAATTATTGTAAGGATTACAGAATGAAAAAAATTCTCCTTGCTGCATTCGCCCTTCTTGCAAGCCTCGCCTTCACGGCATGCAACGAGCAAAAACAAGAACAGAAGGCCACGGCCGAAGCCCCGAAGACCGTCACCGTGATGATCTACAGCGAGTATATCGACCCCGCCATGCTGGAAGACTTTGAGAAAAAGACCGGCTACAAGGTTCAGCTGGAACTCTACGAAGCCCAGGAAGAAATGATCGGCAAGCTCCAGGCCGCGGGCACAAGCCAATACGACGTGGTCATCGCCAGCGACGTGGTAATCCAGCAGATGGTGCACTTGGGACTCATCCAGCCCATCGACACGAACAAAATCCCGAACCGCAAAAACATCGCCGAACAGTTCATGGGCCAGCCCTACGACCCGACAAACACCTACACCATCCCCTACCTCTGGGGCACCACGGGCATTCTCTTCCGCGGTGACAAGGTGGACCCGGACAGCGTGAGCTACTCCATGCTCTTTGACGCAAAGCAGACCAAGGGCAACTTCAGCCTTTTGGAAGAGAGCCGTTCCATGCTCTCGATGGCGCTCCAGGCTTTGGGTTTTGACGCGAACAGCACCAAGCAAGAGGAAATCAACAAGGCTGTGGAATACATTCTGCAGGCCAAAAAGGACCCGCACTTCCTCGCCTTTGACGGAAGCGTCGGCGGCAAGGACAAGGTGCTCTCCAATATGGATTGGGCTGCCATCGTCTTCAACGGCGAAGCTGCCGTTGCCATCGACGAGGATTCCACGCTCCAGTACGTGATCCCGAAGGAAGGCTCCTTCATGTGGGTGGACGCCATGACGCTCAGCTCCAAGTCCCCGAACCCGGAAGGCGCCTACGCCTTTATGAACTACATCCTCGACGGTCAGATTGGCGCACAGCTTGCGAAGTTCGTTTACTACGCGACCCCGAACAAGGCAAGCCTCGAAGTCATCGACCAGGATTTCAAGGACAACCGCGTGATCAACCCGACCGAATCCGAAATCAAGCGCATGGTGTTCCTCGCTGACCCGGGTGATGCCGCCAAGCTCTTTGACGAAGCCTGGACCATAGTCAAGACTAGATAGACCCAAAAGACCGCGCTCTCGCTCGGTACAAAAAAAGCCCCTTTGCAGGGCTTTTTTTAATGCAATTTATTCTTCGACTGCCGTAGGCGCGATCGGGAGCGGCGCGAAGGGAGGCTCGAGTTCGATGCTGATGGGGCAATGGTCCGAGCCCATGACCTTCGTATGGATCTCGGATGCGGTGACGTTCGGCACCAGGGCCTCGTCCACAAAGGCGTAGTCCAAACGCCAACCCACGTTCCTCGCACGGGCGCCAAAGCGGTTGCTCCACCAAGAATAGACCCCCGCCTCGTTGGGGTGGAAAACGCGGAAGCTGTCGACAAAGCCGTGCTCCACGTACTTGTCCATCCAGGCTCGTTCGATGGGCAAAAAACCGCTCACGTTCTCGTTTTCCTTGGGCCTCGCGATATCGATTTCCTTGTGACAGGTGTTGTAATCGCCCACGGTGACCACGTGCTTGCCGCTGTCGAGCCAGTGATGGCAATTCTCGAGGAACGCGTCATAAAAGCGGAGTTTATAGTCCAGTCGGTCGTCGCCACTGCCCCCATTGGGGAAATAGATGGAGTTCAGCACCCAGTCAGGGAAAACCAACTGGAGCACTCGCCCTTCCTCGTCGAATTCCTCGATGTCGAAACCGTAATTGACGGAATCGGGCTCGATTTTCGTGAAAACGGCCACGCCGCTGTAACCCTTCTTACGCCTGCAGGGGTTCCAGTAAGTCATGTAGCCGTCCAGGTTGCGGAGCGAATCGGGAACCTGGTCCTCGTCGGCGCGTACCTCTTGCAGGCACAAAATATCGGGCTGAGTCTCGGTTACCCAGTTCTCAAAACCCTTCTTGATCGCCGAACGTATCCCATTGACGTTCCAACTGTAAATATTCATCTCTTACCGTTAAAGAAAGTGATCGCCCTAAAGATAGGTTTTTAAAAACGCAAACCGCTGTCAAAAGCGTACATTTTTTTAAAAAACCTTTTTTGGGGCCCCTCAGTCCATTCTTGTAACTAGATTTTTACAATTACGGCGACCCGAAGTCAAAAAATTTTATTTTTTTCACAATATCTCAACAAAAAAAATGTTTTTTCTTTTGGATAATTTATATTTGCGATATGAAGTTCTCGTACGCTCTTTTAAAGATTTCTCCTGTACTAGTAGCTCTTTCCATGCTGTCCGGTTGCGCCGGTTCCTCCGAAGAGACGCTTGAAGTCCCCACCAACCTCCCTCCCATCTGTCGCGATATCGACTTCTCGGCGAACCCCGACATGCGCGAAGTGTGCGGAGTCCGCAAGGTACACAACAAGGCGTACAAGAACATCCCGCAGCAGCGTTACCTCATCAAGCCAACCGAAACTTCCATCGTAAAGACGGGCAACAAACTAGAGCTCCGCTTCCAGAACTCCTTGCCGCTCTACCTGGAAGGCCCAATCGTGAATGACCTCCAGTTCGGCCAAGAAAAGCGCCTGCAGAAGGTGGCCAACACCTACGACTACCATGAAATTTACAACAAGGCCTCGGGCGAACGTCTCCGCGTGTTCAAGATGAACATCCCGACCGACGCCGGCACCCGTTATGACTTCTGCTTCCGCATCCCCGAAAAGAAGGGCAGCGCCAGAACCCGTAACAGGGCTATGGGTTCCAACATAGAACGCATGGACTGCGAAGACTTTGAACAGGTCGTCGCCGCCGACAGGGCAGCCAAGGCCGCCCGCTAGTTCGCCAAGCTACAATTGAACGGGCCGCGTCTTTAAGCGCGGCTCTTTTTTTGTGCCCTTTTTTCTAAATTTGAATACAAATGACAACAGAGAGCAAGTACATCCACAACGCGCTAAAGCAGGTCCGCCTCACGACCTCGGTCTCGAGCGTCCAGGGGTTCTCCATTTCGGGGCTCGCCACCTACATGCAGTTCCCCGAACTGGACTTTTGCGTCGACATGGGAGAATGCCCGCTCTCGGCAACACCGATGAACCACGTGTTCTTGACGCACGCCCACGGGGACCACGCCCGCTGCCTCATGCGCCATCACAGCCTGCGCAAAATGATGGGCGTCGAGCGCGACAGCGTGTACTACATCCCCAAAAGCATTAGCGACGGCGCCAAGGCCTGGATCAAGGCAGAGGCCATGTTCGAGGGCGTTGGCGAGGCAAAGTTTCGCTACCCCGAGATAGAGCCCGTCAAGGCAATGGAGCGCATCCCGCTGCGCTACCGCAAGGATTTGGTGCTGGAGCCTTTTGAAGTCAAGCATTCCATCCCTGCGATGGGGGCGACCCTTTACCTGCACAAGCGCAAGTTAAAGGACGAATACCTGGGCAAGACCCCCGCCGAGATCATTGAACTCCGCACAAGCGGGGTCGAAATCACCCGCGAGGTGTACGAACCGCTCGTAAGCGTCATGGGAGACTGCCTGGGCGAGAGCCTGCTCGAGAACCCGCACGTCTTTAAATCGAAGGTGCTTGTTACCGAATGCACCTTTTTGGACGACGACGAACAGCAGATGGCGCACAAAAAGGGACACACGCACATAGACAGCATCGTCAAGGCATTGAATAAACTGGGCGACGAAGTGAAGTGCGAACAAATTATTTTGAGCCACTTTTCGATGAAGTACTCCGAGAGGCACATCCAGGAGGCCATCGCCGAAAAGATTCCAGAGAGGTTCAAAGGCAAGGTCGTGGCGTTTTTGTAATTATCGCAGTTTGAGGGAAGGTTTTTAATCAACAATGAAGAGTGAAGAAATTAAAGAAGAAAAGAAAGAAAAAGAAGTCGTGATTCCCGAATTTTATAGGGACTTGAACGAGGACCCCGAACAGAAGGGCCTTTGGCACTATGTGTTCCGCACCAACGGCGACCGCAAGCCCATCAAGACCGAAGACGGTCTCCCCCACAAGTTGGACTTTAACTGGAAGGACATGTTCCCCAACGTGAACGACCACGTGGAAGTAGAAATCGGCAGCGGCAAGGGAAACTTTATGACGGACTACGCCGAAAAGCACCCCGACTACTTTATTATGGGCAGCGAATGGGACTACACCTGGGCGGTCTTTGCGCTGGAACGCATGAAAAAGCGCGGTGTGCTGAACAATGCCGCCATGCTCCGCGGCGACGTCTTTTACTTTTTGCGCGACTGCGTAAAGAGCAACACCGTGGACGCTTTCCACATGTACTTCCCGGACCCGTGGCCCAAGGAACGCCACCACAAGAACAGGCTGTTGCGCCCCGACTTTTTGGACGAGGTCGCCCGCTGCCTCAAGCCCGGCAAGCGCTTTTTTTACTGGGGGACCGACCACAAAGAATACAACGAAATCGCCCTCGAAACCTTTGACGCCTACCCCACCTGCAAGGTCGTTGTCCGCAACACCGCGGAACCTACCGAAGGGATCCAGACTGGCTTTGAACGCAAGTACAAGCGCGAGGGCAGACCAATTTACAGGAGCATTATAGAATTCGAAAAGTGATTTGACAAATCCTGACAGTTGAAATTTTATAATTTATCCCCGCTATGTTAAAACAACTTTCGATCAACGGATTTACCCTCATCGCACAGGCCGAAGTCCCCTTCCACAAGGGCTTTACCGCCATTACGGGCGAAACGGGCGCAGGCAAGTCTGTGCTCTTGAAGGCGCTACGCATGGTCTGCGGCGACAAGGCGCAAGCGAACATGGTCCGGACCGGCGAACAAAAGGCCGTTATCGAAGGGTCTTTCGATATTCAATACGAGCCGCGCGTCAAGCAGATGCTCGAGCAGCTCGAGATCGACAGCGACGACGAACTCATCATTCGCAGGGAAATTCTTGAGAACGGCAAGGGACGCGCCCGCGTGAACGGCGCCGTGGTGAGCCTCTCCGACTTGCAAAAGCTGGGCGAAGAACTCATCCAAATGCATGGGCAAAGCGAGCAGTTGCTGCTGCGCGATATACGCACCCACACGCAAATGCTCGACGACTACGCCAGCAACAGCGAACTCTTGGCCGAGTACGCCAAGCATTGGGCCGCCTGGAACGCGACCCTCGCCAAAATCGAGGAAACCGAGAACCGCGCCAAGGACCTGGCCGCCCAAAAGGACTTTTTGAAATTCCAGTTCGAGGAACTCTCCAAGGCGAACCTCAAGGATGGCGAAGAAGAGGAACTCGAAGACAAGGTCAGCGCAGCAAGCAAAGGCGAAGCCGAACGCCACTACCTTGACGAAATCCAGGGGATGCTGGGGACCGAGAACGGCCTCTTGGACCAGGTCCGCATTTTGCAGGCGAAACTGCGCGGCCTCGCCGCCAAACTCCCCCGCTACGAGCAGGAATCCAACGCCCTCGCCGAGGTCGCCGACCCGTTCGAGAGCATTTGCAAGGATTTGATGCGACTCGCCCCGGCAAAGTCCCTCTCGGCGGCCGAAATCGACCGCGCCAACTCCCGCATTGCGCAAATACAAAAGCTCAAGCGCAAGTACCGCACCGACGTCGCCGGCCTCATGGCCCTTGTGGAGCAGCGCCGTGCCGAACTCGAGAGCCTAGAGAACCTGGACGCCGACCTCGAGGAACTTGAGCGCGAAGCCGCCAAAAACAAGGCAGAACTCGAACGCATTGCCGCGGATCTCACGCAAAAGCGCAAGACCGCCGCACAAAACTTTGACAACGCCGTGCAAAAGATCTTGCACAGTCTGGGCATGCCCAAGGCCACATTCAAGACGAGCATCGAAAAGCAAGCCCTGAGCCAAAACGGAGCCGACCGAATCGAATTCCTGCTGGCGCCCAACCCGGGCGAAGGCGAAAAATCCCTGCAAAAGGCGGTATCGGGCGGTGAACTTTCACGCGTTTTGCTAGCCATCAAGAGTGTAATGGCCGAACTCGACAAGGTTTCTTTGCTAATTTTTGACGAAGTCGATTCGGGAATCAGCGGCGAGGTGGGCAACAGCATCGGCGAAGCCCTCAAAAACCTGGGCAAGCACCACCAGGTGCTCACCATCACCCACCTACACCAGGTGGCAAGCCGCGCCCAGAACCAGCTGGCCGTGAGCAAAAAAGAACTCGACGGTCGCACGTTCACGTCCATCAAGGACCTGGGGTATGACGAACGAATTAACGAACTTGTACGTATGCTCGGCGGGGAGTCCGAAACGGTCCGCGAGCACGCCAAACAACTTTTGGAGAACAACAAATGAGTGAAAAGCCATCTGAAGTCCGCCTGCGCACGCGCATTTGGAGCGTACTCAGAGCCCTTGTATTTATTTGTGTCATCTTCTTTATTTGGAACGGCATGGCAAAGACCGCAGCGGCCTTTGTGCTCGTGGCACTCGTGATGGGCTGGGTCAACCTCTACCAGTTGCGTTCCCAAGAAATCGAGAAACCCTATTACCGGCTATGGCTCAACGTAGTCGACGGCCTTCTCTCGTTCGCGGTGATGATGAGCATCTTTATCCGCGACCTCTACCATTCTGAGAGCGCTGAGAAAATTTTGGCGGTGGGCTGCGCCATTTTACTTGCCCGCCTCATCGCCCACACGCTCTTTAGCCTAGGCGTGCTGCGCGAAGGCAAAAAACTCCCCCAAAAGCGCCGCTGGTCCAAGCTTGCCAACATCGCGACGACCGTCACCATGGGCGTCTACCTTTTGAACCTCGAGGATTACCAGCAAATATGCATGGTGGCGACCATTCTCCTCATTTTGGCGTCGACCGTGGCTTACGCCTACTGGTACTACCGCGACCCCGCGCACCGCAAGCCCCTCTCCATCGCAAGCCAGCTCACCATGAGCCGCATCGTGCTCACGCCCTTTTTTCTCTGGGTGTTCTTTTACGACAACGACCTGGACTACAGCAACAACAGCATCGTTTTCAAGGTGCTCTCGCTCATCATGGTCCTGGGCTTTATGCTCACCGACTTTTTGGACGGCAAACTCGCCCGCGCCATGGGCGAAGTCAGCACGCTGGGCAAGTACCTGGACCCGTTCAGCGACAAGATCTCGAACATGACCATATTCATGTGCTTTATCGCCACGGGTTACGCCCCTGTTTGGATGGTCGCGCTCATCTACTTCCGTGAATCGAGCGTCGAAACGCTCCGCACGCTCGCTGCAAGCGAAGGTCTCATTATGCCCGCCCGCAAAAGCGGCAAGTGGAAAACCGCCCTGCAGGGCATTGGCATCGTCATGATTTTGCTCGGGGCCATCGACCCGGTGCGCGCGCTGATTCCCGGATTCGAGAGCATTTGGAACGTGTTCCCGCAAGCGGTGATGGGCGTCATCACCGGCATTACCATCATTAGCGGCATAGACTATTTTGTTTCGAGCAAGCACATCCTCAAAAAATTCGTCTAGTATAAAACTGCCGAAATTTCGCTAAAAACAAAGAAAAATTGAAAAAGCCCTTGCCAAAACGAGGACTTTTTTCTATATATGGAGCTACCTCGACGCGGGGTGGAGCAGTTGGTAGCTCGTCGGGCTCATAACCCGAAGGTCGCAGCGTTCAAGTCCTGCCCCCGCTACTACAAAAAAACTCGGTTTAGAACCGAGTTTTTTTTGTTTTGACAGTAGTTTTAATGCCGGGGGCGGTCCTTTTTAGGGAACCCCCACTATTCGGGGTAGGCACAGCAGCGGAAGCCTATGGTCGGGGACTTGTAGAAGGCAGAAACCTCCTTGTAGCTGACCCTTCCGCCCGTGAGGAAGACGACCTCCACATGGTCAGGGACGTAGACCAGGCTGCCCGAGATCTTGGCAAGCCATTCGTCACCGCCATTCTTGTATTCGGAATACGGGGCGTAATCCACTCCCAGGGAGTTGCCGCTGGAGTCCTGCACGTCAAAGAACTGCAGACTGTCCTTGAAGTCCTTTTGGGTCAAGATATTGTAGAGAATCCTGGAGGTGTCGGCCTTGAACACGGTGTCGACCTTGGCCCCCTCGCGGTAGAGGAACACGGAATCGGTCGTGTAGGCAAGGCGCGTGTAGAATGGCGAGAAACGGTTGGTGCACTGCGCCATGGACTCGCGGTCGAGGCCATCGAAAATGCGGTAGCTGGCGCCCTTGATCACGGCGACGGTGTCCTCGGAACGGCCCATCACCCATTCCTGGTACTGCCCGGGCAAATCGCGGATGCCCATCGGGTTCACGCAGCGGGAGTCATGCTTGGTAATATCGGCAGCCGATACAGAATCGTTAGTCGCCACATTGCAATAGGTGAAGAGATACTCCGAGGAAGCCATGTCGTCTTCCTCAACAACGCCATAGGTGAGCGTCCCGCCCGAGAGGCAGACCAATTCCCAGTCGCGCTCCTTGCAAAGACTCACGGTAAAGCCGCTCGCGCTCACCGCCTCGCACGCGGCAAGGGCTTCAGCGTGCAAAACGTTGGTCATAAAGGCGCCCGAGTCGTTCTGGTGTTCCATTTTTTCCATGCAGAAGAACGAAGTGTCAGAAGTCGAGACCGCCATAAAGCCGTCGGGACAGGTCACCTTTTGGGCGCGAGAGCCAAGCGAAACATAAATCGTATCGATAAGCGCGACCGAGTAGTAGCCTGACTTGTCGATGGAGCGGATGCGCAAAATCAGGGTGTCGCCCGGCGAGACGCGGCGGATGGTGTCGGTCACAAAGGTCCCTGTGGCAGAGACGACCATGGTATCGGCATCCACCTCATAAAGCTTGGTATAACGGCCGCTGCCGCCCACGTCGTCGTACTTGACCCATTCCTTTTTAATTTGGTCGTAATGTTCGACGATGTATGTGGCGACCGTGTCGTAGCAATAGCGGGCTATGCATCCATCTGGAATAACCAGCACCGTGTCGATGTCAAATTTGTAATCGAAATTGACCGGGTCCACGCTCTGGCTCCAGAAGATGCGCAGGCGGTTGTTGCTGTCGAGGCGGGCGAAGCCCGGGAACAGTGTATCGTCGATAGTGAAAATCTTGGTGGGCATGAGCGGCGCGATGGAGTCGGTGGTGATGAACGCCTTGTTGTCCTTGACGGTCGAAGTGCCCTCGGTACCCGAGGAATTGCCGCTGGAATCCCAAGAAGAAAGACCGATAGTATATGTGGTCTCGCTCTTGAGCCCCTCGATCACCATGCGGAAGCGGTTCTGCGCGTCGTCTTCGGGATTGTAGCCTTTGCCATCCAGCACCACCAGGCGCAGGTAGTTCTTGACCTTGTCGCCATGGGCAACCGAGTCCACCCACACGGAGTCACCGTCGCGTTGCACTCGCGCATGACGGCGGAAGAGTTCCTCCCCCGTCGAGTCAACGCCATCGGCGGTCGTGACCGTAATCTTCAGGTCGCGCAAATCCTCGTCGGCATCCTCGGACCAAATCACCACGTTGTAACCGACGATTGCTCCCGAAAGCTCCAGCGGCTTGTAAAAATCGGTCTGGTCGGTGGGACGGTTCCACTCGAACATGGCTCCCGTAGTCCACACGGAATCGCGCACCTCCACGCGGGAAGGCGGCAGGTCGTCGCCAAAATGCAGGAACACGTGCTGCACCGCGCCCACGTCGTCGCCGTCGTCATAATCGCAGAACAGCGCAACATGCAGGCTGTCGTACAGTTCCAGGTAATCGACAATGAGTTTGGTCAGGTCGATGGTGTCATAGAGCGCCTCCTTTTTGGAGGAGTACTCGTAAAAGCCGTCCGCCTTGTCGATCTGGTCGTCGTTGACCGCCTTGGAGGTGTCGTCCACCACCTTGTCGCCCACCCACAGGTACACGCCCTTGAAGTGGCTCTTGGCCATGGGGTAATGGAACCGCACTTGGTAGCACGCGGCGCCGCTGTCGGCGTCGGAGGCGCATTCGCGGAGGACCGAGATCTCGGTCGCCTCTCGCTCAAAAAGGTACTCAATGGAAGAATCGTCGTCGGAGCACGCAAGGAAAAACGTCGACAGGGCGGCGAGCAAATACAAATTCAAAAGGCGCATCAACGTCATATATAACAATGTAGCAAAAAAGAAAACCGGACGTTAAACGTCCGGCTCTCAAATTCGACTAAAGCGAACTAATTGCGAGAATTAGTTTTCTTCCGGGTAGACGGAGACCTTCTGGCGCTTTGCATCGAGGCGTTCGAACTTCACCTTGCCATCGACGAGGGAGAACAAGGTGAAATCCCTGCCCATGCCCACGTTGTTGCCATTGTGGAAGTGAGAACCGCGCTGGCGCACGATGATGTTGCCAGCCTTGACGACTTCGCCCGCGTACTTCTTGACACCAAGATACTTGGCGTTACTGTCGCGGCCGTTACGTACAGAACCTTGACCTTTCTTATGTGCCATGGATTAAGCCTCCTTAGCCTTGCGCAGAGAGTTCTTCTTGACCTTAGCAGGCTTCGGAAGGCCCTGGGCGATCTTTTCCTTGCGGGTGAGAGGCTTGTTCTGAGCCTTCTGCTTGGCAAGGGCAGCCACGCGTGCGCGATTGCGGGTAATAACTTGAGGATCAACGACTGCGGATTCGGCGCCGGAGCGGAGTTCCGTGACGAGCACCTCGGTATAGCCCTGACGATGACCGTTACGACGTTCGTAACGAGTGCGGCGCTTCTTCTTGTACACGATGATCGTGTCGTACTTGTCATGGGCGAGAATTTCGACCTTGACAGAGGCGTCGTTCAGGACAGGGGTGCCGACTTGCACTTCTTTTCCTGCGAAAAGAAGGACGGACTTGAGCTCCAGTTCAGAACCAACAGCGGCGTCGAGAGTCGGGACCTTGTAAGCCTTGCCGAGTTCGACTTTATACTGGAAACCACCTGTTTCAACAATAGAATACATTTTGTAATCCTTTTTAGGTTGCTATTGGAGACCCAAATTTAGCTTAAAACCGTTTTTTTGTAAAGGGAAAAGGGCGGACTCGGGCAATTTTTTCTATCTTTTAGCCCGAAAAATCCAAAAAGGACACCCGAATGAACAAAATCATGAGCCTTGACGGCGACTGGCAGATGATCTGGGACACCGACGACCTGGGAATCTCCAACCGCTGGTATGCGACGTACCCCGAAAAGACCGAAACTGTGCAAATTCCCCATATTTGGGAGCGCTCCTTTGACAAGCTCCTCATGTCCCAGGACTGCGCATACTATTTCAAGCGCTTCACCATCGAAGACGAAAAGCAAATTACCAAGCGCATCTTTTTGCATTTTGAGCGCATCGCAACCCACGCCACCATTTGGCTGAACGGCAAGATTTTGGGCACGCACTTTGGCGCCTACACTCCGTTTACCATCGAAACACAAAAGGCTATCAAGCTGGGCGAAGAGAATATCCTTTGCGTGCGCGTCGCCAACATGGGCGCCGCCAACAGCCGCATCGACTTTGGCCGCGAGAGCAAGGAAGGCGCCGACGACCGCTACGTTCACCCCAGCGAAATGCCCGTGGGCGAACCGTGGAGCCAGTACCCGTTCGGCGGCATTTTTGGCCATGTGAGCCTCATTCTGGGCAACGCCGCCTTTATCTCGGACATGCACGTGGAACCCGACATGGACCAGGAACGCGTGGCCGTGGAGCTCAGCTTCAACAACCCGCGCGGCTGCAACACCCGACTCCGCTTCCTCATGAGGAACCCGAACGGCGACGTATTCGAGTGGTTCAAGGACGGAGTGAAGCTCGACAAGGAGAACACCACCCAGCGTTTCGTGTTCTCCATCAAGGACTGGAAGCGCGACAAGTGCGTGTGGAGCCTCGATAAGCCCAACTTGTTCGCCCTCGAAGCCCAGATGGAAAACAAAACCTCCAAGGGCAAGAACCCTGAATTCAGTTTCTCCGTGGTGAGGACGTTCGGCTTCCGCAAGTTCGACTGCATCAAGGGCGACTTCTACCTCAACGACTCCATCCTCAAGATCCAGGGCGTGGGCTACAACCAGCAGTGGAGCAAAGGCGGTTTGTGGACCACCAACAACCCGGACCTCCGCAAGGACCTGCTCGCGGTCAAGGCCGCCGGGTTCAACGCAATCCGCAGCTGCGGCGCCCCCCTCAGCACCGAAGCCCTGGACATTTGCGACGAAATCGGCCTTTTGGTGTTCCAGGAATTCCCGATCCACACCATGCGGTCCACACCGCAGGGCCTCGAAATCGTCAAGAAGCTCATCAACGACATTGTCAAGGAACAACACCACCACCCGAGCATCGCCATTTGGGTGCTGGGTTCCGAGAACGGCACGTTCATGCTGCAGAACGGCAACAAGCTCTTGAACGCCATTAGCCCGGTCGACATGACCCGCCCCGCCATTAGCAACCTCGACAGCATCTTCATTGACAATGAGGGCAACTACCACCGCGACACCGGCAAGCTGTTGCCCGTGACCGTGGACCGCATTTCGCAGTACGCCTCCCTCCAGGTGAATCCGCGCCTGAGCCCCAACGCGGCCTACACCCACTTCCTCGCCCACTGCTTTAACAAGGACAGCGAAGAGGAACTGATGGTGCCCGACTCAGGACTCGGCGACAGCCAGTTCCAGGACGGCGACGAGAGCGTGAACGACATCGAGAACAAGATGCTTGTGACGCTCCAGAACCACACGTTGCTGCCCGCCAAGGCGACAAACATCGAAGGCCCGCGCAGCTCCAAGAACCAGAAGTCCATCAAGAACCTCTACAAGCAGCTCGAGGACTTCGTCTCTGAATCCGAGCTCTCCGTGTGGACCGACATGGCCTCGTTCAAGAACGACGTGAACCGCATCGCCATCAAGAGCAAGCTCGACCAGATTACCGCGTTCCAGAGCAATCCGCAAATCGCCGGCTTCTTCTTGAACTACTGGTCCGACTTCGGCACCAGTTTTTACGGGTTCTGCGACGAAAACCGCAAGAGCAAGGGTCTCGAGGAATTCTGCAAAGAAATCACCGCGCCCGCCCGCATCCTGGTGAGCGAAATCGAGCACGTGGCCGCCCCGCAAAGCGAAATCAGCTTCCAGCTCACGCTCTTGAACAACAGCCGCCTCGAAAACGTGAGCGTCGACATCAGCGTCCTTGACGCCAAGGGCAAGGTTCTCTCGACGCAAACGCAAAACCCCGAGGAACAGGCCGGCAAGACAAGCCTCACCCAGTTCGGCATTTGCACGCTGGTCGCCCCGCGCAGCACCGGCAAGTACCAAATCAAACTTACGCTCAAGGACGACAAGAAAGAAGTCCAGACTTCCACCGAAGACCTGTTCGTTATTGACCAGGTCAACGTGAAGGACGCCATCAAGAAGGTCTGCTTCCTCGACAACAGCGAAGAGTCAAGCGACGCCCTGGCGGCCCTCACCGGCCCCGAGCAGGTCATTTTCACCGCGAACCTCAGTTCCTGGCCCGACGAAATCCTCGACAAGATCGTGGACGTGACCAAGAACGGTGGCAAGACGCTCTTGCTCTCCGACATGACCCAGGACGACATCGACTTTTTGAACCAGAGCCATCAGTTTGACTTTGCCCTCGAAGCGCACTGGACCACCGGTGCGAGCGAAACCAGCCTGCACTACCTGCCCAAGGACTCCAAGCTCTTGCCGGTGTTCGGTGGAGAGAACGTGCTCGACCACTTTGCCGCCGCCGTAATGCCCGGCCTCTCGCTCAACGAGCTCCCGAACGCCACCGTGTTCGCCCGCTCCGTGAGCCTCAAGGAAGGAGAAATCAAGAACGGCGTGGACCTGCAGATGGTGCCGTTTGGCAAGGGCAAGATTGTATTCAACCAGTTCAGCGTGTTCGAAGGCCTCGAAACGAACCCGCTCGCCGACGCCCTGTTCTCTGCGATCGTCGGACTGCTGTAAAAAATACGCGGGTCGCAAGGCCCCTCCCCGCGTGACGAAAAAATCCCTTTTCGCATAAACGAAAAGGGATTTTCTTTTGTCTGTAATTTTCGTGACTACAAAAAAAGAACGGTCCCCAAAAAGGGAACCGCTCTAAATTCGCAATGCGACCAAATTACTTGGTGATGACGCGGGCCATTTCGCAAACCTTGTTGCTGTAGCCCCATTCGTTATCGTACCAGGCGCAAACCTTCACGAAGGTCGG
>OCTX011898209.1_pt1 | contig 18327 bp, 15 predicted proteins | sample 1539691 | NCBI WGS metagenome assembly OCTX01 (sample SAMN02144231, study PRJEB22623) | gut metagenome | biome: sheep rumen | host: Ovis aries | place: New Zealand | reverse complement strand
CTATGCCACGAAGATCCGGCGAGGACGTGGCAAGATATTCATACCCGGCATTTCTCAGCAAAGATCTTTTCGTCAGGTCCCTCATCACAGTAACGTTTCCATAAATGATACATATAAATTAAATTATCTTAGATTCCTCCTTAAATGCATTATTTCTGTGAATCTATATAATTATACGATTTAAACAAATAAAGGATGCTAGATATGTCTAACTAACATCTAGCATCCTTCTAAGTCTATAATTGTATTATTCAAAATCTTCTATCTCTGCTTCATTATACATTTTTTCTTCTGGGCAGTATTCCGACCAATCGAAGTTCTCCACATCTTTCCCATCATATAATATTTTCTCACATAAGATGAAATAGGGGAATAGTTCTATTTCGTAGTCAGACTTAACTAACTGAACTTTCTTAATGTCGAACTCTTCATCATCTTCAAGTTTGATAATATAATCTAATTCTTGATTGTCATAATATCTATAATGAACTTGTACAGGCAATGGATGATCACCATCTTCTTTGAATAGATCATGGAAGTATTCTTTTGTCTTAACATACTTTCCCTTCTTCTTTACTAAGTTCTCATCTTCATTTCCATCTACATATAGTGCTTCTACTTTGTCCCATGCACCTGTCACATAGTAGTTTCCAGCAAATGCATCACACTCTTCATCATATTCTCCGCTTTCAATGTTTGCATCAATGACACTTTGTGCACAGTAGTCTACTATTACTAACTGTCCTGTGATTGTAATTTTTACTTCTTTCATAATTGATTAATATTTATGGTAACTCTTCTTCTGTTAATACTCCGTCATCTTTCACTTCTCCGTCTTCATTCAGTTCTACCCATATTCTTTTTGTACATTTTCTGGATTCGACATGTTCTTCCCAGTCATCACTGTTCTTAGCAATGTCAATTGCTTGTTCCAAGTCATCTGCTTCGCACTCCAAGTAATGATAGGATTCACAGATTTTTGTAATTAGAAATGTCTTCATAATTTTATTTCTTTAGTTTGTTACGGTAACTGTTCTGATGTCAATACTCCGTCATCTTCTGTGTCTCCGTCTTCGTTCAGTTCTGTCCAGAAACGTTTCGTACAAGCTCTGTATTCGAAGTCTTCTTCCCAATCATCACTGTTCTTTGCAATGTCGATTGCTTGATCCAAGTCATCTGCTTCAACATCTAAGTCATAATAGACTTCGTAGATCTTTGTTAATCTAAATGTCTTCATAATTGTTGTTTTTTAATATTAATATAATTGTTCAGTTTCTCTACTAAATATTCTATCTCTTCTAAATCCAAGTTCTCAGTCACTTGATAGAATATCTTATTTACTTTTTCTAATCTGTTCTTTTCCATAATTCTTTAGTTCATTAAATTGTTGTTCTGTTAGCTTATACTCTCTTTTAGCAGAATTGATCGTACTAATATTGATCTCTTCAATACGGTCGTTAGTAAATCCATCATTTCTCATTTTCTCCGTCTGCCAGAGAATCACTTCTTTTAAGTTCTCTATATTCATAATGCAAAGATAAAAATTAAACATAACATAATATCGTGATTCATAGCAAAAAATTCAAAATATGAGTGTTAAACATTGTTAAGAACAAAAGAGCAGAGAATTTGTTTCCCTGCTCTTAAATAATTAATTAAATATCAATTTAATCAGTCCATTTGAGATAATATGCAAGTTCTTCACCCTTTAGATTATTACAACACCAATTATCTACTTTGTGATATAAGTCAGAATAAATAATCATATAATTCTCATTCTTCTGATACCAATAACAAGATTTCCACGACATTACACAAGCAAGTTCAGTCATATACTTGTAATTGATTTGCCAGCTCTTAAATGCCCTATTAAAGGTGTCATTAATAGCATCTGCACCGAAAGCATCAGCAATAGTAAAATCTTCCCAAAATGTGGTGCATGTTTCATACCCATTTTCAAGTTTCATAATGATACTAAATTAGAGTTAGACAAAAAAAGTGGGTACAAGACCCACCTTATGCGTTTAAAGTGACTGTTTCATTGCCTGTAACTTTGCGATCTCAGCATCAAGTCTTTCAATCTCACGTTCCTTGAAGGATTCGATGAACTCATTGCACCACTTAATGACTGCTTTCGCATCCTCCACTGTACCATGTTTTGCTTCGAACATGTCCTTTACTTTGTTGGGAATGCTGTTCTTAATACGGGCATCCTCACGCATCTTGATCATGTCCTGATAGAATTTGATCTTAACGACCTTGTCCTTTAGTTCAAGACCATTGAATTTCTTGGTCTGGTTCTTTGGTACGATGTTGTTGTACATGTTAACGAACTCCAACATTTCCTGCTCACTCATTGTAATTTCATTCTGTTTCATAATTGTAAATTTTTAATTGATGAATAAATAATGTTTGTTTGAATCACATGACAAAATTATACAAAAATATGTTTAGTATTGCTAAAATCTGTTAAGAAAGTGCAATTATTTAACAATCTGAAACATTATAAGTCTTTGATTTACAGTTATTTACAAAAAAAGACACCCATTTCTGAGTGTCTTCTATATTTGAATATGTTATGACTAGATTATTTGCTTTCTTTAATATTATGAATTGAATCAACTATCTGCGGTGTACATATGTCATCTACAACCATAAAGAACAGTTCTAATTCTCTTTCATCTAATTCAATCTCGCCTTCACTTTGATATATCTTTTCTGCTAACTTTAATCCTCTGATGCCAATTGATTTAGTATAGATTAGATCAGCGAAGTCTTCTCTTAAGTCAGATATATCATATTCATCACTTTTGAATGAATGTTTAGTTTTGAATTCTTTAAAATTGATTTTCATATAGTTTATACAATTATATATTTATTATATTACCAATAATATCCACTCTTTAATCTAACAAGTCCGTCTTGATCTACGAACAATGTACCGCCTATTGTTCCACTGTTATAAGGGTTCTGTCCTTCTTTCCATGGGCAATAAGGCCATTTGTCACTTGATACTCTAAAATAGCTATTACCATTCTCTATTTTAAAATATCTACCACCACCTTGTAACTTAAGTTGTTGTACTGCTGAACTTCCAACAAGAAATGCTGCTGAATTTGCACTATTGTCGCTAAGTATTGAAACACCATCTTTAGATATCTGTACACGAGATGCGTTTGTACCCCAGTCACTTCCTATACGTACATTTGCTTCTCCGTATGATCCAAATACAGATAATGTTCTAGCTTTCATTTCTATCTTTTTTGAAGTAATCTTCAATCCTGCTTCAGAAAAATCATCTTTTACTGACATAGCGATCTTGTCAGGGTCTACACTTAATGAAGCAATCTGTTTTGTAAGTTCATTATACTTATTGCTAACTTCTCTTGATATCTCAGTCTTAAATCCATCTACATCATTTTTATAGTTGTTTACTTTTGTAGTAAGACTGCTAACTTGTCCTGTTGTAGTATTTACTGTCTGCTGTATTTCAGTAAATTTTCCATTCAATCCTCTTGCAGTCTGTTCTAGACTTCCTACTCTACTAGTTACGTTTGTAAGACTGCTATTGAATGAGTTCTGTGTAGTCTGTATTTCAGTGATTGTCCTATTGAACCTTGCAGATGTCTCATCTACTTGATTTTTTGTATATACTGAACTTTTCAAAGCATAGTCAGTCAGTGTTGAAGACAATACCTGTGATATCTTACTATCAGTTGCAGTACGTGTATAATAGTTAGTCAATGTAACAGTTCCATTATTCAAGTTTGTTATTGTCCTTGCTGCTGCTTCTACTATTGCATCATTTACTACTTTAGATACTGCACCTGCTTCAAGTACTACAGGCACGTTTCTTGAATCTATGACTGTGTTTCCATCCATAAGTTCAACAAGAAGATATGAAGGACAGTATGAAGAAGAGTTTTCATAGCATTTCATATAGTCTCTGTTTGCACCTTGGATTTCTGTCATAAGGTTAGACTTACTGAATGTTCCTTGTGGTGTTCCTGTTTGAGATCCGTTACTTGTAGCATACCAATATATATAATTGATCCTATTGAATGACTTATTGTATGGACTTATTCTAATATACCATGACTGAGATGACCAATTGACAGTATTTGTTGTTGATCCTTTTGTATGGACTAAATTGTATTGTAGTTCGCATTGAAGGTCACAGTTGACATTATCAGAAATAGCACTTAAGAATTTAGCAACTAATGTCTCTTTGACTGGTATTAGATAGCTTAATTCTGCATCCTTTCCATCTGCACCAGGTATTGATTGGTCTGCAAGTACATAATTACTCCATTTTGCAGGTGTTGAGAATCTGCCCCATGCTCCATTTTTCTTTTTACGTACACTGACCCAGCATATACGTTCATCAATATTTACTGATACAGTCTGTGGATCATCATGCCATCCTTCACTTGTCAGATAAGTCACATATTCATCATGTGTCTGATAGTCTGATGTTGGGTTTTGCCAATTTGATGGCATTGTTGGACCTGCTAAAGAAGATACGTCTCCACTTAGTTTGTATATATATTCAAAACCGTCTCCGTCTTGTCCTTTTTCTCCCCACTTAGACCATATAACTGGTGTGCTAAATGGTCCCCATACATTATTGTCTTTTGATCTTGTACAGACAAACTCATACATATTGTCTTCAGATACTCCTTGTGGGTTGTCAGTCCAACCAGTTGGTATATAGTCATCTTGTTGCTGTGTTGCAGGTGTCAATGGTGCAGTTGCTGAGTTCTGCACTTTATATATGAATTCTATCTCTGATCCATCTGCTCCTGTCTCACCCTTTGGTCCTGTAATACGAATAGGATCTGTCCATGTCCCGTATGTGTCTCCGTTTGGATCTGGTGTTACGAATGTCTGTGACATCCAAGTATATTCACCATGTTCTATGTCTGGTGTAATTGGTTCATTTGACCAACCATCTGTCAGTCCTGTGCCAGTTGGTAATGCAGGCTGAGTAGCAGAATTCTTATATCTAAATTCATAGTGTCCTCCTGTCTCACCTACTTCTGCATATCTTGCCCATAGTACAGGACCATCAAATGCACCCCACGTACCAACATGTTTCTTTCTTACACATACCCATTGGAAAGGATATGTCTGTGATACTGTCTGAGGGTCATCTGTCCATCCATCAGGAACATAGTCATCATTCTGATATGTACTTATAGTAATATCTTGTGGTGTTGGATTTGCAGGCTCAACTTTTTCAGCAGTCAGTTTGTATATATATTCAAAACCGTCGCCGTCTTGTCCTTTCTCACCCCACTTAGACCATACTACTGGTGTAGAGAAACTACTCCATTCTTCTGCGCCTTTAGGTTTCTGTCTAACTGAAACATATTCCCATCTGACATTCTCTCCTACGCCTTGTGGATTGTCAAACCATATAATTCCATTTGAGTCTGCTCCACTCCAGTCATCCCTGTCAGAAATAGGATCACCATGCATATCATATACAGGCGCAGAAGGAGCAACCCCTGTATCATTCTGTGTATATATGAATTCAATATCTGCTCCGTCTTCTCCATCTAATCCATTGTCACCAGTTATACGTATAGGTGTAGTCCATATTCCGTACCCTGAAATTTCAGATACGAAGCATTGTGTCATCCAAGTATATTCTCCGTTTTCAAAATCTGGTGTTGTTGGCTCTACTGCCCATCCATCAGTTGTTCCATCAAATCCTGTAAAAGGTGGTTCAGGCTGGACTGTTGAATTCTTATATCTAAATTCATAATGTCCACCGTTAATTCCATCTTCTGCTGCTTCTTGATATGTAATGTCTTTAACATCAACTACAGGCAATTGATCACGTTGGACTCCGTTCTTTAGCTTTACTAATTTTGCACGAAGGAAATGAACAGAATTAGAAGTCTGCCCTACATATAGGCTTATGTTTGTCAGAGATTCGTCTTCATCAATAAATTCAACTATTTCTTCTTCAGAATCAATTTCAATAGGCAGACCATTATTGTCATAATATGTAAGCATTACTGCATATCCATGTGGCACTATTGATGACAATATTGTGCTATCTTCATTTTCAGGATCTGACATCAATACACTAAGTGATATAGTTTCAGGAACAATAGATATTGAATCGCTTATATTGAATACATTTATTATGTTTGTATCAGATATAAGTTTCTTATTGTTTTGTTCAAGTATGTTCTTAATGTTCTTACCATCAATTGAGCACATTGTAATGTCACCAATGAACTTTGCTCCGTTTGCATCAATATATGATCCTCTGTGAGTTTCAAGGTCGAAGTTGTTTATTCCCTGATATTGAGCATATGAAGGTGCAGTAAGGAATGCGTCTCTTGAATGATAAGCAGATATGATAATAGCAGACTGTCTTGCAGAATTTTCTTCATCAGATCCTCTATATCCTAACTGAACTAAGTTGTCTCCTGCTTCAGGTATAGATGCTTCAGGAACTAACATATAGTCACATCCTGAATCATCTGATGCAACGTATGGTCTTGAAACTGATTCTGCTATATAGTTGTTTGACAGTCTAATGCCATGACATAAGTGCCAGTTAACATCATCTGTACATACGATAGTTATTGCAACTATCTCAGTCTCAGGTTCTCCTAAGTCAATTTCAACTTGGAATGTGTCAGGATCAATAAGTACATTACGGAAATACATGAACTTACTATCAGCAAAATATACACTTATGTCTATATGATTGTTTACACCATATCTTACTGTACCTAAAGTGTCAGTAACTTGCTTTATTGTGAATGTTATTTTGTTTGTTATCTGTGGTATGCTATCAGCAGCAGGTGTTATCTGTATTCCGTATATCTGGCTGCTTGTATCGAATGTTCCTTCTATTGCAGCAGATGAATCTTCATACCCTGACCATACCACACCAGTATATATTCCTTCTATAGTCTGAGCTTCACATTGCCATTCTATTGTATTTTCTTCGTATGTGTCTTCTCCTGTCTTCTGCAATGGGTTATGCATCTTTATTTCAAACGTATTGTAGTTGCTTTCGTTTGCTTCTAAAGATTTTGCACCAGTAGACAGATTGATGTATATGTCTGTCAATACACGGTCTACAAGTCTCCAGTAATATTTGTTTGATACATCATGTGACACACCTTCTTGTGCATTGTTGAATGACTGGCATATTGCTTGGTCATTTGCAATGAAGTCATTCGTAACACTATGTCCATCACTGTCTGTACTCTTCCAATAAACATCAAAATATGCTACATTGTTTATTCCTGTTATAGGATCTTGTACTAAATTTCCTTGCGAGTCATACGCATATACATAATCTATGATACATGAAGCAGGTGTGATTATTAACTGTCCACCTACAGCACGTATCTTATCTATTATAAGTTCAAAGAAATGTGCTTGTTTTGTTACAGTAAGATATTCAGTTGTTATGTTCTTTGAATTCAATGTCTCAATATATGCTTTTACTGCTTCAAGCTCATCAACACTAAGTTTCTTTGCAGATATTCCATCTAACTGAAGGTTAGCAATATATCCATTCTTATAGTTAAGGTCATTTCCACTAATCTTATATGCTTTCGCTTCACGTGTAGTAAGATAGACTATATTCGCATTGTTTGCTTTCAATGAATCACAGTTGATTGATTTGAAATTTCCTACTGTTGCACTAGTACTTCTTAGTCCTGCCCTACTTGTACCATACCAAGCAGATCCACCACTATTTTTTCCATGAGGTATAGGATAAGTACTTACAGGTGTTAAGTTTTCTACTGACATATTAATGAATTATATTTTTGTATAAAATAGATTATGTATTGAATGGGTAATCGTAATCTAGCATTTCTCTCATTGTCATTTTTGTGTCTCTCAACTTCAATGACCAATCAATAGATGTAACGAAATAATTGAAGTAGTCATCATTAGCTTCTTCATTCTTTATTCCCGGAAATTCCATGTTTACTATGTATTTAGATACTACAGTAGATGTAGATATAAAATCATTGTTAGCATCTTGTGCATATCCAAATACATCACCAGCATCAACATTTATTTCTAATATTCTTGCAGGCTTGCAATATTGCTTATACATATAGTCAACATATAGATGTTCTGGCTTTACTACTTCATCTCCCATCTTCCAACCATAGAATGGCTCGTCTTCTGCTGTCATTACGTATGAGTTAGATATCTGATATTTGATTCCCTTCTCTAAACATTCTTCTAATGTAAGAGGTGTGCATATCTTAATGTTTTCTTCCAATTTTTCAAGATATTTAGGATTTGTATCAGAGAAATATACTAAATCATTGTCTTCTACTGTAGCTACTTCTGTAAATAGTCCATTATCTGATCTTGGCTCTAAAGTAAGGTCAGTTATCTGTATTGACTGTAGCATTTCTAACACCCAGTACTTATGGTCATTCCATTTAGTATGTCTGAACAATGTAGGATGTATTCTTTCTATCTCATTCCACATTGAATTGATTGGACCTACTATTGTGAATTCAGGCACACCGTTCAATTTGTCAGATATCTTAATTGGTATTGCAGTTCCACTCACACCAAGATTCTTTGTGTGGTCGACGTTACTTGATATCTCATAAGAATGTCCTACTATCTTGTCGCCTTTATGTGGGTCGATACCAATTGTAAAGAATGGAAATTCATATCCTGCAGCTTTTAATGGTGATGCTTCCCATTCTTCTTCTGTCATCCATTCCATCTTGCCTTCACCTTCTGTTGCTTCGTCTAATCTTTCTACACAGTATTTGTTTCCTATCTTCAATTGACATGCTAATATAGGAAGTTTCTTAATTTTGTCAGATGCATCACCTACATCAGAATAAGTGTATTCTAATGCTTCATTATGTTTGTTCTCTAAGAATGCAGTTATTCCTTGTGCATTACGTACTGTATATTCTGGATTAATAGGATCTGGACATGACCACCATTTCTGTGCATAATATACTCCTTCTTCATCGTCATCATGTGGAACTGTACGACTGAATAATGCTATTATTGGACTTTTTTCATTATTATTTACCATCTGCTTAACTTCACTATATAGAATTCTAGATTGGTCATATAAGTCTGAGTATAGCATACCAGTCTTAGGCTGCAATGGATTCAATACTATCTTTCCTGTAATGACTATGTAATTTGTGATACTACTATCTGCGGGTATAAGATTCAATGAACTCATTCCTGTGTATGTACATATAGGCTTGTTATTGTTTATATAATTGCACATAGTTGCATTATGCCCACCATCTGTCCTATGATCATTATGTCCGCATATAGATATTACAAAACAACTAGACATATCTACATTGTTAAGTGTAGAATTATCTGTCTTAACTATCTTATTTCCTTTTCCAAACTGAACGAATGCACCCTTCAAAGGGTTGTTGTATAACCATACTAATACATCTGATTGATCTCCTGTCATAGGAGTTATGTTTTCTCCGTCTGTTCCACCCATTGCAGTTATATAGCTATTCTTACCAAATGACCATGCATCATTTCTTGTAACTTGGCAATAATATTCTAATCTATATCCTTCTTCATGTTCAGTTGTCTCGTTATTGTCTTCTGAGTTCAAAAGTTGACTAAATGCTTCATAAGGTGTTGAACCACGTCCTTTAGCTACAAGTTCAGTCATATATTTTTGATATCTGCCATAGTCAGAATATTCCATGTCTGCATTTATAAGTTCTATCTTCTCTTCAACAGGCTCAATCTCACATGTCAATGTAACTTGGCTATATACATCATCCATAGACAAAGAAGTGCTTTCATCTAATGAGTCATCTTTTCCATCAAACCATTGACTTCTATGTGACAGCTCTCCAAGTTGAGAATACATATTGTATAGATGAACATATCCTACATTTCCACCCGGTTGACGGTTACAACTATATGAAACTGTACATCCTAAGTATTTCAATATCTCATTTAATACATCATATAAAGTCATACGGTCTTCTTGGTCTGTGCCATAGAATATACTTGGATTGATCTTTATCTTACTTGGATTAATCTCACTTGAAAAGAATGTCTTTAATCCTCCATATACAGTTCCACCAGAAGTAATATGACCCATTCTTTCATCATTATGTAATGCAGCATCAAATATCTTTGTCAGCATACTTAATGCAGTCTGCGGTTCATCTTGCAATATTTCTGTCTGGTCTATAGTCATAGATTCTAATGCACCAAGTGGATCTGTTGCAGTAATAGTTATCTCTTCATACTTATGTGCAAAACCCTGACTGAAATTCAATGGGTCTACATAACCGAAGAATATTGGACACCAAAGTCCAGTATTGCCCATTTTTTTCTGTATAAGTACATGTATATCTCTGTTTGTATTAGCAAACAGTTCTTTACTCATGTCTCTATTGACCCATAGCTTTATTGTTGCTTGTGATATCATTATAAGTTGAGTCAAGTCAGAACGTTTGCATTGTATATGTACAGGATCTTTAGAAAAGAATATCTGTGTTTCTGCATCTCTGTCAAAACCGTTTTCTAAAGTATCAGATATAGTGATCTGAGAACCATATCCATCTGATATTCTTACCTGATATTGTTGTCCTTTATAGTCTTTGAATGTTCCGTATATATTCATATATTATTTAAAATTTAATTTGTGTTCCTGTCTTGCTTAATACTTTATTGGTGTTCTTCTGTACTAAAAGAAGATCTGTGCCTCTGATTACACCTTGAACTTGTACAGTCTGTGATCCTCCACCATTTCCTAAGTTGCCTGAATTTATAGCATCAAATAAGTTCTGCTGCTGATGTTTGTTCAAAACCATCTCACCAGAATTCAGTCTTGCCCAAACGTTGTCACCAGAATATGAACTGCCACCTACGAGACCTACGGGACCACCATTTGCATAACCTGATGTAACAGAATTGATCTGACTAATAAGACTCATCATAGTTGCTGCACCCGACAATCCAAATGCTAGCCATTCTACCCATGTCTTACAAGATGCAAGTGCCTGAGCGAATGACAATGCAACAGTTGCTACTGCTTGTGCAACGATTCCTACAACTTTTAGTCCTTCATCATCTGCTGCTTCACCTAATGCAGCAAACATATCTCCTGCTGCACCTACTGCATCTCCTATCTTAGCAACATCTTTTGAAAGTTTCTTAGCATTTTTGTCTGCTATATATAAGTTGCGTGCTTGTTCTGACAATTCTGTCTGTTTCTCTACAGTTGCTTCAAGTTTTTCAGTTATGTCTTCGTAACCTGACTTTCCTTCTTCACCTAACTTAGAATATTCTTCTTGTAGTTTCTTAAGCTGTTCAATCAGATTGTCATTGAAGTCCATCAGTCTTTGTATTCCTTCAATAGATGGCTCATTTGCAGACTCAGGATCAAATGTAGCTTGTTCAAAAGAAGATATCTTTGGTGTCAGTTCAATTCCACCTTTGTCTTCATTTAGTTTTTCTATCTTCTTCTTAATTTCTTCTGCTGCTTTTTTTGCTTCCTCTTCTTTAGGATCTACTTTAAAACCAAGTCTTATCTCTTCTGCTTCTATTTTCTTCTTAATTGCTTCAATTGTTGTAATAGTCTCTTGTTCAGCTTCAGGTGGTATAAGACCCTTTCGTAAATCATCTTGCATTTTAGAAAGGTCGTTCTGCATATCTTCAAGACTTCCTTCTATTACACCATCTTTTATTCCGAGACGTATTTCTTCATTTTCAATTCGTTTTTTAAGATCATCTATCTCTTTCTTTGTCTTCTCTATTGCTTCAGGTGGTATAAGTCCTTTCTTAAGTTTGTCTTGTTTATCATTTAACTGATTCTGTAAGTCTTCTAAACTCCCTGATACTGCTTTTACTTTTTCCGAATCTCCTTGGCCTGATTTAGTCTTCGTTTCATCCTTAACAGGTTTAAGATTGTATTTAGATTGTATCTTTTGCAGGTTAGCATTACTATTCTTAACTATTTCAGTATAGTCTTTTACAGATTCTTGCATTTCTTTTTCTGTATCTGCTTTGAACTGCTTTCTACGTTTCTTTGCTTCTTCCCTACGTTTCTTCTGTATAAGGGCTAATCCTTTCGGACTGAGATCGCCTCTTATGCCAAGTGTTGTATTAAATCCACTATCTCCAAGTTTCTGAGACACATATTCTCTTTCTTCCTTAGTTACGTTCTTATTTGTGGCTTTCTGTGAATAATGTCCTGAACGTACAGATTTCTCTTCAAGTTTCTTTAATGAATTCTTGATTCTTTCAACCATTATCTCATAAGCAGCTTGTGCTTTTGCACGTTCCATAATTGCCTGAACAACAGCATTAGTATTCTTTACAAAGAAACTTTCTGCATCAGTAAGACTATCTACTTGGAATCCAGTCTTCTTAATTTCATCTTTATAATCAGACATGAATTTCTCCTGCTTCTTAACATCACCGTTGCATTCTTTCCATTTTACTTGTAGCTTATAGTATGTAGCTATCTGCTGTGATGCTGCAGAAGCAATCTTCTCAGACATTTCTTGTTCTGTTCTTTGTCTTTCCTTTGCTAACTCTCTTGCTTTCTCTAATTCTTTGTTCCTTGTCTTTTCTGCTTCAGTTGCTTTGTTAGACATTACGACATATGTTCCTATTGCAGTGACGACACCTATGATTGCAGTTGCTAACAATACGTAAGGATTAGCATTCGCAACTGCATTGAATGCTGCTTGCGCAACAGTTGCAGCCTTTGTTACGATAATTCCCTTTCCTTCAGCAGCAGTCTTTAATCTTGTTGCTGCGGCTGCGGCTAATGTCTGTACTTTGGTTACTGCCATCATAGTACTAGACTGCATCTGTAATGCATTCTGCAACTTAGTGACTGTACCCAATACTGACTGTGCTGTAGTGAATGCTACGACTGCTTTCTTTGCATCTTCTTCATTTCCTGTGAACTGAGCAAGTATGCCCATCGCTGCAGCAGTGGCATCACCAAATATGCCCATAGATTCTGATAGTAAGTCAAGTGTCTTAGTATCAGATGCCATGTTCTTAAGTTCTCTCTGTATGTCTCCTTGTAAGTCTATAAGTTCGGATGCAGATGTCTTTGCCATATCTAACTGTTTTTTCATCTCAACACCAAACTGAGACTTCTTTTCTTCAGCAGATAGTTTTGCATAAGCTAAAGCAAGGTTCTGCACCTCTTTCTTGGCACTGCCGAGTTCTTTTCTCATGTTGCCAAGACTGTCTTTAATCTTTTTTGTCTCTGTATTATATTGTTGAGTTGAGTCCTTTGCATCTTTCATTCCTTTTTTATATCCTGAAACGTTCATACCCAATTCAACAGAAACGCGATTGCTCATTTGTACTTAAAAATGTTTTTGTAGTTAATATAATATAGAAAATCAAACCAATAGAATTCGTGTGTATAAAATGACTATATTATTATCTGTAATAAATATATTTGCCTAAACTATGAAGCTAAAAATCAATGGTGAAGATCTTGAATTGACATATTCATTCAGGATAAATCTTTATTATGAAGAGATATCGGGGAAGTCACTTGATTTCCAAAATGTTAAGTCTGAAGATTTAGTTAACTTATTCTATGCTACAGTAGTATCATCATTACAGAAAGCAAAGAAGCCAACAATATCATTCTTAGATTTCTTGGACTGTATCGATGACAATGGTGGAGAAAAGATGATTGTTGAATTCTCTAATTGGTATGTAAGTGTAGTCAAGTCACAGTATGACATACTAACAGAAGATGATAAGTCTAAAGTATCTAAAAAAAAGAAGGACTAACGTTTCATAATATATATACATCAATAGTCATACAGCATAAGGTTGTATCACATCAGTATTTCTTAGAAGATCTTAACTTTCCTGAACTGATGATCATAATAAAAGCGTTGCCTTATGCAGAAGTTGAAGCATGGAACAGGACTAGATATATGATGCTATATATGATTAGTCCTTATATGAAACGCAGGATATCAGCACAAGACTTATATCCGTTGATTATAGATGAAGGATATAAAGAAAAGGAAGAACTAACTACTGAGATATCAAATGCAGATGTAGAATGGTATAACAATTTTGTAAAGAACTATAAAAAGGAGAACAGTTAACTGTTCTCCTTTTCTATGTCTGGTGTCTTGAATAACCTATCAATATTATCTAACCTTCTGTCTACTTCTTTTCGTAGATTTGTCTCTGCTTCAAGTACTTTTGTCTTAATTATCATATTAATGCCAAATACAGCTCCGCAGAAAATCAATGTCTGCCCAAAGTACATTAGCACACCAGTTTCAATATCATATTCATGTAAGAAGAATGATAGTACACATAACAATACACCTGATGCTAAAGTACTAATAGCAGTTATATATTGAACAGTCTCTTTTCTTTCGTTAGTCATTGTCTACAACATATATTTGTTATTTATAATATAGTCTATCTATTGATGATACTAAGTCTTATATATTAGGATCAGGATCTATTGATTGTACACTCCAGTTCGCTGGTATTCCATTGATTCCACGTGTCAGATAGTCTATTGATATCATTGATGACTTAGCAAATGTTCCTGTACGTGAAACTCCATCTACCCAGCTTTCAGTATAGTATGTAGGGAATTCACTTATGTCTACTTCCATTAATGCCTTAATGTAATTCAATGCTGAACAATGATAGAACATATGACTATAGCATCCTTGTACTAAGAATTTAGCAGGAAGTTTTGGTGCTCTTGTCAATCGTGTACAAGTTGAGAACATATTCTTATAACAGTATTTCGCAAGTGTTGTAGCATTAAGTTCAGGTGCAGTAAGTATTGCTGAGTTTTCAAACATTGATTCATAACAGCTAACTTCTAGATTAGTGGCAGGCAATGCAGGCGCAGAATTGATGTGTGATGTCCTGAACATTCCCAGATAGCATTCAGGTGCTAGTACTGTAGCAGGCAGTTCAGGTGCAGTAGTCAATGATGTACATCCTGCAAACATTGTAGCATAACACCCCTGATACATTGTTTCTGCAGGTAGTTCAGGTGCTGAAGTCAATGCTGTACATCCATAGAACATCTGACTATAGCAATATGATTCAAGATATATTGAATCTAAATCTGGTGGTGTAATCAATGACGTACATCCCCAGAACATTGAATCACAAGAATGCTGTGCTGCTGTTATGAATGGCAACTGAGGTGCACTTACTAACGATCCACAGCGATAGAACATCTGATAGTAACAATATGGTGTAAGTGTTTTAGCAGGCAATACAAGATTAGATGCATTGATTACATTAAGTCCAGCGAACAATGCTTTGAATGTATATGATGAAGTATATGTCTCATATAGTCCGAAATAGTCACCATATAGTAATGACATTATGTTTCCTGAAATATTTACTGTACCAGTTGATTTGAACGAATGATAGTTGTTTGATTGATATCCATATCCTGAATTGACTGATTTGAAATATATCTTTTCTCCTGAATTTATTGTTGCTATAAGAGTTCCGTCATTTGCAGTTGTAGCAACTACACCATTCCATGAAAGAAGATCAAAAGAATAGAATATTCCTAAAGCCATTACAGCTGTATCATTAGAACAATACCATCTAATACTATTATTGTCTACTGATGACTCAATTGTAAAGTAGTTCAGTTCATATAAGTCTGATGGTTCAGTCATATCATAGAAACGTGCATTAAGTACGGTGTCTTCTGTCAGTCCGAATTCATATACAAGATTTCTTGTTACTAATGTGTCACCTTTGAACCACCCCATGAATCTATACTGTGTTGAGTTTGGCTGTGCTGCTAAACTTATAGGTTCAAGATATGTATATGATCCTGATGGTGTTCCTGTTACTGTTCCGTATGAAGGATTGTTAATAGTATATGAGAATGTATATGGATTGATTTCAAATCTTCCTTCTATATGTTCTGTGATTCCGCCAGGCCATCCATCAGCTCTGAAAGTGTAAGGATTCTGTGTACTTATCAATGGATGTCCACTTGTATCTAAATCATACCATCCTAAGAAATGATATCCTGTTGCAGGAGTTGCTTCTAATGTCACTGTCACACCGTCATCATATTCACCTCCACCAAATACTTCTCCATATTCGTTATTAGGAGTTGTCAATTCTACAATAAGATATCTTGCAGCAGTCTGGTCAGAGAATTTTGCTGTAAGTGTAGTGTTATCAGTGATGACAAACGAGTGTTTTTGCATTCTAGTTATCTTGTTGCCATCTGAATCATACCATCCTATGAACCAATATCCTATAGTACGTCTTGCGTTCAATTCAACAACAGAATATTGATCATATGCCTCTGATCCGCCTGCTGATGGATATCCGTCTACAGTTCCACCGCCGACAGGATCAATGACTATAGTAAGTCTGTATTTTCCATAGTCATCATCATATACAGTCCATCCGATAGGAACACCATTTATACTATCAATATCATATGTGGCATTAGGATCTTTTACGAATGTTCCTGTTGGAGCAACATTATATACCCAACTAGACATATAAGTTGTGGTAGATCTAAAATCTCCTATAGCACATGTCTTAATGTATGATAAAGACGTACATCCGTTGAACATTGAATTATAACAATTGTATACTAATGAAGTAGCAATAAGTTCAGGTGCTTTTTCTAATGCAGTACAGCCTTCAAACATGCTCTTATAGCATGAGTGTGCTAATGTAGTAATATGTAGTTCAGGTGGCACAGTAAGAGAAGTACACCTCATGAACATTGACTCACAAGAAGACGATGCAGCAGTTGTAGCATATATGCTGTTTGAACTAATAATAGATGTACATCCATAGAACATGTTCTTATAGCATGATGCCGTCAATGTAGTAGCAGGCAGCAACGGCATGAAACTTAGACTAGTACATCCATAGAACATATTAGAATAACAGCCTTCTGCTAATGTAGTAGCAGGCAAGTTTGGTGCTGTGACTAGTTTACTACATCTATTGAACATACTACTATAGCAATTGTTTGCTAATGTAGTTGCAGGCAATATTGATTGTGCGTTCTTAACTTCTGTACATCCATTGAACATATTATTATAGCAATAGTCTGCTAATGTAGTAGCAGGCAGTTCAGGAATATTTGTCAATTTCGTACATCCATAGAACATACTACTATAGCATCTGTCTGCTAATGTAGTAGCAGGCAGTTCTGGAGCAGACACCAATTCTGTACATTCACGGAACATGCTTTGATACATGTTTGCATTGACAAAATCAGGCAACTTAAGTTTTGATGCATCTGCCATCTTATTGACTCTTCGTTGAGAACCGTATGTTGAACTTTCATTATATCCGAATAAGTTATAGAATATTGAACTTTCATTAGTATTTGTCGGTGTAGTATAGTTCTGACTAGTAACAAGAGACCAAAGATGTCCTGATAATGAACTTTTCTTAGAGGTCCATATATGACATCCATTAAAACTTCTATTTACTGAATAAGTGATATCATATGCACCTGTCGTATTTGCACGTAACAATACTGAATCACCAATATCAAGTGTGCATATTGTTGTTCCGTATAAATATGTATTGCTGTTTACTGGTTTACGTATTGTGTCAGGTTTGACAGCAGTCCATGTCTGACCCCAGTCTACTGAATAAAGCAACGTTTTGTTTGGAGCATCATCAGATGACTTAACATAATACACTTCACAATTGTCTTCTAATGCAGTTATCTTAAATGCGTCATCATACAACTTTGTTATTGTAGTCGCAGTATCATAATAGAATTCAATAAATGCTTGTGGCATAATTAAGTTTTATATTTTTAATAAAATAGTTTTTATACATCTACAACTGTCCATCCTGAAGGAATACCGCTAGCACCTTCTGGGAATAATGTCATAGATGCATCTTTATAGAATGTACCAGATGAAGCAACATTTGATAACCAATTATTTAAACAACCTGAACCCGAAATATTAGTTGCTAGACACTTGATTGAATTAAGTGAACTACAATCATAAAACATGAATGAATAACAATAAGTTTGTAATGTTGTAGCTGGTAATTCAGGTACAGTAGTCAATGATGTACAACTTCGGAACATAGATGCATAACAAGAATTTGATAATGTAGTAGCAGGCAACTGAGGTGCACTGACTAACGATCCGCAACCCCTGAACATCTCATAGTAACAACATGGTGTAAGTGTTTTAGCAGGCAATACTAAATTAGATGCATCTGTAAGATAACTATTGTTGTAGAATAATTTTTGTAATTGATAATCACTACCTAATGATGTAGCACTCACAAAATTATCTCCATTTGTCA
>OCTX012279860.1_pt1 | contig 18337 bp, 13 predicted proteins | sample 1539691 | NCBI WGS metagenome assembly OCTX01 (sample SAMN02144231, study PRJEB22623) | gut metagenome | biome: sheep rumen | host: Ovis aries | place: New Zealand | reverse complement strand
CAACATTAAATTCTCATGTCTGAACACAACTCCGTCTACGGCGAGGACGTATGCAGCGGGGTGGCCATCAAACTGCAGAACTGTCTGCTTCTTTTTACACCGATTTTCAAAAAAATAGTTTCTCAATATTTCGTTTATTTCGGAAAAAAGAAGTACCTTTGCCAACGGACAAACATAATGCGCATTTCTGCATATCACGAACATAAAAAACAGAATCTATGCACAGAACCCTTACCCTACTGCTTGGCCTGGTCACCACGCTGGTCTGCGCAGCGCAGAGCGAGCAGAGCAACACGCTCTTCGCCAAAGGCGTGGATCTCTACACGTCAGAAAAATACCAAGAGGCGATCCCCGTGTTTGAAGAGGTGGAACGACTCGACGAAGCAGAACTCGACTCAACCAGCAACCGGCGGGGCTATGCCACCATGTGGCTCGCCTCGTGCTACTACCGTCTGGGAAATACCGACAAAGCCGTCGCCATCGACCCGCGCTTCTGTGACATCCCCCCCCTTGACCGGCGGCTGACAATAGAGGCCGACCTGCTGAGCGACAGACTGAACACCCTCGACTCGCCACAGCATTTCGAAGAGGCGCTGGCACTGAGCCGACAAATTATGGCGCTAGAGATAGCAGCACTGGGCGGCGAGACGTCAGCGTCGATGGGCTCCCGCATGGGCATCACCACCCTGCTGGCACTGCTTGGCAGGAAGGCAGAGGCAGTGGCGTCGCTCGACTCACTCATTGCCATCTGCTCAGCGACTTACGGTCCGAGGGTGCGCATGATGGAAGAGATTCTGCAGCAGCGCATCAACCTGTATGGCTACTGGAACGACCCTGACGGCGCTGACCGTAGTTTCGAGGCGCTACACAATTATTATACAGGTGCGGGCAGAAGTCTCACCGACGAAGCCTACCGCAATCTGGACAATTGGGCAGGTATGTACCTGCAGACAGGAAACAGTGCACGCTATGACCACGTACAACGGCTACGGCAGGAGACCGTCGCCAACCGCTATGGCGCAGAGAGCCAGGAGATGGCGTTTCTGATGCTGGCAACCTCGCGCGACCATCTGTCTATAGGCCGACTGCCCGAGGGCCTCGCTGCCGCCAAAGAGGCAGAACGCATAGGCAACACCCTGGGTGGCAAAAGCCACCCAGCACGTCTGCTGGGACTGGTGATGCAATCCAACGTGGCCCTGGCTCAGCAAAACACCAAGGAGGCGCGCCATCTGCTGCGCGACTGTCTGAAGAACATCCGTTCGGGCAAGGCAGCCGAACTGAAGGAACTCACCACGATGGTGATGGGCACACTGATGATGGTGCAGAGCATGGAAGGCAAGATGGACCCAGAACTGATGGGCGAGGCTCAGGCCATGCTCCGCACCATGCGCCAGGAGCGTAGCGAGCACGATGTGGTCTACATACAGACGGCCCTACAGTTGGCTCTGCCGATGGCTATGAACGGACAGGCCGAAGAGGCGGCAAGTCTCATCCGCCCGCTGCAGGACTTCATGGCAGAGGGCGACCAGTACAGCCAACTCTACAATTCGGGATTTGTCTTTCTCGAGGCTTCCCACTATGTTGATGCACGCAAGGCCTTCAGCCGCGGACTGGAGATACTGAACCGCGAACTCTCACGCCAACATGCCGCACAGACCGTGGCCGAGTGCCGCCAGCGCATTGACATCAGTCTAGACTATCTGGAGCGTGTGCATGGCAGCCACTCCTATGGGCTGACCAGCACCGATACCACCGCTTATGCTGTGTCGATGATAAAACAGGACCTGCTGCAGTCGAAACTGCTGGTGCTGGCACACAGCGACAGTCTGGGCACACGCTCCTTCATGCAGACGCTGCACGACTATGCCATTACTGCCGGGAAGCAGACAGAGGATTTGGTGATGGCCGACAGCATCGTGGGTATGTTTACTGCACGGATCAAGGAGCACTTCGGCGAGTCGTCAGACCAGTATCAGGAAGCACTGGCGATAGCCGACGAAGTCCACCCTAAGCCAGCCGGAGAAGAGCGCACCGACAGTACGACAGACGACGGACAGGCAGAAAAGCAGCAGACGCAGAGCCCTCTCGAGGCACTGGCCCAGGCGTGGCGAGAACTGCCGCTGGCCGACTATGAGTGGCAGGAGCAGCAGATGATGGACCGGCTGAAGGGCCATCCACTGTTGGCGCGTGCCGGCGTGCTGCTCTACGTGATGAACGACCCCAACTGGTATCGCGTTGGCTCAAGCCAACGCAAAGCCGATGCCACACGGGCCTGGCATGAACTGCAGCAGGTGCTTTCAGAAATAAAGGGCCAGAACAACCCGACACTCGAACTCACTTATCGCCAGTACACGATGCTGATGGCAGTAAGCGTATGGGCCAACTACTGGAACTACGACATCAAGGACCGCAGCGAACTGCTACCGCTGTTCGAGCAGGTGTATCAGTGGATCAGGAATATGGCCGAACTGCAGGCTTGCAAGGAGAGTTACGAGGCACTGGCGATGTACTGCGACGCACTCGACCATAGGAGATGGCAAGACAAACTGGAAGGTGAAGCACTCAAGGAGAACTGCCGACAGATTGTCGAGACCGACCGTCTGCGTAAGCAGGTGCGCCGCAACTGTATTAAGACCATGGAAGAGCGGCAGTCGACCTACAGCAACCGCTGGCCAGAAATCCGCCTATGGCGCGACATCTTCGATGATTACCGCTCTGTCGACAATGAATATCATGGCATCACCGACAACCACTTGGACTACATCATCTGGGATGCCTACCACCAACTGGGCCTCGACCCGAACGGCAGTGGCGACGAAGCCTACCAGAACCTCATGGCAACATGGAACGAGGTGAAGGTGAAACAACGCGAGTCTTACATCAGCGACGACGAGATACAGAAATACATAGACCGACTGAATGCCGACGCATGGGAAATGCTGAAGAGCAGCAACGACAGCATAGCGCGGCTGGCCTACGACATCGCACTCTTCACCAAAGGCTACCTGTTGCGCTCGGAGCAACTGCTAGGAAAGACCATTGAACAGTCGGGCAACAGAACAGTCCTGAAGAAGTTTCGCACCTACATGGACATCCAGCAGCGACTAGACAATACGGCACTGCCTGCCGAAGAAGCCAGGGAACTGGAAAGCGAGGCTCACGGCCTGTGGTTAGACCTGAAAGGGTCGTCGAGAGCCTTCGATGACTACGCCCGACAGTTGGAGGCCAGTTGGCTGGACGTGCGCAACGCCCTGGACAGCAGCGAGGTGGCTATCGAGTATATAGCACCATCGGGCGACTATGGTGACTACTACGCCTTGGTGCTACGCCACGACTATGAGGCACCGCTGGTGGTGAGCACCACCTCCGACTGGCGGTTGCAGCACGTTGGTGACAGCATCTACCTGGACCGCTACAACAGCGTGTGGCCCACTTATGTGACCAAGGGCGGAAACACCGTTCACCCACTCGAGGACGTAAAAACCATTTATGTCTCTCCATCGGGCAAACTCCACCAGGTGGCCATAGAATACCTGCCAGAACTCTTCTCCGACACGCTGATGTGCCGGAAATACAACATCTTCCGCCTGTCGAACACTCGCGAGATCATTGACCACAAGCCCTCACGCCACACCCTGACAAAGAACGACCGTGCTGCCCTGTATGGCGGCATACAGTATGAACTGGACGACGACACGTGGGCACTGCTGGCTGCCACCAAGAAGAAAGAGGGAGACGAGATGGCTCTGCGCGACGCACCACGGATGAACAGAGGGGCCCTGTCGACAACCATACCACCACTGGAAGGTACGCGCCAAGAGATCAGCGACATTGCCGACATCTTCAGCACGGCAGGCCTGACAGCCACCACCTACACATCGGCAGAGGCCACCGAGGACGAACTGAAAAGCATGAGCGGCGGCAAGGCCACCATCCTGCACATAGCCACCCACGGATTCTACCAACCGAAGGGCACTGCCAGCAGCGACGATGCCATCACCTTCAGCCGTAAGGATGACAGCAGCGAACAGGATGCGCTGAGCCGCTCAGGCCTCTTCATGGCCGGTGCCGCTGCCACCTTCAACGACAGCGCCATACCCGCCAACCTCGATGACGGTATACTGACAGCCCGCGAGATATCCCATCTCGACATGACGAGCCTCAACCTCGTTGTGCTGTCAGCCTGCGAGACGGGACTGGGCGACATCAAAGGCGATGGTGTCTTCGGACTGCAACGTGGTTTCAAGAAGGCTGGTGCACAGAGCATCCTCATGTCGCTCTGGAAGGTCGACGACCAGGCCACCCGTCTGCTCATGGGAGCATTCTACCGCAATCTCATTGAGAAGCACATGACCAAACGCGAAGCCCTCATCGAGGCACAGCACTATCTGTGCCACTACGACCAAGGCCAATACAACCAGCCACGCTTCTGGGCTGCTTTTATCCTCCTCGATGCGCTGGATTAGACGGCCCGGATTATTGTAAGATACACAGGGGCAAGCCCCTGCGCTAGATTAGAACGCCCTTTCAGGGCATCTTTATCGCCGCGCCTTCTCCATGGCCTCTTGCGCCCACTTCATCCGCAGGCGGGCCTTCTCGCGTGCCTCGTTGGCCCATCTGGTACGCAAGCGGGCCTTCTCCGAGGCCTCGTTAGCCCATCTCGTGTAGGTGCTCACTTTGTCGTACTTCTTGTTGCGCGAATAATGGTCGGCCTCACGCAGATAGTCCTGGGCTTTCCTGTTGTAATAGTCTGCATCACGGTCATAACCCTCTGCCTTCTTCGTATAGTATTCCGCATCACGCATATACGATTCAGCCTTCTTCATGTAATAGTTGTCCTGCGCAGATACAGACATACCTACGAACAGCACCAGCAATAAAAGTAATCGTCTCATCATTCTTTGCGTTTCTTTTATCGAAATTGATAATGCAAAGATAGAGATTTTCTCTTAAACGGCAAAATATTCTGCCCTATTTCGACTACAACAGGAAGAAAAGGGAGACGCCGACGACGGAGATGACGGCACCGACGACATTCCGCATGGTGATAGGCTGCCCGAAGAGCCAGCGCGAGGGCAGCAGGATGATGATGGGGGTAAGTGCCATCAGGGTGCTGGCAATGCCTGCGGCGGTGTACTGGACGGCCATCAGCGAGAAACCCACGCCGATGAAAGGACCGGAGAGGACGGCACACAGCATGGCCAGCATGCCGGTGCGGTCGTGCAGACTCTCGCGCATCTTGCGCCCCGCCCCACCGCTCATGAGCAGCCAGAGAGTGAAGAAGAAGAGTCCCGCTATGCAGCGTATCATATTGGCGGCGAAGGGAAGGGAGAATTCTTGCGTCCCTCCGGTAGCAAGCGACTGGAGGCCGATGGGAGAATTGAGAATTGAGAATTGGGCGACATCGGCGGTATAGCAGTCGAGACCAATCTTGCTGAGCACCAGTCCGACACCCTGACCGACGGCGGCGCCGATGCCGTAGAGGATGCCTTTGAGCGGCAGGCTGACCGCGACGTGGTGCTGCTCGTCGCGCCCCAGCACGCTGATGGCGATGCCAGAGAGGGTGACGACCATCGCCAGGAGGGCTGACCACGAGAGTGTCTGCCCGATCATGATCCAGGCGGCAAGGGCGGTGAACATGGGGGCAAGTGTCATGAGCAACTGTCCCATGCGCGAACCGATGGTGAGATAGGAGTTGAACAGGCACCAGTCGCCGAAGAAATAGCCCACAAATCCCGACGCCAGCAACCACAGCCAGGTCTCAACGCCGGCATAGACGGGATAAGGTCCGCCCAGGGTGAGCCACATGAGCAGGGCGGAGAAGAGTACAGCCAGACCCAGCCGCCACACGTTGATGACGGCCACGCCCAGATGGCGCGTGCCCAGTTCGGCAGCAAGGGCAGCCGCCGTCCACGAGAAGGCCACGCCAAGGGATATCAGTTCGCCAGTCATTTGTGTTGCTAAGCGTCCTGTTCGTTCTCGTCGACGTCGTACTCACGCTTTCTCGACTTGAACACATGGTGGTGCAGGAAGTTCATCGTCTCCAGGCAGACCAGCACCATGACGGTGGCAGCCACAGCCACATCGTACATGCCCACGCCGGCCGTCATACCGATGGCCGAGGTGACCCAGAGGCCGGCTGCGGTGGTGAGACCCTTGACAACATTCTTCTGGAAGATGATGGTGCCGGCACCGATGAAACCGATGCCGCAGACCACCTGGGCCGCCATTCGGGCCGGGTCGCGCTGGATGATGACGCCCTCCTGGCCCTGAAAGCCGTCGAAGCCGTGAACCGAGAGAATCATGAACAGTGCACTGCCGAGCCCAACGAGGAAATGGGTGCGGAATCCGGCCTCCTTCGAACGGTACTCACGCTCCAGACCAATGGCACCACCCAGGATGGCACCAACGAAGATGGTAATGATATATTGCCAGGACATGAAGGATATTTACAATTTACGATTTACTATTTAACTTACGATTTAACAATTTACGATTTACTGTTTGCCGTATTTCTCTATGAGGCTGTCAGCCTGGGGGTCGCCCAGTTCCTTTGCCTTCTGCAGATTCTTGATGCCTTCAGCCTTCTGTCCCTTCAGACATTGGGCCACACCAAGGAAGAGGTAGCCGTCGCTATGGTCGGGGGCGATACGGATGCCCTCCGTAGCCGTGGCGATGGCATCGTCGTACAGTCCGACGCGCACTTCGAGCGAGGCCTTCTCGGCATAGAAGAGGTCGTTGTGAGGCTCCATCTCGATGGCCTTGCGGATATCGTTGAGAGCCTGCTGGAAGAGCCGGCCGCTGACTTCAGACTGGAAGCGTACATAATAGAACTGGGCAGTCAACTGGGCCGACATCAACTGCTCATAGTCAGTCAGGTCGGCTACAGCGGCACGATGCTGCCCCAATGCCGAGTGCACCTGAGAACGGGCAAAGAGATAGGGAGCCACCGCCTTCAGATAAGGGCGGGAGAACTGAGCCACGCAACTGTCGAGCAGTGCCAACTGTCCCAGTGTGTCGCGCGCCATCTCCTTACAGCGCGAAGCCTCGTAGAAGAGTTCAGGCGACCGTAGCGTCGAAGCAAACAACTGCTCATAGATGGCCGAGGCGTCAGCATAGCGTTTCAGCGCATAGAGCACGTAGGCCTGCTGCTGCAGATAGATGGGCTGCGGATTGACGGCCTGTGCCTGCTGTGCCTCCTTCAGCGAGAAGTCGAGCGTCCACGGCTCGTAGGCTATCTCCGGATGGGTGAGTGCTTTCTGATAGATGAGCCGCGAGTAACTGTAGTGCACCTCGTCGGCCTTCTGCGTCACCTTCATAGCCTGCTCCACCAGCCGGTCAGCCTCGGCATAGTGGTGGGCATTGGCTTCGAGTTGAGCCTTGTAGAGATAGCCGTCGTGGCTCTTGGGAAACTGACTGATAAAGTCGTCGACGAGCGTAGCGTAATCAGCCGAGTCGAGCGACGACACGCCCATGTAAAGTGAGAGCAGCGCCTGCGACTCTTCGGCAGGCAATGCCTTTTTAATGCCCGTGAGTCGCAGCGTGCGGTCGTTCATGCTCAATCCGTTGATAGCCAGACTGTCGGCAAACAGCGCGCTGACAGCATAGTTCAGCGTGTCGTTGACCGAGGCTGGCTGCTGCATCAGTCCCATCACCTCGCCATCGACGTTCATCAGCGGTGCACCGATGGCATCGTCGGGCATCTGCAGGGCCACGGTGTAGTAGTCGTAGTGGTCGTTGAAGGTCTCCGCCTTGCGCAGAACGCCCTGCGGCACACTTTTTGCCCTGTAAGGCAACATCCACACGGCGGAGCCGGTCTCCTGACGTTTCGAAGCGATGGCCAGCGGCTGCGACTTAGCGTCGGCGACACGAAATTTCACCACATCATAGGTGTCGTTGGCCCCCAGGATGCACTCCACGGCCATCTCCTTGCCCTGGGCATCGATGACCACAGCGCGCTGAGCACCTTTGAAAGGTGCAAAGGGACTGACGGCCTGGCCATCGCTGCTCACGAAGAAACCATTGGCACTGGCGAGCAGCGTGCCGTCGGCCTTGAAAGTCTTCAGCGCAAACACCGACTTGGAGGCCTTTTTCGCCCACGAGGGTTGTGCCGCCACGCTTACGTTAAACAGCAAATAAGAAATAAAGAGGACGCAAGACTTCAGTGCAACGCATCCGCTCTTGCTTATAGCATTACTTTTCATTCGTTATTCTTTATTCTTTGAACTCATACTTTTACTTTTTCACCTTTTCAATTATTCACCTTTTCAGCAGTTGCTTGGCGTTCTCGATGGCGGCATCGGTCACGTCGCTGCCGCTGAGCATCTGGGCAATCTCGCGGACACGCTCGTCGGGCGAGAGCATCTGCATTCGGCTGACGGTGCCCTGCGGAGTCTCTTCCTTGTAGACCTTATAGTGAGCGGTGCCTCGTGCAGCAATCTGCGGCAGGTGAGTGATGCTGATCACCTGACGGTCGTGGTGTCCCATTTCAGCCATCAGGAGTGCCATCTGCTCGGCTATCTTTCCGCTGACGCCGGTGTCAATCTCGTCGAAGATGATAGTGGGCAACTTAACGGCTCCGCTGATCATCACCTTCAGAGCCAGCATGACACGGGCTATCTCGCCTCCGGAAGCCACCTGCGACACGGGCTGAAGCGGTGTCGACGTGTTGGCACTGAAGAGGAAGGCCACCTTGTCCTGACCGTTGCGGCCGGGGTCTGTGGGTTCGATGTCGACACGGAAGCGCACATTGGGCATGCCCAGGGGCACCAGCCGCTGTTTCATCTGAACCTCAACGGTTTTTGCGGCAGCGGTACGCATCTGCGTCAGCCGCTTTGCCTTCTGCAGCATGGTCTGCCACAGTTCATCGCGGCGGGCACGGAGTTCGGCCAGGGCCTCATCGCTGTTCTCTATGCCGGCGAGTTTATGCTGCAGGACGTCGCGAATGGCTATCAGTTGTGCCACCGTGTCTACGTGGTATTTCTTTTCAAGGTCGTAGATACGGTCGAGGCGAGCGTTGACGGTCTCCAGTTCTGCCGGGTCGAAGTCGATGCTGTCCAGACGGGCACTGACTTCGCTGTCCACATCCTTCAGTTCGATGTAGGCCGCGTCGAGGCGCTGGGCCAGTTCGGTGGCATCAGGAAAGACGCGCTCGATGGCATGCAAGGCCGATGCCGCCCGTTTCAGATTGCCTACCGCCCCACATTCATCGCCAGAGAGTGAGGTGGACGCAGTATAGAGGGCAGTCTTGATGTCCTCCGAATGGGTCATGGTGTCGCTGCGCTGCTCCAGTTCCTCCTGTTCGCCGTCGGTGAGCCGTGCGCTGGTAAGTTCATCGCACTGGAACTGTATGAAGTCGGCACTCTGCCGGTTGCGCTCGATGTCGTCCTCAAGGGCCTTCAGTTCGCGACAGACCTGCTGGTAGCGTTCATACTCCTCACGATAGTCGGTTAGAGCCTCAGCATCGTCGGCCAGTATGTCGACAACGCTCAGTTGGAAGTCCTGCTTATTGAGCAGCAGGTTCTGATGCTGCGAGTGCACGTCGACGAGCCGTTCGCCCAGTTCTTTGAGCATGGCCAGCGATACCGGCGTGTCGTTGATAAAAGCACGGCTCTTGCCGGCCGCCGTCAGTTCACGCCGGATGATGGTGTCCTGAGCGTCACAGTCTATCTCGTTCTGTTCGAAGAAGGCCTCCATGCCATAGTGCGACAGGTCGAAGTGGGCCTCGATGACACACTTGTCGGCACCCGTCTTGACCGACTTCGAGTCGGCGCGCTGACCCAACAGCAGCCCGATGGCTCCGAGAATGATGCTCTTGCCGGCACCGGTCTCGCCGGTGATGACCGAGAAGCCGCCGTGGAATGCCATATCGAGTTCGTCGATCAGCGTAAAATTCTTAATGTATAGTTGCCGTAGCATAACTACCTCATCCCCCCCTTTTAATTTTTCATTTTTTCAATCTTTCAATTTTTAATCTTCTCCCACGAAGGATTCTGGGCGGCGTTGATGCCGAAGAGGATGTCGTAGACCGACTCTTTCTCCTTCTGCGTGCCCTTGCCCTTGTAGATATTGGCCAGTTCGTCTTTCTTGTAGTCCGTCCATATCTGCGGTAACAGACTGAGGGGCTTGTCGTCGTGGGCCTTCTTCAGATGCGTCTCCAATGCCTTGGTCACGTTGGTACGGCCGCGCTCTGCGTTCTGCGCCATCTCGTCGAGGCCCAGACGGTAGTAGTCGTACTGCAACTGACGGAAGGGCTTCATCGACTCGTCGAGGTAGTCGTTGATGATGGCAAAGCGGTTGCGGCTGTCCTCGAACGACTTCCAGCCAATGAAGTCGAGGTTCTGGGCATTGTTGGTCAGGTTCAAGCACCGCTGCAGCACGTCGGTGCCGCCCATCGGTGCAAACGAGTCGAGGTCGAGGCCGATGATGAGAAAGGCATAGTAGGCGGTGAGCGCCACCAATTGGTTGTCGATGACCTCTTCGTTGAAGTTCAGTTGGTCGAACTGCACGAAGTCGAAGTCGAAGTTCTTGTCGCTATTATTATATAAAGTGGTGGTATAGGCCGAGTTGTACACGGGCCGGTTGGCCTGTATGAGTGCAGAACACATGAAACGGTTGTTGCTGGCATCATACTTATTGACCGTGAGATTAAAGGTACACTGTATGCGCTCATTCTCCTGATACTGCAGGTCGGTCCATTGCTGTTCGTTGATGAAGCGTTCGAGCGTCTCCTGCAGGTTGTCGAAGACCGAGGCATCGGTATTCTGTATCTGCTGGTGGTTGACGTTCACCTTGGCCTGCAGTTCCTGTGCTAAGGCCGGTGAGCCCACAAATGTCCAAAGCACGGAGAGTAGAAGTAATGGTATCTGTTTCATTTTTATGCTTGCATGTTAATACGGGCCTGCAACTCATCCACGATGTCGCGTGCCACCTCGCGCTTGGGTTTCTTGTCATAGTCCTTGCGCCCCTCATGCGAGATGATGCTGATCTGATTCTCGTCGCTCTGGAAGCAGGTGCCCCGGTTGCGCAGCGAGTTGAGCACAATGAAGTCGAGGTTTTTCTTCTCCAGTTTATGCTCGGCGTTCTGCTGCTCGTCGTTGGTCTCCAGGGCAAAGCCTACCATCACCTGCCGCTCCTGCTTCATGCGGCCAAGTTCTGCGGCGATGTCGGGATTGGGCACCAGACGGATGTCGAGGTTCTCCCCCACCCGCTTGATTTTCTGCTGAGCCACCTCGGCCGGACGGAAGTCGGCAACGGCCGCACAGAGGATAGCGGCATCGGCTTTCGGAAAGGCTTCTACGGCGGCGGCATACATCTCGCGGCAACTCTCCACGTCGATGCGCGTGATGGAGGGATGGACGGTCTTGAGGGCTACGGGACCGGCAACGAGCGTCACCTCGCCCCCCCGGCGGGCACACTCCTCGGCCAGGGCAAAGCCCATCTTGCCGCTGCTGTAGTTGCCGATAAAACGCACGGGATCGATCTTTTCGTAGGTGGGACCGGCGGTGATAAGAATCCGCCTGCCCTCCAGGTCTTTCGGTTCGAAGAAGGCATCAAGACAATCAACGATGGTCTCGGGCTCCTCCATACGCCCCTTCCCTTCAAGACCACTGGCAAGAAAACCGCTCCCCGGCTCGATGACGTGATTGCCGAACGAGCGCAAACGATCCAGATTCTGCTGCGTGGTGGGATGGGCATACATGTCGAGGTCCATGGCGGGGGCGATGAAGACGGGGGCCTTCATCGACAGATAGGTAGTAATGAGCATATTGTCGGCCACGCCGTTGGCCATCTTGCCCAGCGTGGATGCCGTGCAGGGGGCTATCAGCATGGCGTCGGCCCAGAGACCCAGGGCCACATGACTGTGCCACGTGCCGTCGCGCTGCGAGAAGAAGTCGCTGACGACGGGCTTTTGCGTCAGTGCCGACAGCGTGATAGGCGTAATGAACTCCTTGCCGGCAGGGGTAATGACCACCTGCACCTCGGCACCGCGTTTCACCAGTTCACGGATAATCAGGCACGACTTATAGGCCGCTATCGACCCCGTAATGCCCAGCACGATTTTCTTTCCCTTCAGCATAACCGCTTTACCTTATTACATTTCTACATTTTTACATTCCTACTTTTTCACCTTTCCAATCCCGGCCTCACTTCACGCCGCCTATTGAGCGCAGGCGGATACGGGTGAGCACCTGTTTGGTGTTGTAGGTGAAGTCGCCGCCCATGATCCAAGCATAGTAGCCGGGGTCGATGCGCAGTACTTCTTCCACGGTTCTGCCTTTGTGCTTGCCGAAGTTGAAGCATTCGACCATCACGGGCTTGCCGTCCTGGCCGACGATGGTGTTGCCGTTGGCATCCTTGGCCTCGCCCCAGACGATACGTCCGGCAAAGTCAACATTATTGTTCAACTTAGAGAAGTCGGCCAGACACTGCACGTCGTTCTCCAGCGTTCGTCCCTCGGGATCCTCGCCCAGCGAGCGCTGGCGCTCCTCGGTGTAGTGGTCGAGTTCGGCCATCAGCACACGATAGGTGGCCTCGGTGTCCTGGTCGGCACGATGGGCCTCGAAGTCGTCCTCCATCTTACGCCCGCAATAGAACTTATAGGCGGCAGCCAGGTTGCGGCGCTCCATCTTGTGGAAGATGGTCTGCGCGTCAATCAGACGGCACTTGGAGAAATCGAAGTCGATGCCTGCACGGAGGAACTCCTCGGCCAACAGGGGCACGTCGAAGTGGTTGCTGTTGAAGCCGGCGAAGTCGCAGCCGGTGAAGGCCTCGTTCAATGTCTTTGCCAACTGGCGGAAGGTGGGCTTGTCTTTTACGTCGTCGTTGGAGATGCCTGTCAGTTGGGTTATCTCGGGCTTGATGTAGCACTCGGGATTGACAATATGGTTGACGCGCTCCTCTCGTCCGTCGGGATATACCTTAATATAGGATATCTGGATGATTCGGTCCTTGACCAAATCAAGACCGGTCGTCTCCAAATCGAAGACGACCAGTGGTTTCTGCAAGTTCAGTTTCATTAATTCTCAATTCACAATTCACAATGTTCAATGTTCAATGAGATCAGTCATTAATCAGCATTGGCATCATCAGCATCAGCACGTCTTGATCCTTTGGCTGCTCAGAGGGCAGGACAAGACCGGCACGGCTGGGGTCGGCCAACTGGACGACAACCTGGTCGCACTCGAAGTTGCTTAGAATCTCTATGAACGACGAGCCCTTGAAACCAATACTCATGGACATACCATTATAGTCGCACGACATCCGCTCGGTGGCTTTCTTCGAGAAGTCGTAGTCCTCGGCATTGAGTTCCAGCGTACCATTCTCCACATGGAAGCGAATGAGGTTGCTCGAATCGTTGGAGAAAGGCTGTACGCGTCGCAATGCAGCCAACAGGCTGAGACGGTCGACCGTCAACTGGTTGGGGTTGTTCTGAGGAATCACGGAATTATAGTTGGGGAAGCGTCCCTCGATGAGCCGACAGATGATGATGCCATCCTCGAAGTTGATCTCGGCATTGCGCTCGTCGAAACGGATAACTGCATCGCCGCCCTGCTTGCCCAGTACGCCTTTCAGCAATGAAGCAGGCTTCTTCGGCAAGATGAAGGAAGCAGGCTGGTCGCTACGGATGTTCAGCAATTTGTTGCGCACCAGTTTATGACCATCGCTGGCTACAATAGCGAGACAGTCTGGCGTGAGATCGAAATAAATACCATTCATCACAGGCCTCAGTTCGTCTTGAGCAGTAGCAAAAATAGAGCGGTTGATATTCTCAGCCAACAGGGGTGTAGGAATATTAATGGTGGTAGCAGTCTCGCCCACCTGTTGCGGTTGGGGATACTCGTCGGCTCCATCAATAGGTAGTGAGAACTGGCCATTCTGATAGTTGATTGTTGCCAAGTTGGCAGTCTGGTCTATTTCAAAAGTGATCGGTTGCTCAGAGATGCCTTTCACGGCCTCCAGCAGATCATGGTTGCCCACGCAGAATCGTCCGTCGCCGTCGCTATCCGTCAGTTCGAGCGTGGTTTTCATCATCACCTCACTGTCTGAAGCGGTCAGATTCAGACGCCCTTCGGCCACCTCGAACAGGAAGTCGCCAAGGATGGGCAGTGAGTTCTTGCTATTAATAACTCTCGACAGAGCAGCCAACCGACTGCTCAATGCTGTGCTTGATACAGTAAATCTCATATTGCTTTATTGTTTATGTATTCGTTTTGAGCCACAAAAATACAAAAAAAGTGTGTCAGTAGCAAAATATTTGCGAAAAAATTGCTTGTTTTCAAACTATTTTAGTAATTTCGCAAGCGATTTAGCAAAAATACAAACATTTAATCAACAAATAAGTAATATGGATATAACAGGAAAAGTAATTGCCATTCTACCGGCAAACAGTGGTGTTTCTGCCCGCACGGGTAACGCATGGATGAGTCAGGAATACGTCATAGAGGTGCCGGGTCAGTACCCCCGCAAGATGCTGTTCCGCGTTTTTGGCGAAGACCGCATCAAGCAGTTCAGCATTCAGGCCGGCGAGGAGATCACCGTCCAGTTCGACATCGATGCTCATGAGTACAACGGCCGTTGGTTCAACGAGATCCGTGCCTACAACGTCATCCGTGGCCAGGTAGGTGGCGGTACAATCCCCGCTGCCACCCCGTTCCCGCCACAGCAGGATGGCGCTCCAGCAGCCCCTCAGGCTGCAACGGCTCCATTCCCTCCCACTCAGGAGCCTGCAGCAGGCGAAGGCACTGCCGACGATCTACCATTCTAAAGGCACACTATCGGCAAACCCATCAGAGAATGCATCAGTCACAAGATTGGCCGGTGCATTTTCTTTTTTTATGTCTTCACTTGTTTTCCCTAAACTCCTTGGGGGTGAGTCCGGTTTCGCGCTTAAAGAAGTTGTTGAAGGCAGGTGGATTGGCGAAGTGAAGGCGCTCGGCTATCTCGTAGGTCAGCAGACTGCTGGTGCGCAACAGCACTTTGGCGCGCAGCACGACGGCCCGGTTGATCCAATACATGACGCTATGGCCGCTAGCCCGGCTGATGACCGCCGAAAGATGGTGAGGCGTGATATGCAGCAGATCAGCATAATAAGGGACATTCCGCTCCCGTTCGCAATGGCGGCTCACGAGCGTCTTAAACCGTTGGAACAACTCCTGATGGCGAGAGGTGGCTGTCTTATCCGCTAAATTGTCGGAGGCTTGCTTGATATATTGCACATCGGCCACCATCGCCCTGACCATCTGCAGCACGGCTTCGCGTCGGAAGGGTGACTGCGAGGCCACATCCCAAAGCAGATACATCATGCGCAACAGCAGTTCAAAATCCTTTGCTAATGCATGGGTGATGATACATTCGGCTACCTGTACGGCTCCTTTCATGGCGATGCCGCATACCTCTACATCCTGACCAATGTGCTCAAACTCAAGGATTACGTCGGGCATAGTGAGTATCACTGTTCCCTGCTCGAAGTGATACTGCTCCAAGTCCAGATGCACGTCAGCCTCGCCGCTCATGAACAACAGCAGACGCGGTTCGGGCAACTGATAGACCTCGCCCTCACGGAAGAACGACTTGTCCGATGGCCGACCGTTGAGGATGATGCTGAGGTCATCATTATTGAACACGTGGCTCTCGGCTCCGGCCATCTTTTGCAGGTCAACTGAGTCGATAGAGAAGTAATTGATGCTCTTGCGGTCGCTCATAATGATATAATTGTACGATTCCGTTGCAAAATTAGCGTATTTCAGTGAGAATGCCAAACGAGAATAGCAGGAATCGTACAATAAAGACAGTTTAACATCATATTTTCTTGCATGTCGAAGAAAAGTCGTAACTTTGCAACCATATAAAATAAAGAAGATGAAAAAACTATTATTTGCAGCAATGCTCACAGCAGGAATGCTGACGGCTTGCAATCAGAAAAACAATCAAACTAAAACAGAAGAGAATATGCAGCAATTAGAATTGACACAGGAGTGGGACAAGGTGTTCCCACTGAGTGACATAGTTGACCACCGCAAGGTGACGTTTGAGACACAGTACGGACTGACGCTGGCAGCAGACCTGTATGTTCCAAGAGGTGAGGGACAAGAGGTGAGAGGTGAGAGATTTCCGGCCATTGCCGTCAGCGGCCCATTTGGAGCCGTGAAGGAGCAGTCGAGCGGACTCTATGCCATGCGGATGGCCGAAAGAGGCTTTGTGGCCTTGGCCTTCGACCCCTCCTATACGGGCGAGAGCAGCGGTGAGCCTCGGCGCACGGCCTCGCCCGACATCAACACCGAGGACTTCATGGCGGCTGTCGACTTCCTGTCGAAGCAGGACAACGTGGATGCCAATCGCATCGGTATCATCGGCATCTGCGGCTGGGGAGGCATCGCCCTGAATGCTGCTGCCGCCGACGTGCGCATAAAAGCAACCGTAGCCAGCACCATGTACGATATGACCCGCGTCAGCGGCAACGGCTATTTTGATAGCGAAGATAAGGAAGAATCGCGCCATGCTGCCCGCGAGGCTCTGGCCAAGCAGCGCCTCACCGACCCGACGGCAATGGCCGGCGGCGTGGTAAACCCGTTGCCTGCCGATGCGCCGCAGTTCGTGAAGGACTACTACGACTACTACATCACCCCACGTGGCTACCACAAGCGCAGCGGCAACTCGAACGACGGTTGGCGCGCCATCGGCACGCAGGCATACGCCAATAGCCGTTTCCTCTATTATATCAACGAGATTCGCTCTGCTGTCCTCGTGATGCACGGCGAGAAAGCCCACTCGCGCTACTTCGGCGAGGCCGCCTATCATTATATGGTGGAAGGCAAGGCCGAGGGATACAATGTCGTGGGCAAACCCAATCCCAATCCGGAGAACAAGGAGTTGCTCATCATCCCTGGAGCCACCCACTGCGACCTTTACGATGGCGGCTATACGGAACTCGTAGGTAAGGGCGAGCCCAAGAACCTCATCCCCTGGGACAAACTCGCCGACTTTTTCAGCAAGAATCTGAAGTAAGGCTTGTCTGCGAAACTGCTCACGCCCGGCCATTTGCAAGAGCACTTGCACATGGCTGGGCGTAATTGTAGTTTTGTACGATTCTATTGCAAAATTGGTATATTCCTGCGAGAAAACTAAGGAGGAATAACGATAATCGTACAAATTCATAATCTTTTCATACAAGTTAGTAATCATTGTCTCGCGATAATGGTGTATATTTGCAACATGGAAATCAAGAACAATATCAATATGAAAAGAAGAGTACTTACTTTCGCTTTGGCCATTGGCTGCCTGACCGCACAGGGGCAGACATTGGAGGAGTGCTGGCAGGCTGCGGAGAAGAATTATCCGCTGATCCGACAGTATGGTCTCATCGAGAAGACAACAGCGCTGACGGTGGCCAACCTCCAGAAGGGCTGGCTGCCGCAGGTGTCGGCACAGGCACAGGCAACCTATCAGAGCGATGTAACGGCATGGCCCGACGAGATGAAGACCATGATGACGGGTATGGGCATCGACATGAAGGAATTGAAGAAAGACCAGTACCACGTAGGAATCGACGTGCAGCAGACCGTCTATGACGGTGGCGCCATCAGCAGTCAGAAGCAGGTGGCACGGAGCCAAGGCAAGGTGCAGGAAGCACAGACGGAAGTGAATCTGTATGCCGTGCACCGCCGTGTGAACGAACTATATTTCTCGTTGCTCATGCTGGAAGAGCAGATGCTGCTGAACCGCGACCTGCAGGAACTGCTGGCTGGCAACGAACGGAAACTGCAGGCGATGGTGAAGGGCGGCACGGCGGCAGAGAGCGACTGGCAGAACGTCAGGGCAGAACGGTTGAACGTGGTTCAGCAGGCTGCCAGTCTTGCATCGCAGAAGCGCATGCTGACGACAATGCTCTCGACATTCTGCGGCATGGAGGTGAAGGAAATACAGAAAAGTGAAGAATTCAGAGTGAAGAGTGAAGTGCTCGACCTCTGGTCGCTTGCTACCGAAGGGACGCAAGAATTTGCTGCCGCCATATCACCCGTGGGCGATTCTTCACTCTTCACTCTGAATTCTTCACTTAACCGTCCGGAGATGCGACTCTTCGATGCACAACTGCGACTGGCTGATGCACAGGAGAAAGGGCTCAATTCGGCACTGATGCCGCGGCTTGGCGTGTTTGCCCAGGGCTATTACGGCTATCCGGGCCTGAATATGTTCGACGACATGATGCGCCACCGATGGAGTCTGAACGGCGTGATTGGTGCCCGTCTCACTTGGAATATCGGTGCGCTCTATACGCGCAAGAACGACAAGGCGAAACTGCAGTTGCAGCGCGAGATGACGGAGTCGAACCGCGAGG